>OFJB01000166.1_pt1 | contig 36866 bp, 68 predicted proteins | sample 1775081 | NCBI WGS metagenome assembly OFJB01 (sample SAMN08195771, study PRJEB24354) | sludge metagenome | isolation source: initial sludge from phenol fed wastewater aerobic bioreactor | place: India: Nagpur | collected 2016-06-05
AAGACTTGTCTCATATTTGCATACAGAAAAATACCTCTAAACAAGAGTTGCTTTACCTTTTGGTTAAGCAAATCATAAAAGAATTTAAAAAATAATATGGAATGGACTCAAGTTTTTACGATAATGGCTACGTTAGTTGGATCGGTATTTTATATTCACAATGATGTGAAAGAATTGAAAAACGAAATTCAACAACAATCTAAGAGAACAGATCGTTTATACGAAATGTTCATAGACCTTTTAAAAGAATTTAAAAAATAATTTTTTGGACGTCTCTTTAACTTTTTTCGTTTTGCTGAAAAGCTCCTACTATAGACGAAAAACAGCCAAAAGAGCGTCCTTTTTTTGTTTTAAAATCAAAAAAAAGATTAGATACTAAATGTGTCCTTGCTTATAGTTGAGCCTTAAGTTTCAAAGGCTTTTCATGGGTTCATACGACAATCAAGCTCCTGGTTACGTTGATCCAGGTGATTCAGGTTCTAAAAACCTGAAACAGATGTGCGATCATTTCTACCAATATTCCTATCCAGCAAATGCCGCTTATTGGCAACAAGGTTCTATTGATAAAAGGTACAAAGTAGGCGATCAGTCTATGTGGACTATGGTCTACGGGGACAATCAATATTTCCAATCTAGACGTTTCTTTTTTAATCTGATTATGAGACACATTAAAATGTGTGCAGGATTTCAGAGAAAAAACAGAAAGTCTACGATTACGTTACCTGTTTTTCAAAACGATCCTTTATCTGATGATTATAATGCGGTATTAAAATGGTCGGAGGAAAGAGATGGATTCCAAGAATACTTCTCACAAGCATTCGAAGGAGCCTTGGACACAGGCCTTACTTTATTGCATTTGTATCCCGACTATACTCTCGATCCTATTTCTGGCGACCTTTTTACTGATCAAGTTGCTTACAACAATTTTCTTATAGATCCTTATTGGCGCAAAATGGACTTTACAGATTGTAATTTCATTTGGCGTCGTCGATGGGTTACAAAAGTTGGTGCTAAAGCTCTTCTTCCTGGTAGAGAAAAAGAAATAGATAAGATAAGACCCTCAAGCATGAAAGACGGTAAATTCCCTCTTCAAGCAGAGCTTATCAATCTAGACACTCATCAGATGTATACTTATGACGAGATTCATTATAGATCTACTCGTGAAGCTACAATGATCATCGATCCTATGTCTGGTGAATCAGTAGAATGGGAAAAAGACAAGGAAGAAGTTGATGGAGAAATGGAACAAATTCTCCAGATGCAGCCTTGGCTTAAAGTTCAAAAAATGCAGGTTCCTACAGTTAAGCTAGTCATCCAACTTGGAGGTCATATAGTTTATCATGGAGACAATCTTTTACATATTGACGATTATCCTATGGCTCCTATGGTTTGCTACCATGAGCCAGATATACAAACTTACCAATGGCGTATCATGGGTATGGTTCGCAACCTTCGCGATTCTCAATATTTGTATAATATGCGAAAGGTTATTGAATTAGACATACTTCAATCTCAAATTAATTCCGGATGGATTTATCCTGTAGATGCTGTCACAGATCCTAAAGCCTTTAGACAATCAGGACAAGGATTCTTAGTTCCTTTAAAAGCAGGCCATTTGCCAAACGAGATTCAAAGGATTGAAGCTCCAGCAATACCTCAAAGTATGATAGAGCTTTCAAGGTCTCTTTCCGAAGATATCACAAAAATATCGGGAGTTAACGAGGAGCTTCTTGGGTCTGCAACGGATGATAAAGCTGGTATCCTATCAATGCTTAGGCAAGGAGCTGGTTTAACTACTTTGCAACAGATATTTGACAAAGCAGATTATACGCAGAGAATATACGGAAAAATAAGACTTCAAGCTATTCGTAAGAACTTTTCTAAAGGAAAGATTCAATCTATTCTAGGAAAAGAGCCGGATCCTAAATTCTTTTCCAATCAATCTCTTAAATATGCTATAGCAGTTGAAGAAGGAAACTACAGCGCAACACAAAGACAGACCGAGCTTCAACAGCTTCTTTACATGAAAGAGATCGGTATACCTATTTCTAATAAATCCATCATAAATGCGGCTATCATAACCAACAAACAGCAAGTTCTTGCTGATATGCAAGAAGAAGCACAGCAGCAACAACAGGCTCAGCAAGCACAAGCTCAAACCCAGGCCGAAAAAGACAGAGCCGACATTATGGTTAAATACGCTAAAGCAAAAAGCGATATAGCCAAAGTAGATGATCTAAAAGCGAACGCGGAACACAAAAAAGCACAAACTGAAATGGATCTTGTTAAATCGATGCTAGATTTAGAAACAATGGATCTTGAAATGATCCATAGATCATACGAAATAGCTATGGCAATTAAATCTCAAAATACAAAACCAATGGAATCACTAGCAACATAACCGAAAAAAGACTACAATATCATAAAAAAAATGGTGATATTGTGAGTGTGATGATAGATTTAAAAGGAAAATTGTACGGAGATTGGAAAATAATAGAAGATGGACCAAGAACATCTTCAGGAATAATAAAATGGCTTTGTGAATGCAAGTGTGGTAAAAAAGAATATATAAGATCCACTCAAATTACTGGAAATAGAGCTAGAAAAAATTGTGGATGTGAGAAAGATTGGAGTGGATTTAAGTTTGGGAAACTTACAGTTATAAAAAAAGTTTCTGGTTTGGGAAATCATGCTTCCAAACACTTATGTAAATGCGATTGCGGAAGAGATCATATAGCTTGGGGTGGAAGCCTTCATAGCGGAGGAGTTAAATCTTGTGGTTGCATAAGATCCAAAACAGATGAAGAAAAATGTTTGGTTATATCATATGGTCATTACAAAAAAAGAGCAGAAAAATCAAATTTAAAATTTGAAATAAAATTAGAAGAATTTAAAAAAATCATCTTTCAACCATGTGTTTATTGCGGTGAAATAGAATCAAACACTACAAAAAGAAAAATGATGGATAGAACCATAAAACTTAATCATAATGGAATTGACAGAGTAGATAATGATAAAGGATATATTTTAGAAAACTGCGTTTCATGCTGCAAAATTTGTAATCTTATGAAAAGAGATTTGTCATATAATCAATGGATGGAAAAAATGAAAAAAATTTTGAATTACCAACAACAACAACCTACGGGGGTTTTATGAGAGATGAAATTGAAAAGGGAAAATCCCATTCAGAAAAAGGTATGAAGTCGGCTACCATGCCAAAACAACATTTTGAGAAACATTATGACAAATTAGATAGTGCTAATTTGAAATATGCTTCAGAATTTGGTGCAGCAGAAGAATATAAAAAAGCAAACGATGGTTTAGCCCATTTTGTTAAAAAGCATAAGATGAAATATTAGGAGGACATATGTCCAAAAAAGAGCCGAAAGGCCTTCCTAAAAAAGAACACTGGGAAATGACTTACAACCCACGTATTCCTAATAATCAGGAAAACCAAGTGATGGGATCTTGTTTTAATCCAACAAGATCTAAAGATCGTTATAAGGTATATAAACCAGTCAACGAAACGGATACTTAATGACAAGAAAAACCGCGGGAGAGCTTTCGTTAAAAGCGCAAAGCGACTCCCACGTTTATGATCCTTTAGAGTTAGGATACGCTCTAACAGATAAAGTAGTCGAAAATCTTTTTGAATGTGCTCAAAAACACGAAAAGATATTTGATGAACCAGAGTTCTTTGTTGTTCTACAAAGAGCTTCTGATCCTCTCATCAAAGGAGTGATGAGACAAAAATTCTACGGAGATATATATCTCCCTGATCCAAGACCAGAGCAATCAGTCTATATTTACTATAAGGCAACTCAGAAAATGAGGCGTCTTTGGTCTCTTCCCTCAGCCAAGGTAATGGCTATAATATCAGAAATGCCTTATGTAGATAAAAAATGGCAAAAAACCAAAGCTTGGTGCGATGCCTTTTTTAATAAATGTTTCTGGGAACTCATAAGAAAAGAAAATAATTTTTCTCATCTTTCTAGATACGAATATATAAATTTACATCGTGACGAATTGGTTAAGGCTGGATGTGATGATAGCCCTACGGGAGTCTCCAAGCCCTTTGATTTTAGTAAGATCCAAATCGATCACATCGTAGACACGAAGACAGCCCGCAGCGATTAATTTGTTCTCTATAATTTTTGGAAGGCATAAACATTGGATAGGCAAATCAGCTTCCATATATCTCAAAATTTTTCTATATCTTTCAAAATTCTTTTTCAGTATATCTTTATTATTAATTAATTCATCCATAGGTACACCATGACAGAAGAAGTTAAAGAACAAGCGCCAGTTCAAGAACAAAATCAAGAAACATCTATAGCACAATCCGAACCAGTTAATCAAGAAACACAAGAACAAATTAATTGGAGAAGATTTAGGGAACAGCAAGCAGAATTGAGAAGGCAAAATGAAGAAGCTCTTAGGTTAGCAAAGAAAAAAGAAGAAGAAGCAGAAGCATTTAAAAGAGCAATGGAAGCTCTAGTCAATAAACCAGATCCTATTCATCAAGAAAGAGAAGAAACAGAAGAAGACATCATTGCAAAAAAAGTTGAAGAAAGACTTCAAGCAAGAGAAAGAGAATATCAAAGAAAAAGAGAAGAAGAAGAAAAAGCACAGATGCCTAATAGGCTTAAACAAGCCTACAGCGATTTCGAGAATATAGTAACCGATGAAAACGTAGATTATTTAGCTTATCATTATCCAGAAATTCACACAATTTTTAAGAATATGCCTGATAGCTTTGAAAGTTGGACTGCATTGTATAAAACATTAAAAAGGTTTGTACCTAACTCAAAAGATAGTCAAAAAGAAGCCAAAAAAGCAGATGAAAACTTAAAAAAACCTGTTTCTATATCTAGAGGTGGCATGAGTACAACTCCAGACACAAACGGGCCAGTAATGAGACTTACCGAAGAAAGAATTAGAGCTAACCAGGAAAGAATGCGTAAAATTTTAAAAGGTGTTTGATTATATTCCTTCATAGCTCAGCGGAAGAGCAGCGGACTGTTAATCCGTTGGTCGTAGGTTCGAATCCTTCTGAAGGAGAATACTCAATTATTCTTAAAATCAAGAATAAATAAAAAAAAGATTTCCCATAAATCTTATCGATTGTTAATGTCTAACTTGCTGTATAAGTGACTCGCAATCACAAAAGCTGCGTTCAATGTAAAGCGGCTTTACATCGCTTGATTTATCAAGCTTCTTAGGCTGTATTGCACCTCGCCAGTGTGGCTGTAATGTCGACTCGCCCTCGATAGAACGTAACACCACATCTAAATGAGGTCATTATGGCATCTCCTTCTCTAGGGATTACCAACATTGACAATATGGCTCCAGAGTTGCCATTGCAATTCTCTGAAGATCTATTGTCTACACAACAATTCAATTTAATTCATAGTTTCGGTTGCGATTTGCATTTCGCAGACGCATATATCGGTAAAACAACTCGTATGTCTCGTTATGAGCGTCTTTCTACTGACGGCGGTCAACTTGATGGTTCTGGTATTGATCCAGCTCCTGAAGTTGTCGTACGTACAGATATTGACGCAACGATGGAAATCTACGCAAAGACAGTCGTTATAAATGAGCAAGTCACTCTGTATGAGAATGATAAGGTTTTAACCAAGTTTACAGCTTTGCTCGGACAGTATCCTATGGCTTTGGCCGCTTAATTTGCTGTCCTTAAATCTCTGGTGATGGACTTGAAACCCTGACCGAGTAATGTCGAAGGCAACAAGGCGCAAGCAGGATAAAACCGTGCAGCGTGAACGTAGCAAGCCCAGGGACCACGAAAGTGGATGCGGTGCTCTGAACTCTATGGAAACATAGAGAGGCTAGCTGAGAAGACTAGCCCGCTTAAAGACCTCTTTTATTGAGCTCTTTAAGTTTAGAATAAATAGATTCGCGTATAGGCGTGAAATGACTGTTATAAATATGAAAATTTTTATCTCTGGGATAAGGTCGAGAAATGTATGTTTCTCTCAACCTCATAATTTCCTTGCATTGTTCTTTTTTGTTAATCAAATAAGGATAAATATGTTCAAGGAAAGGCTCAAGAGATTTATCTGTAAGCTGCCATTGGATGCTATCAGAAAAATTTTCATGATTAGAAGATTTGAAGTGGATACAACCTCCAAATTTTCTAAACAAGAATTCTATACAAGGAAACTTAGTGCTTGCACATCTAAGATGACAGCTAAAACTCAAAGAACCTGTTTTGAGAATTTTTCTTGTTACAGTAAGGCAACACTCGGAATCAATGAATCCAGAAAGATAAATAAAATCGTCTCTGTTCGGAACCTGTCTATCAGAAATTGTTTTTATTTTTTTGAAGGATTCAATAGTGCAAAGATCGGAATTTCTAAGATTTTTAGCTTTTTCAACGATTGCAAATCTTTCTTCTTTACTACCGTAAAGAAAAGATTTTATGAGATCAAATTGAGATTTTTTTTCAATGAGATAATCAGAAAGATCGGAAATTTTAGAGAGAACTTCCTTTCCTACATGAAGAGTGTAAATGAATTCTTGTTTCCAATCAGCTTGAGTTTTCTTTTTTGCGTAATAAGAACCCCCGATTTGTTCAATAAAGTATTTAATAGGTTCTTCGCAAGTGGAAGTTATCATGATTTTGCAATTAAAACATTCATATCCGTCTTGAATATATTTTCTGAACCTAAAGTGGCCGTCGCCGTCAATATATCCGGCAAAATAAAGTAGAAAATCTTTCATGGTTTGATCCTTTATTTAGAGATAATAAAAGAAAATAGGATTTAAGTCAACAAGCAACAGAATGGGTTAAGGGAAAAAGAAGATCTATTGATGAGAGACCTTTATGCTTCGAGCGTTAATTTGGCGCTCGTTAAATCTTCTCTGATTGACTTGGAGTGCCTTGCTGCGTAAAGTAGAAGGTTAACAAGGGGCAAGATTTTGGAATGGAAATGTATAAAAAATAATACACCAGAAAAATATAAAGAATATCTAGCTTTTGATGGAGATATTTTTGTTCTAGATGTTACACATTTTATGGAACTTCCAAATCAGCCTGAACGACTAAGTGAGAAGACCTCTAAAGAGGATGCGATAGTCTGACCTCGAGCTATAAATAAAACTCGAGAGGGAGATCCGAGCGAAAGCTTGGGAAAAAGATTGATATAGAGAGGGATTTATAGCATGATTCCCTCATGGAAAAGAAATGTACAATGTGTAAAATGATGTTTCCTTTAACGTCATTTTATCGAGATAAATATAAGAAAGATGGTTACAAGGTATATTGTAAAACTTGTGACGGAAGTTTCCATAGGAATCTTGATAAAAATTTTCTCAATGAAAGAAAGAGAAAAAGACGTGAAAAAAATAGAGTTGAAATGAATGACTCGTATTGGAAACGCGTAGGTGATAGACATAAATATCATTGGGAGAAATTGAAGGCCATATATGAAGAACAAGAAAAGAAATGTTTTTATTGTATGACTTTAGTGACTTCGGAAAATTTACACGTTGATCATTTTTATCCTCAAAAAAGCGATAAACTCGTTATATCTTGCCAAGATTGCAATAGGCTGAAATGGCAAAGAAACGGTGAAGAGTTTATGAGCTTTCTAAAAATCTATATCTCTCGTTTTTCTTGAAGAGGTTTCCCCGCCTAGGAAACTAGGTCATAAAAGTAACAGATTGCTCTTACATAAACGCCGTTGGCGGTGGTAACGGAGATCAGCCAAGTAACATCTCTCGAGGAGATATTAATAACATTGAGCGAATCTTGCTTGGTAACGATGCTAGAACCATGCTTGAAGTCAACGAAGCTGCCCTTAAATTTGGTACTTCACCAACCAGGGATTCTTTCATTGCTCTTTGCAGCACTGACCTGACTTCGGATCTACAGAACGTTTCAGGTGTTATCCTCAAAAACGCTTATCCTCATCAAGAAGGACTAAGACAGGAAGAGTATTGTTCGGTTAGCCGTTTTAGATTCTTTGTATCTTCTAAGGCTGCATACATTCCTGGAGCTTCTCTACAAGGTAATAATGTTTACACTATTCCTATGTATGGTCTTGAAGCTGCTGCAAAAGTAGAACAGAACGGATATACCGCAATTCTCGGTTACCGTCCTCCTTATGTGGTGTCATCAGTGGCTCAAAACAGCCAACTTTATGCGAAATTCGCTATCGCAAGAGCGATTACGAATCAGAACTGGATTTCCGGTCTTAACGCAACTATGGGCCCTGTGGTTCAAAACTAATCTGAAGGAGACAATATTATGGCCTTTACAATTATTACCCAGGGATCATTTACCTCAGCGGGAATCGGAGTTAAGATCCCTGTTCCAAGTTCTGCTGATTACTTTGTTACTAGTAATATCACTCAAATGGGTGCTACCAACGCCACTGGCCGAGGTTTCAAATTTGAATGGTTTAATGGAGTAACACCACAAGGTGGAGCTATTGAATGGAAAAAAGAAAACTCTGTAAACACAGTAGATGTGACAGCGATTACATCTGGTGGTTTTACTTATGTAAAAACAACTCCATTCGTTGAAGCAGCCAACGCAAACCCTATCACAGGTATTACAGCAGCAAACCCAGCGGTTGTAACTCAGACAAATAGCTATTCTAATGGCGATATTTTGAGAATTTACAACACAACAGGTGATTTGACTGTTGGCGGTATGCTATTTCAAATTTCTTCCGTTTCTGGTTCTGGTTATACTCTTTTGGGTTTACCTAACACGACACAAAACGGACTAGCCGCGGCAACCGGTGGAACAACTAGAAGAGTTTCTAACTACTTTGCGGTTGAACCTCAATACCTGTATGTAACCAATATCTATGATGCTGGACAACTTACAGCAGCACAACCTGGAAAATCGGTTGTTTCTGTTTCTGTTGATCCTTCTCAATACTATGTTGTAAATCAAAAAGTTCATTTCAGCGTACCTTCTTCTTTTGGTATGACTCAAATGAATGGTCTACAAGGCACTATCACAGCTTTAAATGTTTCTAATGCAGGAGCAACAAGCTATGTAGCTGCTTATAATATGGTTGTTGATATTGATTGTTCTTCTTTCACAGCGTTTACTTTCCCAGCATCTGCACTTAGCCCAACAGCTCAGCTGTTTGCTACTGTTGCACCTGCAGGACAGCAAACAAGCTATGATCCTATTACTGGAGTTCAGACAGGTTATAACTTTAACTTGGCTCCATTCCATACAGGACAGTTCACACCATACATGTATTTAGCTGCTGGAGCACAATCTCCTGCAGGTTCTGCCAATGATGTAATCGTGTGGCAAGCGTTCAAAATGGAATAATGAATGATTCCAAATAGCTCAAACGCTTACTTGCCAGGGACTCCAACGATCCCTGGCATGTTGCTTATATCGAATATGACTAACGCCACTCAAATGGTAGTTACTATCATAGATTCGATATACAACACCTATATCGTTAACCAATGCGTTTGCCTGACCGTGCCACAATCTTATGGCATGTATCAAGCCAACGGATTAACAGGCCAAATATTAGAAATAAACGGCCTTGATTTTACTTTGAATATAGACTCAACTCAGTTTGATCAATTTGTCATTCCTCCAGCAGGAACACAAATAGAAAGACCTGCTTCTTTGAGTCCAGCAGGATCTAGAAACCTGCAATATAATAACTTTACGGACAAAGTGGCTTTTCAAAGCCCTTACAACAGAGGTAATTAATATGGCACATGTTGTTATGGTAACAGAAAACGGCGAAGAACACGGATTAATAAAAGAACTCCCTAACAGCTGCGCTGATAGAGGAAATCCTAATATGCCTCCAGAATTTAAGAAAGATTATGAATTGAAGAGAAAACATGATTCCAAGACTGTTAAAGCTAGATACATTAATCACAGAGGAATGCATGAAAGATTAGACAAAGTCTACATGAGATATGCTGGCGATCCTATACGTCAATATCATTTGATTCCTGGTCAAGTATATGATTTGCCAATGGGTTTTGTAGAAGATGTAAATTCAAACCCTGGTCTTGCTAATAGAAAAGATAAAATTGTGGATGGAAAAGTTATGGGAAAAGATCAAGCTCCCACACGTATTCATGAACTTGTCCCAGTAAGTTTCTAAGAGGTTTTTATGGTCGTTGCATATCCAGACAGTACATTAAACGCGATTCGTTTAAAAGTAAGAAGGCTTACAGCTTCTCCTTCTGAGCAATCGCTTTCTACTGACGTGATTGATCAGGCCATAAACACATTTTATCAAAATGATTTTCCGTATGGAATTAAAATGGATCAAATGAGAGACGTTTATACGTTTTTCACTACTCCATACGTAGATACATACCCTTTAAACGTAAATTTCAATCAAGGAGTCAGAGCTCCTGTTTATGTAGACGGTGTTAAAGGGTATTTCTATAAAGATAGAGATCAATTTTATTACATGTGGCCAAGATGGCCAACTACTTTTCAGCCAGCTTCAGGAGATGGAACTACTCAAACGTATTCGTTCAGCATTCCTGGCCCTATTGTGCAGAATACCTTTATTTTAGGTTGCACAGATACAACAGGAGGCACTATTCACGTTACGGATATAGGGACTGGGATTTTATATTTTGAGAACCAAACGGCCCAAGTATCCAATCCCCCCGTAACGTCCCTTTATCCTGGTATGTACAATAAAAATAATCCAACTGTACCAGGTCAGTTAGGCCCTGGAGATAATCAACAAATTGAAGTTGGATCAATAAATTACATAACAGGTCAATGTATCATTGATTTTTCTAGTGCAAATGTAACACCAGCTTCTGGATCTGTTTTTACAGTAAGAGCCTGTCAATACAATCCTGGAAGACCTTACTGCCTTCTCTTTTGGAATAATGAATTCATAATTAGACCTATTCCTAAGGAAGTTCATAAAGTTGAAGTGGAAACTTACTTAACTCCAGTGCAATTTCTAAAGTCCACAGATAATCCTATATTGATGCAGTGGTGGCAGTATATCTCCTACGGAGCCGCAATGGAGATACTACGAGAAAGACAAGACATCGAGGGAGTAGAAAATCTTAGAGAAGGTTTCATGAGACAAGAAGCGCTTGTTTTAGAGAGACAATCTGTAGAAGAGATAGGAGCAAGAAACACAACTATCTTCTCAGCAACTATTCAGAACCAGAACTGGAATAATTCCTGGGGCTGGCCGTACTAGATTAACAATCAACAATATAGGTCTATTATGCATCACAAGAAAGAACATCATCATAAAAAAGAGACAGATAAAGAAAAATCTAAAGTCAAACGTGTGATGCATGAATTCAAAGAACACAAACTTCATAGCGGAAGCAAAAAAGGGCCTATGGTAACAAAACCAAAACAGGCGATTGCAATTGCTATGCATGAAGCTGGAATTTCAAAAAAGAAGAAGTAAAGAATGGCTGGATACAAACCTCTATACATAAGCGGAATGCAAACAGGTCTAGTTGAATCTAGGGAAAATTTTATTCTCCCGAATGACGCATACCCTGTTTTAAATAATGCTTATGTATGGAGGGAGCGCATTCTTAGAAAGAAAGGCGGACAAAAGATAGGTAGGCTACAAAGAAATATTACAAGTTATGTAGCAGCTACAACCAACTTAGGATCAAACGATCAAACGATCAATTTATTCTCTACCGCATCCATCACCGAAACAAACGCTCAGATCGTTCCTGGATCAGTTGTTATAAACATAACTGGAGGAAACGTAATAAATCAAGGGACTGGTCAGGATGATAGTGTAGGGGAAATAGTAGCTACCGGAAACATTGACGGCACTACCAGCACTATCAATTATGAGACAGGAGATTTATTCCTATCTTGGTTAAATCCACCTCAAGCCGCGGCTTCAAACATAAATATATCTTTTGGATATTATCCAAATTTACCTGTCACTGGAATTTTAAACAGAGAAATCGATAGTAACAACGACTCTGAAACGATATTTTTTGACACTGTTTATGCTTACAAATACAACATTATAACCAAAGCATTTGAAGAATATATTCCAGGGACTACTTGGAACGGAACATCTTATCAGCTATTTTGGGGAACAAATTATTGGGTTGATAACTCAAATAACAAACTATTTTGGGTCACAAACTTTAATATTGATCAAGCGACCAGAGATCCAATTTATTACACAAATGGAACGATTTGGACGTCTTTTTCTCCAAACTTAAACAATGCAGGATCACTTAAGCTTACTCAAGCATTGATGTTAGCTCCTTTCAGATCAAGATTACTTGCTTTCAATACTTTTGAAGGGTCTTCTCTTGCAGCTTCTACTCAATATCGTCAAAGAATTAGATGGGCCGCTATTGGAAGTCCTTTGACATCAGATGCTTGGCAAGATGATGTCCCTGGAAAAGGCGGTTTTTTAGACATACCTACAAACCAAGATATTATCAGCATAGGTTTTGTAAGGGATAACCTTGTTATCTACTGCGAAAGATCCACTTGGCAGCTAAGATATACTGGAAGATCTATACAACCATTTCAAATAGAAAGAGTTAACTCAGAGCTTGGTACAGAAGCTACGTTTAGCTCGATTCAATTCGATACGAGCCTTGCTACTTTTGGCGATAAAGGAATCATAGAATGCGATTCTTTCAAGGCGGATAGGATAGACATAAAGATCCCAGATTTATCTTTTGATGTGATTAACGATAATCACGCAAACGAACGAATATATGGGATAAGAGATTTCCAAAATAAGTTGGCTTATTGGACTTATGCCGTGAATTATGAGGGATATGTTCCAACATACCCCAATAAAAGACTAGTCTATAACTATGAAAATGACAGCTGGGCAACATTTGATGATAGCATAACAGCTTTAGGATCTTTCCAAGATAGAGACGAATACAACTGGGCTAATGCTTTATTTACTTGGGAATCTGGAAACTTTCCTTGGAAATCATATCCCACCTTATTTCCATTCATAACCGCAGGAAATCAACAAGGATTCATATACAAGTTAAACCAGTTAGTTTCCTCTGATCCTAGCTTGTATATTTCTGCTATTTCTAGTGGTACGGGTGGGATAACAGTTATCACATCACCAGATCACAACCTGTATACCGGTCAAATCGTAAAGTTAGTGAATATGGGATTTGATTTTATAGATTTGGAAGGATTAGTAGTTTGGGTGGAAAGATTGGATGATAATAATTTTGAAATATATTCATACGACATTGAAACACAAGACTTTGATCAACCTGTAATGTATGAATCAGGAACTTATATAGGTACTGGATTAATACAAGTTAGAGACAATTTTGTCATCCAAAGCAAGAAATTTAACTTTTTAGAGGAAGGTCAAAACATTCAGCTTGGGTTCATAGATATTCTCCTTGAAACAACAGATAAAGGGGAAATTACCATGAATGTTTACAACGATTACAACGATGCAAACCCAGTGAATACATTGCCGGAAGATGCAAATGATGTAACAGGTAAATCAGACGATTTTTTTAATAGCATCATTCCTACATATCCAGTAGTAAGAAGAGGGTCTACTAAGAACTGGCAGAGAATTTATTGTCCTAGTAGATCAGCATTTATAACGACTGAGTTTACATTGTCTCCTACTCAAATGAACGGAGTAGCTCAAGAATCTAACGTACAAATAGACGCGCAAGTCATGTGGATAAGACGTGCCGGCCGTCAACTTCCATTAGGAGCATAGAATGGCATTTACAAGAAACGTTCCTCAATCTAATGAATTACTCTCAGTTAGTCAGCCTAAGATATTAGATAACTTCAATAGCTCTGATGATGTTTTTGGTATAGATCACTATCAATTCTCAAACACTACTCCTAATCTAGGATTTCACAAGAAAGCTACTTTTCCAGATCAAAACGGACATCCTGCTAGTCCTTTGACAAATCCTACTGTATACGGAACGAATCAATCTGGTACTCAATTAGGAGTTTTAGCGTACTGCAAAGGGCCTAATAGAACAGATCAAGGAAATCAGGTTTCAACGCCTTTGACATTTATTCAATCTCAAGAAACAGGTATTAGCGTAACCAATGGATCAACCATAAATATTTTTGATTTTACAGGGATTAACAGATGTTTCTGCCGTTTTATGATTGGAAACATAAATGCTACTCCTGCAAATCAACTAATTGTTGAGTCTGATTTCTGGTTTGCCACCATTTCAGGAAATCCTGTTTTTTACATAAAAAGCAATTACAACACCACTCCATTACAAGTAAGTTCATCCGCTTACATTCTTACGGTGAAAAACAACAGTGGAGGAGCATTGAGCGATATTTATTGGTCTCTTCAATTTCTTAGGATTCAATAATGAACTCTCAAGATTTAGAAGCATACGTTCCAGTATACGATGCTATACCAGAAACATGGGAAGAAGGACGTCAGTTTCTAGTTGAGCAAATGAAAATGGGAGCTAATGCAACCAATATTAGAGAGATTGGTTGGTATCTAGATCAAGAACTTCTTACTGGTAAACAATGGATTCCAGGAGCTCCGGTTGCTGGAAATCCCGTGCAATACAGATCGGTATTTAGAAAAGTAGTAGACACAGGACAACTACCAGCTGTTGCGGGAGTTCCTAAATTTGTACCGCATGGATTGACAATTACTGATAATTTTACATTGGTTCAATTGTATGGGGCAGCAAGTCAACCACCTTCTGCGGGAGGCCCTGTTTATGTTCCTATGCCATTTGTAGAGATTTTAAGCCCTACAGGATCAATTCAGTTATATATGGATGGAACAAATGTGATAATTGCTTCCGATGCAAACGTAAGCAAGTTTACAAGAAGCTACGTTGTTATAGAATATATGAATGAACTTTAGAGGTAGATATGGGATTATTTGACTCAATAGGAAAAGGAATAAGTAGCCTTTTTGGTGGAGCAAGCGATTTTTTGACAGGATCTCCAGCAGAATATGAACAAGTCTCTAATCTGACTCCTGGTCAAATGAGAAACCAAATGCAACTTCAAAAAGCAGCTAGAAGAAGAGGTGCAGGGGGTGCTTTCGGTAAATCAGCAGATTTTTATAGAGACATATTAAGAGATAGACCCGAATCTTTAGAATCTCTATTTGCTCCCGAACTTAGACAGTTTAATGAAGACATCATTCCTCAATTAGCAGAACAATTTGCAGGAATGGGAGCAGGTGGAATCTCATCTAGCGGGTTTCAGAATTCAGCAACTCGAGCAGCTACAGACTTGAGTGAAAGATTGGCTCAAATGAGACAGAACTTAAGATTTCAAGCGGCTCAAGGTTTGTCTGGTATAGGAGCACAAGCATTGCAGCCTCATGCTCAATATACACAAACACAACCAGGATCAGAAGGGTTTTTAAGCAGTGTAGCTCCTGGGGTTGGATCTGGTATTGGAATGGCATTTGGTGGGCCAATCGGTTCTGCATTTGGTAATATGGCAGGAAGTTTGTTTAAAGGCGGAAATAGACCTATGGGATCTACTAGCCCATATGGAGGGTAATTATGGTTAAATCTGGATCATTTACAGTTGGTCAGGGAAGTCTTGGAGCTAGATTAGGATCTGGTCTTGGAAAAGGATTTGGAGAGCAGATTCCAAGAGAAGTTGAAAGACAAAGACTTCAACAAGGATTGGAAGATGTTGGAGGAATGGAGGGTTTAAGTCCATTTCAACAATTCGCCAAATTAGCTGGAGTTCCTGGAATCACCCCTCAAATGTTGGCTAGTGGAGCTGAACTTCTAAGACAACAAGGATATAGGAACGCTTTAGAGAAACAAGCCGATAAAGAAAAAAAGGGTCTAAGAGAAAATCCGTTTATTCCTTACAGTCAAAGATCATCTGAATTATCTGAAAAAGGAGAAAAGCTACCTCCTTCTATTTCAACTCCTGAAACTCTTGAAAGCACATTGGATCCTGCTATTCCAAAAACAAGAGAACAAGTTTTTGAGAGAGCAGGACAACTTAATAGAGAATTTCCTGAAATATACGCCAATAATCCTCAACAGGCCGTAGCTGACGCTATTGAAGAAGACAACAGAAGAATAGCTATTAATCAGGCTCTACAACAAAAAAGAGCTAACCAAAACGAGGTTCAGCAAAAAGTATCTTCTTCTTTAGAAAACCATATGAATAAGTTGCAAGCTCAAATACCTCCAGATGTTGCTTCTAATATAGACGATGAAGCTACAAGAGCTGTTCTCCCAAAAAGCATGGGTGGAGAGGGTCTAACAGAACAGCAAGCAATGAAAAAATATGGAGCAAAAGCAGATGAAATATCTAGGGAATATGCCAATCTGGCAAATCTAGGTGGCTGGAGTATTCCTTTTGCCAATCCCAAAAAAATAGAATCTTCCATTAATAATTTAAGAGACTCTTTTGAAAAAAGAGGAGATCTTAGAAATTTCAAAAAAACACTTATAAACGAAGTTGGACTATCTCCAGAAAAAGCCGCATATGCAGCTTATCCAATAGATAAAATTCCAGAATTGAAGAAAACATACGATAAACTTCCTGATGTTAAACCTAAAATTATTGCTATGGGTGGAAGTTTGGGAACAAAATCAAGCGAATATAATGCTAATGAAATATTGACACAGATGAGTCCTTTGCTAGCGAAGCAAATGGGAGTTCAAGGAAGTCCGTTATCTATTGCTCAAAATTTGGAAATGAAAGGATATGATCCAGAAATATTTTTAGATTATCTAAGAAATAACAAAAAGAATCTAAATTTGACTACTGAACAAATAGAAGAACTTTCTTCAACTTCCAGATTCTTGCCTAGACTTGCAGATATATTTTTGTTCACTTCAATGGGTAAAAAAGAGGTGGTTGATTAATGTTAGCACCATATCACAAAGAAACAGAAACTCTGAAACAACTTAACAAGCAACCAGAAAATCTATTAAGAAAAGCTGCTTCTGTAGCTCCTGTTGTCGCTGGTTCCGCTTTAGCGAATAAAGTTATACCTTTTTTAAATCAGATGATTCCATACGATCTTATGAAAAAAGGTTTATCAAAAATAAGTCCTGTTTTAAAGGATTTTGTGGATATATCAGAAAAAAACGGGTATCAGGAAGACGAAGTTAGAGGATTTCTACAAGAAAAGTTTGCTCCCGCTGTAAAACAAGAAGAAAAATCTGAAAATCCTTTAATGGTTCAAGCTCGTAATTTTGAAAACCAATATCCCGAAATATCCTCAGCTCTAGGACAGTACATAAATAACGGACAAACACCAGAAGCGGCAGCGGCTATTTTGAAGAATAGTTCTTGGGCAAAGGATAAGATTAAGAAGATTGAAAAAGATTCAGGAATGAATTTTGTAGATTTTATCACAAAATTAATGGGATCAAAAAATCAAACTGTGACACCACCTCAGCCGAACCAACAAATGCAACAACCACAGTCAGGTCAACAGCAAGGTTCGGGAAATCAAATGCTAGCTCAAATGTTTGAAAAAATTATGAGTCTTTAATGATCGAAACTAGAATAAATCAGATAAAAGAGGCTGTAGGATCTTTGAGAGAATTTATTTCTCAGATGGGAGAGCCTTTATCTGAAGAAAATCAGGTTATGCTTGCTAAAGTTTTAGAGCATGCTGGTAATAGAATAAAAGAACTTAGACAACCCACATTTGAATCAAATATACCCTCTGATACTGGATTACTTTGGAATATAGCTGGAGGAAATGCTGATGTATTCGTTGATTATTTAAAAAGTGTTCCCGATCCAGCATTAAACGCTTTATTGCAGAATCCAACCCAACTTCAAAATATAATAAGAAGGCTTGAAGAAAACCAACCACAACAAAGAAATAGAGAGTCTGATGGAGTGCAACAGTCTCCTATTCAGTCATCTAATGTTTGGGGATTTAATTACGACCAAAATTCAAATAAATTGTTGGTTAAATTCAATGAGGGTGGAATTTATGAGTACAATAATGTCCCTCGACATATTTTCGAATTATTCAGAAGAGGGGCCGTTCCTGCAAAAACCGAAGGACAAAATAACTACGGCAAGTGGTGGAAAGGAAAAGAGCCTTCAATAGGTGCTGCACTTGCGGAATTAATTAAAAAGGGCGGTTACCCCTATCAAAAAGTAGCTTAAGGAGAAAAAATGGTAAGTCTTGGAAACATGTGACTTAACTGTTGTGAATATTATGTTAAGAGAGTATAAGTTAAATTTAGAATACAGCACTTTAGAAAACAATTTACATTATATCCTGAAAGCTTTTTAGGATATTTCATAGGAAAAATTAAAAAGGGCGGTTACCCCTATCAAAAAGTAGCTTAAGGAGAAAAAATGGTAAATTTTAATTCTAATAATCCTCTTGGATATATGGGGATAAATCAAGCTCAACAACCTATTTTTGTAAGACAAAACCGAGCACCTTTGTCTGGTGATTTTTACCCACCTGGTACAGTTTGGCAATATTACAATACATCTACTCAAGTTAGCTTGTTTTATGTATCTTGTGGTTCATCTGCTCCTGGTTCAAATGTTTGGGCTGCATATGGTAGTTCGTCAGGTGATATTTTAGCTGTGAATGGTACGGCAAATCAAATCACATCTACTACTTCTTCGGGAGTAGCTACTATTTCTCTTCCTTCAGCTATAACAACACCAGGATCTCTATCTACTACTACAACTTTGACAGGTGGAACAGGTATCACAGCTACAACTGGTAATATTACGGCTACAAATGGAAATATTGTTAGAGGTACGGCTGGAAATAAAGATGTTTATAGTAGTGTTGCATCAACTACATCAGCAGGAGCAAACTCTGCTGGAACTGTTACATTAGTTGGGGGTACAGCTACAGTTAACACAACGGCTGTAACAGCATCATCTATTATTAGGATATATAGACAAGGAATAGGATCAACTGGAGCAGCAGCTCTTGGATTTTTAACAATTGGTACAATAACAGCATCTACCTCATTTGTTATAAATTCTGTTCAAGCGGCAGACGCAACAGCTTTACAAGCTTCTGATGTTTCAGTAGTTGCCTGGGAAATTGTAAACTAATAAAAAGGGTTTATTTTGACCCTTTCCTTAAAAGGAAAATATATGAATTTAGATTATTTCACATGTATTGAAATGGCTGTATTTGACATGACTACATTAACGGGGTCATTTCAACCTTTGAATACATCAACACAACAACCTGTTGTAGGATCGGAAGGATTTCAAGACGCTATTAAAGTTTTGAAAATATACAACGACGGAGATACTGGAATAACTCTAAGTTATAACGGTATTGTTCCGAATGATTATTTACCTGCAAAAGGAACAATGATCATCGATGTACAAGCTAATCATGCAGATAATTCGGCATACGGAGCTGGGACATTGAATGGAAGAAAAGGTCAATTCGTTTACGGTAAGGGAACAGCTAGCTCAGCAGGAAATTTATACATATCAGGATATAAATAATGAGTCAATTTTATATAGGCCCAAATGGTGTGCCTCCTCCACCTTCTGTCCCTACTAATTTTGAGACAGACATAGGAAATTCAAATCCATCTGTTTCACCAGGAACGGCAATACCAGCCGCAAATTTAATAAAGATATTAGGAAGAGAAACTAGTTTAAATAATGATTTAGGTATTCAGACTGACGCAGACCCAAATAATGGAAATGTTATTTATGTCGAGCTGACAAACAGAATTCAAAATACTACAACAACAAATAATAATACTCCTACAACAATAACAAGTTTTTCTTTGGGAACAACTCCAGGAGTTTACACTTTCGATGTAAATATAGCGGCTTTTGATGTTACAGATTCTTTAGGTATAGGTTATTCCATTTTTGGAACCGCAAGAACTGACGGAACAACAGCAGTGATTTGCGGAACACCTGATAAAATTGTGAATGAAGAAACAGGAACATCAGCAGCAGACGCTAACATAGTAGCTTCTGGGAATAATGTGATAATTCAAATCACAGGTATTACAGGAAAAACAATAAATTGGAATAGCATCTCAACATACGTTTTTGTGAGTTAATTGTTGTTAAATCCATCCATATGTTATCCTCGAAAAAATGCAAAAACAAATTTTAATGATATGATAAAACGAGGAAGATTTAAACCTCGAGGAAAATCAACACCTAAAACGTTGAGATTGAGGTAGTTATCGCAGGCTTTGACAATGATGTCGTCTATGGGACGAACCTAGACTTTTCCACGGCAGGAGCTTTAGGGGGAAATGCCACTATAGTTCAAGATGGTCAAATGTTAATAGGTACAACCGCTTTAAACGTTGGCGGTACTCACATAAACATAGGAACGATTGTTTCTCCAAATTCATCTATAGTAGTCGGTTATTCATCACCAAATATCACGATAGACACCAATTCATCTATAATAAGATCTTGGAGTGATAAAGGAACATCTTTTGCTGCATCTTCTGGTAATGGGTATTTTGTTACAGCAACATCTACAGCAACATTGCCAGCATCTCCAGCTCAAGGGGATACTATTATATTTATGAATGCTGGAGCAGGTGCCTCAGGTATTGTAATTACTGCAAACACTGGTCAAACTATCGTCCAAGGTACTCAATCTTCTACAACAGCAGGTACATGTACTTCTCAAGCTGATGGAGATTCCATTACTTTAGTTTATCAAACAGCTTCTACAACTTGGTATTCGTACGGATCTCAAGGAACCTGGCTACTAGCTTAATATTTGGGGGATTCATTCCCCCTTAATTCTTTATTAAGGAAAAAAATGACTGGAAGATCTAATGCATTAAATGCTCTCCCTACAAATACGACAGTTATTGTCGGAAACGGAACATCTTTTTCAAATGTAGCTTATTCCTCTTCAGGTGGTACTAGTAATATAATATCTAGAGATTCAAATGGAAATACTGTCACAAATAATATAGCAAACTCTTTAGCATCTAATGCAGGGGGTTCTACAGTTACATTAACAGCAGCATCAGCCAGAACACAGATATTTTCAGGTACTGGAGCTTCTACGCTTGTTTTGCCAAATGCTAATACTTTAGTGAATGGATGGACTTTCTACGTAAACAACAACACGAATAACACAATTACAGTAGAATACAACGATACCACCACTTTATTCTCAGTTCCTAGTGCTTCATATGTTCAAATCATTTTAACATCTAATGGTTCTTCGAATGGTACTTGGGATTATCATTGGCTTCTTCCTGCTACATCATCAAATGGTCAAGTTGTAATTGGTTCAGGAACTTCTAACTGGAAAGCAGCTACATTGACAGCAGGAACCGGTGTTTCAATAACAAATGGAAGCAATGCTATTACAATTAACGCAACTGGTGTCGGAATCACTTGGACAGATGTCACGGGAACATCTGCCACAATGGCTGTAAATAATGGATACTTGGCAGATAACGCAGGTCTTGTTACTTTAACTCTACCGGCAACCGCAGCTCAGTTTTCTTTAATAAGAGTTGCAGGAATTGGCGCCGGAGGTTGGACAATAGCTCAAAACGCTAACCAAAAGATTATATTTGGAAGTTCAACTACAACAACGGGAGCGGGTGGAAGTCTTTCTTCTTCCAATGCAAACGATTGTGTAGAAATATTAGCTACTGTCGGAGGTGCAAATACAACTTGGACAGTATTATCTAGCATTGGAAATTTAACTGTAGTATAGGTAAGAAATGACAACAAACAATAGTTGTAACTATAAGCCCACTCAATATAACCTTCAAGTAGGAGGAGCAAATGGAACACTATCAAACGTAGCTCCTAGCGCTACTTCAGGAGTACCAGTAATATCTCAAGGGTCTTCTGCAAATCCAACTTTCGGAACCGCTGTTGTAGCAGGTGGAGGAACTGGATTAACTTCGGCCACCGCTTACGGTTTAATTGCAGGAGGAACAACTACCACAGGTAATTTTCAGAGCGTATCTACAGGATCATCCGGTCAAGTTCTACAATCCGGAGGATCTTCTGCTTTACCTTCTTATAGTACAGCAACATATCCGTCTACCGCTGGAACATCTGGTAATGTTTTAACATCCGATGGAACTAACTTTGTTTCATCTGCTACAAGCGGGGTTGGAAACTGGGTATTAATACAAACTCAAACAGCAAATAATTCTGCTACAATTAATTTTACGACTGGCATAACATCAACATATACCAATTATGTTTTTGTTTTATCAAATGTTGTGCCTGTTACCAATAACACAGGGCTGACTATGGTTGTCTCTGTTAATGGAGGATCTTCTTATATTTCCACTAATTATCAGGCAGGCGATATCTTATTTTCTTATAATTCAACTACTCCGGCGAATAATACCACAACTGCCGTAATGATAATTACGGGTGGTATAGCTAACTCAGATCCTGGTTTAAGTGGTACTTTTTGGCTATCAAATATTACTACGGCTAAACCCCCTGTAGCCTATTGGAATACAATGCAATGGAACGGTGTTAGAATGAGCTTAGGAGCTTCTTATAATAACACCACTTCCGGAGTCAATGCTTTTAGATGGGCTTTTGGAAGCGGAAATATTTCAACAGGAAATTTTTCATTATATGGTATTAGATCCAGATAAAATCTGAAATAAATTAAGGAATCTGTGTAATAACAGAATTCCTTTCAGTATAAAAATATTAATGACCTAAAGCCCATTTAATTGTATGAATATGCATTTTCATGGGCTCTATTTTTTCACTGATCAGCGAAGGATCTTGTTCTAACTCCTTTATGATGTTATCCAAACAAGAAATGTGACCTTCTAAATATATTTGTCTATACCACATCATTTTAGGATCGGTTTCTTCAACAAAAGATTTGTCAAACGCTTGACAGTTAAAGCATAAAGCTGTTAAGAATAGAGACGTCAACACTTTTTTCATATCGTTCCTGTTGTTTAGCCCTCTTTTGAGGGCTTTTTTTCTATAAAAAAATCACACTTACATCCCTTATAAGGGGGATTTAAAAAGTAGGATTGAAAATCTAATCCTACTTGTTCATTTAGAATATTCCTCAAACAGTTTTCCTTAAGAGGACAATCCTTTCCTTCGCACAAAGTTATGTCGTAAGTCATATCACCTTCTTTGAAAAGAAAAATTTATACCAAAAAAAGTTTTTTGTGCAACTTCTTTGGTTTTTTCAGATTCTTTTTTAGGTGATTTGCAAATCGATCTTAGAGGACAGCAACAGCAATTACAATTGCAGCTATCTTCTATAACAATGTTAACGTCTCTTCCTTCCGCAATGGGATGGTGAACTTCTAAGATTGGCTCCATAGACACCTCCAGGTGTTCTATTTCCACAATAGGAGCATGCGTTTAACGAGTCAACATGTAAAGCAGCTTTACATTGATCAACCAGCTAAGTAAGCAGCTGAGTTATTCAATATATTTCCTGTTTTATAGTATCTCATGACTTCTTTCAATGACCTATGGCCTGTCATTGCCATAACATCACCTAACGGCTTTCCTCTCTTGCCGCTTTCTGTGACAAAACCAGATCTTAAAGAATGCGCTGTATATTCTTTAGGGTCATATCCAGCTTTTTCGCATCTAGATTTTATAATCTTAGCGATTTGTCTGTCGCATAAAGGAGTGTCAAATATCTTTTCAGATTTGCTTATACCTCTAAAGATTGGCCCTTCTTTTATTTTTGAAACTTCCAACCATTTTCTTAAAGCTATTGCAGCTCTTCCCATAATAGGCTTTGGATCATATTCTCCTGATTGGTTGGTTTTTGATTTACCAAGATTATATATGTAGGTTCCGTCTCCATTATCTACTAAATTTTGCATATAGCAGTTACTGACTTCACTTCTTCTTCTGCCTCCTGAAGAAAAGGCAAATAGCAACATAGCTGTATCTCTAATTCCTTTTAAACCGTCATCTTCGCAAGTCTTAAGCATATCGTTGAGTACATTTAAGGTTATTGCTTTACCCCAAGAACGACTACAGCCGTATTTATCAGTAAGTTTTCTCATTAGAATCTTTATTTGTTTGTCTACACAGGGATTTGGAAGTCTTTTCATTTCCAGTAATCTAGACAAAGAAGCAATTCTTCTTTTTATAGTGCTGATCTTATAAGAGTCTACGTTCTCCATAATGAAGGCAATCAAGTGTTCTTTCCTAATTTCGTATATAGAGATGTTGTATTTAGATACCCAATTTTTTAGGTGTCTAATGTCGTACTCATAAGCAGCCAATGAATTTTTTGAATTGAATTGTCTGATGATTTCGGTTGCTTTATGGATTGATAGGCAAATTTCCTGTTCTGTAAACAAATCTTTTGAATCAGGAATGGCAAGAGAATTCATTTTTTTTCTTTATTAAAATTATTTGTTGGGTTTGTCCTCGGATGGTTATCGGAACCAATAGGTTTCCATTTAACAACTTCACCTTCGTAAACTTCGTAAAGTTCCAATCGCAGTTTGTCGCACTTTGGCCCAACAAAACCAAAAGCTGTTTTGCCGTTTTTTTGTACGACTACGACTTTTTCGTAATGAGAAGGTGATTTTTCCTTTGCATCAATCCAGTCCATCATTCACCTTGTAAATTCATAACTTGTTTTGTAGTTTCAGGATCATGAAAATGTGTAGGTCTTTTACATTCATCACAAACCCTTAAAAGAACATCTCCAGAAGGTACACAACCTCTCATTTGCTGTGATTTCGTTATAGGTATTGGATAAGAAATCTGATAACACAAATTTTCTTTTTCTTTTTTACAAATATCGCAATTCATTATACCTCCGGTGGTTTCGGCAACGGCATCCAATGGGTTATATCTTCACCATCAAACCACCAATCGTCTAAATTTTCGTAGAAAAAATTCTTTTTGTTTTTATTTAAACTCCTATATTTAGGAATAGATTCAAAATAACCACAGAAACATTTCTCTCTACTTTTTACATAGAAAATCACCTCTTCATGATGTTCAGGCAGTTTTTCAGAGCATTTAATCCAGTCCATTATTCACCATCCTTAAAAACATAAGTAGATTCGCATTCAACACATATCCAATACTGAGTATGCCAAGGAAAATCAGCAGGGCAAAGAATCAATTCGCCTTTACATCGTTCGCATCTCATCATCCCTGCGGGGGTTTAGGTAACGGCATCCAATGAGTAACGCATTCAATAGATGATCCATCGAAGCACTCACAAACACAATGCCAACTATCATATAAATATCTAGCAGTATATGTATAAGTTCCATCAGTAACTAAAACAACTTCATTTTCATTTCTTGGCATCCTATCCTTAACACTAATCCATTCCATAATCTATTCCTATTAATGAATCCACTTCAAACTTAAATTTAATATTGACACATAACTTCAAAACCAAAGTAGTTCTTTGACATAGAATTCCATCAAATTCAGGTGGTCTTTCATGATAATTTTCTTCTATTAAAACAGCTTCATAAGTGTCTTTTCTAAGCTTTTTAATTAGATTATTCTTCCAATATTCAAGATATTCTTTAGCTTTTTCTTTTTCTTCTTCGTTTGAATAGAAAGCATATTCTGCAAAAAAAATATTTATTGATCTATTTGTCATTATTCACCATCAACTTTTGCTAGCTCTGCTGGCATTACATTTTTTAAAATCATAACCGCTTTTATCAAAGAAACCTCTTTTTCCACATTCGACAATCTTTCGCTGATTTTGTCAAATTTTCCATCTATCCAATAAAAATGAGCCAAAAACGCGCCTAAAACAATCGCGGTATCTACGTGTTTTTTAATCCATTCCATCACTTACCCTTATAATCCGTTTCATAAAACCCAGTTCCCTTAAAATGAAGGCCGATGCCTGCGCTTATACACTTTCTCATTATATGGTCACAATCAGGACAAGAGATGTTGAAAGTTTCGAATGGCTTATGAAACTGCTCTGAAATCTTACTGCATCTAGGGCACTTGTAATCGTATGTTGGCATTATAAATCTTGATTAAAAATTACCCATGATCGACAAAGAATTCTCTTACGTCTGAAAGGATATAGATCATTTATCAGATTCCTTAATCTTTTCTATTTCTTCGAAAAGATATTTTATCATAGTAAAAGCATCTCTCATGTCTTTATCTTTAGCCGAAGTGGTTTGATATTCTAGATGCCATCTCAATAAATGTTCGAACATCTCTTTATTGATTTTCATTTCTCAGATTCCTTCTATAGGTTGGCATATTAATCCTGATTAAAACTTACCCATGATTGACAAGGATCATCAAGTATGGGGTTTTTCATATTTTTACTTGTTTCTCTTTGTTCATCCAACAATTTTAAGAATTCCTGATAATCTCCATCGCAACCATGAGACATAATCAATAGTTTCAATTCTCTTACGCCAATGCCATACGTATTGAACAACGATAATATTTCTTCTCCTGAAAGATACTTCTCTGGTTTGGATAGAATTCTTTTCATGATTCCACCACCACGGAAATAAGACTTTTCAGCGCATAAGAGTTTATGTTTATCGTCCATTATTCCTCTTTTTTTATATTCACCCATATAAGTTCCATTCAAAAGATACCTTTTTTGTTTGTCAATATCAACCCAGTCCATTAATTCCCTTTATAATATGTTTTGTAAGTCCCACTTTGTGAGTATTGAAGGCCAACTCCTAAATGATAAAATTTCGTAAATAATTCAGCGCAATCAGGGCAAGACATGTTAAAAGTATGAAACTTTTGAGGAAACTTTTCTGCTATTCTTTTACATTTAGGGCACATGTAATCATTGTTTGACATTATTTTATAAAATCCTCCATCTTATCACAAAGCTTAGGGAATTTAGTTTTAAACGTTAAAAGAGCTCCAGCGTGTTTTTCAGCTAACTTAGATATAAGGTACAGAGTTCTTACTACTCGAACGTTTAACTCGTTATCTTCACCAACCTTATCTTTTAACCAATTGTCTTTGTCTACGTCATACAGCTCATACAATTCCATGAGATCAGCTAAAAGAGATGTTAGCTTCTTGATGTCCCAAAAGTTGAAAGCATCTTCTAAAAGCTGTTCCATAGGAATATTTTTGGTCATTCTATATTTCCTTGATTACAGTTAAAAAATTTAACTCAACTTTGTGCTAAATCATCTATAATTAGATTTTTACGTCTATTTTTTCTATCTATCTTCTTTTGATATTTTCTTTTTTCTTTTATGTATTCTTTTTTAAGTTCAGGGTTTTTCATCAATCTTTTTCTTAGAATTTCTAATGCGTTATTTGGTGTCATTTTATTGCTCACAATTAAAAACGAAAACGACTCTTCTCTTCCACATCTGAATAGATTCAGGGTCTTTATCGAATACAAAATCTATATTGTCCTTGCACTCATTAGCCCATCTATCTTTCAATTCGTGCCAAGGCGTTTTGTCTCCGATTGGGCGCATTTTTAATTGATGAGATTCAAAGCATAATAGATTTTTATTTAGCCAATTTTCTACTTTTTCTCTATGAATCTCTTCAATATTGCACCAAATTTGATTAACTCCCATTGCACCTAACGAAATTTGATCATTCCAAATAGATATGACTTGTTCGATAGGATCATCTTTATCGCAAGCAGCGTAGTACGATTCGTATTCGGGTTCCCATAAGTTATCTGCTGGATATGATTTTCTAGGATTTTCAATAAAATGCCGTCTATGCGAATCATCCGCTAATGTCTCTATGTCGAATATGATCATTTATTTTTTTTTCTTTCCTCAATAGCACAAAGTCTTCCGTGAAAATCTTTTAGCTCTTCTTTAATTTCTCTTATAAGCTGAAGAATATCTCTTCTATCCGCTGCAGATTCTTGTTGAATTTGTCTTCTATCGGCATTAGCTTCGGTTCTAAGCCAAAAGAATATAGCTAGATTTGCTCCAATTATTGTCAAAACTTGTGTCCAGTCCATTTTAACCTCTATACCAAACACTCAAGGGCTTTAGTCATTTGTCTTGCCTCTATGTGAGATCTTAGCCAAACAGTTTGACAGACCTTAGTGGCTAATTTGATGTTTATGTTTAACGTTTTAGAGATAAATTCAGGAGTGATTTTTCTGTTTTTTTGATAAATCTCCCAAGCTTGGTCTATATAATTTTTCATAACAAAAATTCTCCTTTGCAGATGTTGGCTTTCAAAAATTCTAGGTCTTTTTTCAGGTCATTGACTTCTTTTTTCAATTGGTTGTTTTCTGCAAATAGTTTTTTCCTTACTTTTTCTTGCCTGTTGATGATCTCTTGAATTTCTCTATTTAACCTAATGTCTATAGGTTCTGTTATGAATGTAAGTTGCATATATTTTTTCCTTGTCTAGCCTAAAAAGAAGAAATAATCTGCCAAAACTCAAATTCTTTTTCAATCATATAATTTATAAAATCATCGTTTCTACGACATTCTAGAATGATTCCGTTCGAGCCATCAAACGAAAAATAAAAAATTATCTCCAGTCCTGAAACATATAACTGATGTTGCAATTGTGGTATATATTTTTCTGGTATTTTTCCTTCCAATGCCAATTGATGATCTTTTTTACCTGGGCATTTGATCTCTACGACAACATCCTCGTCTAAAGTCATTCCATCAAATGATGCAGCCATCCAACCGTTTTCATGCTCTCCAACACAAGGAAACATAGTAAGACCCGTTTCTCTTTCAAACATGTGAAGAGCAAATGGCTCTAAATCTATCCCTCTTTGCATCCATGGAAAATTCTGTTGTATTGATCCGAATACTTTCTCTTGCTCTAGCTCTTCAATGGTTTTATATGGACTAACCCCGAGTATAATCGGGGCTTCGCTTGCCATTATTTTCTTCTTTCTGTACTCAAACCACTCCTCAGATCTCTGTTGTAGATTGATTAGCTTCATCGATTTTGCCTTGTATATACGTTTTCATTTTCTTAACAGTTTCTGAGTCTATGTCAGTTAAAGAATCCATTCTTTTTCTTATGGATACTCTGATTTTCTCAGGACATTTCTCTATCATTTCTTCTAAGGATTTAATTTCTTCCTTAGACACTCCTTTGGAAAACTTAACATTTTGATCGTGATCAGGATCATCTCCAGTCTCTAAACAAAAAGTCTTTAACAAAGCGTATTTGCACGCATAAGAAATAGCTTTTCCAGGCCCTTTATCTCCCTGATCTATTCCATATCCAACATAAACAACAGAAAACTTCTCTTGAGGGTTATCTATATTCACGAATGAAATTTCTACTTTTGCAGTTGTCCTGTTTCCGTCTTGTGTCATATCCAAAACATTAGGAATAACCATGATTCCATTACGAGTAAGAGGCTCATGTAAAGCTGAGCTTACTTGATCGTGAGAAACGTACCTGTATTGGTTATTGACTCGTTTATCTCCTTTTTGGATGTACTTAACTTCTTCCATTACTCGATTAAGCCTCTGATAAATGTTCAGAGTCTGCTCAAAGTTTTCTCTTTCGTATATTGATATTGTATTCATAGGTATTGCTCCCTTTCTAAATCTTGCGTGTAAAACTCTTTAAATCCTTCAATGTCGTTGACGAGAGAGCAAATTTCCATTTTGCTTAAATCTAATATATCTATTATATTCTTTGACGGTTCATAATCTTCCATGTATCCGTAGCAAATAGATAACGCAATATCTTCCAAAAATTCGGGGTGCAAAGCGATCGTACGAAACTTGTCTAGTGCTTCTAATCGAACGTTTTGCATCTCTTTTTCAATTTCTAAATTCAACAACTGCAACTCCGCTATCTCGTCATACGGAGTAAAATATTGATTATACATTTTTATTCCTACAATTTTGCTGTTAAACATACTGTCTTAATTCTTTAAGTTCATTGGCCATTCTGTAAGCTTCCCAAGACATTTGCTCTAATCTGATCTGAATGTCTATACAAAATAACTTTTCCATTGTCGCGCTACGCTCTAAAGTTGCACATAGTTTGCTTGCTGTCTCTATCAATTCTTGTACGTGATCCATGTTGTCCTCTTTATTTTGTTTGGTTGTAAGCCAGCTCAACTCGCCTAACTTGGTGATTAGGTCACCGAGGAGCACGTGCTTATGCAAACATGTTAGCAAATGAAAACATTTCAATCAAGCAAAAAAAAACAAGTTTTCTAAAAATATCAAACCGTGTATATTGATTGTCAAACTCAGGAGGTAGTGTTATGAAACTTAAGATGTGGTTGTTGATTCAAAAAAGAAGCATGACAAGTCTAGCTAAAGAAATAAATTATTCTCTTAATTATATATCTAGAGTATGTAATGGCTTCGTGAAGCCAGGAAGGAAGTTTGTTGAATTAATTGAAAAAGCGACTAATGGGGAGATAAAGGCACAAGATTTAGGTGTTGATCCTGAAGAACTTAAGGCCGAATGTTAAGATTTCTTAAAAATATATATGAAAAATTCTAGCTGTACATGTATTTTTAATTCTACCACAAACCAAAAAGATGCAAGCTAGAACCGTTGGACTAAGAAGGGGCTGACGGAATCAGCCCTCAAATGGACTCTTTGTGTTTTCCCGTTAAGGGATAAGGACTATAACGACTATAAGGACGTTGATCGTCGATGGATGTTAAATCGACGACAAATATTCACTTAAGGACGCTAAAGACAATATAATGTCTACAAGGACAATACAAGGACAATACAAGGACTCTAAAGTCAATATAATGTCTACAAGGACAATACAAGGACTCTAAAGTCAATATAATGTCTACAAGGTCCATACAAGGACGCTCACATCATAGCATCCTTGTTGTTTTACTGCAAAAATTTTTTGTGTTTTTCAATTATAAGGATGTTTATGTCTTTGATTATCACAGTGTTAAACTCTCAATATACCCTAGAAAAAAAATTTCAGTCAAAACACCTAATCATTGGGGGTTTATCATGATTAGCAATCAAATTATTTCAGGATATAGCCATTCGTTTGACGTTGGAGTTGCAAGAAAGCTAGGAACGAATGCCGCCATCGTACTCAACCATATCATGTATTGGCTCAGAATCAACAAAATTAAGAATGAAAATCAGAAAGACGGAAGGACTTGGATGTTTGAAACGACCAAGGATATGGCTGATTTTTTGGGTTATATGAGCGAAAAACAAGTGCGCTTGGCTATAGATATTTTGGTGAAAAACAATCTTCTGGTGAAGGGTCATTTCCACAAAAATCATTTCAATAGGACAAATTGGTATGCCCTTTACGATGAAGAAGTTATAGGTGACAAAATCGATTTGCCTTCCAGGGCGAATGTATTAGACACCCAGGAAAAGTCTGAATTGCCCTCCAGGGCGGATGTATATATAAATAATAATAACAATAACAATAACAGTGTTGTTGTTGTTAAGGCGGAAAACCCGCCTTTGGATTGTGGAAATGTTCATAACTTTTCCAAAGACGATCTTTATTTCAATGCTGTTCGATTGAAAAAAGATTGGTCTACTTCTGAAATTGAGGAGGCTTGGCGCCGTTACTCCTCCATGAAATTTAAAGACGGCGTATCCTCACCTCTGGATTACATAGAGGGAATTATAAAAAACCTAAGACAGAAAGAGAGTGTAATATGCAAGAATCAAACAAATCTCAAGAAAGAAAAATGGAATTCGATGACGAAAGAGTCAAAAAAAGAATCAGAGAAGAAAAAATCAGAGAGTACAAAAACAGAGTCTTTGGACCAAGATACGAAAACGCATCGCTCAGCACGCTTAATCTACCGGAATGGGCGAGCAGAAGTGTTGTTGGATTCATGAACGATAAGAAAAACTTTTTGGTTTTCTGTGGAAATCCAGGACTTGGAAAGACTTATCTTTGTGCTGCCTTAACAGAATGGGCATTTGAATCTTTCAATTCTTTTAGATATTGGAAAGAATCAGATCTCCTTAAAAGAGTCAGATCTTCCATTGAAGACTATAAAGGCGATTACCTTGAAATTCTTAAACTTCTCATTGACGATGATTTAGTATTCATTGACGATGTTGGAAGCACTGGTCTAAACGACTGGAGGAAAGAAATATTTTTTGACGCAATAGACGAAAGGTATAACAGTATGAAACCTACTGTTATCACAACAAATTTCTCTTCTCAAGATATAAAAAATAATTTTCATCCTAGAGTCTACAGCAGAATTTTTGCTAAAGAAAATGTGATCATTGAAATCAACGATGGAATAGACCATCGATTAAACTGATTTGCAGGCTCTACAACGAAAAAAAACAACATAAAGGTACCTAAACATGATAGAGATCACGAAATACGCTCCAATTCAAAAAGGAGCGCTTTTAGCACGATTTGATATAGTCATCCCCAAGTGGGGTGACTTCATCATCAGAGATATTGTTCTTTTTCAAAAAGATGGCAAACGATGGATATCTCTGCCAAATAGACAGTTCGAAGTTAATGGTGAAAAAAAATATTTCAATTACATGGGATTCAAAGAGCCTAACATGATGCAGTCATTTCAAAATGAAGTCATGAAAGCTTTGGATGCTTACTGCAAAAAACAAGGAAATAAAACAGAGGAGAGTTTTGATGCAGATATACCTTTCTGATGAATCAGGAGATCATATCCTAAATTATAGAAATATAACTCATATCAAAAAACAAGATGATTTATTTTTAACTTTTGAATTCACTTCAGGAGAGTATTTTGAGCTTGAGGTAGAAACAGAAGATTTGATTGATCGTATGTTTGATTACATACAAGAGTGTTTCATGTGGAAAAGAGATATCTGCGATTTAAACAGATTCTTAAAAGAAAAAAAGCCGTGATTTCTCACGGCCCCAACCATCAGAGAATGCTATGTATATATGCGTTTACAATTTTTAAATGTAAAAAGAATTTTTGACAATGAAATTAATTGCATCCTGTGAAATACCTCTTAAAGTTGTAAGCGAGAGCAACTTACAAGAACATTGGAGTAAAAAAGCTAAGAGACACAAAACACAAAAGTTATGTGTCAAAAGTGTTCTTTCTAGACATAAGTTTACTCTTCCTTGTTCGGTGCATCTTACAAGAATTGCTCCTAGGCAATTAGATGCTCATGACAATCTGCGATCTGCTTTTAAATGGATATGCGATTGTATAGCCGATTTAATCCTTCCAGGACAAAAAGCGGGAAGAGCTGACGATTCTAAAGAAATTTCTTGGCATTATTTTCAAGAAAAGGGTAAACCTAAAGAGTATGCAATTAAAATTGAGATATTTGCGGGTGATTCAAAAGTTCTTCAAGTCTCTGATTGATTTGATATGCCAATATTACAAACCCCCAAGGTTCTGAGATGAAAAAAATATGTCTTTTGTTTTTTATCCTTTCTTCATGCACTTACTCTATCAATATGGTTCATACTCAAGGACAAGCTTCGGACGTAGTGGACGAGACCCAAAGAGCGGATCCAGATGTAAAAACGGATCTTTCAATTCCTCTGAAACCTTAACATGTGAAGAATGTGGTCATAGAATATATGACAGAGAAATATACACAACTTTTTATTATTGCCATCGTTGTCAATGGACTTACGAATTAAAGGAAAACAATGAAAATAAATAGAATAAATATTTCATCGGATGATGAATGTGAAAACTACAAATCAGATTATGAAGTGACAGTTTCGTTTTCAGCTGATTGGAACGAAATGCAATTCATTCTTCAACATCTTAAAATGTTTGAAATTTATGACGATTTGGAAGAATCCGCCGATGACATAATCGAAAAGTTTAAACAACAAGTGAGGGGTGATTGTGGACAAAAAAATAAAAGCTGTGAAGAAGACGATGGACAAGAAAATGGATGCGCTTGTTGCCGCGGACATTAAACGAGATAAGAAATGTGATAAAGCAATGAAAAAGAAGAAGTAGCATGACTCCAAAAGAAATAGCAAAAAACTTTAACGTCTCTTCTTGTGCTGTTCTCTTTCAAGTTAAAAGAGGTCGCGTTAAAGCTAAAAAAATAGACGGCCACTGGGATGTAGACGAAAAAGATTATGCAAATTTCGTGGTGAATAAATACAAAAGAAATTCTGATGAAAATCAAGGTAAAATATTTAACCCTCAGCAAGCAGCTAAATTCATAGGATGCAAAACATCCAGAATATATTTTCATTTATACACAGGAAAAATCAAAGCCAATAGAAATGGAGCCGCTTGGCAAATTCATATAGACGACTTGCTTGAATACAAAAAAACCTTAAAGCCTGAGACTAATTTTAAAATAATTTCTTACGCTAGGCAATTTAAGAAATCACCAAAAACAGGAAGTAAATCATGATAGAAAAATTAGCAGAAGTATTCGCAGAAAATACACTTGGAAATATCGGCTCTGTGCTCACTCACATGCACCAACTTATCGTTTTCTTTGAAAAAAACATTCCTAACGAAACACTTAAGAATGCAGCTATTGACGCAGTCATTCAATTGTTAGAAGCTCAAAAGACAAACAACTCAGCGAAATAATGTTTTCAGAGATCAAAGTCACTATAAAAGACGACGAAAAGAGACTGACTAAGAGCTTTATTCAATATGAAGTCTTTGAGGTCTCTGATACTGACCCGATAATTCAGGAGTGCATTAAGGAAACATTAGAAAATTTTGATGGAACACCAGATTCGGTAAAAGTAAATATAACTATGGAAGTTCAATGAGCGAGACTCCTACTAAGAAAAAAGGAGGAGGCCCAAAAGGCCACCCTAATTGGAATACAAGCAAAGATCCACTCGAGAACGGGGGTTGTTTTGGCCACTTTGGAAGAGGCCCAGATACTTATCAAGATGATGAATTAGAAAGACTTGGGAAAGGCGTGGTCGAATGGATTCAACAGAAAAATAATATATGGATGAAATATTATTTCCAAAAGCAGGGAATGCGTTGGGGTTCTGTACAAAATCTAATGGAGAGAAGCGAAAGATTTAAGAGTTATATTGAGACAGCTAAAGAGATCCAAGAATCAAAGCTTTTAACTGAACCATATTTTAAAAAAGCAGATGGCAATCACGCTAGATTTATGCTAGCTAGACATCATAAAGGCGAATGGGAAGACAAAACACCAGAGACTACAACCGCTCCTTTACAAGCTTCTCTTGACAATGACGACGAAAAGCTTTTGATGAAAGCAAGAATCCTTGAGCTAGAGGAAAAACTGAAAGAAAAAGAGCAATGTAAAGCGGATTTACATGGCATTTAGCGATAAGCAAGCGATCAGTTACACTCAATCAAATAAACGCATAAATATATGGTGCGGTGCTGTTAGCTCAGGGAAGACATTTATAAGCTGTCGAAGATTCATAAAGTTTCTTAAAGAAGGCCCTCCAGGCGATGTGATGATCATTGGAGTGAGCCGTCAAACTATTCAACAAAACTTTCTTGGAATGCTTTATGGAGCTTTAGGATTTCCTGAGCCTTCATCAAAAACAAATGAAGCTAGGCTTTACAATAGAAGAGTGTTCTTTGTGGGCGCTCCTGATGAGAGCGCTGTCTCAAGGATACAAGGTTCTACATTAGCAGGGGCTTACGTTGATGAAGCGGCAAGATTGCCTCAGCCTTTCTGGAAAATGCTTCTTTCTCGTTTAAGAGTTCCAGGAGCTCAGCTATTCGCTACATGCAACCCCGAAGGGCCGGCTCATTGGCTTAAAAGAGAGTTCATAGATAATAAAGACCTCGATCTTATTCACTGGAATTTTGGATTAGATGACAACCCATCTCTTGATGAAGCCTATAAGAATAACATCAAGAAAGAGTATTCCGGCATGTGGTACAAACGATACATTCTTGGAGAATGGGCAGCAGCACACGGGTTAATCTACGACAATTTTACGGATGATAATATTTATGAGCATCCAAAGAACAATCCGACATATAGGGTGGTTGGAATTGACTACGGTACGACAAATCCGACAGCAGCTGTTATGCTTGCTATTACTCCAAACTCTTGGCCGCAGATTTGCGTTGAGCAAGAATATTACTATGACGCATCGGTTAAAGGAAGATCTAAGACAGATCAAGAACTTGTTCAGGATATCAAAGATTGGATTGGCTGGAAGCCAATTACTACAGTGTACATTGATCCAGCAGCAGCATCGTTAAAATTAGCACTCAGGCACGCTGATCTGCCAGTTATTGACGCAAAGAACGATGTTTTAGTCGGTATTAAGACAGTTAGCAAGTTCATAAGCAACCTGAATTTAGTCATTCATAAATCCTGTAAAACTCTAACCGATCAGATTCAATCATACTCATGGGATCCTAAGGCAGCAGACCGAGGAGAAGATAAACCTCTAAAAACAAACGATCACATAGTAGACGCTTTACGCTACGCATGTGCTAGTGCATTTCCAAACGGAGAAATAAGTCATCCAGATGAACATATATCAGTCGAACAATTAAAAAGATCGATATATGGTTCTAACTTTAACACCGATCTTTATGGTGGTTCCTCTCCTTGGGGTGGCGGATTTTAATCAATTCTCTTGATTTAAATTACATATCTTGATATCATTGTATCAAACCAACCAAGGAATGAACGATGAAAACAATGTTTATATTATTAGCATCATTATCAATAGCGCCTTGTTTTTCTTGCCAAAGATGCATTGATAACGATTACAAGAAAATTCAAATTCAAAATTATTTAGATTATTTAGAAAAATGCGAAAGATATAAGAGAGAAGAATTTGATGACAACGTGGCTTTTTGTTTTACAAATGGATATTTTGAAGGGTTAAAACAAGGTGTAAGGGAATGTTTACGTATAATCGAAGGAAAGACAAAGAGAAATGAATCAGAAAAATAAAGGAATTTTATTTAGAGTATCAGAGCAAGATTGGAAAGACTTGTCTCATATTTGCATACAGAAAAATACCTCTAAACAAGAGTTGCTTTACCTTTTGGTTAAGCAAATCATA
>OFJB01000167.1_pt1 | contig 36798 bp, 28 predicted proteins | sample 1775081 | NCBI WGS metagenome assembly OFJB01 (sample SAMN08195771, study PRJEB24354) | sludge metagenome | isolation source: initial sludge from phenol fed wastewater aerobic bioreactor | place: India: Nagpur | collected 2016-06-05
CGCGGCCCAGCGGCGGTAGAACCGGCGCTTGAACGCCTCCACCAGGGCCAGGTAGGCGGCCAGCAGCGCCAGCAGCAGCGCAAAGAACCCGGCCGGCAGCGGCGTGAAGCCCAGCAGCGGGGCCAGCGGCGTGAAGGGCAGCGCCACCGCCACGGTCACCACGCTCAGCGAGGTCAGCACCAGCCAGCGGTTGGGGCGGCTGCGCAGCGGGTTGCCGCGCGTGCGGATGACGAAGATCACCAGCACCTGCGTGGCCAGCGATTCGACGAACCAGCCGGTGTGAAACTCGGGTGCGCCGGCGTGCAGCACGCCCAGCAGGACGAAGAAGGTCAGCAGGTCGAACACCGAGCTGATGGGGCCGATGCGCAGCATGAAGTCGCGGATGAAGCCCATGTCCCAGCGCTGTGGGCGCGCCAGGTCGGCCTCGTCCACGTTGTCCAGCGGCAGCGCCAGCTCCGACACGTCGTACAGGAAGTTGTTGAGCAGGATCTGCAGCGGCAGCATGGGCAGAAAGGGCAGCAGCAGCGTCGCCAGCGCCATGCTGAACATGTTGCCGAAGTTGGAGCTGGTGGCCATCATGATGTACTTCATGACGTTGCCGAAGGTGCGCCGGCCCTCGCGGATGCCGGTGTGCAGCACGCCCAGGTCGTTTTGCAGCAGGATCAGCGCGGCGGCCTGCTTGGCCACGTCCACCGCGCCCTGCACCGAGATGCCGACGTCGGCGGTGTGCAGCGAGGGCGCGTCGTTGATGCCGTCGCCCAGGTAGCCCACCACGTGGCCGCGCGCCTTCAGCGCCAGCAGCACGCGGTTCTTCTGCTGCGGGTTGACGCGGCAAAACAGGTTGGCCTGCTCCACCCGCGCGCGCAGCGCGTCGTCGTTCATGGCGGCGATCTCGGCGCCGGTGAGCATGCCGGTGACGGCGATGCCCAGCTCGGCGCAGACGTGGCGCGTGACCAGCGGGTTGTCGCCGGTGACGATCTTCACCGCCACCCCGCTGGCCGCCAGCGCCTGCAGCGCCGCCCGCGCGCTGGCCTTGGGCGGATCGAGGAAGGCGGCAAACCCGGCAAACACCAGCCCGCACTCGTCGCCCACCACGGCGTCGGTCAGGCTGGCCGGCACGCGCTTGCTGGCGATGGCCAGCACGCGAAAGCCGTCCTGGCCCAGGGCGTCGAACAGCGCGTGCACCCGCGCGCGGGCCGCGTCGTCGAATAATTTCGGGCTCTCGCCCGCATGCGCACTGTCTTGATCGCTATCACCATGATAGTGCGTGCACAGGCCCAGCACGTCCTCCGGCGCGCCCTTGACGACCAGCAGGCGCTCGCCGGCGCACTCGACCAGCACCGACACGCGGCGCCGCTCGAAGTCGAACGGCACCTCGTCGATCTTGCTCCACGCGCTGAAATCCAGCCGCTCGTGCGCCAGGATGGCGTCGTCCATCGGGCTTTTCAGGCCGCTCTCGAAAAAGCTGTTGATGCCGGCCAACTCCAGCACGCGCGCGCTGTCGCGGCCTTGCGCGTCCACGTGGCGCTCGAGCCGGATGCGCGCCTCGGTCAGGGTGCCGGTCTTGTCGGTGCACAGCACGTCCATCGCGCCCATGTCCTGGATGGCCGACAGGCGCTTGACGATCACCTGGGCCCGGGCCATGCGCAGTGCGCCGCGTGCCAGCGTGACGGAGACCACCATCGGCAGCAGCTCGGGCGTCAGCCCCACGGCCAGGGCCACGGCAAACAGAAAGGATTCGAGCAGCGGGCGCTGGAACGCCGCGTTGACCAGCAGCGTGAACAGCACCAGCAGCAGCGTCAGGCGCATGATCAGCAGGCCGAACTGGCGCGTGCCCTGCTCGAAGGCGGTGGGCGGCGCGGGCTGCTGCAGGCTGGCGGCGATCCGGCCGATGGCGGTGCGCCGGCCGGTGCGCCGGATCAGGGCGCGCGCCGACCCGCTGACCACCGTGCTGCCCATGAACAGGGCGCCGTCCTCGTTCATGTCCCAGTCGCCGTGCTCGGGCAGCGGCTGCGCGGCGGCATGGCGCTCGACAGGGTAGGGCTCGCCCGTCAGCAGCGCCTGGTTGACGAAGAAATCCTGCGCCTGCAGCAGCTGCGCGTCGGCCGGGATCAGGCTGCCGGCCGACAGCAGCACCACGTCGCCGGGCACCAGCTCGGCGGCCGGCCTTTGCACCGGCTGGCCGTCGCGCAGCACGAGCGCCGTGAGGGCGACCTGCTGCGCCAGCTTTTGCGCCGCCTGGCCGGCGCGGTATTCCTGCGCGAAGTCGAGCAGCACCGAGAGCGCGACGATCACGCCGATGATCGATGCGCTGGCCGTGTCCCCCGTCAGGGCCGAGACGGCGCTGGCCGCCAGCAGGATCAGTACCAGCGGGTTGAGAAAGCGCGCCAGCAACTGCCCCAGCATGGCCTGGGGCCGGGGCTTGAGCTGGTTGGGGCCGTAGCGCGCCAGCCGTGTGGCCGCTTCGCCGTGGCTCAGGCCTGAATGGACGGTGGGCTCGTCCATGGGCGTGGTTATTCGATCCGCGCCAGCGTGGCTCCGGCGGCCTGAAAGCCGCCCGCAGGCGTGTGCTGCCGGATGTGGCCCGCGCGGTGCGCGTGCACCTGCATTTCCATCTTCATCGCCTCCATCACCGCCACCAGATCGCCGGCCTGCACGGCGGCGCCGTCGGCCACTTTCCAGGCCAGCAGGGTGCCGGTGGCGGGGGCGGTGACGGCGTGCTCGTCGGCGGCGGGTGTGGCATCGGCGGGCGCCGCGGCCCCGCCCGGCTGCGCCGCCGCCAGGCCCGCCAGCAGATGCGCGGGCAGGCCCAGCAGCACGCGCCGGCCGTCGATCTCGATGGCGGTGCGCATCAATCCATCGGTGGCGGGCGGCTCGGGCCGGGCGGCCGGATCGGCCTGCCACTGGCGCGCCAGATCGGTTTCGATCCAGCGGGTGTGCACGGCCAGTTTGTCATCGCTGGTGAAGTCGGCGTGCTGCATCACCGCGCGGTGAAAGGGCAGCACGGTGGGCACGCCTTCGATGGTGAATTCGGCCAGGGCGCGGCGCGTGCGCTCGATGGCGGCCTGGCGCGTGGGGCCCCACACGATCAGCTTGGCCAGCAGGGAGTCGAATTGGCCGGCCACCAAAGAGCCGGCGGCCACACCGCTGTCCACGCGCACGCCCGGGCCGCCGGGCGTGTCGAAGCGGCTGATGCGCCCGGGCGCGGGCAGAAAGCCGCGGCCCACGTCCTCGGCGTTGATGCGGAACTCGAAGGCGTGGCCGTGCGGGGCGGGCGTGTCGCCGGCATCGAGCCGCGCGCCTTCGGCCACGCGGAACTGCTCGCGCACCAGGTCGATGCCGCAGGTTTCCTCGGTCACCGGGTGCTCGACCTGCAGGCGGGTGTTGACCTCCAGAAAGGAGATCGCGCCGCTCTGGCTGAGCAAAAACTCGACCGTGCCGGCGCTGACGTAGCCGGCGGCGCGACAGATGTCGACGGCGGCCTGGTGGATGCGCGTGCGCTGTGTGTCGCTGAGGAAAGGCGCGGGCGCTTCTTCCACCAGCTTCTGGTTGCGCCGCTGCAGCGTGCAGTCGCGCGTGCCCAGCACGCGCACGTTGCCGTGGGCGTCGGCCAGCACCTGCGCCTCGATGTGGCGCGGCTGGTCCAGAAACTGCTCGACGAAGCATTCGCCGCGGCCGAACGCGGCCTGGGCCTCGCGCACGGCGGAGGCAAACAGCTCGTCGATCTCGTCCAGCTGCCACACCACCTTCAGCCCGCGCCCGCCGCCGCCATACGCGGCCTTGATGGCCATCGGCAGGCCGTGCTGGCGGGCAAAAGCGTGGATCTCGGCCACGTCGCGTACCGGCTCGGTGGTGCCCGCGGCCAGTGGCGCGCCCACGCGCAGGGCCAGCGCGCGCGCGCTCAGCTTGTCGCCCAGCAAGGCCATGGCGGCGGGCGGCGGGCCGATCCAGGTCAGGCCTGCGTCGATCACGGCCTGGGCGAAGGCGGCGTTTTCGGACAGAAAGCCGTAGCCGGGGTGCACGGCGTCGGCGCCGCTCGTTTGTGCGACGGCGATCAGCTTGCCGATGTCGAGGTAGGTGTCGGCCGGGCGCTGGCCGTGCAGGGCGTGGGCTTCGTCGGCCATGCGCACGTGCAGGGCGTCCAGGTCGTCGTCGGCATACACGGCCACGCTGCGCAGGCCGTGGTCGCGGCAGGCGCGGACGATGCGCACGGCGATTTCGCCCCGGTTGGCGATCAGCACTTTCTTCATTCTGGGGTTCCTTGGATTTCGGCAAACGGCGCCAGCGGTTTGAATTGAATCCATGCGCCGGGCGGGATTTGCGCCGCCAGATCGAGGTGCCAGGGCGCCACGCAGCCGATGACGGGGTAGCCGCCGGTCAGCGGATGGTCGGCCAGGAACAGCACCGGCTGGCCGTTGGCGGGCACCTGGATGGCGCCGGTCACCGTGCCTTCGCTGGGCAGCTCCTGCGTCTGCGCGCGCGTGAGGGGCACCTCGCCCTGCAGGCGCAGGCCCACGCGGTCGGCCTGCTGGGTGAGCTGCCAGCGCTGCGCCGCCAGCAGGGTCACGGCTTCGGGCGTGAACCAGTCGGTGCGCGGGCCGAGGGTGACGTCCAGCGTGACGGTGTCGCCCGCCTTGGGCAGCGGCGGCGGGGCGAGGTCGGGCGTGGCCACGGCGCTGCAGGCGCGCGTGTCGCCCACCGGCAGATGTTGGCCGGCGGTGAGCGCGGGCGGGCCGATTTTGGCCAGGGTGTCGCGGCTGGCGCTGCCCAGCACGGGCGCGATGACGAAGCCGCCGCGCACCGCCACGTAGCTGCGCAGGCCGGTGGCGGGTTGGCCCAGCATCAAGGTGTCGCCAGCGGCCAGGGCCAGGGCCTGGTTGCGCTCGACCGGCCAGGTGCGGCCGTCAGCGCGGCTGAGCATGAGCGCGCCCGTGGCGCCGGTGACGGCCAGCACCGTGTCGCCCTGGCTCGTCAGTTGCAGGCCGCCGGCCAGCGCTTCGAGCACAGGCTGGTTGGATGCGTTGCCCACCAGCCGGTTGGCGCGGCGCATGGCGCCCGCATCCAGCGCGCCGGCGGCCGACACGCCCTGCGCCGCCAGGCCGGGTCGGCCGGCGTCCTGCACCAGCGTTTGCAGGCCGCTGGCTTGCACGATGAGGGCTGGGCGCCCGTCGTCCGGCGCGGGGGCACCGGCTGGATCTTTCAAGGTTTTTTGGCTTCTGGCCCGCGTGGGGTATGCGCCATCAGCTATTGATTTTGTAGTTTCATCGACAAAGCGCACGCGCATGCCCGGCTGCAGCAGCGCGGGCGGATCGCGCGCCAGATCCCACATCGGCAGCGCCGTGGTGCCCAGCAGCTGCCAGCCGCCGGGCGTGGCGTCGGGGTAGACGGCGGCAAAGGTGCCGGCCAGCGCCACCGAGCCGGCGGGCACGCGGGTGCGCGGCGTGGCGCGGCGCGGCACATCCAGGCTGGGGTGGCCGCCGCTCAGGTATGCAAAGCCGGGCGCAAAGCCGCAGAAGGCCACGGTGTAGTCCTGCCCGGTCTGGCGGGCGATCAGCTCGGTCGTGGTGATGCCCAGCAGCGCGGCGACTTCGGCCAGGTCTTGGCCGTCGTAGCGCACCGGGATTTCGACGCGCGGGCCGCTGGCGCCAGTGCGCCGGTCCAGCGGCAGGGCCTCGATGGCCCCGCGCAGGGCGCGTGCGCTGGCCTGGTGCGGATCGAAGCGGACGAGGACGGTGCGCGCGGCGGGCAGCAGCTCGCGCACGCCGGGCAGCGGCGCGGCCTGCAGCGCGGCCAGCAGATCGAGCGTGGTGTCCAGGTCGGGCAGCTCGACGAGCAGCGCGTCCAGGCCGGCGGGCAGGTAGCGCCGCGTCATGAGGGCGTGGCGGTGGCGGCGATGAAGGGGCGGATGGCCACGCCCGCCGCCTGCAGCCGCTGGCGCACGGCGCGCGCCATGGCCACGGCGCCGGGGCTGTCGCCGTGCACGCAGATCGAGTCGGCGCGCACGCGCACCGTGCTGTCATCGACGGCCGGCACGGTGCCCTGGGTCACCAGCTGCAGCATGCGGTCGGCCACGGCCTGCGCGTCGTGCAGCACGGCGCCGGGCTCGCGGCGCGACACCAGCGTGCCTTGCGGGGTGTAGCCGCGGTCGGCAAAGGCTTCTTCGATCACCGTCAGGCCGGCCTGGCGCGCCCAGCCGGCCAGGGGCGAGCCGGCCAGCACCACCAGGGGCAGCTCGCCGCCCAGGGCCTGCAGCGCCTCGATGACGGCGTGCGCCTGGGCGCTGTCGTGGGCGATGGTGTTGTACAGCGCGCCGTGCGGCTTGACGTAGCGCACCGCCGTGCCGGCCACGCGCGCCAGCGCCTGCAGCGCGCCCACCTGGTAGATCACGTCGCCGGCCAGCTCGGCGTGCGGCACGTCCATGGGCCGGCGGCCGAAGCCGATCAGGTCGCGGTAGGCCACGTGCGCGCCCACCACCACGCCGCGCCGCGCCGCCGCGCGCAGGGTGGCCAGCAGGCCCACCGGCTCGCCGGCGTGAAAGCCGCAGGCCACGTTGGCGCTGCTGACGATGTCCAGCATGGCGGCGTCGTCACCCATGGTCCAGGCGCCCAGGCTCTCGCCCAGGTCGCTGTTGAGGTCGATGTGGGGCATGGTCTGATCGTGCGTGGATGGGAAGGGGCGCGCGTGGAGCCTGGCTGAAGGACTATTGAAACAGGAGCTGATGGCGCTTGTCCGGTGCGCGCCAGGGGCTGATTTTGCTACAGCAGGCGCCCGAACCACCACACCGACAGCCCGCCCGCCAGCAGCACCAGGGCCGCGCCGGCCAGGGCGAACAGGGAGGTGACCTCGGTCTCCTTCTTCTCCAGCGTCAGGCGGCTGGACAGGCTCTGGTAGACCTTCTTGAGATCGTGCGCAGTGCCGGCGTAGAAGTAGTCGGCGGCGGTCTTCTGCGCGATGGCCTTGAGCGTGGCCTCGTCCAGGCGCACGCGCATGGACCAGCCCTCGAAGCCGATGATCTCGCCGTCCACCGTGCCGATGCCCACGGTGTAGACCTTGACGCCGCGGTCGGCGGCCATCTGGGCGGCGTCCAGCGGGTCGACGCCGGTGGTGCGCTGGCCGTCGGTCAGCATGATGATGGCGGCCGAGCGGTAGGAGCCGGGCGGCACGGGCACGAACTCGTCTTGTTTGGGCGGCGACAGGTCCAGCGAGCGGCCGAGGCCGTCGCCGCGCATGCGGTCGGGGCTGAGCTGCTGCAGCTCGATGCCGGCCTTGGGAAACAGCGTGGCCAGCGAGATCACGATGGCGTTGCCGGTGGCGGTGGCGCGCTGCAGCTGAAAGCGGTCGATGGCGGCGATCAGGTCCTGGCGGTTGAGCGTGGGCCCCTGCGCCACCTGGGCCGAGCCGGCGAAGGCGACCACGCCGACCTTGATGTCGCGCGGCAGCTCGGCCAGGAAGGTCTTGGCCGCCTCCTGCGCGGCGATCAGGCGGTTGGGCTCGACGTCGGTGGCGCGCATGCTGGCCGACACGTCCATCGCCAGGATGATGGTCTGCTGGTTGGACGGCAGCGTGACCAGCGCCACCGGCCGCGCGCTGGCCAGCACCAGCGTGGCCAGCGCCAGCAGCATCAGCAGCGGCGGCAGGTGGCGGCGCCAGCCGGGGCCGCGCCCCAGGGCCTCGCGCACGATCGCCAGGCTGGCGTAGCGCACGGCGGCCCTGCGCCGGCGGCGCAGCAGCCACAGGTACAGCAGCACCAGCAGCGGCAGCGCCAGCAGCAGCCACAGGAACTGCGGCCACAGAAAGCCCGGCTGCGGGATCGCCGCGGGCCATTTCAGGGAGCGAAGCCAGTCGAGGTTCATGGACGCATCGGGTACGAAACCATTGTGGCCCGATCAGGCGCTGTTGCGAAGGTGCGCGGGCAGGCCCCCGCCGCTGGCTGCCCGCACGCGCTGGCGGCGCAGCTCGATGAAGCGCACCAGGGCGTCCAGCAGCGCGCCGTCGGTGGCCAGCTCCAGCGCGTCCACCCCGGCGCCGGCGAGCAGCGCGCGCAGCTGCTGCTCGCGCTGCGCCGCGCGCTGCGCGAAGCGGCGGCGAAAGCCGGCGTCGTGCGTGTCCACCAGCAGCTGCTCGCCGCTCTCGGCATCAAGCAGGGTCAACAGGCCCAGGTCGGGCAGGGCGCGCTCCAGCGGGTCGAGCAGGCGCACGGCCAGCACCTCGTGGCGCACGGCCAGCTGCGCCAGCGGCCGCTCCCAGCCGGGCTCGCTGATGAAGTCCGACACCACGAACACGCTGGAGCGCCGGTGGATGAGGTGGCCCGCCGCCTGCAGCAGCTCGGCCAGGCGCGTGCTGGCCGGCGCCTGGGCGGCGGTGCGCGCGGGCCGGTGGCCAATGGCGTGCAGCAGCTGCAGCACGTGGGCGCGGCTGGCACGCGCCGCAATCACCTGCTCCACCCCCGCGCCGTACAGCAGCGCGCCCACGCGGTTGCCGTGGCGCGTCAGCAGCCGCGCCAGCACGGCCACGAACTCGGCCAGCAGCTGGCGCTTGCTTTGCGCGCCCGAGCCGAAGTCGACCGAGCCGCTCAGGTCCAGCAGCAGCCAGGCGCTCATCTCGCGGTCTTCGGTGAACACGCGCACGTGGGGCGTGTCCAGCCGCGCGGTCACGTTCCAGTCGATGTGGCGCACGTCGTCATGCGGCTGGTATTCGCGCAGGTCGGTCAGGTCCAGACCAGCGCCGCGCATCAGCGTGCGGTAGTCGCCCTGCAGCAGGCCGTCCAGGCGGCGGATCACCTTCCACTCCAGCTCGCGCAGCAGCCGGTCGGCCTGCCCGGGCAGTGTGGGCAGGGTGTGGACCGTGGCGGATGGGACGGATGTGGCGGGCGGCTTGCTGGTCATGGCGGGTGGACTCAAGCGGCTTTTTGTTCGTGGTGCAAGGGGCGCGCCGGTGCCGGAATCTTGGCCATGATGCGCTGGATGAGCGCGTCGGCATCCAGCCCTTCAGACAGCGCCTCGTACGACAGCGCCACGCGGTGGCGCAGCACGTCGGCGGCCAGGTCCACCATGTCTTCCGGCAGCACATAGTTGCGCCCGCGCAGCATGGCCAGGGCCTGCGCGCCCTCGGCCAGGGCAATGGTGGCGCGCGGGCTGGCGCCGCAGCTGATGTAGCCGGCCAGGTCCTTCAGGCCATGTCGTGCGGGCTCGCGGGTGGCTGCCACCAGCTTCACGGCGTATTGCAGCATCGACGGGTCCACATACACGGTGCGGCATTCGGCCTGCAATGCCGCCAGCTGCGCCGTGGTGGCCACGGGTAGCACCTGCACGGGCACATCGAGCGCGCGCTGGGCGATCACGAATTCTTCTTCCTCGGTGGGGTAGCCCAGCAGCACCTTCATCATGAAACGGTCCACCTGCGCCTCGGGCAGCGCGTAGGTGCCTTCGGTCTCGATGGGGTTCTGGGTGGCCATCACCAGGAAGGGCTCGGGCACCTTGTGGGTTTCGCCCGCAATGGTCACCTGGCGCTCCTGCATCACCTCCAGCAGCGCGCTTTGCACCTTGGCGGGCGCGCGGTTGATTTCGTCGGCCAGCAGCAGGTGAGTGAAAACGGGCCCCAACGTGGTGCTGAACTCGCCGGTTTTCTGGTTGTACATGCGCGTGCCCACCAGGTCGGCGGGCACCAGGTCGGGCGTGAACTGGATGCGCTTGAAGCTGCCCTGGATGGTGCTGGCCAGCGTCTTTACCGTCAGCGTCTTGGCCAGGCCCGGCACGCCCTCGACCAGCAGGTGGCCCTGGGCGAGCATGGCGACCATGACGCGCTCCAGAAAGCGGTCTTGCCCGACCACCACGCGTTTGACCTCGTAGAGCACCTGTTCCATCAGCGTGGCGGTGGCAGCGTTCGATGCATTGGGCGATGTGCTGGACGACATGGGGCTCCTTGCGATGGCGGGTAGGAAGGTGGTGATGGTGGGGCGGTGTGCGGTCAGAACGGGGGCATGCCGACGGCAGACGCTGCGTTTTCGATAGGCACTGCAAAGCCGATGCCGATGAAGGTGCGCGCCTGGGTGGGGTTGAGGATGGCGGTGACGATGCCCACCACCTCGCCGTCCAGCGTCACCAGCGGGCCGCCCGAGTTGCCCGGGTTGGCGGCCGCGTCAAACTGGATCAAATTGCTGAGCTGGCGTTTGCCCTCGGGCGACGTGAATTCGCGTTGCAGGCCCGACACCACCCCCGCCGATGCCGAGGGGCCGATGCCAAAAGGAAAGCCCACAGCCACCACATGTTCGCCCGGGCGCAGGTTCTGGGTGGACCGCAGAGTGGCGGCTTCCAGGTCGTCGGGCACCTTGTGGGCCTGCAGCACGGCCAGGTCGTTTTCGGGTTGCACGCCTGTGATGCTGGCCGTAGTCTCCAGTCCGTCGTGGAAGGTGATGCCGATGCGTTCTGAGCCCGCCACCACATGCAGATTGGTCAGGATGACGCCCTTGTCCACGATGACCACGCCGGTGCCAATGCCGCGCTCGACCTCTTCCTTGCCGTTCTTGCTGCGCCCGTAGCCCACCACGCGCACCACCGAGGGGCCGATGCTCTCCACAGCCCGCGCCGCGGCAGAGGGCGGGGTGGTGGTCTCCAGCGTGCGCAGCACCGCGGCGTCGATGTCGTCCTGGGTGATCTTGCGGGCGGGGCTGCGGGTGTTGTGCCAGGCGCTGGCGACCAGCAAGGCCGCCAACAGCACCACGATGGTCCACAGGGCGATCAGCTGGCGTTTGAATGCCCGGGAATTCGGGGGCGTGGAGGCAGCGGTGGCGGCGTTCGTCGCTGGCGAATCCTCTGCGGGCGGCGCTGCGGAGGCCACGGCTTCGGTGGCGTCCACTACCGCAGGCGTGCGGCTGCGGACGGAGCGGGAGCTGCTGTAGAGGGCGGGCCGGGGCATCCTGTCACCTTTGCTCGTACACGCCAGGGCCTGGCGCACGCAAATGACAGTAGCACGGTTTGCCGGCAAATGCACATGCAGGGCTACACAGACCCACCACCCCCTGCGACAGCGGCCGCTGCAGCTTGCATCGGGCATCATCGGCGCATGACCCCCTGGATCGATACCCATTGCCACCTCGACGCTCCCGAGTTCGATGCCGACCGCAGTGCGGTCCGCGCCCAGGCAGCGGCGCAAGGCGTCTGCCATTGCGTGATTCCGGCGGTAGAGCGCAGCAACTGGGACACCGTGCGGATGCTGGCGCACCAGCATGGGGACAGCTATGCGCTGGGCATTCATCCCCTCTACACAGGGCGCGCCGAGGAGGAGGACCTGCAGCATCTGGCCGGATACCTGGAGCAGCACCACGCAGACCCGCGCCTGGTGGCGATAGGCGAGATCGGCCTCGATTACTTTGTACCGGGCCTCGACCCGGCGCGCCAGGAGCGGTTCTACCGCGCACAGCTGCAGCTGGCCCGGCGGTTTGACCTGCCGGTGATCCTGCATGTGCGCCGCTCTGCCGACAAGTTGCTCAAGGGCCTGCGGGATGTGCCGGTGCGCGGAGGCATCGCCCACGCCTTCAACGGCAGCCTGCAGCAGGCGCAGGCGTTCATTGCGCTGGGCTTCAAGCTGGGATTTGGCGGTGCGGTGACCTATGACCGCGCCCTGCAGCTGCGCCGCCTGGCCACCGAGCTGCCCGGCGATGCCCTGGTGCTGGAAACCGACGCGCCCGACATTCCACCCCACTGGCTCTACACCACGGCGGCTGAGCGCGCTGCCGGGCAGCCCCAGGGCCGCAACAGCCCGGGGGAACTACCCGGCATTGCGGCCGTGGTGGCCCAGTTGCGCGGTGAGTCTGTGCCGGCGCTGGCTGGCAGCACCAGGGCCAATGCCTTGGTAGCCTTGCCTCGGCTGGAGGGGCTGCTGGCAGAAAGGCAGCCATCGCAGGGTGGATGAAGGATCGGCAAGAAAGATGAATGGGGATAAATTTGGGAGTTCGACGCGCTGTGGCAAAGGGCCGACAGCTATCTTTTTTGTGCTGCCAGACGGGGCTGACGGCCCTTTGGGGCCAAAATTGCCCCATGTCCCCAGCCCCTGTTGCCGCCGGCCCGTCTGTGGCCGCCACTCCTGACGCCGTCGGCCCATCCACGCGCTGGCTGGGCCTGCCGCCAGTGGCCGGTGCGCGCACCGTGGTGCTGGTGCTGGGCAGTTTCCCGGGGGTTGCGTCATTGCAAGCCCGCCAGTACTACGCGCACCCCCAGAACCACTTCTGGAAGATCCTGCAGGCCTTGTGGCCCCAGCATCCGTTGCCCCCGGCCGGGCCTGACGGCTATGCGGACCGCTGCGCTTGGCTGCTGGATCGCGGCCTGGGTCTGTGGGACGTGTACCAGAGCTGCGAGCGCGAGGGCAGCCTGGACACCAGCATCCGCAACGCCCGGCTCAACGACTTTGCCGCGCTGCGCAGTATGTGCCCTCAGCTGGCCGCGCTGGCGCACAACGGTGCGGAGAGTTTTCGGCACGCACAGGCGGCGCTCGCCGCGCTGAGTGCTGGTGGGCAGCCGACGCGCTTGCCGCATGATGTGGGGGCATCAGGCGCGCGGCCCATCGAGGCTGTGCGGCTGCCATCGACCAGCCCGGCGAATGCCTCCTGGAGTTTTGAACGTAAATTGACCGCCTGGGCCGATGTGATGGCCAGGCACGGATTGCTGTGAATGGCCCGTAAAAAAGAAACCTTGCCAGAACTGCCCGAAGTCAGCGTGTCTGACGACGGCGAAGTGCGCCACCTGCACCTAGGCACACCCTGGATCCAGGGCTCCATGCGCATCGACGCGCCCTTTGCCCTGGAGCTGGAGTACGTGCAGCGCATGATGGCCTGGCTGCTGTTTGCCGACCTGGCGCAGGTGTCCAAGGGCCATGCCATGCAGCTGGGCCTGGGGGCGGGTGCCATTACCAAGTTTTGCCACAAAAAGTTGCGCATCTGCACCACCGCCATCGAGCTGAACCCGCAGGTGCTGGCCGTGTGCCGCCAGTGGTTCAAGCTGCCGCCCGACGGCCCCAAGCTGCGCGTGGTGCTGGCCGACGCGTCCAAGGAGATCCAGAACCCCATGTGGCTGGGAACGGTGGATGCGCTGGCCGTGGACCTGTACGACCACGAGGCCGCGGCGCCCGTGCTCGACAGCCCCGACTTTTATGCCGACTGCCGCGCGCTGCTCACGGAGACGGGCTGCATGACCGTGAACCTGTTCGGCCGCGCGTCGAGCTTTGACCGCAGCCTGCAGAGCATGGCGCAGGCGTTTGGCGACGATGCGCTGTGGGCGTTCAAGCCCACGCGCGAAGGCAACACGGTGGTGCTGGCGCAGCGCACCCCCACGCGGCCCAAGCGCGCGGAGCTGGCCGAAAAGGCCGAGGCCATTCAGGCGCGCTGGGACCTGCCCACTTCCAAATGGCTGCGGGTGTTCAAGCCCGTAAAGCCTTGAAAGGATTCTTGCAATGAATGCACCCGTCGTGACGCCGGAACGGCTGAAATTGGCTTCGCACATCGGACCTGTGGACTGGCGCCGCGTGGTGCAGTGGCTCAGTGACGACAAGGTGATCTCGCACGAGGAAGCGCAGCGCACCGTGGCCCGCTGTTCGCAGGCCGAGAGCTCTCAGCATGCCCTGGTGCGCCTGGCCAACGTGGCCATGGAGCGGGCGAGCGATGGCAAGCCGCTCGACATCGAGGCGCTGACTGAGTACCTGGCCCGGCGGGCGGGTTTGGCCTATATGCGAATCGACCCGCTCAAGGTGGATGTGGGGCGTGTGGCCGACACCATGAGCGCTACCTATGCGGAGCGCCACAAGGTGCTGCCTGTGCAGGTGACCAGCAAAGAGGTGGTGGTGGCCACGGCCGAGCCTTTCATCGACGACTGGGTGGCCGAAGTGGAGCGCCAGTCCCGCCGCTCAGTGCGCAGGGTGGTGGCCAATCCGCAGGACATCCACCGCTTCACGGCCGAATTTTTTGCGCTTGCCAAGTCGGTGCGCGCGGCGCAGAAGGCCGGCGGCAGCTCGGGTGGCAACAGCTTTGAACAGCTGGTGGAGCTGGGCAAGAGCAACAAGCAGCTCGACGCCAACGACCAGGGCGTGGTCAAGGTGGTGGACTGGCTCTGGCAGTACGCGTTTGACCAGCGGGCCAGCGATATCCACCTGGAGCCGCGGCGCGACCAGGGCGTGATCCGTTTCCGCATCGACGGCGTGCTGCACCCGGTCTACCAGATGCCCATGGGTGTGCACAACGCCATGGTGGCGCGTATCAAGTTGCTGGGCCGCATCGACGTGGTAGAAAAGCGCCGCCCCCAGGACGGCCGCATCAAGACGCGGAACCAGCGGGGCGAAGAGGTGGAAATGCGCTTGTCTACCCTGCCCACGGCGTTTGGCGAAAAGATGGTCATGCGCATTTTTGACCCCGACAACGCGGTCAAGGACCTGGACGCCCTGGGCTTTGCGCAGCACGATGCGCAGCGCTGGGAGGCGCTGGTCAAGCGGCCGCACGGCATCATCCTGGTGACGGGGCCCACAGGCTCGGGCAAGACCACCACGCTGTACTCCACCCTGAAGCGCGTAGCGACCGAAGAGGTCAACGTGAGCACGGTGGAAGACCCGATCGAAATGATCGAGCCCAGCTTCAACCAGACCCAGGTGCAGCCGCAGCTTGACTTCAACTTTGCCGAAGGCTTGCGCGCGCTCATGCGGCAGGACCCCGACATCATCATGGTGGGCGAAATCCGTGACCTGGAGACTGCCGAGATGGCTATCCAAGCTGCGCTGACGGGCCATCTGGTGTTCTCCACCTTGCACACCAACGATGCGCCCAGCGCCATCACCCGCATGATGGAGTTGGGGGTGCCGTCATACCTCATCAACGCCACCCTGCTGGGTGTGCTGGCGCAGCGGCTGGTGCGCACGCTGTGCAAGCAGTGCAAGCAGAAGGACGAGTCCGCGAGCCGCGAAGCGCTGACCGAGGTGGTCAAGCCCTGGAAGATCAGCGGCAGCTACCACCCGTACAAGCCGGTGGGTTGCGTGGATTGCCGCATGGGTGGCTTCAGAGGCCGCATGGGGCTTTATGAGTTGCTCACCGTCAGCGAGGCGCTCAAGGACAAGATCACCCAGGCGCCTTCCATTGATGTGCTGCGCCGGCAGGCCGTGCAGGACGGCATGCGTCCCCTCCGCCTGGCGGGCGCGCTGCGCGTGGCCGAGGGGTTGACCACGATGGAAGAGGTGATTGCCGCCACGCCGCCCCTGGAGTGAGCGAAGGGGAGGGGCGGGCATTCCTTTGCGGTTGCCCAGCCGTCTTCCCGAGTGGTTTTCGACACAGTCTCCAGGGCGACACTCCCTGCGGTGCAGGCCTGCCAGGCGTTACCGGATGTAGGTGGAATCCACATCGCGCCGCCCCCTCCTTGCCAGCACAATCGCGCAGTCGAGAATTCCGTCAAGGAGACAATTCGTGAAAATCAAGAGTAATAAAGACTTTGCGTCCGGGCTCATGTTCATGGGCGTTGGTACCGCATTTGCGTGGGGTGCGACCACCTACAACGTAGGGACCGGTGCGCGCATGGGCCCTGGCTACTTCCCGTTGCTGCTGGGCATTTTGCTGGCCATCATTGGTCTGGTGATCACTTTCAAGGCGATGACTGTGGAAACCGCCGATGGTGACAAGATCGGCAAATGGGCCTGGAAGCCGCTGTTCTTCATCCTGGCTGCCAACTTTGCCTTCGGCATTCTGCTGGGCGGCTTGCCCAGCCTGGGCATCCCGGCCATGGGTCTCATCGTGGGCATCTATGCACTGACCTTCATCTCTAGCTTGGCTGGCAATGAGTTCAATGCCAAGGGTGTGTTTGTTCTGGCCACCGTGCTTGCCATCGGCAGCTATGTGGCTTTTGTGTGGGCGCTCAAGCTGCAGTTTCCTGTGTGGCCGAGTTTCATCGCAGGTTAAGCAGGAGCACCGACCATGGATTTGATTAACAACTTGTCGTTGGGTTTTGGTGTTGCGTTCACCTTCCAGAACCTGATTTACTGTTTTGTCGGCTGTTTGCTCGGTACGCTGATCGGCGTGCTGCCAGGCATCGGCCCCGTGGCGACCATCGCCATGCTGCTGCCCGCCACGTATGCGCTGCCCCCCGTGGCTGCGCTGATCATGCTGGCCGGTATCTACTACGGCGCCCAGTACGGCGGTTCGACCACCGCCATCCTGGTGAACCTGCCCGGTGAGTCTTCGTCGGTGGTGACCGTGATCGACGGCTACCAGATGGCCCGCAAGGGCCGGGCGGGGCCCGCGCTGGCGGCTGCAGGTTTGGGCTCGTTCTTCGCAGGTTGCGTGGGTACGCTGATCCTGGCGGCCTTTGCGCCACCGCTGACCGAAGTCGCGTTCAAGTTCGGCCCTGCCGAATACTTCTCGCTGATGGTGCTGGGTCTGATCGGTGCCGTGGTGCTGGCCTCGGGTTCGCTGCTCAAAGCGGTGGCCATGATCGTGCTGGGCCTGCTGATGGGCTTGGTGGGTACCGACGTGAACTCGGGCGTGGCCCGCTTCAGCTTCGATATCCCTGAGCTGACCGACGGTATCGGCTTCGTGACCATCGCCATGGGCGTGTTCGGCTACGGTGAAATCATTGCCAACCTGTCGCGTCCCGATGACGAACGCGAAGTGTTCACCGCCAAGGTCGAGGGCCTGTTCCCCACCAAGGAAGACTTCAAGCGCATGTTCCCCGCAGTGCTGCGTGGTACGGCCCTGGGTTCTGCACTGGGTATCTTGCCCGGTGGCGGTGCACTGCTGGCAGCGTTTGCCGCCTACACGGTCGAGAAGAAGACCAAGCTGCAACCTGGTGAAGTGCCTTTCGGCCAGGGCAACATCCGTGGCGTGGCGTCGCCTGAGTCGGCCAACAATGCCGGTTCGCAGACTTCGTTCATCCCGCTGCTGACGCTGGGCATTCCGCCCAACGCCGTGATGGCGCTGATGGTGGGTGCCATGACCATCCACAACATCCAGCCTGGTCCCCAGGTGATGACGAGCAACCCCGAACTGTTCTGGGGCCTGATCGCCTCGATGTGGATCGGCAATGCGATGCTGGTGATCCTGAACCTGCCGCTGATTGGCATCTGGATCAAGCTGCTCACCGTGCCTTACCGCTGGCTGTATCCGTCCATCGTGCTGTTCTGCGCGGTGGGTGTGTATTCCACCAACAACAACACCTTTGACATCTGGATGGTGGGTGCGTTTGGTCTGATCGGCTACATCTTCCACAAGCTGGGTACGGAGCCTGCACCACTGTTGCTCGGTTTCATTCTGGGCCCGATGATGGAAGAAAACCTGCGCCGTGCGCTGTTGCTGTCGCGTGGCGACTGGAGCGTGTTTGTGACGCGTCCGCTGTCTGCCGGCCTGCTGGCAGCTGCAGCCCTGCTGCTCGTCATCGTGCTGCTGCCCGCCGTGAAGAACAAGCGCGAAGAAGCCTTCGTGGAAGATTGATCCTTCTCTGCAGACTTTCTCACCCTGACCAACGGCACCTTCGGGTGCCGTTGTTTTTTGGGCAGTGGCGTCCACATGGCACTGCTGTCGGCGGTACACAATTGCGGGCAGAGGTCCGCATGTCCACACCCTTTCATCCCACGCAGCATCCCCATCGGGCGATGCTGCACAACGAAATCCACGCCCGCCCGCCCGAGGCGATGAATGCGCCGCTGGCCATCGCACACATCGTCATGCTGGCCGATGCTGCCGGGCGCGAGGCCAGTCGTGCCCATGTGGCCGCGCTGCTGCGGGACCATCACATGGCGCTGCCCGATGCACAGACCACCCACCTGCGCATGGATCTGGGCGCCTTTCGGATGCGCTGGGAACTGCACACCGAGTTTGTCACCTGGACCTTCATGGTCCCGGCGCCGGTCGAGGCTTTTGGAGAGCGGGAGCCGGTCAGTGCGGTGAACTCCGTGCCCCGCGACTGGCTGGCCGCGTTGCCGGGCCAGTGCCTGTGCAGTCTGAACCTCTGGGTGCTGCCCACCCATACGTTTGGCTCGGGCTCGCTGGTCAAGCATGTGCTGCATGAGGACACGCTGGTGGCGTCCACCGTGGCCGATGGCCATGGCGAGGTGTACACCGACTTCGCGATCCATGCCGACGGTTTCTCGCGCATGGTGTTGCTAGCGGGTGGTATGACACCCAGGCGCCTGGGGCGCTTGGTGCAGCGCCTGCTGGAGATAGAGACCTACCGCATGGCCGCTTTGCTGGGCCTGCCGGCCGCCCGCGAGGCAGCCAGCGTGCTGGCCTTTGCCGAGCGTGAACTGGCGGCGCTGGCTGAAGCCATCCGCACAGCCAACCGCGACGACGAGCCAGCTTTGCTGGACCGGCTGACGCGCCTGGCCGGGCAGGTGGAGAGCCAATACGCAGCCACACATTCGCGTTTCTCGGCCAGCAGCGCCTACTTTGAATTGCTGGACCGCCGCATCCAGGATATTGCCGAGTCGCGCCTCGCGGGCATGCAGACAATCCGGGAGTTCATGGACCGGCGTCTGACCCCTGCGCGCAGCACCTGCGAGTGGGCGACCCGGCGGCAGGATGCGCTGTCGCAGCGGGTATCGCGCATGAGCAACCTGCTGCGCACCCGGGTAGAGATCGAGCAGCAGCAAAGCAGCCAGGCGCTGCTGACGACCATGAACCACCGGCAGGATTTGCAGTTGCAGATGCAGTCCACCGTGGAGGGGTTGTCCGTGGCGGCCATTACCTATTACATCGTCGGGCTCGTCAGCTATCTGGCGAAGGGCGCGCAAAAGCTGGGGTGGCCGTTGTCGCCGGAGACCACGGCAGCCCTGGCGATTCCGGTGGTGGCGGCCGGGGTGTGGTGGTCACTGCGGCGGCTGCACCAGCGGGTGTTCCACAAACACCGCTGAGGATGCGGGTTGGATGATCAGTCGGGCTGACCGGGAGCGGTGAAGCCCGCGCGCCATCGCTGATCGAGGGGGCGCACGCACAGAGGTTCGATGGCCTGCTGCCGCCGCATCGTGTCACACTGGGCGCACCTTTCTGACGCCTTTTGACCGGCAGACTATCCACCGGGCGCTTCGTGCCCCTGCATATCCGTGACCACCGAAAAGAAGAGTATTGCGACCGGCCTGGCGCTAGCATTCCTGGGCTCCATTGCTTTCAGCGGCAAGGCCATCATCGTCAAGCTGGCCTACCGCTATGGGGTGGATGCGGTCACGCTCATCATGTACCGCATGCTGTTTGCACTGCCCATCTTTGCCGTGATGGCGTGGTGGGCGAGTCGGGGCAAGCCACCGCTTACCCGCAAGGACTGGCTGGGCGTGCTGGGCCTCGGGGTCACGGGCTACTACCTGGCAAGTTTTCTTGACTTTGCCGGGCTGGCCTACATCAGTGCCAGCCTGGAGCGGCTGATCCTGTACCTCAACCCCACCCTGGTCGTGCTACTGGGCTGGGCGCTGTATGGGCGCGGCATCCGCTGGGCCCAGGCCGCCGGCATGCTGGTGAGCTACAGCGGCGTGGTGCTGGTCTTCGGGCACGAGGCCAATCTTCAGGGCGCCAATGCTGCCTGGGGCACGTTGCTGGTGTTCCTGAGCGCAGTCAGTTACGCCATCTACCTGGTCTACAGCGGCGAGATGGTGCAGCGCCTCGGTTCGCTGCGACTGGTGGGGCTGGCGACCACGGTGGCGTGCCTTTGCTGTCTGCTGCAGTTTGTGGTGCTGCGCCCGTTGAGTGCTGCGGTGGTGGCCCCGGAGGTGATCTGGTTGTCAGTGCTCAACGCGACCCTGTGCACGGCCGCGCCCGTACTGATGGTGATGATGGCCATCGAGCGCATTGGCGCGGGCATGGCCGCTCAAACCGGCATGGTGGGCCCGTTGTCCACCATCCTTATGGGCGTGTGGATTCTGGGAGAACCCTTCACGGCGTGGGTGGCTGCGGGGACGGTGCTGGTGATGACGGGCATTTTCATTTTCACCCGCATGGCGCGCAGGACCTGACAGACCCCATCCCGCAGCCCTCTCGGGTCCCGGGACAGGGGTGGCCTTGGTTGTCTTTATGACGTCTTCTTCTTGGGGGCTGCCTTGCGGGCTGGCGTCTCGGCAGGTGCTGCGGGTGATGGCACCGCTGCGGCGGCGGGTGCAGCCTTGGGGCTCATGCGCTGGGCCACCGTCACGGGGGCCGAGCCGGTGAAACCATCGAGATTCTTGCCCATGGCCAGCTCCAGCTGCTCCAGGCGCGCCTGTGCTGGTGGGTGCGTGGCCAGTGCCAGCGTGAAGGCCGGGTTGTCTGGCGTTGCGGTGCGCAGCTGCTGCAGCACCGACACCAGTCCGTAGGGGTCGAAACCTGCACGGGTGGCCAGGGCCACGCCGGTGCGGTCTGCATCGTACTCGTCGGTCTGGTCCAAGCCGCGCGCATACAGATTGCGTCCCAGGGCCAGGAACTGCGAGGCCACCACGCTGCCCACGGCGTTGGTCTTGATCTGGGAGGCCACCAACTGCGTCAGCATGCCGGACTGGGCCGTCTTGCGGATCGCCAGCAGGTGGTGCTTGGCGGTGACATGGGTGATTTCGTGGGCCAGGATGCCCGCGAGTTCGGCCTCGTCGGCACAACGGTCAATCAGCCCCTTGGTCACAAACACATAACCCCCCGGGGCTGCAAAGGCGTTGTAGCCGGGGTCGTCCAGCACGACAAAAGTCCAGGGCAGGTTGGGGCGGGGGGATTGCAGGCTGATCCAGCGTCCCAGTTGGTTCACGTAACGCTGCAGCGCCATGTCGGGGTGCAAGGGCTTGCTGCCCAGCAGCACGGCCGATAGCTGCCGGCCGATCTCGATCTCGCGGGGCTCGTCAATGCTCTCGACCGAACGGGTGAGCATGCTGATGAGGTCATCCCCCTGGCCTGCGGGTGCGCCCCCGCCGGTGATGGCCCCCAGGAGGCCGCCGCCCGTGTTGCTGGTAGTGCTGCCACCGCCACCGAGGGCGTTGAGCAGGTTCATGACCCCCTGGCTCTGCCCTTGGCTGGGCAGCAGGGTCAGGGCCAAGGCGGTGCAGGCCGTTGCGATCAGCCGGATGCGGGGAAGGGAATGGGGCAGGCGCATGGCAGCTCTCGCTCAGTTGGGGCTGAAATTGGGGTCGGACGGATTGTTGGACGAGCCTGTCGCTCCCGATCCGCCGCTGGAGGAGGGCCGGGGCGGTTCAGCCAGCGGGGCGACGTTGCGTGGCTGCAGCGACGCATTGCTGGCGAACTGGCGGGCCTGGTCGGCATTCACGCGCAGACTCTCGGCTTGGGTCACCGCCGCAGGGTTGGGTTGTGCCTTGGCGATGTCTTCAGCGCCCAGGCCTCGGATACCTACGGTGGAGGTGGCCGTGGTGGTGCCACCGCTGTTTCCGCCAAACAAGCTTCCGAGGCCTCGCATCCCGCTGGTTGCGGCATTGCCAGTGGCAGGGGCTGCGCCGGACTGAGGGCCCAGGTCAAACATGTGAACCCAGCCGGTAGCGCCTTGGGACGTGCTGACTTTGGTCCAGGGGCCCTTGCGTTCTCTGGTGCGGGTAACTACGGCGTTGGCTTCCAGCGGCGCGACACTAGCGCCGGTTTCAGCCGGGCTGTCCCGCAACTGGGTGGCACGTTTGACAACTGCGGCCTCCTGGGCCTGGGCGGTGGCACTGAGCAGGGGTAGCAAGGCCATCGCGGCCGATGCCAGCCAAGGCGCCAGGGCTTTCCAGTGCGGCCGGTTCATGGTGATGCTCTCCAACTATGATTTGACAACGCACACTTGTATCAGTGTGCAACCAGGAGATTGTTATGGATTTGGGTATTGCAGGCAAATGGGCGCTGGTGTGTGGCGCGAGCAAGGGGCTGGGTTATGGCTGCGCGCAGGCTCTGGTGCGGGAGGGGGTGAATGTGGTCATCAACGCCCGCAACGATGAGGCGCTGAGCCAGGCTGCTACCCGTTTGATAGCTGAAGGCGCAACTGCAACGAGCGCCATCGGCCAAAAGGGCGCAAGCCCACAGGTGCTGGCCGTGGCGGCCGACATCACCACCCCTGAGGGGCGTGCGGCAGTGTTCTCGGTGGCCGGAGGTCCGGGGCGGGACTTCGACATCGTGGTCACCAACGCAGGGGGGCCGCCCACGGGCGATTTCCGCGACTGGAACCGCGATGCCTGGATCAAGGCCGTGGACGCCAACATGCTCACCCCCATCGAACTGATTCAGGCCACCGTGGATGGCATGGCTGCGCGGGGGTTTGGCCGCATCGTCAATATCACCTCCAGCGCCGTGAAGGCACCCATCGACATCCTGGGCCTGTCCAACGGCGCACGCAGTGGTCTCACGGGGTTTGTGGCGGGCGTGTCGCGCAGCAAGGTCGCAGCGCGCGGGGTGACCATCAACAACCTACTGCCCGGCAAGTTCGATACCGACCGTCTGGCCGCCACCGTCAATGCGGCTGCCAGCAAGGCGGGCAAGAGCGTTCAGGACGTGCGCTCTGCCCAGCAGGCACAGATTCCGGCCGGGCGCTACGGCACGGCGGAAGAGTTTGGCGCTATATGCGCCTTCCTGTGCAGCGTGCAAGCGGGCTACATGACGGGGCAGAACGTGCTGGCCGACGGCGGGGCCTATCCCGGCACGTTCTGAGGCAGCTCGGGCCGGGCGTGGCCTGCGGGCTGACCCGCCGCATTGATTCTGCAGAAGGGGAGGCAGTCGTGGTGTTTTGCCGACAGCTTTACCGGAGCGCTGAATAATTGGTGGAATACTGCGGGCCAGCGCCCGCTATCGCCCGACGCCATGCATCCTGCCCACACATCCATCCTGCCGCGCCTGAAACGCCACTGCACCGTGCTGTGCCTGGCGCTGGGTGTGGCGGGGGCTGTGCAGGCTGCGGGCGCCGCCAGCACGCCCGGTGCAAACAGCGCTGCGACGGCACCCTATCGGCTGCGCATCGTGGGCGGGCTGGCGGGCATCAGCCAGTACACCCGGCAGGAAGAGCCTTTCTGGACCAAAGAGCTGTCACGCCTGAGCGCCGGACGCTTCCAGGCCGAGATCGTGCCCTTTGACCGTGCCGGTGTGCCCGGGGCCGAGATGCTGCGGCTGTTACAGCTGGGGGTGGTTCCATTCGGCACCACCCTGATGAGCTCCTTCACGGCGCAATACCCCGAATACACCGCGCCCGACCTGGCGGGGCTGAACCCCGACATTGCCACGCTCAAGACAACGCTGGCGGCTTTCCGTCCTTACCTCGAAAAGGCGCTGCGCGAACAGCATGGTGTCGAGGCGCTCGCCATCTACGTGTATCCGGCGCAGGTGGTCTTCTGCAAAAAGCCGCTGCGTACCTTGTCTGAGCTGACCGGCCGCCGTGTGCGTGTGTCGTCGGCCAGCCAGGCTGATTTTGTGGGGGCCTTGGGCGGGGTGCCGGTGCTGACCAGTTTTTCGCAGATCGTGCCCAGTCTGACGGCCGGCAATACCGAATGCGCCATCACCGGCACCATGTCCGGCAACATCCTGGGCCTGCCCTCCATCACCACCCACGTGCACACCCTGCCGGTTACCTGGGGGCTTGCGGTGTTTGGGGCCAACCAGGCCGCCTGGGCGGCCTTGCCGGCCGATTTGCGCACCTTGCTCCAACGGGAGCTGCCCCGCCTGGAGGCCGCCATCTGGGCCGAGTCCGAGCGCGAAACTGCCGATGGCCTGGCCTGCAACCGGGGGGCACCCACCTGCAGCGCTGGCACCAAGGGCAGCATGGTGGTGGTGCCGGTATCGCCCCAGGATGAGCGCAGCCGCCAGGAGATCCTCGAATCCACCGTTTTGCCGCGCTGGGTGCAGCGTTGCGGCGCCCGCTGTGCGCAGGTCTGGAACCAGACCATCGGGCCGGCGCGTGGCCTGCAGGCAGCGCCTGCGAAATGACAGAGTCCGCAGCCCCCTCCCGCATCAGGGCCTATGTCTGGGCGGGCGCCGCAGTGTTTGTGGCGGCCGTGGTGGCGGTGGCCGGCACCCTGGCGTGGAACGCCCGTCAGGCCGCGTTGGCCGACAGCGAGGCCCAGGCCACGCGTTTTGTGGCCGGTGCAGAGGCTGCGCTCAACCGATCCCTGCTTGCCGTGGACGTGTTGCTGGCCAGCATGGACGAATTGCTGGGCCTGTCCAACGCCATGCCCAAGTGGCTGGACGCCGACACGGCCAGCCAGCGGCTGCGCGGATCGGCGCGGCAGAACCTCATGGTGCGGTACGTGGCGGTGCTCGACGGCACCGGCAAGGCGCTGGCATCGTCCGACCCTGCGGGCGCCAGTCTGTCGGTGCAACTGCCTGCCGGTTTTCTGGAGAGCGTGCTGGAGCAACCGGTGTCCACCCTGATGGTCAGCGCGCCAGTGGTGAGCTTTGCCAGTTCCGAAAAGGTGCTGTACTTCGCGCGCCATCTGCGCATGGCCGACAGCTCGCGGGTAGTGGCCGTGGCCGAGCTGCCTGTGTCGGCCCTGAGCTCAGTGTTGGTGCAGGGCGTGGACATCAGCGGCCTGCAGGTCACACTCGAGCGCGCCACCGGGCAACTGCTGCTGAGCGTGCCCAACCGCGAAGACGTGACCGCACCCACCCTCGCGCCCCCCATTGGCGATCTGGCCGATCAGGGCCTGGCCTGGCAAGCACCGGCGCGACTGACGGGCGAGCCCTCGCTGGTGGTGTTCCGGCCCATCCTGTACCAGGACCTGCGCATTGCAGCCAGCATTCCGCTGGACGCGGCGCTTGCCGGCTGGCGCGAACAGCGCGATGCCATTGCGCTGACCACCGCGCTGTTCATTGCCATGATCTTTGCGGCCGGGGTGCTGGCGTTGCGGTATGTGGACCGCATGTCCCAGGCCCGCCTGACCATCGCGCAGTCCAAGGCCACACTGGACCAGGCGCTGGAGTCCATGGTCAGCGGATTTTTGCTGCTCGACAGCCAGCTGCGTGTGGTGCAGTGGAATCGCCAGCTCGAAACCATCCTCCCGTGGCTGCGGGGCGTGATCACGCCCCTGATGCCGTTCCGCGCAGTGTTGGAGGCCACAGTGGAGCACCACTCTCCCCGCCTGTCCGACGAGGAGCGCAAGCGGTGGGTGAGCCAGCGCCTGGAGCGGCAAAAGCACCAGCCTGAACCGCGTGAACAGTCGTACGCCAACGGCAGCACCATCCAGATCACCGAACGCGCCACGCCCGATGGGGGCCTCGTCATCAGCTACCACGACGTGACCGCGCTGCGCAAGGCCAGCACCGAGATCGAGAGCCTGGCCTTCTACGACCCGCTGACCAACCTGCCCAACCGCCGGCTGCTGATGGACCGCATGCAGCAGGCCATTGCTGCCAGCGTGCGCAGCGGGCAATACGGCGCCCTGCTGTTCCTGGACCTGGACCATTTCAAGACCCTGAACGACACGCGCGGCCACGAGGTCGGCGACATGCTGCTGCGCCAGGTGGCCCAGCGCCTGAAGACATGCGTGCGGCGCGAGGACACCGTGGCACGGCTTGGGGGCGACGAATTTGTGGTCATGCTCAGCGACCTGTCGGTCCACCGCGACGAGGCCGCCGCCCAGGCGCGCAGGGTGGGTGAGAAGATCCTGCGCAAACTCAACGTGCCCTACACCCTGGGCGGCAACGCGCACCACAGCACGCCCAGCATCGGCGCCACGCTGATGGGCGGTACCCTGCAATCGTCGGTGGACCTGCTCAAGGAGGCCGACATCGCCATGTACCAGGTCAAATCGCAAGGGCGCAACGCGCTGTGCTTTTTTGACCCGCAGATGCAGATCGTCATCAGCATGCGCGCGCAGCTGGAGGCCGACCTGCAGATGGCCCTCACGGCGCGGCAGTTTGTGCTGCACTACCAGCCGCAGTTCCACCTGGATGGTCGCATGGTGGGTGCCGAGGCCCTGATCCGCTGGCAGCACCCGGAGCGCGGGCTGGTAGCCCCGGGCGAATTCATTGGTGTGGCCGAAGAGAGCGAACTCATCGTGCCCATGGGGCACTGGGTGCTGCGCACGGCCTGCGAGCAGCTGGCGGCCTGGCAGGGGGACGAGCGGTACCGTCATCTGCAGGTGTCGGTCAACGTGAGCGCGCGGCAGTTCCGGCAGCGCGACTTTGTGGCCCGCGTGGTGGAGGTGCTTCGTGAGACGGGTGCCCGGCCGCACCTGCTCAAACTCGAACTCACCGAATCGCTGGTGCTGGACAACGTGGACGACACCATCGCCAAGATCGGCATGCTCAAGACCAAGGGCGTGCGCTTTTCGGTGGACGACTTTGGCACCGGCTACTCATCGCTGGCGTACCTCACGCGCCTGCCGCTGGATCAGCTCAAGATCGACCAGTCTTTTGTCCGCAACCTGGGGGTACGGCACACCGACGATGTGATCGTGCAGACCATTCTGGGCATGGCGCGCAACCTGGAGCTGGATGTGATTGCCGAAGGGGTGGAAACCGAGGCTCAGAAGGACTTCCTGGCCCGGCACGGGTGTGTGTACTTCCAGGGCTATCTGCTGGGGCGGCCCACCCCGGTGGTGGACCTGGAGGCGTTGATCGAGTCCGCCGCCACGGTCACTGCCCCGGGTTGATCGGCTCAGTCTCAGGGAATTAGCGCTTTTTGCTACTTTTTGTGTAGCGCTTCAGGCAATCGATACCTGCGCTACCGGCAGTTTGAATCAAAAATTGCATCCTTCAGCGCCGTGACGACACCACAATGCCGCCTACGATCAACGCAAACGCCACGCCGTGAAAGGCCTTGGGCGTGTCCCCCAGGAACGCCGCCGACAGCACCCCCGCAAACAAGGGCGTGAGGTTGATGAAAAACCCGGCGGCCGCAGGCCCGGCGCGCTGTACGCCCACCCCCCAGCAGCGGTAGGCCAGCACCGCAGGCCCCACAGCAATGAAGGCCAGGGCGGCAATCAGCGGCCAGCCCCATTCGATATGCGTGCGCCCGCTGGTCCATTCGGCCCCCGCAAAGCTGCCCGACCAGGCCAGCCCAAACACCATCTGTGCCATCAAGAACGCGGCCCAGTCGCCCCGGATGCTGGTGGGCTCGCTGGTGCGCGACAGCAGCCAGCTGTAGAACGCCCAGGAGATGGTCGCCAGCAGCATGAACAAATCGCCCGGCACCAGGCGGAAGGCCAGTAGCTGCGACCACTCGCCCCGGCTCAGCACCAGCAGCACCCCACACACCGACAGCAGCGCGCCCAGCACCTGGCGCCGCGTGACGGCCGCGCCGAAGAACAGCGCGCCCACGGCCAGCATCCACACCGGCATGCTCGACCCCACCAGCGTCACATTGATGGGGGTGGAGGTCTGCAGCGCCATGTACTGCAGCGCGTTGTAGGCCCCGATGCCCAGCAGGCCCAGCAGCGCATAGCGGCGCCAGTGTGGCCACAGTGGGCTGTCGGCGCGCAGCACGCCATGGGCCAGGGGCAGCAGGATGGCAAAGGCCAGAACCCAGCGGATGAAGTTCAGGGTGATGGGGGGAATCAGTTCGTGGACCAGCCGCCCTACCACCGCGTTGCCGGCCCACAGCAGGGGCGGGATCACCAGCAGCACGGCCGTGCCGGGTGTGATTTTTTGAGTCATGGGGCTGCACTGTAACGGTGCAGGCAGGGCCCTGCTGCGGCGGGGCCTCATGTCCCCAAGGCAAATCGGTGCGGGCCATGCCCCCGGCACGGTCGTGAGATTCATGGCAGGATGGCCGCCGTTGTCAGCATCCCACCCCTTTTGAGGAGATTGATCGCCATGAGCCTTGCCGTCCAGATCCGCCAGCACGGTGGTCCCGAAGAACTCCACATCGTCGACGTCCCCGTGGGCGAGCCCGGCCCCGGCGAAGTCCGCATCCGCCATCACGCCATCGGCCTGAACTTCATCGACGTGTACCACCGTACCGGCCTGTACCCGCTGAACATGCCCGCCACCATCGGCATGGAAGGTGCCGGCGTGATCGAGGCTGTGGGCGAGGGCGTCACGCACCTGAAGGTGGGTGACCGCGCCGCTTACGCCAGCAACCCCCCTGGCGCCTACTGCGAAGTGCGCGTGATGCCCGCCAAATGCGTGTGCAAGCTGCCCGACGCGATCAGCTTCGAGACCGGCGCGGCCATGATGCTCAAGGGCCTGACGGCGCAATACCTGCTCAAGAAAACCCGGCCTGTGGAAGGCCTGCAGCCTGGCGACCATGTGCTGTTCCATGCTGCGGCGGGTGGTGTGGGGCTGATCGCCTGCCAGTGGGCCAAGGCGCTCGGCCTGCAGCTCATCGGCACGGCGGGGTCCGATGCCAAGTGCCAGCTGGCGCTGGCCAACGGCGCGGCGCACGCCATCAACTACAGCACCGAGGATTTCGCAGCCCGTGTGAAGGAGATCACCGGCGGCAAGGGCGTGAAGGTGGTGTACGACTCGGTGGGCAAGGACACCTGGGACAAGTCGCTCGAATGCCTGCGCCCCTTCGGCTTGATGGCCAGCTTCGGCAACGCGTCCGGCCCGGTGGCACCGTTTGCGCCGGGCAGCCTGGGTGCCAAGGGCTCGCTGTACGTCACGCGCCAGACGCTGTTCACCCACATCGCCACGCGCGAGGCCACGCAAGCCATGGCGGACGACCTGTTTGCCGTGGTGGCCAGCGGGCAGGTCAAGATCCACATCGACCAGCGCTACCCGCTGGCCGACGTGCAGCAGGCCCACCGGGACCTGGAAGCGCGCAAGACCACCGGTTGCACCATCCTCACGCTGTGAGCGCGGCTGCACAGGCGCCCACGTTCGACCAGTGGCTGGCAGGGGCACGCCAGGCGGCGCAGCAGCCCCCGGCCCTGCCGCGCCAACCGCTGGTGGTGGCGGGGCAGGTGGTGGGCTCGGTGGCGCCGGGTTTTTTTAACCAAATCAGCCTCCAGCGCTTGATGGATAAGCGCTACCAGCTATCAGAAGCAGAGCATTCTCAGGGCCTTGCATGGCATCTGCAGGCACCGCCCACCGACGCCACCGATGCCCTCAACACCCTGGCCGCCGCGCTGCGCGATGCGGGCCTGTGTGGCCCGTGGCGCGACGAGCAGCTGGCGGTGACCAACCCGGCCGGCGAGGTCATCGGCACCGTGGAGCGCGGGGCCGTGCGCGTGCTGGGCGTGGCTACCCGTGCCGTGCATCTGGTGGGTCTGGCGCCCGACGGGCGCATGTGGGTGCAAAAGCGCTCCCTGACCAAACCCAACAACCCCGGGCTGTGGGACACGCTGATGGGCGGCATGGTGTCGGCGGCCGACTCGCTGCCACAGGCCCTGGCCCGCGAAACCTGGGAAGAGGCCGGTTTGCGGGTCGAGGCATTGGCCGACGTGGTCCACGGTGGCCAGGTGCTGTTCAGCCGCCCCAGCCGCGAGGGCGGGGGCGCGGGCTTCATGGTCGAACGCATCGATTGGTTCCGCGCGCAGGTGCCCCAGGGTATGGAGCCCGACAACCAGGACGGTGAGGTCGAGCGTTTTGACCTGCTGCCTCTGGAGGTGGTCCGCGAGCGGGTCGTCCAAGGGGCGTTCACGCTGGAAGCCGGGCTGGTGATTGCGGGGTTTCTGGGGGTGTAGTTGCCCGTGCAGCGTCAGGGCCGCCGCTGTGGCCGGCGCTGGATGGCAGGCAGCCCATGCCCTCCAAGGTGGCCTGCACTGCCTCGTCCAGCGGGGTGTGGGGCTCCTCGCCCAGCACCGCCCGCAGCCGGTCGTTGGCCATGCGCACGGGCTGCTGCCACAGGTAGCGCATCTCGCGCAGCTCCCGCAAGGTGGTCACGAACGGCGAGACCAGCGTGACCAGCCACCAGGGAAACGCCTGCACGCGCGGCGCTTGGCCGCCCTGCGCCACCACTGCACGGCCAATGGCGGCCGCCATCTGCGTGCCATCAGCATCCCAATGCCCGGCCAGGTGAAAGCGGGCAAACGCGGGCAGCTCTGCGCGCCGCTCCAGCAGCAGCACCATGGCGTGCGCCACGTCGGGCAGGTACGACCACTGGTGCCCGATGCCGGGTGCGCCTGGCTGCTTCACCGTGGTCACCGGTCGTCCTGGCTGGACCAGGCCCTGCGCAAACCAGCTGTTGCCCGCCTGCGGCCCGAAGAAGTCGCCCGCGCGCACGATGATCACGCGGCAGGTTTCCTCCAGCGGGTGCGGCACGGTGGCTTGCTGCAGGCGGCGCTCCATCTCCACCCGCAGGGCGCCTTTGCGTGTGCGGGGGTGTTGAGGGGCGTCTTCGTGCAGCACCGGGAAAGCGTCCCGCCCGTAGTTGTAGACGGTGCCCGGCAGCACCACCGTGGCCCCGTGCGCCCGGGCCGCAGCAATCGTGTTGTCGATCATCGGTAGCACCAGCTCGCTCCAGCGCTGGTAGCCGGGCGGGTTGACCGCGTGCACGATCACCTGGCAGCCCGTGGAAGCAGCCATCACATCGGCCCGGGTCATCGCGTCGCCCCGAACCCAGGTGAACCCGTCGCGCTGCTCTCGGGCCTGCGCTGCGTTGCGGTGCATTGCCACCACCTCCCACCCCTGGTCACGCAGCTGGCGCGCCACCTCGCCGCCAATGCCGCCGGTGGCGCCCAGAACCAGGACCTTGGGGCGGCTACCGATGGGGTTGTTGGGGTTGATGCTCATCGCGATGCTCCTTCAAAAACTATGCATGGAGGCAGTGTCTGCGCCCCAGCAATTCAATGGAATTGCTGAAAATGAGTGGGTGGCTATACATTTATGTATGGATCAACCGAATCGCCATGACATTGGCTGGGAGCTGTACCGCTCGTACCTCGGCGTGCTGCGGGAGGGCTCCCTGTCGGGCGCCGCGCGGGCGCTGGGGGTGACACAGCCCACCGTGGGCCGCCACATTGCTGCGCTGGAGCAGGCCCTGGGGCTGGTGCTCTTCACCCGGTCGCAGCAGGGCCTGCTGCCCACCGAGGCCGCGCTGGCCCTGCGCAGCTACGCCGAAGCCATGGGCCACTCTGCGGCAGCCCTGGTGCGCGCGGCGGACAGCCAGGGCGACGGCGTGCGCGGCACAGTGCGCGTGAGCGCCAGCGAGGTGATGGGGGTCGAGGTGCTGCCGCCCCTTCTTGCACAGTTGCAGGCCGAGCATCCTGGGCTGACGGTGGAGCTGGTGCTGAGCAACCGTGTGCACGACCTGCTGCAGCGCGAGGCCGACATCGCCATCCGCATGACCGAACCCCGGCAGGACGCGCTCATCGCCCGCCGTGTGGGCACCATCCCGCTGGGTCTGTACGCCCATCCGCGCTACATCGCCACCCATGGCATGCCTGCCACCCTGGCCGAACTGGCGCAACACCGCCTGATTGGCTTTGATGCCGAAACCCCGTTTCTGCGCGCGGCACAAAAAGCCCTGCCAGTGTGGCGGCGAGACCGGTTTGCCGTGCGCAGCGACAGCGACGTGGCGCAGCTCGCCTTCATCCGCGCTGGCGCCGGCATAGGCATCTGCCAGGACGCACTGGCCCGCCGCAGCGCCCCTGCGCTGGTGCGGGTGCTGCCGCAGCAGCTCCAATACGGTCTGGAGACCTGGGTGGTGATGCACGAGGACCTGCGCACCAGCCCGCGTTGCAGGCATACGTTCGATGCGCTGGTGGTGGGGCTGGAGCGGTACCTTGTCGAGGGACAAGGCAGCGACGCATCGGCCGGCTAGTCCGCTGAATCGTATGGGTGTGGAAGGCTGCGATCTACAGGGCTGCTGAAGATGCCCATGGAGGTACGTTAGAGGCTTCTTTCACCGGCCTTTGCTGCCAAGAGCCTGCACGCCATTGCGCTGCACCGCCACCGTCTTCACCAGATCCCACGCCGCTTGCGCCACAGGCGAGAGCGCGCGGTGCCGCCGGTGCACCAGCATGATCTCTCGGTCCACGCGCGGCACCAGGGGGCGCACCGCCAGCCGTGCCAGGCCTTCGGGCGGCAGGGCCAGGGTGGGGATCACCGAGATGCCCAGGCCTGCGTCCAGCATGCGGAAGATGGTGGTGGGGTGGCCCACCTCCTGGGCCACCGTGCAGGCCACACCATGCTCGCCCAGGGCGCGGTCGATCAGGCGGCGGCTGCCGGAGTCGTGGTCCAGCAGCACCAGCGCTTCGCCCTGCAGGTCGGTCCAGCGCACCTGGCGTTTGCCGGCAAGCCGGTGGCCGGGTGGGGAGGCCAGGCAGAAGGGTTCGGTCAGGATGGTCTCGCAGTGCAGCGCCTCGCGCTCGCTGGGGTCGATGACCACGCCAAAGTCCACCTCGCCCGACAGCACGCTGGCCAGCACCGCGCTCTGGATGCGGTCCAGCAGCACCAGCTCCAGCCCGGGCAGGGTGCGCTGGCAGTCGGCGATGCAGTCGGGCATGAGGTTGGCCGACAACGTGGGGCTGCTCGCCACGCGCACGCGTCCGCGCCGCTCGGTGGCCATTTCCCGCACGTCCAGCAGTGTGTTCTCCAGCTCTTCCAGCACGCGGGGCAGGCGGGCCGACAGGCGCTGGCCCGCGTCCGTCAGCGTCACCTCGCGCGTGGTGCGGTTGAGCAGCTTCAGACCCAGCTGGGCTTCCAGTTCGGTGATGCAGCGGCTCACGGCCGGTTGGGTCAGTCCCACCGCATCGCCGGTGCGGCTGAAGTTGCGGGTGGTGGCCACCGACTGAAACACATGCAGCTGGCGCAGAGTGATATTCATGCGCTGGAATCATAAATCCATCAGAGAAATCCATTTCACTTTGGAATCGGGCTGCGGTCCAATGCATCTCTTTGGGGTTTGTGTGCCCCACGTTTCTGCATTTTTTGCGCTGCCTCTGCGCTGTCACCCATGGCCCGTTCCCGTTTTCTCCCCGACAACTTCACCCTGGCCTTGCTGGGCACCGTCACCCTTGCCAGCGTGTTGCCTGCCTCGGGCGTGGCGGCCCAGGCGCTGGAGGGGATCACCGTAGCGGCCGTTGCGCTGCTGTTCTTCTTGCACGGCGCCAAGCTCTCGCGCGATGCCATCGTGGCGGGGCTCTCGCACTGGCGGCTGCACCTGGTGGTGGTGGGCACCACGTTTGTGCTGTTCCCGCTGCTGGGCTGGGCGCTGCGGCCCGTGCTGCTGCCGCTGGTCACGCCCGGGCTGTACACCGGCATCCTGTACCTGTGCGTGCTGCCCGCCACGGTGCAGTCGGCCATCGCGTTCACGGCCATGGCGCGCGGCAACATGCCGGCGGCCATCTGCAGCGCGTCGGCATCGACCCTGCTGGGCATCGTGATCACGCCGTTGCTGGTGGGGCTGCTACTGCCCGAGGCACAACAGCAGGCGGGCGCTGCCCAGCACGACACGCTGGCCAACATCGGCCGCATCACCTTGCAGCTGCTGGTGCCCTTTGTGGCGGGCCACCTGCTGCGTCCGTGGATTGGCGGTTTTGTGCAGCGCCGTGCGGCAGCGCTCAAACTGGTGGACCAGGGCTCCATCCTGCTGGTAGTGTTCACCGCCTTCAGCGCAGCGGTGGTCGAGGGGCTGTGGCGGCAGCTGCCCGCGTCTGCGCTGCTGGGCTTGGTGGTGGTGTGCGCCGTGCTGCTGACCCTCGCGCTGGTGACCACCACCTGGGTCGCGCGGCGCATGGGGTTCTCCAAGGAGGACGAAATCACCCTGGTGTTCTGCGGCTCCAAGAAGAGCCTGGCCAGCGGCGTGCCCATGGCCAAGGTGCTGTTTGCATCGCACGCAGTGGGAGCCACCGTGCTGCCCATCATGGTGTTCCACCAGATGCAGCTGATGGTGTGTGCGGTGCTGGCGCAGCGCTATGCACGGCGCGGCGTGTAGGCAACCAGGCTGCTATATTTTGTATAGCTGCAGGCGCATGAAGAACATGCACCTGCGGCCCAAAAGGCTTTAACTCTGCTCGTTGAGCGTGCGCAGGCGGCTGGGCGCCAGGGCACCGGCCGATTCCAGGATGGGGTAGGCCACCGAGCACAGCAGCGAGTTGATACGCTTGAGTTCGCTGATCAGGTCGATGTGCAGCGAGCTGGTCTCGATGCTCTGCACCGTGTTGTCTGACAGGCGTGCCAGGTGGGTGGCCGAATAGGCGTGTTCCAGGTCGCGAAAGCGCGCTTTTTCTTCGAGCAGCTTTTGTGCGTCGCGCACGCTGCCGTTCAAGAACACGCTCATCGCCAGCCGCAGGTTGTCGATCAGGCGGGCGTGCAGCTCGTTGATCTCTTCCATGCCTGCCTCGGAGAACTGGCGGCCCTTCTTGATCTTCTTGTCCTCGATGTCGATCAGCACCCGTTCGATGATGTCGCCGATCTGCTCCATGTTGATGGTGAAGCTGATGATGTCGGCCCAGCGGCGGCCCTCGCGCTCGTCCAGGGCCTCGCGCGAGATCTTGGTCATGTAGTACTTGATGGCCGAGTACAGGCCGTCCACCTCGTCATCGAGCTTGCGCAGGTCTTCTGCCAATTGCAGGTCGTCCGTGCGGATCACTTTGTGCAGGCCCAGCAGCATCGATTCGACCACGTCGGCCTGGTGCAGGGCTTCGCGCGCCGCGCATGAGATGGCGAGCGATGGCGTGGCCAGGGCGGAGGGGTCCAGATGCTGGGGACGGGTGCCTGCGGCCGCCTGCGCCTTTTCCACCGGCAGCAGGCGCTGCACGGCCCGCGCCACCGTACCTGTCAGGCCAATGCAGACGATGCCCACCACGATATTGAAGGCCAGGTGGAACAGCACCACCAGGGCGGCGGTTTCAGGCACGTAGGGCCGCACATGCTGCAGCCACAGGCCGGTAAGCGGCGTCATGATGAGCACGCCAATGATCTTGAAGAACAGGTTGCCCAGGGGCACCTGGCGTGTCTGCACGTTGGACTTCATGGTGGTCAACACGGCGAGCACACCGCTGCCCAGGTTGGCGCCCAGCACCAGTCCCAGCGCCACATCGGCCGGAATACCGCCCGAGCCCGCCAGCGCCGCCGTGAGCAGCACGGTGGCAAGGCTGGAATACGCCACGATGGCCAGAATGGCGCCGGTAAAGATCTCCAGCAGCAAATCGCTGGTGAGCGCGCCCAGCAGCGTGCGCACAGTGGGTGACTGGGTGAGTACCGTGGTCGATTCGGTGATGAGGCGCAGCGCCAGCAGCATCAGCCCCAGGCCGATCAGCACGCGGCCTACGCGGCCCACGGCGGTGTCCTTGCGCGAGATGAACAGCACCACGCCCACAAAGATGAACAGGGGTGACAGCCACGACAGGTCCATGGAGAACACCACAGCCATCACGCTGGTGCCCACGTCGGCGCCCAGCATCACGGCCAGCGCCGCAGGCAGGCCCACCAGGCCCTGACCCACAAAAGACGACACGATGAGCGCGGTGGCCGTACTGGACTGCACCACGGCCGTCACGCCAATGCCAGACAGCACGGCGGTGAAGCGGCTGCTGACGCTGTGCGCAATCAGCTGGCGCAGGTTGGCGCCGAACACGCGCAGGATGCCGGTGCGCACCAGGTGGGTGCCCCAGATCAGCAGCGCCACGGCTGCCAGGAGATTGAGGAGATGCTTCATGAAAACCGTTGTTTCTTCTTCTTGTGATGGGCGCAAACCCTGCGATGACCAGACCCAGGGGCCAATGCAAGAACCGCGCGCACCGGGCTGTCATAAAAATGACACATAAGCATACTCCTGATTCCATAGCGCCGGAGCAGATGCCCATGTCGGCGCTGGGTGCGTTGCTGCGCACAAACAGCACGGCCCGCATGCAGCGGGCCGTTCAGGGGGTAGAGCCAGCGTAGCGTCAGCGCTCGCGCCGTACCCGCAGCAGCTCGTCCAAGATCAGGCAGGCCGCGCCCACGGTGATGGCCGAGTCCGCCAGGTTGAACGACGGGAAGTACCAGCCCGCGTAGTGGAACTGCAAGAAGTCCACCACATAGCCGTGCATGAGCCGGTCCACCACGTTGCCCACTGCGCCACCCAGAATGCTGGACAGCGCAAAGCTGAACAGCTTCTGGCCCGGGTGCGCGCGCAGCTGCCACACGATGAAGATCGTGGCCGCCACGCCGATACCGGTGAACAGCCAGCGCTGCCAGCCGCCCGCGTCCGACAGGAACGAGAACGCTGCGCCGGTGTTGTGCGCGCGCACGATGTTGAAGAAGCTGGTGATGAACGTGGAGTCGCCCAGCTGGTAGTGGTTGAGGATCAGCGTCTTGGTGATCTGGTCGGCGCCCATCAGAAACACCGCCCATGCCAGCCAGGGCCACATACCCACGCCGGTACGCCCGGCTTGCTCGGTTTGCGTGGAGCGCGCCATCACGCGTGTGCCCGGCTTTCGCCGTCGCCGTACAGGTTGCTGGTGCAGCGGCCGCAGATGGTGGGATGGGCGGTATCGCTGCCCACATCACTGCGGTAGTGCCAGCAGCGCTCGCACTTCGCGTCGGAGCTGGGCTTGACGCTGATCTGCAAAGCGCTACCAGCTACCAAATCGATAGCGGATGTGATGAACACGAATTTCAGGTCATCGCCCAGGCTGGCCAGCAGCGCATGGTCCTCGGGCGCAGCCGTCAGCGTGACCGTCGCCTGCAGCGAGGAGCCCACCTGGCCTGCGGCGCGCAGGGCCTCGATCTCCTTGTTCACCGCGTCGCGGATCTCGCGGATGCGCGACCACTTGGCCAGCAGGCCTTCGTCGGCACCGGCACCCACTCCTGCCACGTTGCCGTAGGTCTCCAGGAAGATGGAGTCTGAGCTGCCAAACACCTTCCACGCCTCTTCTGCAGTGAACGAGAGGAAGGGCGCCATCCAGCGCAGCATGGCGTGGGTGATGTTGTAGAGGGCAGTCTGCGCACTGCGGCGGGCCAGGCTCTTGGGCGCCGTGGTGTACAGGCGGTCCTTGAGCACGTCCAGGTAGAAGCCGCCGAGGTCTTCCGAGCAGTACAGCTGCCGTTTGGCCACCACC
>OFJB01000168.1_pt1 | contig 36774 bp, 38 predicted proteins | sample 1775081 | NCBI WGS metagenome assembly OFJB01 (sample SAMN08195771, study PRJEB24354) | sludge metagenome | isolation source: initial sludge from phenol fed wastewater aerobic bioreactor | place: India: Nagpur | collected 2016-06-05
GAGCTGTGCGCCATCCTCGCGCAATATGACGTGGCCTTCTCGCTGGGCGACGGCCTGCGCCCCGGCTCCATCGCCGATGCCAACGATGCCGCCCAGTTTGCCGAGCTGGAGACCCTCGGCGCCCTCACGGAAGTGGCCTGGAAATACGATTGCCAGGTGATGATCGAGGGCCCCGGCCACGTGCCGCTCCACCTCATCCGCGAGAATGTGGAGAAGCAGCTCACCGTCTGCCACGAGGCGCCCTTTTACACCCTCGGCCCGCTGGTGACCGACATCTCCCCCGGCTACGACCACATCGCCTCGGCCATCGGCGCGGCCATGATCGGCTGGTTCGGCACCGCCATGCTGTGCTACGTCACGCCCAAGGAGCACCTGGGCCTGCCCGGCCGCGACGACGTCAAGCAGGGCATCATCGCCTACAAGATCGCCGCGCACGCGGCCGACATCGCCAAGGGCCACCCGGGCGCGCGGGCGCGCGACGATGCGCTCAGCCAGGCGCGCTTCGAGTTCCGCTGGCTCGACCAGTTCAACCTCGGGCTCGACCCCGAGACCGCGCGCGCATTCCACGACGAGACGCTGCCCAAGGACAGCGCCAAGGTGGCGCACTTCTGCAGCATGTGCGGGCCCAAGTTCTGCTCGATGAAAATCACCCGCGAGGTGCGCGAATACGCCGCCGCCAAGGGGCTGGCCGATGAGGCCGCCCTCGCCGACGGCCTGGCCGCCAAGGCCGAGGAGTTCAACCGCGCGGGCGGCGAGCTCTACGTGCCCGCCCCCGCGGCGCAGGAGCCGACGCCCTGAGCCAGCGTGAGCCTCGCCCAGCCCCCCCGGGCGAGGCACAATGCCCACCCCCTGAAGCAGCACGAACCCTGATCGATATGGCAGCCATGGACCACCCCCCCTTCTGCGGTTTCACCCCCGAGCAGCTCGCCGGCCTGGCCGCGGCCGATGCGCGGCGGGCGCTGCAGGAAGACGTCGGCGCGGGCGACCTCACCGCGGCCCTGATCCCGGCGGCGCAGACCGCGACGGCCCGCGTGCTGCTGCGCGACGACGCGGTGCTCTGCGGCCTGCCGTGGTTCGAGGCCGTGGTGCGCCAGATGGACCCGCAGGCGCGCATCACGCGCCTGGCCGCCGAGGGCGCGCACTGCAAGGCCGGCAGCGTCGTGCTGGAGCTCACGGGCAACACGCGCGCGCTGCTCACAGCCGAGCGCACGGCGCTCAACTTCCTGCAGCTGCTCAGCGCCGTGGCCACCCACACCGCGCGCCACGTGCAGGCGGTGCACGGCACGGCCGCGCGGATCGTGGACACGCGCAAGACCCTGCCCGGGCTGCGGCTGGCGCAGAAGTACGCGGTGGCGGTGGGCGGCGGCGTGAACCACCGCATCGGGCTGTTCGACGCCATCCTGATCAAGGAGAACCACATCGCCGCGGCCGGCGGCGTCGCGGCCGCGCTCGAAGCGGCGGCCGCCGCGGGCAGCCAGGCGAAATTCATCGAGATCGAGGTGGAGACGCTGGCGCAGCTCGACGAGGCGCTGGCGCACGGCGCGCGCATGGTGCTGCTGGACAATATGGACCTGCCCACGCTGCGCGAGGCCGTGCGCCGCAACCAGGCGCTGGGCGCGCGCCGCGCCGTGCTGGAGATCTCGGGCGGCGTCTCGCTCGACGGCGTGCGGGCGCTGGCCGAGACCGGCGTGGACCGCATCTCCATCGGCGCGCTGACCAAGGACGTCAAGGCCACCGATTTTTCATGGCGTCTGCAACGAGGCTGAAGCATGAGCACCACCAACATCATCGACGTGGAATACGAGCAGCCCGTGGCGCTCGACGCCGAGCGCGCGCGGCAGGCGCTCTCGGCCTGCGACACGCGCCGCGCCTGGGCGCGGGTGCCGCCCGAGCTCACGCCCGGCGAGCGCGACGCGACCAAGGAGCGCATCCGCCGCCTGCTGCGCGAGAAGAACGCCGTCATGGTCTCGCACTACTACGTGCACCCCGACCTGCAGGAGCTGGCCGAGGAGACCGGCGGCATCGTCAGCGATTCGCTGGAGATGGCGCGCTTCGGGCGCGACCATCCGGCGCAGACGCTGGTGGTCTCGGGCGTGCGCTTCATGGGCGAGACGGCCAGGATCCTCTCGCCGGACAAGCGCGTGCTGATGCCCGACCTGGACGCCACCTGCTCGCTCGACCTCGGCTGCCCGGCCGACAAGTTCTCCGAATTCTGCGACGCCCACCCCGACCGCACGGTGGTGGTCTACGCCAACACCAGCGCGGCCGTGAAGGCGCGCTCGGACTGGCTCGTCACCTCCAGCTGCGCCCTGGACATCGTGCGCGCGCTCGCCGCCGCGGGGCAGAAGATCCTGTGGGCGCCCGACCGGCACCTGGGCGACTACATCCGCCGCGAGACCGGCGCCGACATGGTGATGTGGAACGGCGCCTGCATCGTGCACGACGAGTTCAAGGCGGTCGAACTGCAGCTGCTCAAGGAGCAGCACCCGCACGCCAAGGTGCTGGTGCACCCCGAATCGCCGCCGGCCGTGATCGCGCTGGCCGACGCCGTGGGCTCCACCTCGGCCATCCTCGCGGCCGCGGCGCGCATGCAGGCGCCCGAGTTCATCGTGGCGACCGACACCGGCCTGATGCACCAGCTGCGCGTGAGGAACCCCGGCAAGGTCTTCATCGAAGCGCCCACCGCCGGCAACGGCGCCACCTGCAAGAGCTGCGCGCACTGCCCCTGGATGGCGATGAACAGCCTGGCGGGCGTGGCGCGGGCGCTGGAGACGGGCGCGGGCGAAGTCCACGTCGATCCCGCCCTGGGGCTGCGCGCCCGCGTGCCGATCGACCGCATGCTGGCCTTCACCTCGGGCCTCAAGCGGGGCCACGCGCCGGGCTCGCTGGTGGCGGGCATCGGCGCCACCTAGTGCGGATACTTCGCTATTGATAGCTGGCGGCGCTTGCTGTACAAGCGCTACAGGCTGTTTTCATTCAAATCATGGTCACGGCGCGCATCGACTTCACCCAGCCGCTGGCACCGGATGCCACGCGCCTGCGCCAGGCCTTCGGCGCCCCGCGCGAGGTGCTCGCGGCCCATGCGCTGCACGAGGTGCGCGGCGTGCTGCAGGCCGTCGACGCCGCCGCGCGGCAAGGCCGCTGGTGCGTCGGCTACGTGCGCTACGAGGCCGCGCCCGCGTTCGACACCGCCCTGCAGGCGCACGCCGGCGACGGCCCCCTGGCCTGGTTCGCCGTGCACGACGCCCCCCAGCCCTGGCCCGAGGATAGCGCGCCGGACGGCGCCCAGGCGCCGCACCTCGCGTCCTGGCAGGGCGGCCACGACCGCGCCGCGTTCGATGCCGCCGTGGCCCGGATCCACGAGGCCATCGCCGCGGGCGAGCTCTACCAGGTCAACCACACCGCGCCGCTCACGGGCACCCTGCAGGGCGAGCCCGCCGCGTTCTTCGCCGCGCTGCGGCGCGCCCAGCCCGGCGGCTATGCGGCGCACATCGACGCGGGCGGCGAGCAGGTGCTCTCGGTCTCCCCCGAACTGTTCTTCGACTGGCGCGACGCGCCGGGCGGCGGCGAGATCCTGGCGCGCCCGATGAAGGGCACGGCCCCGCGCGGCGCCACGCCCGAGGAGGACGCCGCGCACGCCGCGCACCTGCGCACGGCGCCCAAGGAGCGGGCCGAGAACGTGATGATCGTGGACCTGCTGCGCAACGATCTCTCGCGCATCGCCCAGCCGCACGGCGTGCGCGTGCCCGTGCTCTTCGCCACCGAGCCGCTGCCCACCGTGTGGCAGATGACGTCGGACGTGCGGGCGCGCACACGCGAGGGCCTCACGCTGTGGGACGTGTTCGCGGCGCTGTTTCCCTGCGGCTCGGTCACCGGCGCGCCCAAGGTGCGCGCCATGCAGATGATCCGCGCGCTGGAGGACGCGCCGCGCGGCGTGTACTGCGGCGCCGTGGGCGTGGTGCGGCCCCACGGCCCGGCGGGCCCGGACGGGCGCTGCCGCGTGGCGGCGACCTTCAACGTGCCGATCCGCACCGTGGTGCTGCGCGCCGCGGGCGGGCCGGCCATGGCCGCGCGCTGCGGCATCGGCAGCGGCATCACGGCCGACGCCGGCGCGCAGGCGGAATGGCAGGAGTGGCGCCACAAGCAGGCCTTCCTGGAGCGGGCGAGCGCGCCGTTCGAGATCCTGGAAACCCTGGCGCTTAGCGACGGGCAGCCGCGGCACGCCGGCCCGCACCTGCGGCGCATGGGCGAGGCCGCGGCGCACTTCGGCTACCCCTGGAACCCCGATGCCGCCTGGCAGGCGCTGCAGGCCGCCGCGCGCGAGCACGCGCGGGGCGCCTGGCGCGTGCGCCTGCTGCTGGGCGCGGACGGCCAAACGCGCACCCAGGTCTTCGCGCTGCAGCCCACCGCCGAGCCGGTGCGGCTGCGCCTGGCCGACCGCGCCTTCGCCGCCGCTCACGGCGAGTTCGTGCGCCACAAGACCACGCGGCGCGCGCACTACGCGGCCTTCGACCCCGGCGCCCACGGCGCCTTCGACACCGTGCTCTGGAACGAGGCCGGGGAGATCACCGAGACCACCTTCGGCAACATCGCCGCGCGCATCGACGGCCGCTGGATCACCCCGCCGCTCACCTCGGGCCTGCTGCCCGGCGTGGGCCGCGCGCTGGCCCTGCGGGAAGGGCGGGTGGCGGAGGCCGTGCTGCGCGTGCGGGACGTGCCGCGCGTGCAGGCCTGGGCCTTCGTCAACAGCCTGCGGGGGTGGCTCGCCGCCACCCTGGACTGAGCGCTTTCCTTTCGATCAGGCCCCGCCCGGCACCAGGATGGTGGGCGCGGCCGGCGCCGCCAGCTCGGGCCAGTCGCGGCTGAAGTGCAGGCCGCGGCTTTCGTGGCGCGCCTGCGCCGAGCGCACGATCAGCTCGGCCACCTGCACGAGGTTGCGCAGCTCCAGCAGGTCGCGCGTGACGTGGAACTGCCCGTAGAACTCCTGGATCTCGCTCTTGAGCAGCGCGATGCGGTGCATGGCGCGCTCCAGGCGCTTGTTGGTGCGCACGATGCCCACGTAGTCCCACATGAAGCGGCGCAGCTCGTCCCAGTTGTGCGAGATCACCACGGACTCGTCGGCGTCGGTCACGCGGCTGTCGTCCCACGCGGGCAGCGCGCAGCGCTCGGGCGCCTGCGCCGCCTGGATGCCCTGCGCGGCCGCCTGCGCGAACACCATGCATTCCAGCAGCGAATTGCTGGCCAGCCGGTTGGCGCCGTGCAGGCCGGTGCAGGCCGCCTCGCCGATGGCGTACAGGCCCCGCAGGTCGGTGCGCCCGTGCAGGTCGGTGAGGACGCCGCCGCAGGTGTAGTGCGCGGCGGGCACCACGGGAATCGGCTCGCGCGTGATGTCGATGCCAAGCTGGGCGCAGTGCGCGAGGATGTTGGGGAAGTGCTCGTGCAGAAAGTCCGGGCTGCGGTGCGAGATGTCCAGGTAGACGCAGTCCAGGCCGTGCTTCTTCATCTCGAAGTCGATGGCGCGCGCCACCACGTCGCGCGGCGCGAGTTCCGCGCGCTCGTCGTGCGCCAGCATGAAGCGCTGGCCGCCGAGCGCCTGCGGCAGCAGGAGCCGCCCGCCCTCGCCGCGCACCGCCTCGCTGATCAGGAAGGACTTGGCGTGCGGGTGGTACAGGCAGGTGGGATGGAACTGGATGAACTCCATGTTGGCCACGCGGCAGCCCGCGCGCCAGGCGGCGGCGATGCCGTCGCCCGTGGAGGTGTCGGGGTTGGTGGTGTAGAGGTAGACCTTGCCCGCGCCGCCCGTGGCGACGATGGTGTGCGGCGCGCGGAAGGTGCGCACCGTGTCCGTGGCTTCGTCCAGCGCGTACAGGCCCAGGCAGGCCTGCCCGATGCGCCCGAGCTTGCGGGCGGTGATCAGGTCCACCAGCGTGTGCTGTTCGAACAGCGTGATGCCGGGCGTGGCGCGCACCGCCTCGATCAGCGTGCGCTGCACCGCGGCGCCGGTGGCGTCGGCCGCGTGCACGATGCGCCGCTCGCTGTGCCCGCCCTCGCGCGTGAGGTGCAGGTGGCCCTCGTCCATGGAAAACGGCACCCCCAGCGCGCGCAGCCAGGCGATGCACTCGGGCGCGTGCTCCACCACGAGGCGCGTGGCGTCGGGCGCGCACAGCCCGGCCCCCGCCACGAAGGTGTCCTGCACGTGCGCCTCGAAGCTGTCGCGCTCGCCGAGCACGGCGGCGATGCCGCCCTGCGCCCACTGGCTCGATCCGTCCGTGATGGCGCGCTTGGTGAGCACGGCCACGCGGTGCGTGGGCGCCAGGCGCAAAGCCGCGCTCAGGCCCGCGAGGCCGCTGCCCACGATCAATACGTCAAAGTCGAGTTCCTGCACACTGCGCCTGCTGAAAGGAAAACGCGGGCCGCACCACGGCCCGCCGGGGTTGAACATGGCTGCCGCGCGCGAGCCGCGCGGCGGCGCAACTCTACGCCTGTCGGGGCAGGCGCAGGCGCATATCCATATGCCCATGCGGGCGCCCCGCGCAGCGCCCCGGCAAACGACCGGCGTACACTGGCGCCACTTGCCACCCTCCCGACCATGCTGACCTTCCAGCAACCGACCCGCCGGCGCCGCTTCATCACGCGGCTGCGCCACTGTGGGCCGCCCCAGGCGCAACGACCCCCCTGCCCCCGTCGTCGTTCATCTCTTGCCTGGAGCCGTGTTCGTGGCCTTTTCCTTTCGTCCCCGCCTCATCGATGCCCTTGAGGGCTATGACCGCTCACGCCTCGTCGCCGACATCGGCGCGGGCCTGACGGTCGCCGTCGTCGCCCTGCCGCTGGCGATGGCGTTCGCCATCGCCTCGGGGCTCAAGCCCGAGGCCGGCATCTTCACCACCATCATCGCGGGCCTGCTGGTGGCGCTGCTCGGCGGCAGCCGCGTGCAGATCGGCGGGCCGGCCGGCGCCTTCATCGTCATCGTCTACGGCATCGTGCAGCAGTACGGCGTGGCCAACCTGATCATCGCCACGGCGCTCTCGGGCGTGCTGCTCTTCGCCATGGGCCTGTTCAAGCTGGGCACGCTGGTGCGCTTCATCCCGGTGGCGGTGATCACCGGCTTCACCAACGGCATCGCGGTGCTGATCGCACTCTCGCAGGTCAAGGATTTCCTGGGCCTGAACGTGCCCCACATGCCGGCGGACTTCTTCGGCATCCTGGACGCCCTGTGGACGCACGCGCACACGCTCAACGTCTGGGCGCTGGGCATCGCGCTCACCTGCCTCGCGGTCATCGTCGCGTGGCAGCACTGGATGCCGTCGCTGGGCGCGCGCGCGCCTTTTTCCGGCAAGCTCAACACCGTGCCGGGCGCCATCGTCGCGCTGGCGCTGGCCACCACGGCGGTGGCGCTGTTCCATCTGCCGGTGGAGACCATCGGCAGCCGCTTCGGCGGCATTCCCGCGGCGCTGCCGGCCCTGAAGCTGCCCGATTTCTCGTGGGAGTCCGCGCGCTTCGTGCTGGTGCCGGCGATCACGCTGGCGCTGCTCGGCGCCATCGAATCGCTGCTGTGCGCGCGCGTGGCCGACGGCATCATCGGAGACCGGCACGACCCCAACCAGGAGCTGATGGCCCAGGGCATCGCCAACTTCGTCTCGCCCTTCTTCGGCGGCATGCCGGCCACCGGCACGATCGCGCGCACCGTCACCAACGTCAAGAGCGGCGCCACCAGCCCCGTGGCCGGGGTGGTGCACGCGCTGGTGCTGCTGGTCGTGATCCTCGTGGCGGCGCCGCTGGCGAGCTCGATTCCGCTGGCGTGCCTCGCGGCCATCCTGCTGCACGTGTCCTGGAACATGGGCGAGTGGCGCGCCTTCGCGCACCTGCGCCACTACCGCAACACCTACCGCGCCACACTGCTCTCGGTCTTCCTGCTGACGGTGATCTTCGACCTCACGGTGGCGGTGCAGGTGGGCCTGTTCATCGCCTGCGCCGTCTTCATCTACCGCATGGCCCACCTGACCCGCGCCGAGCCCCTGAACCCGCCCGAGCTCGACGGCCTGCAGGCGCAGGTGCAGGCCTGGCAGCTCACGGGCGCGCTCTTCTTCGGCTCCACCATGGCGCTGGAGGCGGTGCAGGACACGCTGCCGGACACCGCGCTGGTGCTGGACATGTCCTCCGTGTTCTACATGGACAGCACCGGCGCCGCCACGCTCGCGGCCACCGTGCAGCTCGTGGACAAGCGCGGCGTACGGGTGCTCCTGGCGGGCCTGGCGGGCCAGCCGCTGGACATGGTGGGACGCAGCAGCCTGTCCGCGCTGCCCAGCGCCGACCTGTACCCCACCCTCGCGCAGGCGCTGGCCGCGGCGCTGGCGCTGGCCGGCGCAAAGAGCCGCTGAACGAAGAGGCCGGCGCTCAGCGCCCCAGCGCCTTGGCGCTGACGCCGGCGATGCCCCAGTTTTCCTTGGGGATCTCCTGGATCATCACCCGCACCGACTGGGCGGGCGCCCCGACCGCCTCCACGAGCGCCTGGGTGACTTTCTCGATCACCGCTTTTTTCTGCGCCTCGGTGCGGCCTTCGAGCATGTAGATCTGGGCAAAAGGCATGGCTGCGGCCCCTTTCTCAAACGAAACGCAGGGACACGCTGCCCATGCCCTGCATGCGCAGGCAGACGTGGTCGCCGGCCTTGACGGCCACGGCCTCGGTGGCGCCGCCGGAGAGCACCAGCGAGCCCGCAGGCAAGGTCTTGCCGCGCCGGCCCAGGTGGTTGACCAGCATGGCCACCGCCGCGGCCGGGTGGCCCAGCACGGCGGCGCCGGCGCCCAGCGCGACGGGCACGCCGTTCTTCTCCAGCACGAGGCCGGTGGTGCGCAGGTCCACGCCGCGCGCATCGACCGCGCGCCCGCCGACGACGAAGCGCGAGGCCGAGGTGTTGTCGGCCACCACGCTTTTCAGGTCGAACTTGAAGTCGCGATAGCGGCTGTCGATCACCTCGATGCCGGGCAACACCACGTCGCTGGCGGCCAGCACGCTGGCGATGCTGCAGCCCGGGCCTTGCAGCTCGCTGCGGGTGACGAAGCAGATCTCGGGCTCGACCTTGGGGTGGATCAGCTCGCTGACCTTCACCTCGCCGCCGTCGGGCACGGTGAATTCATCGACCAGGAAGCCGAACACCGGCTCGCTCACGCCCATCTGCTTCATCTTGGCGTGCGAGGTGAGGCCCGCCTTGTAGCCGGCGATGCGCGCGCCGCCCTTGAGCTTGGCGGCGAGGATGCGGTCCTGGATGGCGTAGGCATCGTCGAAGTCCATCCCGGGGTGCTCATCGGTGATCTTGGGCGTGTCGCGCGCCTCGCGCTGGCAGGCGTGCAGGTGCTTGGCGAGCTTGTCCAGGGTCTTGGAGTTCAGGGCCATGGCGTTGTCCTCTCAGGCGACCTTCAGGCCGCGCTGGCGCGCCAGCGTGAGCGCGGTGTCCTCGATCATGTCTTCCTGCCCGCCGACGCAGCCGCGCCGGCCCATCTCGACCAGGATCTCGCGCGCCGGCACGCCGTATTTCTTCTCGGCGCGCTTGGCGAACAGCAGGAAGGAGCCGTACACCCCGGCGTAGCCCAGCGTGAGCGCGTCGCGGTCGATGCGGATGGGAAAGTCCATCAGCGGCACGATCAGGTCCTCGGCCACGTCCTGGATCTTGAACACGTCGACGCCGGTCTGCACGCCCATCAGGTCGAGCACCGCAACCAGCACCTCCATGGGCGTGTTGCCCGCGCCCGCGCCCAGGCCGGCGCTGGCGGCATCCACGCGGTTGGCGCCCATCTCGATGGCGGTGATGGAGTTGGCCACGCCCATCGCCAGGTTGTGGTGCGCGTGAAAACCCAGCTCGGTCTCGGGCTTGAGCGCGGCGCGGACCGCACCGAGCTTGGCGCGCACGTCCTCGGGCAGCATGTGGCCGGCCGAGTCGGTGACGTAGATGCAGTTGGCGCCGTAGCCCTCCATCAACTTGGCCTGCTTGACCAGGCCTTCGGGGCTGTTCATGTGGCTCATCATCAGAAAGCCCACGGTGTCCATGCCGAGCTTGCGCGCCAGGGTGATGTGCTGCTCGCTCACATCGGCCTCGGTGCAGTGCGTGGCCACGCGGATGGTGTGCACGCCCACGTCGTGCGCCATCCTCAGGTGGTCCACGGTGCCGATGCCCGGCAGCAGCAGCGCCGAGACCTTGGCGTGCTTCATCAGCGGGATGACGGCCTTGAGGTACTGCTCGTCGGTGTGCGCGGCAAAGCCGTAGTTGACCGAGTCGCCGCCCAGGCCGTCGCCGTGGGTGACTTCGATCAGCGGCATGCCGGCCGCGTCCAGCGCGGTGGCGATGCTCGTCATCTGCTCGATGCTGATCTGGTGCTGCTTGGGGTGCATGCCGTCGCGCAGCGCCATTTCGTGCAGCGTGACTTTCTTGCCTTGGATGCTCATGGGGGTGTCCTTTTTTGAATCTCGGTTCAGGCGGCGGCGGGCTCCAGCTTGAGGCGCCCGGCGAGGATTTCCTCGGCGAACATCTCGGCGGTGCGCGCGGCGGCGGCGGTCATGATGTCCAGGTTGCCGGAGTACTTGGGCAGGTAGTCGCCCAGGCCCTCGACCTCCAGGTAGACCGAGACGCGCTTGCCGTCGAACACCGGGCCGTTGACCAGGCGGTAGCCGGGCACGTACTTCTGCACCTCGGCCATCATGTCCTGGATGCTCCGGGTGATCGCCCCCTGGTCGGGCTCGGTCTCGGTCAAGCAGTGCACGGTGTCGCGCATGATCAGCGGCGGATCGGCCGGGTTGATGATGATGATGGCCTTGCCTTTCTTGGCGCCGCCCACCTTCTCGATGGCGCCGGCCGTGGTGCGGGTGAATTCGTCGATGTTCTTGCGCGTGCCGGGGCCGGCGGATTTGCTGGACACCGTGGCGACGATCTCGCCGTAGGCCACGGGCTGCACGCGGCTGACGGCCGCGACCATGGGGATGGTGGCCTGGCCGCCGCAGGTGACCATGTTGACGTTCATCTCGCGCTGGCCCACGTGCGCCTTGAGGTTGACCGGCGGCACGCAGTAGGGGCCGATGGCGGCGGGGGTGAGGTCCACCATCATCGCGCCCTGCTCGATCACCTTGCGCGAGTTTTCCGCATGCACGTAGGCGCTGGTGGCGTCGAAGACGATCTGCACGCCGTCCTGCCGGATGTGCGGCACCAGGCCGTCGACGCCCTGGTCGGTGGTCTTGATGCCCATCTCGCGCGCGCGCTTGAGGCCGTCGGACGTGGGGTCGATGCCGACCATCCAGACCGGCTCCAGCACCGGGCTGCGCTGCAGCTTGGCGAGCAGGTCGGTGCCGATGTTGCCGGGCCCGATCAGGGCGCATTTCACTTTCTTGCTCATCATCTTTCCTTCAATCAAACAAATCGGACCGAGCAGCCGCCGATGCCGCCGATGGCGACGCGCAGGCTGTCGCCCGCCTTGACCGGCACCATGGCGGCGAGCGACCCGGAGAGCACGACCTCGCCGGCTTCGAGCGCCGTGCCGTGCGCGCCCAGGGTGTTGGCCAGCCACGCCACGGCGTTGGCCGGGTGGCCCAGGGCCGCAGCGCCGGCGCCGGTGGCGGCGATCTCGCCGTTCTTCTCCAGCACCATGCCGCAGGTGGCGAGGTCCACGTCGCGCACGTTGACCAGCCGGTCGCCGAGCACGAACACGCCGCAGCTGGCGTTGTCGGCCACGGTGTCCTGGATCTTGATCTTCCAGTTCTCGATGCGCGAATCGACGATCTCGAAGCAGGCCATCACGCCCTCGGTGGCGGCGAGCACGTCGGCCACGCTCACGCCCGGGCCCTTGAGCGTCTTCTTGAGCACGAAGGCGATCTCGCCCTCGGCCTTGGGCTGGATCAGGCGGCTCATGGGGATGGACTCGCCCTCGTTGTAGACCATGGCGTCGGTGAGCCAGCCGAAGTCGGGCTGGCCCACGCCCAGCATGTCCATCACCGCCTGGCTGGTGACGCCGATCTTCTTGCCGATGACCTTCTCGCCGGCGGCCAGGCGCCGCTTCATGAGCTGCTGCTGGATGGCGTAGGCGTCGTCGACGGTGATGCCTTCGTGCCGGCTGGTGAGCGGCGCCAGCGTCTTGCCGGCGGTGAGCGCGTCGTACAGCGCGTCGCCCAGTTGCTTGATGATTTTGGCTTGCATGGGTGGATTATCAAAAAAGAAGCTGCTGGCGCTTGCCTGGCAAGCGCCAGAGGCTATTTTGGTTCAGAACTTGACCATCACGTTGCGCAGGTCAGTGTAGAACTCCAGCGAATGCACGCCGCCCTCGCGGCCGATACCCGACTGCTTCGACCCGCCAAACGAGGTGCGCAGGTCGCGCAGGAACCAGCTGTTGATCCAGGCCAGGCCCACGTGGATGCCCTGCGCCATGCGGTTGGCGCGGCCGATGTCCTGCGTGAAGATGGCCGTGGCCAGGCCGTAGCGGTTCTTGTTGACCTTGGCCAGCACCTCCTGCTCGCCGTCGAACGGGGCGATGTGGCAGCAGGGGCCGAAGATTTCCTCGGTGATCACGCTGGCCGTCTCGGGCAGGCCGGTCCAGATGGTGGGCTGCACCCAGCAGCCGTCCTTCAGCGGCTCGGGCATGTCGGGCATGCCGCCGCCGGTGACCACGGTGGCGCCCTCCTCAACCGCCTTCTTGTAGTAGCCCAGCACCTTGGCCTGGTGCTCCTTGCTGATCACCGGGCCGATCTTGGTGGCGGGGTCGAACGGCAGGCCGGGGGTCATGGCCTCGGCCTTGCTCTTGAGCGCGGCGACGAACCGGTCGAAGATCGGGCGCTCGACGTACACGCGCTCGGTGCCCAGGCAGACCTGGCCGGCGTTCTCGAAGCACGAGCGGGTGACGGTGTCCACCGCCACCTGAAAGTCGCAGTCGGCAAACACCACGGCCGCGTTCTTGCCGCCCAGCTCCATCGACACGGGGCGAATGCCCTCGGCCGCGGCCTTCATGATCGCCGTGCCGGTGCGCGTCTCACCGGTGAAGGTGATGCCGTTGACGTCGTGATGCGTGGTGAGGAACTCGCCCGCCGAGTCGGGGCCGAAGCCGTGCACCACGTTGTACACGCCCTTGGGCACGCCCACCGCGTTCATCACTTCGCCCAGCAGCGTGGTGGTGGCAGGGGTTTCCTCCGACGGCTTGACGACCACCGTGTTGCCGCACGCCAAGGCCGGGCCCACCTTCCAGGTCATCAGCAGCAGTGGCAGGTTCCATGGGCACACCACCGCAATCACGCCGCGCGGCACGCGCACGCCGTAGCTGAGCGCGGTCTTGCCGTCCGGCGTTTGCATGGTGAACGACTCGGTGGACACACTCTTGATGGTGTCGATGAACACTTGGAAGTTGGCCGCGCCGCGCGGAATGTCGACGTGCGAGGCCAGGTGATGGGGCTTGCCCGTGTCCGCAATTTCGGCCTGCAGAAAGTCGTCGAAGCGCCGGTTGATCTCCAGCGCCAGTGCGTCCAGCAGCTTGCAGCGCTCGGTGACCGAGATGCGGCCCCAGTCGCCCTTGAGTGCCGCCTTGGCCGCCGCCACCGCGGCATCCACCTCCGGCCGGCCGGCCTCGTAGATCCTGCCGATCAGGCTGTTGTCCACCGGGTTGCGGTTTTCAAAGGTCTTGCCGCTGGCGTTCTTGACGTATTCGCCGTTGATGAAGTTCAGAAATTCTTTCATGTCGCTCTCTTGCTCGCTAAAAAAACCAGCGCTACGCACCCAACCCCAGCGCGGCCAGCCCGGCGCGCGCACATTCCTCGTCCTGCTCGGCCGAGCCTCCGGACACGCCGATGCCGCCAATCAGGGCCCCGCCTTCGCGGATCGGCAGGCCTCCGCCAAACACCACGTTGCGCGGACGCACCGGCATGCCCAGGCGCAGCGCCTCGTCGCCCTTGAGGATGCCGGCCCATTGCGTGGTGGCAAAGCCAAAGCCGGCAGCGGTATAGGCCTTGTCGATGGCAATGTCCACCGAATGCAGAAAGGCGCCCGGCATGCGCAGAAAGGCTGCCAGAACGCCCGAGCTGTCGGTCACCGCGGCGTTGATGCGGATGCCCAGCTCGCCGGCCTTGACGATGGCGGCAACGACCGCGGTGTTGGCTGCCTCGGCGGTGATGCTGCGTTGTTCAACGCTGTGGGTCATTGGCTACTCTCCAAACAGAAAACCCCCTCCCCCGTGGGGGAGCGTTGGGGTGTGGGCTGGCGGCGGATCGAAAAAAGACACGTCGTGCCCAAGCCGCGCGCCCCCATCCCTGCCTTCCCCCAACGGGGGAAGGGGCCAAACCATCAGGTCACCACCGACAGGAAAGCATCATTGAGCTTGCGGTCATGGTAGAAAATGCCGGCACCCACCTCATCCCACGTCCAGGTGATGGGCTCCATGTCCGGGTAGTGGTCGTAGCCACCCGCAAAGGTCTCCAGCCGGTTGCCCGAAGGATCGAAGAAATAGATGGTGGTGCCGTTGGTGATGCCGTGGCGCGTGGGGCCCATGTCGATGGACACGCGGTTCTTGCTCATGATGTCGGCGGCGCGCAGCACCTGCTCCCAACTACCCAGCTGGAAGGACACGTGGTGCAACTTGCCCGGCTCGCCGTGGCGCACCATGGCGATGTCGTGCGCCTTGGCGCTGCAGGTCAGCCACACGCCCAGGTCAGTCTTGCCGTCTTCCAGCTTGACGCGCTCGACCAGGGTAAAGCCCAGCACCTTGGTGAACAGCTCGGTCGAGCCATCCAGATCATCGCCATAGACCAAGCAGTGGTCCAGGCGAATGGGCTGTATGCCCGGGCCGTCGATCACGTCCATGTCGGGGTTGGTGCAGCCCACCGCGCTGCCCACGGCCGTCTTGTCGGCATACAGCTCGATGGTGTGACCGGTGGGAATCGTGAAGCGCACGCGCTCGCCGGTCTCAAGCAACTCACCGGCGGGGACACGCTCGGTCTTGACACCGTGTGCCTGCAGTTTTTTCTCCAGCTCGTCCAGCGTGGCCGCATCCAGCACCTTGTAGCCGAAGAAGTCCAGGCCGGCGCGGTCGGCCTGGCGCAGGATGATGCTGTTGTGGTCGCGCTCGGCGCGGGTCTTGAAGTAGGCCCGGCCCTGGCTGTCCTTGCCCATGGGCTTGAGGCCCATGACGTCGGTGTAGAACTTGACCGATTCGTCCATATCCAGCACGCGGATCTGCGCGTGTCCGGGACGCAAAACGCCAGTCATTGCCATGAGGTGTCTCCTTTGAGGTTTCAGGTGGGGGTAAGAGATGGGGTGCCGGTCGTGGGCGCTGGCCGGCAAACGGTTTTCTTCATCGAACCGAGCACACGGATGCGCAGGTCACTGGTGGGCGTGACGCGGCACGACAGCACGCAGCCGCTGACCTCGTCCTGCTCGCTCACATGCTCACGGCTCATCACGCGCTTGCTGTAGCTGCCCTGGAGCACCTGCACCTTGCACACGCCGCAGCCGCCGCTGCGGCAGCCCACGGGAATGCCCTTCTTGCCCAGGGCTTCCATGCCGTGCAGCACCGAGCGGTAGTCCACGCAACGATAGCTCTCGCCGGTGTCGTCGAGGGTGATGGTGTAGTGGTTGGGCACGGCGCAAATCTCAGATTTTCTTGAACAGCGGACTGCGCACCTGCTGCGCATCGGCCGCCGAGATGAATTTCTCGGTGTAGATGTCGCGCTCGAACAGGCGGCCCTGCATCAGGGTGCTGATGCAGGCGTCGATCATCAGCGGCGGGCCGCACAGATAGGCCTTGTGACCGCGAAAGTCGTTGTTGAAGTGCGCCTTTGCCGCCTCGTGCACAAAGCCGCGCGCTCCGGGCCAGCCGCTGTCCTCGGGCTCGTCCGAGAGCGCCGGCACATAGGTGAAATGGGCGTGCTCGGCCGCCAGCCGCTCGAACTCGGCGTGGTGATAAAGCTCGTCCTGACAGCGCGCACCATTGACCAGGGTGACGGGCTTGTCGCAACCGGCCGCCAGCAAGTCCAGCACCATGGAGCGTGGGCTGGACAGGCCCGAGCCACCGGCCAGAAACAGATAGGCCAGGTCGTCCTTGCGATGCGCCGATTCGCGCACGAAAAAGCGCCCGTACGGCCCCGAGAGCTGCACGCGCTCGCCGGCCTGAAGCTGCTGGTGCACCCAGCCGGTGCCCTTGCCGCCCGGCACATGCCGAATGTTGAGCTCGATTTCACCGCCGGCGCCCGGCGCGTTGGCGATGGAAAAAGCCCGCGCCGTGGCTTCACCCGGAATGCGCAGGTTGATGTACTGCCCGGCCTGGAAGTCGATCGGCGCGTCGAGCTCGATCCACACGCCCTTGATGGTGGGCGTGAGGCTTTCGATGCGGGTGACGGTGCCCACGAAATCCTGGATCGGCAGGTTGCGCGCGTCGGGTTCGTCGTCGATCTCGGCCTCGATCACCACGTCGGACGCCAGCGTGGCGCAGCAGGCCAGCGCCTTGCCCTCGTCGCGCTCGTAGTCCATCAGCGCGAAATTGCTGGCGCTGCCGTGGTCGATCTCGCCGTCGGCCACCTGAATCTTGCAGGTGGCGCACAGCCCATGGCAGCAGGCGTGCGGCAGGTAAATGCCCGCGCGCAGCGCCGCATCCAGGATGGTCTGACCGTCCTCGACCTCCAGGGTCTGGCCGAGCGGCTCGATGGTCAGTTCGTAGCCCATGTCACTATCTCGATTACTACTGTTTCGATAGCTGCCTGCGCTTGCTCCAAAAGCGCCACAGCCACCATTCAACAAAATTTTCAGAACGCCGAGCCCGCCAGTCCCGTCAGGCCCGGCGTGCGGAAGCGGATCACGTCCTTGTGGCCCAGACCGTTGTCGGCCAGGCTCTTGTCCATGTCGGGCTGCCAGGGCTGGCCCGACTTGAACCACTCGGCGCGGCTCCAGTCGACCTTGGCAAAGTCCGGGTGCGCGCCGAACATGCCCGCAAACGCGCCGTGGCACATGTCGGCAAACTTCATGGTGGGCGGCAGCGGCACCGCAAAGGGCGCGCAGAACATCTTGTGGTCTTCCCAACCGATGAACAGCAAAGGGGCGGGGAACTTGTCCACGCCGTCCTTGGGCGTGAACTCATAGTTGCCGAGGGCAGCGACGCTCATGTTGTGTCTCCTGATGGGCTGCGGTCAGTTGCTGGTGGCCTGGGCGCGCCACGCCTCGAAGTTCTTCTTGTCGGGCGAATCGGCATAGTCCATGTTGTCCTGGCCCGGCGTCATCTTGTACCAGCGCAGCACCTCGCCCAGGGGGTTGAAGTCGGGCTGGGTCGGGTCGGCGTCGGGGCAGAAGCAGTTGCCTTGGTAGATCTGCTGCACCGGCAGCCAGCTTTGCGAGAACTTCTCGGGCTGCTGGTCGAACACGTGCTTGCAACCGTCGGAGCAGAAGTGGTATTTCTGGCCGCGCCAGTCGCTTTCGCGGTAGGCGATCTTGGTGGGATCATCCGGCTCGGTGAAGAACATCGGGATCTGGCAGGTCTGGCACAGCATGGGTAGCGTGGCGTTGTAGAAGCGCCGACCGGCCTTTTGCTCGCTGTTGTAGTGCTCCCACAGCGGGCGGTAGTACTTATCAAACGTGTCGGGGTACTTCTCCGACAGCCACTTCATGTCGGCCTCGCTGGGCGCCCAGGTGTGGAAAGGAGCAGCGGCGCCGTAGTTGTAGAACACGTTCCAGGCTTGGTGGCTCAGGTGGTCCTTCTCCTTGCAGGCCTGTTCCCACCCCATGGGCGGGCGAATGCCATAGCGCGCCAGGTCGGCAAACAGCGCACCACCGTTTTGCTCGCCGTAGATTTCCCAGGCCTCCTTCCAGCTCATCACGCGCTTGGGCAGCATGTAGTCCATCATCATGGCCACGAGCGTCAGCACGCGGTAGCCGCGCCAGAACCACTTGTCGATCCAGCCTTGGATGATGGGCAGGTTGGCCGGGTCTTGCTCCAGCATGAACTTGATGACCTCCAGGCCCAGCGTCATGTGGCGCGCCTCGTCGGACTGCGCCGAGAAGCCGAAGGCCATGGCGCCCATGTCGCCGTTGTAGGCCGCGCCCGAGATGAAGGGCACGAACAGCAGGTTGGTCAGCACGTATTCGAACGCGAAGCTGATGGCCACGATGAACTCGAACGGCCCGGCACTGACGGCGTCGTCGAAGAACGACTTGGGCACCGACAGGTACCACACGCGGTCGTGCTGGTGGCGCCAGTTCTGGAAACCGTTGTAGTGCTTGTTGTAGTTGGACAGCGCGTGCAATTGCGTCTGCGTGTGGCGCAATTCGTCCAGGCTCTGCATCTGGCAGGCGACCTTGGGGCCAGCGCCGGGCAGTTGGCGCCCCAGGTGGGCAAAGCCGCGATGCGCCATGTATTCCAGCGGTGTCACGCCCGTGAGAAACAGCTTGAGCGTGTTGATGTAGCGCGCGTCGGTCACGCCCAGATGGCCGTTGTTTTGCGTGAACGCATCGATGATGGCGTAGAGCTTGCGCTCCTTCTCGCCCTGGTACTTCCAGTAGGCGTCCATCGTCATGCGAAAGGGGTCTTCGAACTTGTCCCAGTCGTGGATCTTGATGCCCTCGTACTCGGCGTACGGAAACACGTCGCGCACGGCCTGGTAGGTGGGGCTCCAGTCCAGGTCGCGCGTCATCAGGTTGTAGCGCTCCTTGAGGCTCAGTTTTTGCTTGACTTTCATGTCCATGGTGCTTGTCTCCTTGGTCGGCCGGCTCACTGCGCCCAGCTCAGGGTGAATTCGTCTTCGGTTTCGTCGATGTTGCCGGTGAGCGTGATCAGGTTGATGTGCATCTCCTGCAGATCGAATTCGCGCCCGATCTCCTGTTCGATGCTGCTCTTGCGGATCACCATGCGCTGCGGCACGTCGATCTTGACCATGGCAGGCTGCTCGTTGATCACGGCCGTGGGGTTGTCGGCGACGATGGCGTTCACGATGGCGCGCGTTTCCTCGTTGCGCTGAAAGGCGATGAATACGTTGGACACGGGTAGGCTCCTTGCAATGGGGTTGTTGTCAGACCGCGAGGCCAGCCTTGGCCATGCGCACGTCCACCGCGGCCAGCGCACGCTCGAGCGCGGGCAGGCCAGCCTCGCCCAGGGCCAGCTGTGCGACCGGCTCCAACGCCTCGCGCACCCGCACGCGCCAGCCCACGTACCACTGGCCCAGCAGCGCCTTGTTCTCGCCGCTGTCGGCGGCGGCCACCTTGACCACGGCGTCCACCCATTTGCAGGCATCCGGAAACCACTCCGCCTGAAAGCGCGTGAGCATGGACACCGTGGGGCCAGCGCGCTCGCTCAGGACCGCATCGACCTCCTTGTAGGCCAGGCCGAACAGCGCGCCGTCAAGCACCACGTTCTGCGCCATGAACAGCTCGAACCAGTCGCGCGTGACCCAGGTGTCCTCCACCAGCTTGCGCAGCGGCTGCCAGGCCGGCGCGTTCAGCCAGGCGTGCTTGCCGGCTTCCAGGTCGCTGGATTGGCCCAGCAGCAGGCCCAGGCGGGTGAGGTATTGCGCAATGCCCAGCTGGTCCATGCCGGCGTACAGGCAGGGCTGGGTGATGGCGGTGCCAAATCCGTAGGCGCACTGATAGGAGCCGTTCATGTTGGCGCCCCAGGCTACGTGGCGCAGCGGCACGTAGAAGTCCAGCGCGGTGCGGCGCGCGGCCTCGTCGTAGCTCTCGGCCAGGCCGCGCGACTCGACAAAGTCGAAGTCGCCCTCCGCCGTCTCCTGCATGCGCGCGCGCGCCAGCGTGTAGGTGCCGTAGTAGAGCTGGCGCGGGTCCTTCAGCGCATACCAGTCCTTCATCACGATCTGGGTGCGCCGGGCGTCGAACAGCTCATGCTCCGGGTCCCAGGTGGGGCGGTAGTGAAAGTTGGCCTGGGCCTGCACGTCCATCGTCGCCTCGAGGTAGCGCGAGGCCGGCTTGTCGGCGCCCTGGCGGTCGGCAATGTGTTGGTAGGTCTGCCGCAGTGGGGTGATGCTGACGGTGCGCAAGTCGATCTGCATGGGGCTTGTCTCCTGTGGGTGATTCGGATGGCGGGTTGTGGGGTTCTCAGGCTTCGTCGCGGAAGTGCCGCTCGCGCGCCGTGCGCAGGCTCCAGTCCCATTCGTGCTCGGCGCTGCGGGTGTCCGCCTCGGGCAGGGCTCCGTGCGTGGGTGTCACGCCCTGGTCGCGGCAGAACTGCTCGAACTCGGCGCGTGGCATCACCATTTCGACGAAGAGCTGCGGCTCACCGACGGCAAACTCGAACTCGACCATGCTGCTGGCGTGCTCGGTCACGATGCGGACGAAGCGCTGGCGAACGTCAAACGAGTCAATGGAGCGGGCGGTGGCGGTCATGCCAAAGGGATTGCACGGGGCGTGCCAGTTTTGGGCAAACAAGCGACAATCTCGATAATTAAAGGGTAAACACCTAATTCCGCAAATCAAGCTCGAGTCAAACCAAGGGATAACACGGGGTTCATTCGCGGGTGCCATTGCCATTTCGCGTGATCTTTTCGACAATTGATGAAGCCGTCAGTTGATCAAATGATGAATGATCGTGAAAACTCCGTCTTTCCATTCATCTTTGTTTATCGATAATTAAGCCATGTCGCACCTTCCCCCCCTGCCATCCGCTGCCGACTTGCGGCGCCAGGTGCAGTTCGCGTCTTCGGACGGGCGCATCTGGCTGGCCGGCCAGCGCATGCTGCTGATGCACGCCGCATCGCTGGGCACGCTGCGGCGCGAACTGGTGCAGTCCATTGGCCCGCAGGCCACCCGCCGCCTGCTGCTGCGGGTGGGCTACGCCTCGGGCGAGCGCGACGCCGCGCTGGCGCGCCAGCTGCGCACGGGCAACGACGCGTTCTCCATGTTTGCCGTCGGTCCGCAGCTGCACATGCTCGAAGGCGCGGTGCAAGTCACGCCCGAGCAGCTCGAGCTGGACCCGCCCAGCGGCCGCTTTCACGGCGTGTTTCGCTGGGACCACTCGTGGGAAGTGGAGACCCATCTGCGCGACTTCGGCCCGCAGAGCGAGCCCGTGTGCTGGACGCTGCTGGGTTACGCCTCGGGCTACACCAGCGCCTTCATGGGCCGGCCGGTGCTCTACAAGGAAGTGGCCTGCGCCGCCTGCGGCCACACGCATTGCCTGATCGAGGGCCGGCCCCTGGCCGACTGGCCGGACGGCGAACAGCTGGCGGCCGACTACACCCCCGAGGTGCTGACCCTGCACGAGCGCGCCGGCGCCGCCAGCGGCTGGCCCGCCACCATGGCGCCCGAGGACGAGCCGGCCCGCCCAAGCGACGCGCTGGGCTCGCTGATCGGCCGCTCGCCCGGCTTTGCCGCCGCGGCGCAGCTGCTGCGCAAGGCGGCGGGCACTCAGGTCACGGTGCTGCTGGCCGGCGAAACAGGCGTGGGCAAGGAGCGCTTTGCGCGCGCCCTGCACGCGCTCAGTCCGCGCGCGGCCAAGCCCTTCGTGGCGGTCAACTGCGCGGCGCTGCCGGGCGAGCTGATCGAGTCCGAGCTGTTCGGCACCGAAAAAGGCGCCTACACCGGCGCCGACGCGGCGCGCGCCGGGCGCTTCGAGCGCGCGCATGGCGGCACGCTGTTTCTGGACGAGCTGGGTGAGCTGTCGCTGCCGGCGCAGGCCAAGCTGCTGCGCGTGCTGCAAGACGGCCACGTCGAGCGCCTGGGCTCGACCCAGACACGGCCGGTGGACGTGCGCCTGGTGGGCGCCACCCACGTCGACCTGGCCGAAGCGGTGCGCGCCGGGCGCTTTCGCCAGGACCTGTACTACCGCCTGAACGTCTATCCCATCCGCATCCCGCCGCTGCGCGAGCGCGTCGAGGACATCGAGGTCTTTGCCCTGCATCTGCTGCAGCGCTTTTGCGCGCTGCACGACAAGCACGTCAGCGGCTTCACCGACCGCGCCCTGCACGCCCTGCGCGCCTACACCTGGCCCGGCAACGTGCGCGAAATGGAAAACCGGATCGAGCGCGGCGTGATCCTGGCCGACGCCGGCGAGCCCATGGGCGCCGAGCACCTCTTTTCGGACAGTGCGCAGCCGCCCGGCGCCAGCCCGGCTCTCACGCTGGAGCCCTCGGGCCGCCTGCGCGAGGCCCCGCCATCGGCCGCCGCAGAGGACGGCGCCGCCATCGAGCAGCTACTCAGCCGCCCGCTGGAGCTGGCCCGCCTGGAGGCCGGCCTGATCGAGCAGGCGGTGGCGCGCAGCCAGGGCAACCTGGCCGCCGCCGCCCGACTGCTGGGCCTGACCCGCCCGCAACTGAGCTATCGACTCGACAAGATTCGCGGCCACCGCCGCTGACCCCATCACCGATGAACCCATGGCCAAACGCCCCGCCCTGCCCCATGCCGACGACGGCACACCCGTCACGCGCACGCTGATCGAGCGAGCCTACGCCCAGTTGCGCGACGACATCATCGATGGCCGCCTGGCGCCCGACGAGAAGCTGCGCGTGGAACACCTGAAGGCGCGCTACGGCGTCAGCGCCGGTACGCTGCGCGAAGCCATCACGCGTCTGGTGAGCGACGCGCTGGTGATCACCGAAGGCCAACGCGGTTTTCGCGTGGCGCCCATTGCGGCTGCCGACATGGTGGACCTCACGCGTCTGCGCGTACTGATCGAGATCGACGCTCTGCGCCAGTCCATGCGCGCCGGTGACGACGCTTGGCGTGCCCAGCTGCAGGCCGCCTACGGTGAGTTGTCGCAACTGGAGCAGCCGCTGCGCCCGAACCAGGCCAAGAGTTGGGAGGCCTTGAACATCGCCTTTCACGAAGCGCTGCTGGCCGGCCACGAATCGCCCTGGACCCTGCGCCTGCTGCGCATCCTGTCGCGCCAGAGCGAGCGCTACCGCCGCTACGCCATCCAGCTGCCTGGCAGCCGGCGCGACGTGCACGCCGAACACCGCGAAATCTTCGAGAGCGCCATGGCCGGCAACGAGTTGCGCGCCGCGCTGGCGCTGGAAGCGCACATCCGCGGCACGGCCGAGTTGGTGGCGCGGGCTTTGAACACGGCACCTACCGATGAAGTCGCGCCTGCCTGAGCGCCGTGGATCAGGCGTTGGGCAGGTGCAGCCCCCAGCGTGCCAGCGCCACATCGTCGCTTTCCCGCGCATCCACCCAGTGCGCACCGCCGGGCGTGACTTCCTTCTTCCAGAACGGCGCCTGGGTCTTGAGGTAGTCCATCAGGAATTCGCAGGCCTGAAAGCTCGCGTGCCGGTGCATCGAGGTCACGGCCACCAGCACGATCTGATCGAGCGGCTGCAGCCGCCCCACGCGGTGCACCACGCGGGCGCCCAGGATGTCGAAGCGCCGGTGGGCAGCGTCGATCATTGCCTCGATGGCCTTTTCGGTCATGCCGGGGTAGTGCTCCAGCTCGACGGCGCTGACGCTGCCGGTGGCTGCGCCCGCATGGCGGTCGCGCACCGTGCCGACAAAGCTGCACACCGCGCCCACCCGCGCGTCACCCGCGCGCAGCCGAGCCACCTCGCGCGCGGCATCGAAATCCGCGGTCTGGATGCTCACGCGTGGCAGGGTTGAATCGACATCAATCGACATGCCCCGGATTGTGGCATCGAGGCGGAAACCGGCGGGCCGATCCCCGGTTTCCCTGATGCGGGCGCGCCGCCAGGGCGCTGCGCTGCGGCCTTCACCTACCCTTCATCTCAAGGAAGCGGCCATGCTGCCGGGCTACGCGCCCTTCGGCAAGGTGGCGCTGGTGCGTACTGCCGACAAGGACAGGTTCAAGAGCCTGAAGGACCTGAACCAGGCCGGCTTGCGCGTGATCAAGAACCCCGGCGGCACCAACGAGGCCTTCGTGCTGCAGAACCTGAAGGCCGCGCAGGTCAGCACGCACGACAAGAACATCGCGATCCCGGCCATGATTGCCGATGGCAAGGGCGACGTGATGATCACCGAGACCTACGAGGCGCTGCACTACGCCAAGGGCGACCCGCGCCTGGCGACGATCTTCGTCGACGCCCCGCTCACGCCCACCGACTGGCTGGGCTTTCTGCTGCCGGCCGATGACGCCGACTACCTGCGCGAGATGGACTTTGCCTGGAACCTGCTGACGCAGCGCGGCACGCTCAAGACCATCGACGACAAGTGGCTGAAGTAATCAGCCGCCCGTGACGGGCGGGAAAAACGCCACCTCGGCGCCCGCCAGCAGCGGTTCGTCGTCGCCCGCCATGACCTGGTTTTGCGCCACGCGCACGGCCTTGCCCGGTGCCAGCGCCTCGGCGTAGGCGCCACCGCGCGCCGCCAATTCCCGGCGCAATGCGCCCAGCGTGGCCGCTTGGGCCGGCACCTCTTCGGTGCCTTTGCCGAGCGCCTCGCGCAGCGACGCGAAATAGCGCACGGTGACGGGCGTCGTCGTCATGCCATCAGCTCCGCCAGCGGGATGAAGCGCACCATGTCACCCACGGCAATGGTGGTGCCAGCCGGGTTGTCGACCAGACCGTCAGCCCAATGCATCGAGGTCAGCACGCCCGAGCTCTGGTTGCCAAACAGGTCCAGCCCGCCCTGCGCGTTGCGCCGCACGCGCAGGAACTCGCGCCGCCGGTCGGCCTTGCCGATGCTGAAGTCGGCGCGCAGGGCCACGCTGGGCATGGCCACGTGCGCGGCACCCTGCAGGCGCAGCAAAAAGGGCCGCACCAGCAGCACGAAGGTGACGAAGCTGGACACCGGGTTGCCCGGCAGGCCGATGAAGTGTGCCGCGCCGCCGCCTTCGCGCGCCACATGGCCGTAGGCAAAGGGCTTGCCGGGCTTGATGGCGATCTGCCACAGGTCGAGTGCGCCCAGGCGCGTGACGGCGGGCTTGACGTGGTCTTCCTCGCCCACCGACACGCCGCCGCTGGTCAAGATCAGGTCGTGCGCATCGGCTGCGCCGCGCAGCGCGTCCATCGTGGCCGCCCGGCTGTCGGGCACGATGCCCAGGTCGGTCACCTGGCAGCCCAGGCGCTGCAGCAGCGCGCGCAGGAAAAATCGGTTGCTGTTATAGATGGCGCCCGGCGGCATGGCCTCGGGTGGCACGGCGCCGGGCATGACCAGTTCGTCGCCGGTGGAAAACATGGCCACCCGCGGGCGGCGCGCCACACTCAGGCGATCCAGGCCGATTCCGGCCGCCAGCCCGGTACTGGCGGGAGTGAGAAGCTCTCCTTTCGAGAGCACCACGCTGCCGCGCATCACGTCCTCGCCGGCACGGCGAACGGATTGGCCGGCCACCGGCACGGTGCGGATGCGCACGCGCGCACCGTCCTGAAGGGCCTCGGTGTCTTCCTGCATCACCACCGCGTCGGCGCCCGGCGGCATGGGCGCGCCGGTGAAGATGCGCGCGGCGCTGCCCGGCGCCAGCGGCCGGCCCACGCTGCCGGCCGGGATGCGCTGGCTCACCGGCAGCTCGGCCCCGGCCGTGGTGCAGTCGGCCGCACGCACGGCATAGCCGTCCATGGCGCTGTTATCGGCCGGCGGCACCAACAGGCCCGCGACCACGTCCTGCGCCAGCACGCGGCCGTCGGCGTCGAAAGTGGAGACCGATTCGGCACCCAGCGGGGGCTGGGCATGGGCCAGCAGGCGCTCGATGGCTTCGTCCAGAGCCATCAAGGCAGGGCGGGCGGCGGGCTTGGCGTGGGCAGATGAGTTGGTTGCGGAGGTCATGGATGCAAGAGCGGCAAGAACACGGTCACGGTCGATCTTATCGGCCAATGCCGGTACCCGCTCAGGCCGGCCCGGCCGGCGTCTCGGCGGTGTGCGACGGCACGTAGGCAAAGCGCTCGCGCTGCGCGATCAGCCAATCGGCCAGGGCCGCGCCCTGGCTCAGCGCCAGCACCGGCCGGCCGGCCGGCTGGGGCAGGCTGGTCGCATCGTCGGTCGCGATGGCCACCACGCGCCCGTCATCCGGGTAAAGCACCGCATGGCCGGTGCTGGCGCGCCAGACCTCGATCTTGTTCAGGTCGCTGCCGCGAAAGCCCTCGACCAGCACCCAGTCCACGCTGCCGTCCAGCTGGGCGATGAGCTGATGCACGCTGAGCTCCGTCGCGTGCTCGAACTCACGCATCAACGCCAGCCGCTGGCGCGAGGCGATCAGCACCTCGAAAGCGCCGGCCTCGCGGTGACGATGGCTGTCCTTGCCCGGATGGTCGATGTCAAAACGGTGGTGGGCGTGCTTGATGACCGATACGCGCAGGCCGCGCGCCTTGAGCTGCGCGATGACCCGCTCGATCAGCGTCGTCTTGCCGGCGCCGGAATAGCCGGCAAAGCCCACCACGTTCATCCAGTTTGCCTAGATACTATCAATTTTATAGCTATTTGCGCTTGATGGCAGGGCGCCCGAGCCCGATTTCATTCACATTCGTCGGCAATCAGGCGTTTGACCTGGGCGGCATCGGCTGGCAGCACGCGCACCCGGCGCGGCAGGGACTCGATGACCTCGAACGCCGCCGGCCGCTCGGGCGCCTGGCCCAGCGCCTCCTCGATGGTGGCGGCAAACTTGATCGGCAGAGCCGTCTCCAGCACGATCATGGGCACGCCGGCCTGACGCTGCTCGCGCCCCACCTTCACGCCGTCGGCGGTGTGCGGATCGATCGTCACGCCGTACGCCCGGTGCACGTCGCGGATGGTCGCCAGGCGGTCGGCGTGGGTGCTGCGGCCGCTGACAAAGCCGTAGCGCGCGCGCGCCTGCGCAAAGGCGGCGTCGCCACCCAGGTCGAAGCGGCCTTGCGTGCGCAGCGCGGTATCGAACAGCGCCTGCACGCGCGCGCCGTCACGCCCCAGCAGATCGAACACGAAGCGCTCGAAATTGCTGGCCTTGCTGATGTCCATGCTGGGACTGCTGGTCTCGTGGGTGTCGGCACTCGCGCGCACGCGATACAAGCCGGTGCGGAAGAATTCGTCGAGCACGTCGTTCTCGTTGGTGGCCACCACCAGTTGCTCGATCGGCAGCCCCATCTGGCGCGCCACGTGGCCGGCACACACGTTGCCGAAGTTGCCGCTGGGCACGGTGAAGCTCACTGTTCTCGCTCCCTCTCCCCGCTGGGGAGAAGGCTGGGGTGAGGGGCTGCACGTCGCCTGGAAATATCCCGCAAAGTAGTACACCACCTGCGCCAGCAGCCGCGCCCAGTTGATCGAGTTGACGGTGCCGATGCGGTACTTGCGCTTGAAGTCCAGGTCGTTGCTCACGGCCTTGACGATGTCCTGGCAGTCGTCGAACACGCCCTCGATGGCGATGTTGTGGATGTTGGCGTCGGGCAGCGAGAACATCTGCGCCTGCTGGAACGCGCTCATGCGCCCGTGCGGACTGAGCATGAACACGCGAATGCCGCGCTTGCCGCGCATGGCGTATTCGGCGGCGCTGCCGGTGTCGCCGCTGGTGGCGCCCAGGATGTTGAGGGTTTCGCCGCGCCGCGCCAGTTCGTACTCGAACAGGTTGCCCAGCAACTGCATGGCCATGTCCTTGAAAGCCAGCGTGGGGCCGTTGGACAGGGCTTGCAGGTAATAGCCGTCGTCCAGCCTTTTCAGGGGCGTGATCTCGGGCGTGCCAAAAACATCAGCGGTGTAGGTCTTGTCGCAGATCGCCTTCAGGTCGTCGGCGGGAATGTCGTCGATGTAGAGCGACAGGATTTCGAAGGCCAGCGCGGCGTAGCCTTGGCTTGCGTGCACGCGGCGCAAGCGCTGCAGCTCGGCGGCGTCAATCTGCGGATAGTGCGCCGGCAGGTACAGCCCGCCATCGGGCGCCAGGCCCTCCAGCAGGATGTCGCAAAAGCGCCGGGGGGTGGCGTCGCCACGGGTGGAGAGGTAGTTCATCGGATGGGGAGCCACGGGCCCTGCGCCGCGGTCGGCCGCAGAGCGCCCGCCGGACTCAGTTGAGCTCTTCCTTGCGGATGCGCACGATCGGCGCCAGCACGCTGGGCAGGGCCTGCAGCTGCGCCAGCGCGGCGTTCATGTCACCTTCGCGTGCCTCGTGCGTGAGGATGATGAGATCGGTCTGGGTCGATCCTTCGCCACCCACCTCGTCGGCCTCCCGCTGCAGCAGCGCGTCGATGCTGATGCCGGCCTGCGCCACGATGGCGGCCACGCGCGCCAGCACGCCGGCCTCGTCGGCCACGCGCAGGCGCAGGTAGTAGCTGGTGACGACCTCCTCCATCGGCAGCACGCTGACGTCGTGCACCGCGCCGGGCTGGAAGGCCAGGTGCGGCACGCGGTGCTGCGGGTCGCTGGTGGCCAGGCGCGCCACATCCACCAGGTCGGCAATCACGGCGCTGGCGGTGGGCTCGCTGCCCGCGCCCTTGCCGTAGTACAGCGTGGTGCCCACGGCGTCGCCGTTGACGACCACGGCGTTCATCGCGCCCTCGACGTTGGCGATCAGCCGCTTGGCCGGCACCAGCGTGGGGTGCACGCGCAGCTCCACGCCCAGGCCCTCGCGCCGGCGCGTGAGGCCCAGCAGCTTGATGCGGTAACCCAGCTGCTCGGCGTACCGGATGTCGGTGGAAGACAGCTGGGTGATGCCCTCGACGTAGGCCTTGTCGAACTGCACCGGGATGCCGAATGCGATGGCGCTCATCAGCGTGGCCTTGTGCGCGGCATCCACGCCCTCGATGTCGAAGGTCGGGTCGGCTTCGGCATAGCCCAGCGCCTGCGCGTCCGTCAGCGCGGCGTCGAAGTCCAGGCCCTTGTCGCGCATCTCCGAGAGGATGAAGTTGGTGGTGCCATTGATGATGCCGGCGATCCACTGGATGCGGTTGGCCGTCAGGCCTTCGCGCAGCGCCTTGATGATGGGGATACCGCCGGCCACCGCCGCCTCGAAAGCAACGATGACGCCCTGTTCAGCCGCCGCCTTGAAGATCTCGGTGCCGTGCACCGCCAGCAAGGCCTTGTTGGCCGTCACTACATGCTTGCCGGCGGCGATGGCTTCCAGCACCAGGGTGCGGGCAATGCCGTAGCCGCCAATCAGTTCGACCACGACGTCGATGTCCGGATGGGCAATGACGGCGCGCGCGTCCTGCACCACCTGGGCGTGATCGCCGACGATGGTCCGGGCGCGCGCGGTGTCCAGGTCGGCCACCATGGAAATCTCGATGCCGCGGCCGGCGCGGCGGCGGATTTCCTCCTGATTGCGCTGCAGCACGGCGAAGGTGCCGCTGCCTACGGTGCCGATGCCCAGCAGACCGACTTGAATGGCTTTCATGATGCGTTGGATTTAAAAGAAATAAGCCTCTGGCGCCCGCCCATCAAGCGCGAGCAGCTTCTTTTTTTGTAGCGATCGGATGCACGTTGGCCGGCTTGGCGCGGCGCTGGCGGTATTGCTCCAGAAACTTCGCCAGGCGCTCGATGGCCTCGCGCAAATCGCCCTCGTGCGGCAGGAACACGATGCGAAAGTGCTGGTTGTCGGGATAGTTGAAGCCCGAGCCCTGCACCAGCATCACGCGCGTGGCGCGCAGCACCTCCATGAAGAACTGGCGGTCGTCCTCGATCGGGTACAGCGCCGGGTCCAGGTGCGGAAACATGTACAGCGCCGCCTGCGGCTTGACGCAGCTGACGCCCGGAATCCGGGTGATCAGCTCGTAGGCCAGGTCGCGCTGGCGACGCAGGCGCCCGCCCTCCTTGACCAGGTCATTGATGCTCTGGTAGCCGCCCAAGGCGGTCTGGATGGCCCACTGGCCCGGCACGTTGGAGCCCAGCTTGAGGTTGGCCAGCATGTTCAGCCCCTCGATGTAGTCGCGCGCGGCCGCCTTGTCGCCCGACACCACCATCCAGCCGGCGCGATAGCCGCAGGAGCGGTAGGCCTTGGACAGCGAGTTGAAGGTCAGCGTCAGCACGTCGGTGGACAGGCTGGCCATGGCCGTGTGCCGCACGCCGTCGTACAGCACCTTGTCGTACACCTCGTCCACCAGCAGCACCAGCTCGTGCTCGCGCGCCAGCTGCACGATGCCCAGCAGTGTCTCGTCGCTGTACAGCGCGCCGGTCGGGTTGTTGGGGTTGATGACGACGATGCCACGCGTGCGCGGCGTGATCCTGGCGCGCATGTCGGCCAGGTCGGGCATCCAGCCGTCCTCCTCGCGGCACATGTAGTGCACCGGGTGGCCGCCGGCCAGGCTGGTCACGGCCGTCCACAGCGGGTAGTCGGGCGAGGGCACCAGCAGCTCGTCGCTCTCGTTCAACAGGGCGTTGGTGGCCATCTGGATCAATTCGCTGGCACCGTTGCCCAGGTAGATGTCATCCAGCGTCACGCCGGCAATGCCCTGCTGCTGCGTGTAGTGCATGACGGCCTTGCGCGCGGCAAACATGCCCTTGCTGTCCGAGTAGCCGGCCGAGTCGGGCAGGTTGCGGATCATGTCCTGCATCACCTCCTCGGGCGGATCGAACCCGAAGGGCGCCATGTTGCCGATGTTCAGCTTGATGATCTTCTGGCCCTCGTCCTCCATCTGCCGCGCGGCATCGACGATGGGCCCGCGCACGTCGTACAGCACGTTGGCCAGCTTGCTGGATTTAGCGATGGTCTTCATGGGCAAAACCTCCGGCGCGCAGGCAGGGATCGCGCGCGAAACATAGAATTGGAACACATTTGATGCAGTGCACCATTGTCATGAAATTCCAGTCCGACCTGTTTGAAACGGCCATCACCGGCTACGGCCCGGGCTGGATCGCGGTGCGCGGCGAGCGCATCGAGCACAGCGTGCTGCTGCACAGCAATGGCGAGCGCAACGCCTGGCCCTGTGCGCGCTTCGAGGATTTGGGCAGCCAGCACTTCGAGCCGCTGGCGTTGCAGCGCCCCGAGCTGGTGCTCTTCGGCAGCGGTGCGCGCCTGCGCTTTCCGCAGCCGGCCTGGATTCGCCCGCTGATCGAGGCGGGCATCGGCATTGAAACCATGGACACGGCCGCCGCCTGCCGCACCTACAACATCCTGGCCGGCGAAGGCCGGCGCGTGATCGCCGCGCTGTTGCTGGCTGGCGACGGCGAAGCCCCGGATCGGTTAAAATAGCAGCCTTGCAGCTGTTGCCCGTGGCACCTGACCTGCAGTCGCTCGCAGGCCGTGCCCGCCGGCGCTGCGACACGGGTGGCCGGGCCTTCACGCTGCCCCGCCGCTTTCTGTCAAAAACACGTCCGGAGATCAACGTTCCTATGGCGATTGTTGTCAACAAACCCCTGCCCGAATTCGAAGCCAACGCCACCGGCGGCGTCAAGGTCACCAACACCACCCATCTCGGGCAAGCGCTCATCCTGTACTTCTATCCCAAGGACAACACGCCGGGCTGCACCACCGAGGCCATGCAGTTTCGGGACAAGTACAAGGACTTCGTCAAGGCCGGCGCCATCGTGTTCGGCGTCAGCCGCGACAACATGAAGTCGCACGACGACTTCAAGGCCAAGCTGGAGCTGCCCTTCGAGCTGATCGCCGACACCGAGGAAAAGATGTGCCACATGTTCGGCGTGGTCAAGAACAAGATCATGTACGGCAAGAAGGTCAAGGGCATCGAGCGCAGCACCTTCCTGGTCAACGCCGAGGGCATCCTGGTGCAGGAATGGCGCGGCCTGAAGGTACCCGGACACGTCGAAGAAGTCCTGAAGGCGGTCAAGATCCTCAAGAAGGCCGCCTGATCGACGCGCAGCAGGGTCATCGGCTCATGCATAATGGGCCGCGATGTGCAAGCACTCCGCTGTACCTGACCTCTCGTCAAGCAAAGCCGCCCGGCACAGCCCGGCGGCTTTTTCTTTGCCCTGTTCCTGGTATTGAGCTGTCCCATGCCCCTGCCTCCTCCTCCTGCCAAACGCGGCGCCCGCCTGTCATCCGAGGTCATCGACCTGTCCGCCCACCGCGCGCCCGCCGGCGCCACCGCGACCCCGACGAGCCCCAAGGCCAGTGTCCAAAAGCCGGCCCTGACTCGCCCCGCCAGCGCCCTTGCGTCCAGCCCGGCCGTGGCGCGTGCGCCGCTGGAGCCGGCCAAGGCGCCCGCACCTGCGGCGGCGCCCCGCGCACGCGCGCCCAAGGCCGGTGCGCGCCAGCCCAAGGCGCGCATCCATGCCACGCCTCGCCTGTTCGTTCTGGACACCAATGTTATCTCAGAAACGTTCAAGCCCGTGCCGGATGCTGACGTCGCCGCATGGATCGATTCCGTGCCGCCGCTGCAAGCTCACATAACGGCTCCAAGCAAGGCGGAGTTGCTCTCCGGTCTTGCGATCATGCCGTACGGGCGGCGGAAGATGGCATTTGGTGCGGTCATCGAAGCTTTTTTCTCGCGATGGCTTAAGACCGAGATACTGCCGTTCGGGAGCCAGGAGGCCGAGGCCTACGCTGAAATAGTAGCTCAGAGGCGCCAGGTTGGTCGGCCGATCAAAGAATTCGATGCGCAGATCGCAGCGATAGCCCGGGTTCGTCGTTTCACGGTGTTCACCCGCAATGTCCGGGACTTCGAGCATTGTGGCATCGAGACAATCAATCCGTGGAATCCAAAACCATGACCCTTACGGCCAAGCGCATCCTGCTGATCGTCGGCGGCGGCATCGCCGCCTACAAGGCGCTCGACCTGGTCCGCCGGCTGCGCGAGCGGGGCGCGTCGGTGCGACCCGTCATGACGGCGGCGGCGCAGCAATTCGTCACGCCGCTTTCGGTCGGGGCGCTGGCGGCGGACCATGTCTTCACCGACCTGTTCGACCGGCAGGACGAGCAGGACGTCGGCCACATCCGCCTCGCCCGCGACGCCGACCTGATCGTCGTGGCGCCCGCCACCGCCGACCTGATGGCCAGGCTCGCCAACGGGATCGCCAACGATCTGGCGTCCGCCGTGCTGCTCGCCACCGACCGGCCGGTGCTGTTCGCTCCGGCGATGAATCCGAGAATGTGGGCGCATCCGGCGACGCGGCGCAACCGCGCCACGCTGGAAGGCGACGGCGTGCATTTCGTCGGGCCGGGCAAGGGCGAGATGGCCGAGAGCGGCGAGGCGGGCGAGGGCCGCTTGGCCGAGCCGCTGGAGATCGTCGCGGCCGTCGAGGCCCTGCTCGACGCCGGGCCGAAGCCGCTGACGGGGAAAAAGATCATCGTCACGTCCGGCCCTACGCACGAGCCGATCGATCCGGTGCGCTACATCGCCAACCGTTCCTCCGGCAGGCAGGGCCATGCCATCGCCGCGGCGCTGGCGAAGCTCGGCGCGAATGTGCGGCTCGTCTCGGGGCCGGTGGCGATTGCCGATCCGGCGGGCGTGACGACCACGCATGTCGAGACGGCGCGCGAGATGCTGGCGGCGGTCGAGGAAAACCTGCCTGCCGACGCCGCCGTCTTCGTCGCCGCCGTCGCCGACTGGCGCACGGCGGATTCGGCGGAAGAAAAGATCAAGAAGGTGGCGGGGGAGGGGCCGCCGGCGCTGCGGATGGTGGAGAACCCGGACATCCTCGCCGGCGTCGGCCATCATGCCAGGCGGCCGTTCCTGGTGATCGGCTTCGCCGCCGAGACGCAGGAGGTCCTGAAGAACGCCGAGGCCAAGCTGAAGAAGAAGGGCGCCGACCTGATCGTCGCCAACGACGTGTCGCACGGCAGCGGCATCGGCGGCACCGGCGTCATGGGCGGCGAGCGCAACCGCGTGCGCATCGTCTCGAAGGCCGGGGTCGAGGAGTGGCCGGAAATGTCCAAGGACGAGGTCGCGGCAAGGCTGGCGGCGCTCGTGGCCGGGAAGCTCGCGGCCGTTCAGGACTGACGGCGGCGCCGTCGGCGCGATTTCGAGACGGGCCTCTGCTGCCGGCGGGGCGCAAGCACTCCGCCGGCGAAGCGAGCGGCTATTTCAGCGAATGAATCAGGTCGATCGAGGCGACCGCGACGGCGAGGTTCAGGCCGGTCTGCGCCTGGGCGCTGAGCGGCTGCAGGTTGATCGAATTCTGGAAACCGCCGACGAGCACGTTCAGACCGCCGCCGGTCACGACGCTGGCTTCGGCATTGACCCCGTAGTAGGTGCCGGCAAGCGCGCCGTCGGCGTAGTCGCGCGCCGGGCCGAACACGGCCCACACCAGCTCGCCCTGGCTGGTCTGGCCGAGGTCGACGCCCAGCTTGGTGACGACGCCGGTATAGTGTTCCCGCGAGCCGTCATGCGAGGAACGGTAGGTGCAGTCGAGCGCCTTGTTGGAGGTGACGACGTAGCCCTGGCCGCCGTCGATGGAGCAGCGCAGCACGCCGAGCTGGACCCGGGCCTGCGCGGGAACGACGGCGAAGGCGATCGCGGCGAGGCCGGCGGCGAGCGCGAGTTTCTTCAGCATGGAAATATCCTTTCTGCAATTCAGCCCATACAACGGACGGGGCAGGCGAGCGTTCCGGCCAAATGCAGGCGTAATGAAGGCGGCTGCCCAAGTCCTGTGGGCGGTCACGTTGCCCAGCAATGCAGGATCCCGATCGGCGTCTCGATTTGCGTCATTCCAGAGCCGCCCGGCGGAATCCGGAATGACGGCCTGTGTCCGCTCGGATTCGTTTCGGCGGCCGTCAGCTCACCCGCGCCAGACCGTCCTTGGCCGGCTGGTAGTTGGGGTTGAGGTGCACCGCCTCGCGGTAGGACTTGGCGGCGCGCTGCTTGTCGCCGCGCCGTTCGTAGATCAGCGCCTGGTTGGCCCAGGCCTCGGCGTTCTTCGGGTCGAGCTTGATGGCCATGTTGAAGTCGGAGAAGGCGTTCTGCTCGTCGCCGGTGGCGAGGTAGGACAGGCCGCGCCCGTTGTAGGGCTCCGAGGCGCCGGGCGCCAGGGAGATCGCGGTCGAGAAATCCTCGATGGCGAACTTGTGCTGGCCCTGCTGCTGATAGATCAGGCCGCGGTTGTGGTAGGCGCGGGCGTCGGTGGTGTCGAGCTGGATCGCCTTCTGGAAGTCGTTGAAGGCTTCCTGGGTGCGGCCCGCCTTGCGGTAGAGATTGCCGCGGCCGATATAGGCGGCGTCGTAGCTCGGATTGATCTGGAGGGCGCGGTTGTAGTCGGAGAGCGCCTTGGCCTGGTCGCCGAGGAAGCGGTAGATGAGCGCGCGGTTGGAATAGGCCTGGTAGAAATCCGGCTTGAGCTGGATGGCGGTGTCGAAATCCCTCAGCGCCTGCTGGTACTTGCCGCCGCGGCCATAGGCCGAGCCGCGCACGTTGTAGGCATCCGGATCGCGCGGGTTGCGCTCGACGACGGCCGACAGCGAGGAGATGTTCTCCGAGGAGCCCTGGGCAGGGTCGATGGCCGTCAACTCGCCGCCGGGGCCGGTCTGGCAGCCGGCGAGCGCGAGGGCCGAGACGAAGGCCGACATCAGGAAGAGGTTTCGCGGGGCGGTGTTGCGCTCGCCGGTCAAAATATGCATCGCTGCCTTATTCCTCATATCCCATCGCGATACCGGGTCCCTCCTGCCGGCTCGCATCCTCTCCGGCCGGCGTCAGGCGGGAAAGCCGGCGCCAAACAAAAAGGTGGCGGCGATTCCGCATCGCGCCACCTCGGGTATCCTTTGAAAAGGACGAAAAATTGGCGGGGTCAGCGCGGAGCACGCGCTGCGCCGGCGGCAGCGGCAGCCGGACGCGGGGTGCCGGGGATCAGACCTTCGCGCTGGGCGCGCTTGCGGGCCAGCTTGCGGGCGCGGCGAACGGCCTCGGCCTTCTCGCGGGCGCGCTTTTCCGACGGCTTCTCGTAGTGACCGCGCATCTTCATTTCGCGGAAGATGCCTTCGCGCTGCATCTTCTTCTTGAGCGCCCGAAGCGCCTGGTCAACATTGTTGTCGCGGACGAGTACCTGCACGGGCAATCCTGTCTTTCGGTTTCGGCCTGTCTACCGGTCTAGAAATCAGCAGGCGGGCGGCCACAGCCGCATGCCTCCGCGGCAGGGCCTACCGCGAATTGGGCGGCTGTTAGCAGAATCAGGGTGCCTTGTCGAGGGGAAATCGGGTGTCGCCTGGGCAGTTTCCGGCGCCCGGCCTGGTGTCGCAGCCTGCCCAAAGCGGCAATCGCCGTCGCAAACAGCGCAAGGGTGGCAGGGCAGTTTCGGTAGTGATACATCTCGCCCGCCGGGTGGAGAGGCCCGGCAAGTCATCCAGAGAAGTCCGGCGCGAGGCCAGAACGTGAAGAAATATTCGGTATTCGCCATAGCCCGCGAGGCCATGCGCGGCCACAAGGGCTGGGAGGAGCAATGGTCCTCGCCCGAGCCGAAGAAGGACTATGACGTCGTCATCGTCGGCGCGGGCGGGCATGGGCTGGCCACGGCCTATTATCTCGCCAGCGAGCACGGCATCACCAATGTCGCGGTGATCGAGAAGGGCTGGCTCGGCGGCGGCAACACCGGCCGCAACACCACCATCATCCGCTCCAACTATCTCTACGACGAGAGCGCGCATCTCTACGACCATGCCGTCAAATTGTGGGACGGCTTGAGCCAAGAGCTGAACTTCAACGTCATGTATTCGAAGCGCGGCGTGCTGATGCTCGCGCATAACGTGCATGACGTGCAGAGCTTCAGGCGCCATATCCACGCCAACCGGCTGAACGGCGTGGACAATGAATGGCTCACGGCGGAGGAATGCAAGGCTTATTGCCCGCCGCTCGATATCTCGCCCAACGCGCGGCATCCGGTGCTGGGCGGCGCGCTCCAGCGGCGCGGCGGGACGGCGCGGCACGACAGCGTGGCATGGGGTTATGCCCGCGCGGCGGCGGCCTTGGGGGTGGACATCATCCAGAATTGCGCCGTCACCGGCATCCGGTCAGCGGGCAGGATTTGGCAGCAGAGTTAGATATTAGCCTGCGGACTCTCGACCGCGATATTGCCAGCTTGCAGGCGCAAGGCGCTGTGATCGAAGGCG
>OFJB01000169.1_pt1 | contig 36717 bp, 37 predicted proteins | sample 1775081 | NCBI WGS metagenome assembly OFJB01 (sample SAMN08195771, study PRJEB24354) | sludge metagenome | isolation source: initial sludge from phenol fed wastewater aerobic bioreactor | place: India: Nagpur | collected 2016-06-05
GTATGAGTCTCCGGGGCCTACCCTCGACCAAGTGTGATGACCTGAATCGATCAACCGAAAACTACCAGCCAACACACCCCACGCATCACCGGGAGACTTGATGGCAAGCCATCAATCGGTTGACTTCCTGCTTTCGATTCCCGAACCACCGAAGCGATCCGGTAGTTAGATTTCTAGTCCTGGGTCAACCCGACACGCAAGAGGTTTCCCGGCCGAAATTTGGCGAGTTTGGGCCCCGTCGGCGTGTCGTCGGCGTGTCGGGTTACAGAAGTGACGAAGCCTGATTCTCCCGGCCGATCCCATGCCGTCAGAGGTCAGTCCAGGGGTTCGAAGCCCGCGGCGTCGTTGGGGTTGCGTCCGGTGATCCGAACCTGCCGGATGTGTCGGCGCCACAGCAGCGCACTGAGGCTCATCATGGTCAGCGAGCCGACGGCCAGTCCGGTGAAGGACCGGGCCAGCAGGGGAGCCCCGATCCCGGCGATGGCTGCATTGCCCAACAAAGTGACGAAGTTTTGAACCGAGGAGGCCGCGCCGCGAGCGGAGGTGAAGAGGTCGAGCATGGCCAAGGTCACCACTGGAAAGGTCAGCCCTAGACCGAAGGTGAGCACCGGCAGCGAAACGATTGGCCATGGCAGAGCGTTGGCGGCCGGGATCAGGCTGAGCCCCACATTCACCGCGCCGGCGGCCAGGCTGATCAGATAGCCGATGTTCGCCTGACGAACCGGACTGATGCGTCCGGCCAAGCGGCTGCTCACCCACGAGCCGAGCACCATGCCCGAGATCATGGGGACGAACAGAATCCAGTAGTCGGTTTCGCCCAAGTGCAGCAGCGTTCCCACGACCAAGGCGGCCGAGGAGATGTAGAGGAACATCGCCCCCATGTTGAGTTGAGCGGTGAAGGCGAGTCGGCGACCTGCCGGGTGGCGAACAACCGACACCAGCCCACCCACCAGCGGCCCAGGACGAAACGCGGTGCGCAACGGTGCTGGATGGGTTTCGGGCAGAAAGAACACCACCATCGCCAGCATCACGACTCCGACGACCACCAAGAACCAGAAGATTAGTCGCCAGTCACCCAGTCCCAGCAGCAGTCCGCCGACCACCGGCGCCACGGCCGGTGCCAGCCCGAAGATCATGGCGATGTGGCTCATGGTGCGTTGCGCCTGCGCGTCGCTGAAGACGTCGCGCACCATCGCGCGACTGATGATGACCCCGGCCCCGGCGCTGAGACCTTGGATCGCTCGAAACACCAGCAGTGCGCTCAGGCTGGTGCTCATCGCCGCGCCCACCGAAGCCGCAATGAAGACCACGGTGCCGACGATGATCACCGGTTTGCGTCCGAGGGCATCCGACAGTGGCCCATGCACCAGGCTCATCACGGCGAAGGTGAGCATGTACACGCTGATGACCTGCTGCAGCGCGAACTCCGAGACTCCCCACTCGGCGGACAGTTGTGCAAAGGCCGGAAACATGGTGTCGATCGAGAACGGGCCGACCATGCCGAGACTGGCCAGAATCACCAGGAATAGTCCGCGATGCCAGCCTTCGCCGGCGGGGTTGGCTGCCAGGGGTGTGCTCATCGGGAAAGCTCGGCGAGGCTGGACTGGTGGGGGTGCGGCTGGTGAGCGCGGGCAGTCCGCAGCGGACCGCGGCGGACCCACGAAATCGGGGAGGGGGAGTTCACCGAGTGATTCTTTCACGTTTCAACGAACCCCCCGGCGGCTATGCTCGCCGCGTGCCCACCCCGGTAATTCCCACCCACTCCGACTCGCTGCGTGTGTGCTTCGTATCGATGCACACCTCTCCGGCCAGCCCGCCCGGCGCCGGCGATGCCGGTGGCATGAATGTGGTGGAGCTCGCCCAGGCGCTCGCCTTGGCCCGGTGCGGCCATCAAGTCGACCTGGTCACCCGCCGACAATCGCCACAGGACCCCGAACACCGCGAGCGCCCACGTCCATGGCAGGCGTGCGAGATGTTGCGTCACGGCCTCGGGCTCGAAGGGCAGCTCGGCCTCCACCACCGTCATGTGCATGCTGCGCAGCAGGTCGGCCAGCACATGGTCGGGCTCGATCTTCAGGTGGTCGGGCTGCAGCTCGATGGGCACATGGCGGTTGCCCAGGTGGTAGGCGGCGCGCATCAGGTCGAAGGGCGAGCCGTGCTTGGCGCAGGCCGTGATGCGCAGCACCCTCTGCGGCGCGGCCAGCACGCGGATGAGCGAGCCGTCCTCGGCCACCAGCACGTCGCCGCCGCGCACGGCCTGGCCACGCGGCAGAAAGACGGCAAGCTGGCGCCCCTGGCTGTCGGTGGCGGCAAAGCGGCTTTTCTGGCGCACGTCCCAGTCCAGCTCCACGCTGGCGGCGCGCTTGAGCAGCACCGGGGATAGGCTCTGGCCCTGGGGCAGCAGTTTGTTGGCGGTCAGCATGACACTCAGAAAAGAAAGTAGCGCTGCGCCATCGGCAGGCTGGTGGCCGGCTCGCAGCTCAGCAGCTGCCCATCGGCGCGCACGGCGTAGGTCTGGGCGTCCACCTCCATGTGCGGCGCCAGGTCGTTGTGCACCATGTGGCGCTTTTGCACGCCGCGAATGCCCCTCACGGCGGACAAGGTCTTGGCCAGGCCGAAACGCGTGCCAATGCCCGCGGCCAGGCCGGCCTGCGAGACAAAGGTGAGGGACGTCTTGGCAATCGCTGCGCCAAAGCCGCCAAACATGGGCCGGTAGTGCACCGGCTGGGGCGTGGGGATGGACGCATTCGGGTCGCCCATGGCCGCCATCGCAATGCTGCCGCCCTTCAGGATGCAAGACGGCTTGACGCCGAAGAAGGCCGGCTTCCACAGCACGATGTCGGCCCACTTGCCTACCTCGATGCTGCCCACCTCGTGGCTGATGCCGTGGGCAATGGCGGGGTTGAGGGTGTATTTGGCGATGTAGCGCCGGGCGCGGAAGTTGTCGTTGCGGCTGTGCTGTTCGACCGCCGCCGGCCCCTCACCCCTGCCCTCTCCCCAGAGGGGCGAGGGAGCAAGATGGCCGCGCTGCAGCTTCATCTTGTGCGCCGTCTGCCAGGTGCGCAAAATCACCTCGCCCACGCGGCCCATGGCCTGGCTGTCGGAGCTGAACATGCTGATGGCGCCGATGTCGTGCAGGATGTCCTCGGCCGCAATGGTCTCCTTGCGGATGCGGCTCTCGGCAAAGGCCAGGTCCTCGGCAATGCCGGCGTCCAGGCGGTGGCAGACCATGAGCATGTCCACATGCTCGTCCAGCGTGTTGATGGTGTAGGGGCGCGTGGGGTTGGTGGACGATGGCAGCACATTCGCCTCGCCCACCACCTTCAGGATGTCGGGCGCGTGGCCGCCGCCCGCGCCCTCGGTGTGAAAGGTGTGGATGGTGCGGCCCTTGAAGGCGGCCACGGTGTCCTCCACAAAGCCGGATTCGTTGAGCGTGTCGGTGTGGATGGCGACCTGGGTGTCGGTCTCCTCGGCCACATCCAGGCAGTTGCTGATGGCCGCGGGCGTGCTGCCCCAGTCCTCGTGCAGCTTCAGGCCAATGGCGCCGGCGGCTATCTGCTCGTGCAGCGCGCCGGGCAGGCTGGCGTTGCCCTTGCCCAGAAAGCCCAGGTTCATGGGAAAGGCGTCGGCCGCCTGCAGCATGCGCTCGATATGCCAGGGGCCGGGCGTGCAGGTGGTGGCAAAGGTGCCGGTGGCCGGGCCCGTGCCGCCGCCGATCATGGTGGTGACGCCGCTGGTCAGCGCCTCTTCGATCTGCTGCGGGCAGATGAAGTGGATGTGCGAGTCGATGCCGCCGGCGGTGACGATCAGGCCCTCGCAACTGATGACCTCGGTGCCGGGGCCGATGATGATGTCCACGCCCGGCTGCGTGTCGGGGTTGCCGGCCTTGCCGATGGCGGCGATGCGCCCGTCCTTGAGACCGATGTCGGCCTTGACGATGCCCCAGTGGTCCAGGATCAGGGCGTTGGTCAGCACGGTGTCGACCGCCCCCTGTTCACGCGCGCGCTGGCTTTGCGCCATGCCGTCGCGGATGGTCTTGCCGCCGCCGAACTTCACCTCCTCGCCGTAGCCGCCTGCGGCCAGGGTGAAATCGCGTTCGACCTCGATGATCAGCTCGGTGTCGGCCAGCCGCAGGCGGTCGCCGACGGTGGGGCCATAGGTTTCGGCGTAGGCGCGTCGGTCCATGGTTGCCATGTCAAAGCGCTCCTTGAATCAGGCCGCGAAAGCCGTAGATTTTTCGGTTGCCGCCAATGTCGACCAGTTCCACCGTGCGCTGCTGACCGGGCTCGAAGCGCACGGCCATGCCGCTGGCGATGTTCAGCCGCATGCCGCGCGCGGCGGCGCGGTCGAACTGAAGCCCCGCATTGGTCTCGGCAAAGTGGTAGTGCGAGCCGACCTGGATGGGCCGGTCGCTGGCGTTTTGCACCACCAGCGTGAGCGTGCGCCGGCCGGGGTTCAGCGGGTGGGTGCCCGCGTCCAGAATCAATTCGCCGGGAATCATGCCAGGTTCATCAGCATGAAGGCGCCCAGTGTCGCCACCGCGGTTCCGCCGACGCGGGTCAGCAAGCGGCGGTGCGCCAGCACCCATTCACCCAGGCCGATGCCGGTGGCGTGCAGTGCGGCCGTCGTCAGCACCATGCCACCCAGCGCCGCCCAAGCGGCGGAGCTGCCACCCAGCTCGGCGCCATGCGCGGCTCCGTGGAAGAACGCGAAGACACCGCACAGAGCCGCCGCCGCTGCGCGCGGCACGGGCGCGCGCGTGGCCACCAGCAAGCCCAGCACCAGCAGCGAAGCGGCGATCATCGGCTCCACGCCGGGAGGCGTGACGCCAGCCTGCGCAGCCAGTGCGCCAGCCAGCAGCATGGCGACAAAGGTCAGCGGCGCCAGCCACACGGGCCGGATCGCCAGCGCGCTCCAGACCCCCACGGCCAGCATGGCGGCCAAATGATCGGCGCCGGTGAGCGGGTGCAGCAGGCCGGCCGCGAAGCTCGCGTGCGCGTGATCGGCCAGGGCGCCGGCATGGGCGAACGCCAGCGCCGGCGTCAGCAGGACAAGCAAAGACAGGATGGTTGGTGCTGTTTTTTTCATGGGTTTCTGCGTTGGTTGGTCAATGGCTGGAGGGATGGGCGCTAGGCGATGGGCTGGTGCACGGTGACCAGCTTGGTGCCGTCCGGGAAGGTGGCCTCGACCTGGATGTCGGGGATCATTTCCGCGATGCCTTCCATCACGTCGCCTCGCGTGAGCACGGTGCGGCCCGCGCTCATCAGCTCGGCCACGGTGCGGCCGTCGCGCGCGCCCTCCATCACGAAGGCGCTGATCAGGGCCACGGCCTCGGGGTAGTTGAGCTTGAGCCCGCGCGCCTTGCGGCGTTCGGCCAGCAGCGCGGCGGTGAAGATCAGCAGCTTGTCCTTTTCGCGAGGGGAGAGTTCCATGCCCTTGCAGGATGCAAGGGGCGTGCCAGCGGATTTCGGCCCATGGACGGCTCTTTGCCCACCACATCGGTGCACCCGCCCGGCCGGGCCGCGCGGGTGCATCCCGCGGCTGCCGGTTTGTGGTGCGGGCGTGCACCAACTTGGAGCCGCCGCGATCGAGCCGATGCCCGTGCTTGTGGCCGTGCAGCCGACGGAAACGCAGCGTGGCACGCACCTTGCTTGAACCATGCAAGGCCGGGAGGCGATCCCTGGCCTTCATTGCAATCCTACTTTCCTGAAAGGTAAACACCATGCTCAAGCGTCGCACCGCCATGAAGACTCTGGCCGCAGCCGCGGCTCTCTCCGGCTTGTCTGTCGTGGGCGTGAGCGCCCAGGCCGCCGACACCATCAAGGTCGGTGTGCTGCACAGCCTCTCCGGCACCATGGCGATCTCCGAGACCGTGCTCAAGGACACGGTGCTGATGGCCATCGACGACATCAACGCCAAGGGCGGCGTGCTCGGCAAGAAGCTGGAGCCCGTAGTGGTGGACCCGGCCTCCAACTGGCCGTTGTTTGCCGAGAAGGCCAAGCAGCTGCTGACGCAAGACAAGGTGGCCGTGGTGTTCGGCTGCTGGACCAGCGTGTCGCGCAAGTCGGTGCTGCCGGTGTTCGAACAGAACAACGGCCTGCTGTTCTACCCCGTGCAATACGAGGGCGAGGAGCTGTCCAAGAACGTGTTCTATACCGGCGCCGCGCCCAACCAGCAGGCCATTCCCGCCGTTGAATACCTGATGAGCAAGGAGGGCGGCGGGGCCAAGCGCTTCGTGCTGCTGGGCACCGACTACGTGTACCCGCGCACCACCAACAAGATCCTGCGCGCCTTTCTCAAGAGCAAGGGCGTGAAGGAGGCCGACATCCTGGAGACCTACACCCCGTTCGGCCACAGCGACTACCAGACCATCGTGGCCGACATCAAGAAGTTTTCCACCGGCGGCAAAACGGCGGTGATCTCCACCATCAACGGCGACTCCAACGTGCCCTTCTACAAGGAACTGGGCAATGCCGGGCTGAAGGCCCAGGACGTGCCCGTGGTGGCCTTCAGCGTGGGCGAGGAGGAGCTGCGCGGGGTCGATGCCAAACCGCTGGTCGGCCACCTGGCCGCGTGGAACTACTTCATGAGCGTGAAGAACCCGACCAACACCGCCTTCATCAAGCAGTGGAGCGACTACGCCAAGGCCAAGGGCATTGCGGGCCACAAGGACAAGCCGCTGACCAACGACCCCATGGAGGCCACCTGGATCGGCATCCACATGTGGAAGCAGGCCGTGGAAAAGGCCAAGAGCACCGACGTGGACAAGGTCATCGCCGCCATGGCCGGCCAGACCTTTGTCGCGCCGGACGGTTTCACCGTGAAGATGGACGAGAAGAACCACCACCTGCACAAGCCCGTGATGGTGGGCGAGATCAAGGCCGACGGCCAGTTCAACGTGGTCTGGAAGACCAAGGGCCCCATCAAGGCCCAGCCCTGGAGCCCCTTCATCGACGGCAACGACAAGAAGCTGGACGCGCCGGACGGCAAGAGCAGCTCCTGATCGCGGATCGCTTGACCGGCGCGGCGCCGGTCAAGCATCAGCAACTTCCAAAACAATAGCTGCTGGCGCTTGATGTATGGGCGCTGGAGACCGATTTGACCATGAACATTCTGCGTTGGGCCCTGACCGGCGCCCTGGGCCTGTCGCTGAGTCTGCCCAGCCATGCACTGACCGCCGAACAGGCGTTTGCCATGGCGGCGGCCGACGGCAATGCCGCGCGTGTCGAGGCGATCAACGCCGCGGTGCTGGCGCCCGATGCGGACGGCCGGCTGGCCGCCTATCTGCAGGCCCTGGCCGACGACGCGGTGCGCACCGCGGGCGGCCAGGCCTACGCGGTGCATGACGACGCGGCCACCGACCCCGCCACCGGCGCGCCCGCCCCGCTGCCCGCCGGTGCCGAGGAGGTCATCAACAACAACTACCTGCGCGGCGTGATCGCGTCCGCGCAGGCGGCGCTGGCGCTCACCAGCGGCGATGTGCAGGCCCGCCGGGCCGCGGCGCGCAAGCTGGCCGACGAACCCGATGCCAGCCGCCTGCCCCTGATCGACAAGGCGCTGGCCAGCGAGACCGACGAACCGGTCCGGGCCCTGCTGGCGCGCGCCCGGGCGGCCGGCTGGCTGGGCAGCGAAGACGTCGCGCAGCGCCTGCAGGCGGTGCAGCAGCTGGCGCAGCTCAAGACCCCCGAGACGCAGCTGCTGCTGAACCAGCGGCTGGCCGACGAGCCCGACCCCGCGGTGCGCCAGGCGATCCAGGCCGCGCTGTCGGCGATTGCCGAATCGCTGGCCTGGGGCGATCGGCTGGGCGCGGTCTTCAGCGGCCTCAGCCTGGGCTCGGTGCTGCTGCTGGCCGCGCTGGGGCTGGCGATCACCTATGGGCTCATGGGCGTGATCAACATGGCGCATGGCGAGCTGATCATGATCGGCGCCTATGCGACCTACGTGGTGCAGGTGCTGTTCCAGCGCTGGCTGCCCGAGTCCTGGTTTGGCGGCTATCTGGTGCTGGCGATTCCGGTGGCCTTTGTGTCCTCCGCGCTGGTGGGCGCCGTGCTGGAGCGCGGCGTGATCCGCTTTCTCTACGGCCGACCGCTGGAGACGCTGCTGGCCACCTTCGGCATCAGCCTGGTGCTGCAGCAGGCGGTGCGCAGCCTGTTCGGCGCGCAGAACGTGGGGGTGGAAAACCCGGCGTGGATGAGCGGCGGCGTGGCGCTGCTGCCCAACCTCACGCTGCCCTTCAATCGCATCGCCATCATCGTGTTTGCCTTCGCGGTGCTGGGCGTGCTGGCCTTCCTGATTGCGAAGACGCGCCTGGGCCTGTTCGTGCGCGGCGTGACGCAGAACCGCGCCATGGCCGCCTGCGTGGGCGTGAACACCGCGCGCACCGACACCTATGCGTTTGCGCTGGGCTCGGGCATTGCGGGGCTGGCCGGCTGCGCCCTGAGCCAGATCGGCAACGTGGGGCCGGACCTGGGCCAGAACTACATCGTTGACTCCTTTCTTGTGGTGGTGCTGGGCGGCGTGGGCCAGCTGGCGGGCACGGTCTATGCCGCGCTGGGGCTGGGTGTGCTGTCCAAGCTGCTCGAGGGCTGGACCGGCGCGGTGCTGGCCAAGATCGCCGTGCTGCTGTTCATCGTCGTGTTCATCCAGAAACGTCCGCAGGGCATCTTTGCCCTCAAGGGCCGCAGCGCGGAGGCTTGATTCATGAATGTGCAAACCGACTTGCAACTGCCGAAGCCCGAGCCCCTGCTCGGGCGCCGGGGCTGGGCCGCTTTCCTGGCCGCGCTCATCGTGGTGGGCGCCGTGGCGCCGGCCTTGCACCTGTGGATGCCCGCGGGCAGCGCGCTGCATCTGTCCGACTATCTGCTGGGACTGCTGGGCAAGTTCATGTGCTATGCCATCGTGGCGCTGGCCATCGACCTGATCTGGGGCTACACCGGCATCCTCAGCCTGGGCCATGGCCTGTTTTTTGCGCTGGGCGGCTACGTGATGGGCATGTACCTGATGCGCGAGGCCGCAGGGCCGGGCGCGCTGCCCGCCTTCATGGGCTTTCTGGACTGGAAGGAGCTGCCCTGGCACTGGGCGCTGTCGGGCAGCTTCACGGCCACGGTGCTACTGGTCCTAGTGGTGCCGGGCGTGGTCGCCGGCGTGTTCGGCTACTTTGCGTTTCGCTCGCGCATCAAGGGCGTGTATTTCTCCATCATCACCCAGGCGCTGACCTACGCGGCCATGCTGCTGTTCTTCCGCAACGAGACCGGCTTTGGCGGCAACAACGGCTTCACGGGCTTCAAGACGCTGCTGGGCCATTCCATCAACGCGCCGGCCATGCGCGTGCTGCTGTTTGCGGCCTCCGGCCTGGCGCTGCTGGGCTGCCTGCTGCTGGCGCGCTGGCTGACGCTAGCCAAGTACGGCCGCGTGCTGCAGGCCGTGCGCGATGCCGAGTCGCGCACCATGTTCTGCGGCTACGACCCGCTGCCCTACAAGCTGTCGATCTGGGTCATCTCGGCCATGATGTGCGGGCTGGCCGGGGCGCTGTATGTGCCGCAGGTGGGCATCATCAACCCCAGTGAGATGAGCGTCGGCAACTCGATCGAGATGGCCGTGTGGACGGCCGTGGGCGGGCGCGCCAGCCTGGTCGGCCCCATCATCGGCGCGTTTGCCGTCAATGGCGGCAAGAGCTGGCTCACGATGGCGGCACCCGAGTCCTGGCTGTACGTGCTGGGCGCGCTGTTCATCGGCGTGACGCTGTTCATGCCGGGCGGGCTGATCCGCCTGCCTGGACAACTGCGCCAGTGGCGCGACAGGCGCCGCGCCCAGGCCGCGCCGGCCGCCCGGCCGAATGCCGCCGTGTCGAGACAGCCCAGCGGAGCCCGCGCATGACCCCCGACCTGATGGAGGAGGGCGCGCAGCGCCTGGCCAGTTATCGCCAGCAGCGCGAGGCCGCCGTGGCCACCGAATCGGGCGGGCGCAGCGCCAGCATGGCGCGCCCGGTGGTGCCCGGCGAGGTCGATGTGACGCATGGCCGCATCCTCTACCTGGAGGACGTGCACGTGAGCTTCGACGGCTTCAAGGCCATCAACGGCCTCAACCTCGACATCGCGCCCGGCGAGCTGCGCTGCATCATCGGTCCCAACGGCGCGGGCAAGACGACGATGATGGACATCATCACCGGCAAGACGCGGCCCGACGGCGGCACGGTGTTCTTCGGCTCCACCATCGATCTGCTGCGCTACAAGGAGCCCGAGATCGCCGCCATGGGCATTGGCCGCAAGTTCCAGAAGCCCACGGTGTTCGAGCAGCTCAGCGTGTTCGAGAACCTGGAGCTGGCGCTCAAGACCCGCAAGGGTGTGGCCGCATCCATGCGGTTTCGGCTCAGCGGTGCGCAAAAGGACCGGATTGCCGAGGTGCTGTGCACCATCCACCTGGCGGGCCACGTCACGCGCCCGGCGGGGCTGCTCAGCCACGGCCAGAAGCAGTGGCTGGAGATCGGCATGCTGCTGGTGCAGGAGCCCCGGCTGCTGCTGCTGGACGAGCCCGTGGCCGGCATGACCGACGAGGAAACCGCGCGCACCGCCGAGCTGTTTCTGAGCCTCAAGGGCAAGCACTCGCTGATGGTGGTGGAGCACGACATGGGCTTCATCGGCGCCATCAGCGAGAAGGTCACCGTGCTGTGCGACGGCGCGGTGCTGGCCGAAGGCACGCTGGCGCAGGTGCAGGCCGACGAGCGCGTGATCGAGGTCTATCTGGGGCGTTGACCATCAAATTTGATAGCTGCTCGCGCACGAAGCGCAAGCGCTGGAGGCCGAAAATGCTCAAAGTCAACCATCTGCACCAATACTACGGCGGCTCGCACATCCTGCGCGACGTGAGCATCACGGCCGAGATCGGCCAGGTCACGGTGCTGCTGGGCCGCAACGGCGTGGGCAAGACCACTCTGCTCAAAAGCCTGATGGGCCTGGTGCCCATCCACAGTGGCCGCGTGCAGTGGCAGGACCGGGACATTGCCGGCCAGACCCCGTACGAGCGCGCCCGCAGCGGCATCGGCTACGTGCCACAGGGGCGCGAAATCTTTGCCCGGCTGACGGTGGAGGACAACCTGCGCATGGGCCTGGCGTACTGCCCGGCGCGGACCCGGGTCCCGGACGAGCTGTACGAGCTGTTTCCGGTGCTGCGGCAGATGCTGCACCGGCGCGGCGGCGACCTATCGGGCGGCCAGCAGCAGCAGTTGGCCATCGCCCGCGCACTGGCGCCGGGGCCGAAGCTGCTGGTGCTCGACGAGCCCACCGAAGGCATCCAGCCCAGCATCATCAAGGACATCGGCCGTGTGATTCGCCTGCTGGCCCAGCGCGGCGACATGGCGATCCTGCTGTGCGAGCAGTACTACGACTTTGCCGAGGCGCTGGCCGACCGCTACGTGGTGATGGAGCGCGGCGAGGTGATCGCCGCCGGGCCGGGCAGCGAGATGCCGCACAAGGGCATCCGCAAGCTGGTGGCCATCTGATTCCATGGCCTGGCATGCGCAGCTGGCGCTGGAGTACCGCGCGCAGCACGGCAAGACCGCCTTGCATTTCACGCACGACGGCCCGCTGCGTGTGCTCAAGAGCCTGTACCCGGAAGGGGCGGGCATCTGCCACAACGTGCTGGTGCATCCACCCGGTGGCCTGGTGCAGGGCGACGTGCTCGACATCCGCGTGCAGGTGGGCGCGGGCGCGCATGCGCTGGTGACCACGCCGGGGGCCACGCGCTTTTACAGGAGCACCGGCCCGCAGGCCTTGCAGCGCACGCGGCTGCGGCTGGCCGCCGGTGCGCGGCTGGAATGGTTGCCGCTGGAGAGCATTGCCTACAACGACTGCAACGCGGTCAATCATCTCGAATGCGACTTGGCTGCAGGGGCGCAGATGCTGGCCTGGGACGTCACGGCGCTGGGCTTGCCGCTGGCCGGCCAACCGTTTGAACAGGGCCGCTTCACCCAGCATCTGGAGTGGCCGGGCCGCTTCCTGGAGCGTGGCGTGATCGATGCGCAGGACCGCCTGCTGCTCGACGGCCCCCTGGGCCTGGCCGGACAGCGCTGCCTGGCCAGCGTGATCCTGGCCAGCGGCACGCCCCTGCCCCGCGAGCAGCGCGAGGCCCTGCTGGAGCACACGCACGAGCTGCTGCAGGCCCTGTCCGCCGGCCTCGCCGGTGGTGTGACGGCGCCCAACGAACACATGCTGGTGCTGCGCGTGCTGGCGCCGGTGGTGGAGCCCGCCATGGCCTTGTGCAAGAGCGCCTGGGCGCTGTGGCGCCGCCAGCTCTGGGGGCTGCAGGGCGACGCGCCGCGGATCTGGGCGATGTGAGGCGGATCCATTGACTTGAGGAATCGCGCCGAATCCGTGACGTGCTGCTCGAAGGCCCCACATGCCGTCCCGGGCGAAACTCAAACGCCGTTGCAAAGCGGAAAAAACCCCGCACGACCATTCGATCGTGTGGGGTTCTTGAATGTGGTGCCGGGGCCGCAACCGCATTCAGGCCCGAAACCCGCATGAATGCTGGGCTGCTGGCGCGCTGGTGCAAAATGTGCCCCCAAATGTGCCCCCAACCTTGCTTCGGTGTGCCCCATCATGAAACTGTCTGACGTCGCCTTGCGTACCCTGGCCACCCCCGGCAAGCACTTCGACGGGGCGGGGCTTTATCTGGAAGTGACCCCGGCCGGTGGGCGCTACTGGCGCTTGAAGTACCGGCACGCCGGCAAAGAAAAGCGCCTGGCGCTGGGCGTCTATCCGCAAGTGAGCATCAAGGACGCCCGCACCCGCGCCGCCGATGCGCGCCGCCTGCTGGCCGCCGGCACCGACCCGGGCGCGCAGCGCAAGGCCGACAAGCTGCAGGCCGCGCACGATGCGCGCAACACCCTGCAGGCCGTGGCCGCCGAATGGATGAAGCACCAGGCCGGCCGCTGGACGCCCGACACCGCCGCGCGCATCCGCCGATCCTTGGAGATGCACGTCTTCCCCGCCCTGGGCGCGCAGCCGCTGGCCAGCATCCGCCCGGGCGACGTGCAGGCCGCCGTGAAGGCGACCGAGGCCACCGGCGCAGGTGACACCGCCGGCCGCGTGTTGCAGCGCGTGAAGGCGATCTATCGATGGGCCGTGATTCATGAGCGCATCGCCGCAAACCCGATGCTCGATTTGATGCCCGGCGAGCTGCTGAAACCGCGTGACGTCGCCAGCCGCGCCGCGCTGCCCGAGCGGGCATTGCCCGCCTTCCTGGCCGCGCTGTCCGCCTATGAGGGTGACGCCGGCACCGTGCACGCGCTGCGCCTGCTGATCCTGACCGCCGTTCGCCCCGGCGAGCTGCGCGGGGCGCGCTGGGCCGAAATCGACCAGGCCGCCGCGCTATGGGTGATCCCTGCCGAGCGAATGAAGATGCGAGCCGAGCACCGCATCCCGCTGTCCGCGCAGGCCCTGGCCGTGTTGCAGGCCCAGCAAGCCCTATCCGGCGGGTATGAGCTGGTGTTTCCAAGCCCCTACTACCCCGGCAAGCCGATCAGCGAAAACACCCTGAACGGCGCCCTTGCCCGCCTGGGCTTCAAGGGGCAGGCCACCGCCCACGGCTTCCGGGCGCTGTTTTCGACCGTGGCCAATGAAGCCGGGTGGGATGGCGACGTCATAGAGCGCCAGCTCGCCCACGTGGAGCGCAACAAGGTTCGCGCCGCGTACCACCGCAGCGCCTACACCGACGAGCGCGCCCGCCTGATGCAGTGGTGGGGCAGCTACATCGATGCGCGCGAGCGGGGCGCGCCCGTGGTGCCCATCTTCCGCAGCGCCTGAGCCCGGCACACCGCCGCCGGGCACACCATCCGCACGGGGCCGCAAGGCCCTTTTTTCATGCCCACGCACCAGGCGATGGGGTGCCGCAGGGGCAAATTTTCGTTTTGGGCGATTGTTTTTTGCGGGGGCAGCGGGGGCAAATCCAAGAATTGAGGATTCATGCGGGTTTGCCGGGTTTTGGCTGCGGGGCAGGTGCGGGGCGGGTACGGGGTAAGTGCGGGGCAGCTGTGTGGGCAAACAAATACATATAAGAGAAAGAGAAATCAATCATTCATTCATATATAGACCCTTTCCCCTTCGCCGCTTTCCTTGTGCCCGGCCGTGTTTGCACCCTTGCGCACCGATTCGGAGCTGGGCGCGAAAGGGGTTCCCCCTGGCGCCACTGCCCCCGCAGCCGGGCGTTTTGGGCTGCGCTGTGGCGTGCTGGCGCACCAGGCGCAAGGGCTGCGGCCGTGGGCGTGCTGGTGCCTTGTGGTGGGCATGGCGGCCCGCTGGGCGCGCGCGGCCCGTGCTGGGTGGGGGTAGGGTGCCAGGCGGGCGCTGCGGGGCGCTACGGGGCGGCCGTGGACTTGCTGGCCAGCACGTGCGCCAGCCGGGCCGGGGCCGGGCTTTCGGCGCCGCCGGCTTCATCCGCACCAGGCGCCGGCAGGGGCGCCAGATACTTGGAATGCAGGGCCGCTAGATCGAGCATTGCCCCGAGGTAGGCGCCCACCCATAGCGGGGCCGGCGCCTTGCCTGTTGTCCACGTGCTGACCGCCGCAGGCGTGACGCCCACGCGCCGGGCAAAATCGACTTGTCGCCAGCCGATGGCGGACAATGCGGCCGTGAGCTGCTGCGGGTTCATGGTGCCGGGAGCTGTGGGGTTATTCATGGCGGACGATGGTACATCGCCAGCCAGCGAAAAGCAAACACGATGCATTGATAGGCTATTTCAATGTATGTTGTTTGATACAACGTCCATTATGTTAATACGACGTCCGCGCCCGGCCTGTTTTTAGTTTTTGCCAATGATGCCCCGCAGGCCCCGCCAGTATTGCGCAGTCAGCTATCACAAGCATAGCGTTTTGCCTCGCAGCCGGCAAGCGGGCGCGTTTTCGCGTGTGATGCGATGCGCCCGCCATCGTCGCGCCGCGCCGCCTGATCCTGCACGAGCTGGGGCACCTGGCCGGCTTCATCGCCGCGCCGCGCCGCCCGAGCTGGTGCACCAGGCGCCGCACCCCTTGACCGCCGCCGCCGCCGCCGGCACAATCGCGGCAACCCCTTAACCGGGGCCGGTGCGTAAGAACACCTGTAGCAAGCGTTCAAAGCCCCACGATAGCGGGCTTTTGTCACGTCTGAATTCTGGCTGTGTGCCCGGCAGGGCTGCCGGCCGCAGTGTTTGGACGGGATGGGGCGAACCGCAAGGCCGCCCGCGCGTCTTGCTACGCGTTCTTAACATCCCGTCCACCTGTCGCGCGTAAGAACGCGGCACGTGGGTTCCAAGTCTCAGCAAGGAGATTGACCCATGGCACACCCTGCCACCCGCCGCGCCGTCCCTGGCGTGCTTTCCATGGCCCAGCCGGGCCGCACCCTTGACCCGATCCAGCGACAGGCCGCGATTGAAAACGCGCTGTCCACCGCGCTTTACTTCATGCGCCGCCCGGGCGATGCGCCAGCCGAGCGCGCCGCCAATCTGTGGGCTGCCACCGCCCGCGCCAATCGCGCCTTGTCGCTGCTGAAGCAAGCCAGCACCGACGCGCGCAAAGTGGGGAGGGCTGGGCAATGAGCGATGCCTTCATCTTCACGCCGGGCGCCAATCTCAGGCCCGCCGGCCTGGCCTACGAATCCACCGCATTCGTCCCGGGCTGGGTTGCGTCCGTTCGCGTGTGGGACGCAAGCGGCCGAATCACCCTTGCCATGAATGGCCACGCCGCGCACTGCGGCATGGTGTTTGACGCCGCGCAGGCGCGCGCCGTGGCTGCCGAGCTGCTGACCGCTGCCGCCGCCGCTGATGCTGCGCAAGGGAGGGCCTGAGCCATGGAGCGCATGCAATGGATTGGCCCCGCCGATGGTCTGGCCGTTGGCCGCGTGGGCTTTCTGATCGAAACTCAAAACGCCGTTGCCGGCTGGATTCATCGGCGCCTGGCCGATGTGCCCGCGCACACCAACCGATCATTCGAGCCGCGCCTGTATGGCTGGTGCGGCACTGAAAACGACGTGGCCACCTTCGCCCGCGGGCTGGTGCGCGTTGACGCCATGGCCCGCAATGGCCGCGCACACGTCCGCACGCTGGCCGGTGCCGAGTTGCGCCGCGAGCTGTTGGAGCTGGGCTATCCCGATTTGGCGGCCGATGAAGGCGGGGAGGGCTGATCCATGGCCGCACCAGCACCCGCCCCCAATCCCTTGGACGCCTTCGAGGCGTGGGTCTACAGCGAGCAAATGCGCCTGTTGGACGTGATGAAGGCGGCCGCCGATGCGGGGCGCGACTACAGCCGCGATAGCTGGCGCTGCGATGCCATGGCCTGGGCCGCGCAGGCGCTGTTGATCTATCGCCGCGAGCACGCCGCGCAGTCGGGCGAAGGGGCTGCAACATGACCGCGCCGCATGACACCCGGCCGGCGCCGCTGGCCCATTCGTGGGCGTGGCACTACACCACGCACACCGCACACCGCGCCATCAAGCTATCGGGCTTCCTGCTGCCCACCGCGTCAGGCTTCGAGCCCGTGGAGCGTTACCTGTTGTGGTTTTCGATGAACGACGTTTTCGAGCCCAGCGCCTTGCGCTACATCACCACGCCCGAGGGCGCGCGCCGCCGCGCCACCGTGCCCGAAATGATGCGCGCCGGCCGTGGGCTGGTGCGCTACGGGTATTCGCCCTACCGCCTGTTGCGTGGAATCGAGCTGCTGCACGCCGCGCGCATCGATGCGGCCGAAATGGACTTGTTCCACCGCGCCGGCCGCGCCATGGGTGCCAACCCGGCGCTTTGGCTGGCCTCGATCAAGCCCATCCCGGTAGGGGCCTTGATTGTCGAGTTCATGAACCATGCGGGCGATTGGATGCGCGCGGCCGATGGCGACGGGCTGCGCTGAAAACAGGGAGTGACAATCAAATGATCGAACTTGCACCCGACAACCACCACACGCCGCCGCCCTGCAGCCAGCCCGCCGGCCTGCCGGCCCATGGCCTGGCCGATGGCGTTTGCAGCTTCCGCCGTGGCCTGAACGATGCCGAGCGCGCCATCCTTGACCATGCGCTGGCCATCGTGGGCCGGCACCTGCGGGAGCGTGTTGACCTGGGCACACCCGCCGCCGTGCGCGCCTATCTGAACTTGCAGCTTGGAGCCGAGCCCATCGAAAACTTTTCCGCCCTGTACCTCGATTCACAGCATCGGGGCATCGCGTTTGAAGTGCTGGCGCGCGGCACCCTGACGCAAACAAGCGTCTACCCGCGTGAGCTGGTGCACGCGGCATTGAAGCACCAGGCCGCCGCCGTGGTGCTGGCCCACAACCACCCAAGCGGAAGCGTCACACCCAGCCGCGCCGATGAAGCGATAACGCAAACCATCAAGGCCGCATTGGCCCTGATCGATGTTCGCGTGCTGGATCATTTCATCATCAACGGGCGCGAAGCCCGAAGCATGGCAGAGGAGGGGCGACTGTGACCGCGCCACACCCCTACCGCGATGAAGCCGCCGCCCGCGCCGCCTGGCGCGCCTGGGCCGATGGCCTGCAGCTTGCCGGCGACCCGGCCGGCCCGCTGGTGTTGCTGGGCGACCTGGCGCTGTGGTTGACCGACACCACCGAAGGCGAGCGCCCCGCCGCCGTGCAGCGCCTGGCCGATGCCTTGGAGCGCGCCGCTCCGCCGCTGTTCATCGCCCAGCCGGGCGCGCCGGCCGCGCCGGCCGATGGCGCGGCTTTCGGCTATTGGACGCCCGCCGCCCTGGCCGCTGCCCGCGCCGATGCCCGGCACCTGGCGCCCGCCGTGCGCCGCAAGGCGCTGGGCTACTACGACCGCGCCCGCGCCGTGGCGCCGGGCCTGCCGGCCGTCCTGCAACTGCTGCGCACCGAATGGGCCGCTTATGGCCATTCATTGACCCCGCCGCCGGCTGCGGCCGTTTTCGCGTGGGGCGCGCTGCCCGGGCGTGGCCTGGCCCTGCGTGCGGCCGATGTGCCCGCCCTGGGCCTGCCCGTGGGCAGCGTCACCATCAACGCCGCCGGCCTGGCCGAAATCGCCGCCTTCCTGGGCCGCTGCCACCGGCTGGGGCGCGAGCACTTCACGCCCGCCATGCTGCGCGCCTGGGCCGCCGATGCCGAGTTTCAACTGTCCGAGGGCAACACCCCGACGATTGAAATCAAGAGCTGGGACGCCCTGAGCGGCCACACCGAAGCGCACACCGTGAGCGCCGCCGGCCTGAGCTGGGAGCCGCCCGCCGCCTGATCTTGTTTTGTCCGCCCCGGCTAGGCCCGCGAACCGAAAAGCGGGACTCCCTGCCCGCCTGCCGGGGCACCTTTTTGCAGGGTTGCACAGATGGGGGTGCACGTGACCAAATCGCAAACCGACAAGCCCGCAGCCAGCCAGCCCGCGCCGGCGCAGTGGCAATCGACATCCGCCGGCCTGAGCATGCGCGCCGATGCCACCGACGCCGGCCGGCTGGTGCGCCTGGCCGATGTGGCGCTGTGGCTGATCGAATCCGAGGGCCTGCCCCGTATCCCGGCCGTGGAGCGCCTGGCCGATGAATTGGAGGCCGCCCGGCCCGCGCCCGCCTTGTTCATGGCGCAGTCTGGCCAGTACGCGAAGCCCATCGAAGGCGATGCCGCGCGCTTTGGCTATCACACCATCGATTCATGGGCTGTTGACAGGCTGGCGCAAGAGCGATTGGCGGCCATGAACCGCGATCCATGGCGCTACAACCTGCGCAACGGGGGAATTATTCCGGCGCGTCTGTCTGATGCCGTGATGGCTGAAATCCGGGCCGCTGTTGCGGCCGGTGCCCGCCCCGCTGTGACGCTTGTTGATGAGTTGACGTACACGCTAATCGAACCGGGCGTGCCCGCCTTGTTGCGCCTGCTGCGCCGGAGCTGGGCGGGGTCTCAGATGTGGTGGATACGGAGAACCGACGCCCAAGCATTCACCGACCGGCAATTGCCCGGCCTCGCCGTGGCCGTGCGCGTGGCCGATGCCGCCCGCATTTGGGGATGGGGCCGGGCCGTGGAGCTGGTGCCCGCCGCCGCGCCGGTTTTCCCGCTGAAAGACTGGCCGGCATTGGCGGCCTACCGCCTGGCCAACCCGGGCACCGCATGGGCGCTGGGCAACCAAATCGAGATTGGCCGGGCCGAATTCACCAGGCGCGGGGGCAACGATCCGGGCCGCAAGCGGGCCACCCTTGACGCGATGGCCCGTGACGTGGGCATGTCACGCGGGCAGCCATTGGAGCGCGCGCTGTGGGGTGAACACCGCAAGCGCAAGCCGGCGCCATCGATGGCGGGTTTGCCGGCAAAGCGGCATACCCTGGCCGGCTGATCGGGGAAAAGTGGTGCAAACCAGGTGCACGCGCCCGCGCCGCCCCGCCGTTGCGCACGTCTGCGCGCACGTTTTCGGAGCCGTGCACCGCAAATGCATCACGACAAAAGGCAGGTGCAAGCCGCCCAATTGCCAACAAGCCCCAAGCGCGCCAAGTCGGATGCGCAGGGCTTATGGCAACTGCGAAAGGACTTCCAAATGCCCGCCCTTGTTCACACCACCCCCGGCGCCGTCCCGCGTGACCGCCTGCTCCGCTTGCCCCAAGTCGAGGATGCCGCCGGCATCAAGAAATCGACCGTCTATGCACTGGTGCGGGAGGGCAAGTTTCCGCCCCCCGTCCGCATCACGCGCCGCCTGTCCGCCTGGCCCGAATCGGCTGTGCTGGCCTGGGTGCAAGCACAGATCAACGGGGGTGCCAGCCATGACTGAGCGCGCCCCCAAGCCCTACACCGCGCCGGATGGCAAAACCCGCCTTGCCCGAGGCCCCAGCGAACACGCCGCCGCCATCGAATCGGCAGGGGCCAACATTGCCGACGCCCTGCGCACGCTGCCCAGCGCCGATTCATGGGAGAGCCTGCGCCTGGCCGTGAAGCACCACGGGCAGGGCACCGAAGCCGCTGGCGAGCGCATCGCGGACGCCATCGAAACGGCGGCATCGTCGATCGAGCTTCACGGAAGCGACACCGGGGAGGCACTTGACCGCCTGGCCGATGCCGTGGCCGGCGCCGGCAACGCCCAAAGCGAAGCCCTGTCCGAGTTCCTGGCGCCGGCTGTTGACCATCTGGCCGATGCTGTGACCGGCGCGGCAGACGGGCAAGCAGCGGCACAGCGTCACGCCGCCGAATGGCTGCGCGATGGACTCGACCGCATTGCCGCTGGCCTGCACCGCATCGGCGCAGCCCTTGAAGACCGCCCCGCCTGATCGCCCATGCACCCCGAGCATCCCCCCGAGCTGATCCGCGCCGCCCTTGACGCCATCCCGCCCACGCTGCCCCGCGACGAATGGGCGCGGCTGGCCATGGCGATCAAGTCGGAATACCCGGACGGCCCGGGCTTCGAGCTGTTCGACGCATGGAGCCAAAACGACGCAGCCGGCTATGACGCCAAGGCCACCGCGAGCACCTGGCGCAGCGTCAAACCCGGCGGGGGCGTGGGGCTGGGCACGTTGTTTTTCATCGCGCAGCAGCATGGATGGAAGATGCCCGAGCACGCCCGCCCGGCGCCGCCCGACGCTGCCGAGCTGGCGCGCCGCGAAGCCGAGCGCCGCGAGCGTGACCGAGCCGAGCGCCTGCGCGTGCAGGCGGCCCAAGAGGCCGCCGCAGCCGAGGCCGGCGAGCTGTGGCACCAGGCCAGCGAAGAGGGCGCCGCCGCCCACCCCTACCTGCAGCGCAAGGGCGTGGGCGCGCATGGCGTGCGCCTGGCGCCCGATGGCTGGCTGCTGGTGCCCTTGCGCGATGCGGCCGGCGAGCTGCGCAACCTGCAACGCATTGCCCCCGCCAAGCCATCCAGCGGCCCCGACAAGCTGTTTTTGCGTGGCGGGCAGGTGTCGGGCCTGCTGTGCCTGCTGGGCGCCCCTGCGGGCGATGTGGCGCTGTTGGCAGAGGGCTACGCCACCGGCGCCAGCCTGCGCGCCGCTACCGGCCTGCCCGTGGCCGTGGGCTTCAACGCCGGCAACTTGAAGGCCGCCGCCCGCGTCCTGCGCCAGATCATGGGGCCGGGCGCGCTGATCGTGGTTTGTGGCGACGACGACCGCGCGACCGAACTGCAACGGGGCAAGAACCCGGGCCGTGAGGCCGCCCAAGCCGCCGCCGCGCTGGTGCATGGCCTGGCCGTGTTGCCGCGTGGCCTGCCGGCCGGTCAAACCGACTTCAACGACCTGCACCAGCACGCCGGCCTTGATGCCGTGCGCAACCAGGTGCAAGCCGCCATCGATGCCCACCGCCGCCGCGCCCCGCCCATGCCAACCGACAACCCCGCCGCGCCGGCCGATGCCGATGCACCCGGCGCCCCCGCCGCGCCCGGGGGCAAGGCCGGCAAGCGCCCCCGGCGCAAACCCCATGCGCCCGATGCACCCGCCGCCGCTGGCGATGATGGCGCGCGCCGTGATCCCTTCATCGTCGACAGCACCGGCGTCTATCACGTCGGGCGCGACCGTGAGGGCAACGACCTGGCGCCGCAATGGCTGTGCGGCCCGCTGCACGTGACCGCCCGCACGCGCGACAGCGACGGGCACGCCTGGGGCTACCTGCTCAGTTTTTCCGACCCGAACGGGCGCCCGCGTGAATGGGCCATGCCCGCCCGCATGCTGGCCGCCGATGGGGGCGAGCTGCGCGCCGTGCTGCTGGGCATGGGCCTTTCGATCAGCACCCAATCGAGCGCGCGCAATCGCCTGTCCGAGTACCTGCAAACCCGTGAGCCCGACGCCCTGGCCGTGGCCACCGAGCGCGCCGGCTGGCACCCCACGCCCGAAGGTGGCGCCGTGTTCGTGCAGCCGCATGAAACCATCGGCGAGAGTGCCGAGCGCGTGATTTTTCAAAGCGAAGGCGCGACAGAAAACACCATTCGCCAGCGGGGCGACGTGCCCGCCTGGCGCGACCGCGTGGGCGCGCTGTGCGTGGGCAATTCGCGTTTGGTGTTCGCCGCCGCCTGCGCCTTCGCTGGGCCACTGGTGCGCCCGGCCGGCGTGGACAGTGGGGGCTTTCACTATCGGGGCGAATCATCGTCGGGCAAAACCACCGCCTTGCGCGTGGCCGCATCCATCCATGGCGGCCCCAGCTACATGCAACGCTGGCGCACCACCGACAACGCGCTAGAGCTGATCGCCGCGCAGCATTGCGATTCGCTGCTGATCCTCGACGAACTGGCGCAGGTTGATGGGCGCGTGGCCGGCGAGTGCGCCTACATGTTGGCCAACGAATCGAGCAAGGGCCGCGCATCACGCGGGGCCGCGCTGCGCGCCCGCCTGAGCTGGCGCCTGTTGTTTTTGAGCGCGGGCGAGCTGGGGCTGTCCGACCATATGGCGGAAGCCATGAAGCGCGCGCGCGCCGGGCAGGAAGTCCGCATGGTTGACGTGATTGCCGATGCGGGCTGCAACATGGGCATGTTTGAAGACCTGCACGGGCGCGACGGCCCGGCCGCCTTCGCCACCGAATTGCAGCGCGCCACCGCCGGCACCCATGGCGCCTCCGGCCGCGCCTGGCTGCAATGGCTGGCCCCACAGTGGCAGGGCCTGGGCAAGCTGCTACGCGAGCGAATGGAGGCCATGCGCGCCGCCTGGGTGCCCGCTGGCGCATCGGGGCAGGTGGAGCGCGTGGCCGCCCGCTTTGCCATCGTCGCCACCGCTGGCGAGCTGGCCACCGAAGCCGGCCTGACTGGCTGGCCAGCGGGCGAGAGTGAGCGCGCCGCCCGCAAGTGCTTTGAATCCTGGCTGGCCGCGCGTGGTGGCGCTGGCAATGCCGAGGTTCGCCAGATGCTGCAGCAGGTGCGGCGCTTCATCGAATTGAACGGTGAAGGGCGCTTCACGTGGTGGCACCGCGCCGCAGATGACCACAACGTCAAAACCCTGAACCGCGCCGGCTTCCGTCGCCTGCTGATGCCCGATGGAACGCCCATCGCCCGCAACAGCCAGCACGCAATCGAGGTGGGCGACGTGATGCCGTCCGCGCTGGGCGAAGAGACCCAAACCGAATACTTCATCTTGCCCGAGACTTTCAAGTCCGAAGTCTGCCAAGGCTTCGATCATGTGGCCGTGTGCCGCGTGCTGGTGGAACATGGCGCGCTTGTGGCGGGCGATCATCGCCACTTCGACAAGCGTATGCGCCTGCCTGGCGTCAGTGGGAACGCGCGCTGCTACCACATCACGCCCGCCTTGATGGACATTGATGTTTAAAGGAAGACCATGCACGCGACCGAAAACCAAACGAAGCACGCCACCAAATTGACCGCCGCCCGTGGCGCTGGCAATGCCGAGGTTCGCGGCATGCTGCGACAGGTGCGCCAGTTCATCGAACGCAACGCGGATGCGCGCTTTGTGTGGTGGCACCGCGCCGCAGGCGACCCCAATGCAAAGGCCATGGATCTCGCCGGCTTTCGTAGGCTGGCGCCTTCAATCGATGGCGCCGCTGCGCAAACCGAATATTTCATCCTGCCGGGCGTGTTCCGTGCCGAGGCTTGCCAAGGATTCAACCCGGCCGCCGTGTGTCACGTGCTGGCCAGATATGGCGCCCTTGCGCTGGGTGACGGCAGGCACTTCGACAAGCGTATGCGCCTGCCCGGCATTGGGAATGCCCGCTGCTACCACATCACGCCCGCCTTGATGGATGCCGATGCGTGACGCCTGGCGCGTTGCCGCATCGATCAATCGATCATCGCGCCGCCGGCTTGCAGAAAATGCAAGCCATGCCCGCCCGCGCTGTGGCGGCCGGGCCGGGGAAATTCTTTCGCGCACCAATGTCCAGGCAAGTGCGAAGGTACTTCCCGGCCTTTGCCCGTCAGGGTAATTCGCACCCCGTCTGCCCTGTAGATAGCGAAGAGCGAAAGTTACTGAAGATTTTGCGCCGCGTGCACGTTGATGGATGGGGGCGGCACCAGGTGGCAGGCGTTGCACTTCGGACGCCGCCCGCCGGCTGATCCTGCCGCCATGGCCGCGCCCAGCACTTGCGCCGCAGCCTGAGCCGATGCCCCCGGCCGCGCCGCTCGATCTCGCCCGGGCTGGTGCCCATGCCCACCCCCCTATAGGTACTCTTGCCGCAGTCCTGACAAGGGTAATTCGAGCCCCGATCGATGCGCAGTCACGGGGGCAGGTTAGGGGGGTTCCACCCTGTGTTTGCTTGGACTGCGACAGGCTGCCACCACCGCCCGCGCCGGGCACTTGCACCACCGCCCGGGCTGGTGCACCAGGCGCCACCCGTGGGCCGTGCGGGTCCTTCCTGGCCTTCCCTTTTACGGGTAATCGCGACCCCGCTTGCGCGCCAGTGAGTGGGATTCCCAGTAGGTTGACAGTTTGGTTTACAGGCCATCGGCGGATGATGGCGGAAAACCGGGCCGCGCCCACCGTGGCCCACCACTTGACCCCGCCCGAGCTGGCGCACCAGGCCGCGCCGCCGCCGCCCTGCCTGCACGCCATCGCGCACGGGCTTGGAACCGGGCGCGAAGGGTGCTCCCCTGGCGCCGCCGTCCGCGTGGCAGTGCTTTGGGCTGCGCCACCCATGGCCGGCGCACCAGGCGCAGGCGCTGCGGCCGTGGCGTGCTGGTGCCTTGTGGTGGCCATGGCGGCCCGCTGGCCGCCGCCGCTCGATCCCGCCCGAGCGGGCAATCTGAAACGACTTCAAAAACAATAGCGAAAGTTACAAAAATTCGGGGATTCTGTTACCTGAAAATTTTTCGATACTTCATGCATAAACTATCTGTCAATTGCATCCATATGCAACGTAATCGCTCATAAAATAAGCAAAACAGGTCATTTCTAAGGGTAAACCCTAGCATTTTGCCCCCGCATGCCCCCGCAACTTCCGAGGTTGCGGGGGCAAACTAAGTCATTGATTTATAAGGTTGCCCCCGCTGCCCCCGCATGCCCCCGCAGAAAAAATCAATGTCTGAATTTTTTCGGCTGTGGATAACTTTCAAAAAACGCAAAATCAGCGGTTTTTCGGGCTGAAAAGTTACAAATTTTCCCGCCATCGTTACAACCACCCCGGCGGCCAGCTTTCAGGCTCTTCGAGCTGGCGCCACCTGGCCGGCCGCGCCGCGCCTGGCGCCCGGTCTGGATCGATGGGCGCTGCGAGGATGTGCCCCCACTTTCCGAAAATGTGCCCCCAAATATGCCCCCACGTGCTCCCGGATGGCCGTAGACTTTGCCGGCCGATTGCGCACCCGAAGCGCCGTGCTGTAGAGGGAAAAAAGAAAAGGCCCGCACGGTCTTGGAACCATGCGGGCCTTCATGTGGTGCCCGGGGCCGGAATCGAACCGGCACGGTGTTGCCACCGGCAGATTTTGAGTCTGCTGCGTCTACCGATTTCGCCACCCGGGCCGAGTCGAACGCAAGCCGCAAATTATGGCACAGTGATGTCCATGAACTACCCAACGATCGAAGACGCGGTGGGGCGTACGCCCTTGGTTCAACTGCAGCGCATCGGCGCGGCCGAGCAGGCGGCGCGAGGCACCGTGGTGTTGGCCAAGCTGGAGGGCAACAACCCGGCGGGCTCGGTGAAGGACCGCGCGGCGCTGTGGATGATTCGCGGCGCCGAGGCGCGCGGCGAGATCAAGCCGGGCGACACGCTGATCGAGGCCACCAGCGGCAACACCGGCATCGCGCTGGCCATGGCCGCCTGCGTCAAGGGCTACCGCATGATCCTGATCATGCCGGAGGACCTGTCGGTCGAGCGCGCGCAGACCATGAAGGCCTACGGCGCCGAGTTGATCCTGACGCCGCGCTCGGGCGGCATGGAATACGCGCGCGACCTGGCCGACAAGATGGTGGCGCAGGGCAAGGGCCGCGTGCTCGACCAGTTTGCCAACGCCGACAACCCGCTGGCGCACTACGAGAGCACCGGTCCCGAGCTGTGGGAGCAGACCGGCGGGCGCATCACGCACTTCGTGTCGGCCATGGGCACCACCGGCACCATCATGGGCGTGGGGCGCTTTCTGCGCGAGAAGAACCCAAAGGTGCGCATCATCGGCGCGCAGCCGGCCGAGGGCGCGCGCATTCCGGGCATTCGCAAATGGCCCGAGGCCTATCAGCCCAGGATCTACCAGCCCAGCGAGGTCGATGAATGGGTTCCCGTGCTGCAGGGCGACGCCGAAGAAATGGCGCGGCGCCTGGCGCGCGAGGAGGGCATCTTTGGCGGCATCTCATCCGGCGGCGCGGCCTGGGTGGCGCAGCAGGTGGCGGCGCGCGAGTCGAATGCCACCATCGTCTTCGTGGTGTGCGACCGCGGCGATCGCTACCTGTCGACCGGCGTCTTTCCTGCCTGATTCAAGGAAAATCGGCCTGTAGCGCACGTGAATCGTGCGCAAATAGCTATAAAAATAATAGTATCATGAGCGCCTTCCGATTTTGCCCCAGCTGCGCCACCCCGCTCGAATGGATCGTGCAGGACGAGGACGGCGGCCCCACCGAGCGCCTGCGCTGCCCGGCCTGCGGCTTCACGCACTGGAACAACCCCACGCCCGTGCTGGCGGCCATCGTCGAATACCGCGGCCAGGTGCTGCTGGCGCGCAACGCCGCCTGGCCGGCCAAGATGTTTGCGCTGATCACCGGCTTCATGGAGGCGGGCGAGACGCCGCAAGAAGGCATTGCGCGCGAGGTCAAGGAAGAAACCAACCTGGACGTGAGCGAGATCCACATCGTCGGCGCCTACGACTTCCAGCGCATGAACCAGGTCATCATCGCCTACCACGTGGTGGCCGAGGGTGAGGTGCGCCTGTCGCCCGAACTGGTGGACTGGCGCCTGTACGACCTGCCCGACCTGAAATGCTGGCCGGCCGGCACCGGTTACGCGCTGGCCGACTGGCTGCGCACGCGCGGGCACGAGCCGGTGTTCTTCACGCCCGAGGAAAACGCCGAGCGGCGGCGCGGCCTGGATTGACTGACAATCCGGGCATGGATATCACGAAGGACGTCGATGCGCGCGGACTGAACTGCCCGCTGCCCATCCTGAAGGCCAAGAAGGCGCTGTCGGAGCTGCACAGCGGCGATCTGCTGCGCGTGATCAGCACCGACCCCGGTTCGGTGCGCGACTTTCAGGCCTTTGCCAAGCAGACGGGCAACGAGCTGGTCGAGCAGCAGAGCACCCCGGACGAGTTCGTGCACGTGCTGCGGCGGCGCTGAGCGGCTACAGCGTCAGCGATTTCAGGTAGTCGCGAAAGCCGGCGCCCATCTGCGGGTGCTGCAAGGCCAGTTCCACAGTGGCCTGCAAAAAGCCTTCCTTGCTACCACAATCATAGCGTTTGCCGCTGTATTGATAGGCGTAAACGGCCTCCTTGGCCATCAGCCGCGCAATGGCGTCGGTAAGCTGGATTTCGCCGCCGGCGCCCGGAGTCTGCTGGCGAATCTCGTCAAAGATGCCGGCGCTGAGCACATAGCGCCCGGCCACCGCCATGCGTGAGGGCGCCTGATCGGGCGCGGGTTTTTCGACGATGCGCTCGATGTCGATCAACCGGTCGCCCGCCGGTTGGCCGGCCACGATGCCGTAGCGGTGCACCTGGTCGGGCGGCACCTGCTGCACCGCCAGCACCGAGCGGCCCAGGCGCGCGTAGGCGTCCACCATCTGCTTGAGCACCGACGCGCCGCCGGGCGGGCCCACCATCAGGTCGTCGGCCAGCAGCACGGCAAAGGGCTGCTCGCCCACGATGTGGGCGGCGCACAGCACGGCGTGGCCCAGGCCCAGCGAGCGCGGCTGGCGCACGTAGCTGCAGTCCATGTCGTCGGGCGCGACGGCACGCACCACGTCCAGCAGGGCCTGCTTGCCAGCGGCCTGCAGCTCGCTTTCCAGCTCGTAGGCGGTGTCGAAGTGATCCTCGATGGCGCGCTTGCTGCGTCCGGTGACGAACACCATGTGGCGCACGCCGGCGGCGTAGGCCTCTTCGACGGCGTACTGGATCAGCGGCTTGTCGACCACCGGCAGCATTTCCTTGGGGCTGGCCTTGGTGGCCGGCAGAAAGCGGGTGCCCAGGCCGGCGACGGGAAAGACGGCGGTGCGGACGGGATGGGGAATGGGCATGGCGGCAGGGTGTTACATTTTCGCCCCAGAACTCTTGGGTGCGGCCTGCGCGGCCGCCCCATGGGCAGGGAGAACAACGGGGACAAGCGTGGAGATATTGCTGCTGGAGAACCTGGCTGCCGATGCCCGCCAATGGCTGGCGGCACGCCATCAGGTCGATTATCGGCCAGAGCTGGCGCTGGACGCGGTGGCGCTGCGCGCCCGTCTGTACAAGACCGAGGCCCTGGTGGTGCCGCCCTGGCTGCGCGTGGGTGCCCAGTTGCTGGACTATGCGCCGCGCCTGGTGGCGCTGGGGCGCATTCACGAGGGCGGCGACAACCTCGACTTCGAGGCATGCCAGCGCCGCGGTGTGCGCGTCATCCAGGCCACCAGCGCCACCACCCGCGCCACGGCCGAGTTCCTGCTGATGGCCCTGCTGACCCTGTTTCGATCGGGCGGCAACCTGAGCGTGGGCGGCGAGGCCGGCGCGCCCCAGTCACCCGGGGGCGAGATCAACGACAGCGTGATCGGTCTGTTCGGCATGTCGGCGCCGGCGCAGATGCTGGCACCCATGCTGGTGGCGCTGGGCGCGCGCGTGCTGGGCTACGACCCGGCCCTGCACCGCAGTGCCGAGTTGTGGGCGCGCCTGGGCGTGCAGCCGCTGTCGCTGGCCGAGATGCTGCAGTCCGCCGATGCGGTGTCGATGCAGACCGTGTACGCCTCGCGCTACCGCGGCCTGGTGGGCGAGCGCGTGCTGCAGTCGTGCAAGCCGGGGCAGCTGTGGGTAAGCGCCAGCCGCGCGGCGCTGTTTGACCTGGACGCGCTGGCGCAGGCGCTGCGCTCGGGGCGCATGGCGGCTTGCTGGCTGGACAGCGACGACGAGGTGCTGGCCCAGCCGGGCCAACCGCTCAAGGGTCTGCCCTCGGTGCGCATCACGCCGCGCCTGGCACCGCGCACGCAGGAGTCGTATCTGCGCGGCAGCTGGTACCTGGCCGACCGCCTGCACCAGACGCTGGAGTACAGCGCCCGGCACGGCGGCTGGCAAGGGCCGGACAGCGCGTCGATGGCGCTGGGCTGAGCGCCCGGCGGCATTCAGCCCAGGCGCGCCCGTTGCGCCTGGATCTTCTCGAGTGCCGCGCCAAAGTCGGCCACGCGCTTTTGCTCCTGCTCGATCACCGCCGGCGGCGCCTTGGCGGTGAAGGCGGCGTTGCCCAGCTTGCCCTGGGCCTTGGCCAACTCGGCCTGCAGGCGCGCAGCCTCCTTGCCCAGGCGGGCTTTCTCGGCCGCGACGTCGATCTCCATGAACAGCGCCAGGCGCGCGTCACCGACCACGGCCACCGGCGCGGCCTGCGCAGCGGCGGCCCATTCGGCTTCGCCGGCAAACACCTTGACCTCGCCCAGCTTGGCCAGGGCCTGCAGGGCTGCGGCGTGCGTGCCGATGAAGTCGCCATCGCCCAGCACGTACAGGGGCAGGCGCTGCGCGGGCGAAACGCCCATCTCGCCGCGCAGATTGCGGCAGGCATCCACCAGCGCCTTCAGGTGCGCCACCTGGGCTTCGGCGGCCTCGTCGAGGTTGGCCGACTGGGCCTCGGGGTAGGGTGCCACGGCAATCGAGTCGCCCGCCTTGCCGGCCACGGGTGCCACGGCCTGCCACAGCGCCTCGGTCACGAAGGGGATGATGGGGTGGGCCAGGCGCAGGATGGCCTCGAGCACGCGCACCAGGGTGCGGCGCGTGGCGCGCTGCTGCGCGGGCGTGCCGGCCTGGATCTGCACCTTGGCGATTTCGAGGTACCAGTCGCAGAACTCGTTCCAGACAAAGTCGTAGATTGCGCTGGCTACGGTGTCCAGGCGGTAGTCGGCAAAGCCCTTGGCCACCTGGGCTTCAGTCTTCTGCAGCAGGCTGACGATCCAGCGGTCGGCGGCGCTGCGCTCGCCGGCACCGTCCGCATCCGCCCCGCAATCAAATCCCTCACAGTTCATCAGCACGAAGCGAGATGCGTTCCACAGCTTGTTGCAGAAGTTGCGGTAGCCCTCGCAGCGCTTGCTGTCGAAGTTGACGGTGCGCCCCAGCGTGGCCATGGCCGCGAAGGTGAAGCGCAGCGCGTCGGCGCCGTAGCCGGGGATGCCGTCCGGGAATTCCTTCTTGGTGTTCTCGCGCACCTTGGGCGCCGTCTCGGGCTTGCGCAGGCCGGTGGTGCGCTTGTCCAGCAGGGGCTCCAGCGCGATGCCGTCGATCAGGTCCACCGGGTCGAGCACGTTGCCTTCGCTCTTGCTCATCTTCTTGCCGTGCGCGTCCAGCACCAGGCCGTGGATGTACACGTCGCGGAACGGCACCTGGCCGGTGAAGTGCGTGGTCATCATGATCATCCGGGCGACCCAGAAGAAGATGATGTCGTGGCCGGTGACCAGCACGCTGCTGGGCAGGTAGAGCGCGAGGTCTTCGGTTTTTTCGGGCCAGCCCAGGGTGGAGAAGGGAACGAGCGCCGACGAATACCAGGTGTCCAGCACGTCCTCGTCGCGGGTCAACGTGCCGGTGTAGCCGGCTTTTTCGGCCCTGGCCCGCGCCTCGTCTTCGCTGCGTGCTACAAAAACAGAACCATCGCTGCCGTACCACGCCGGGATCTGGTGGCCCCACCACAGCTGGCGCGAGATGCACCAGTCCTGGATGTTGTTCATCCACTGGTTGTAGGTGTTGACCCACTGCTCGGGCACGAAGCGCACCTGGCCCGACTGCACGGCGTCGATGGCTTTTTGGGCGATGCTCTTGCCGGTTTCATCCGCCTTGCTCATGGCGACAAACCATTGGTCCGTGAGCATGGGCTCGATGATCTGGCCCGTGCGGGCGCAGCGCGGCACCATCAGCTTGTGCTTCTTGGTCTCCACCAGCAGGCCCTGCGCCTGCAGGTCGGCCACGATGGCCTTGCGCGCCGCAAAGCGCTCCATGCCCTGGTACTTGGCGGGCGCCTGCTCGTTGATGTGCGCGTCCAGCGTCAGCACCGAAATCATCGGCAGCCCGTGGCGCTGGCCCACGGCGTAGTCGTTGGCGTCGTGCGCGGGCGTGACCTTGACCACGCCGGTGCCGAAGTCCTTGTCCACGTAGTCGTCGGCAATCACCGGGATGGCGCGGCCCACCAGCGGCAGCGTGACCTGCTGGCCGATGAAGCGCCGGTAGCGCTCGTCCTCGGGGTGCACCATCAGCGCCACGTCGCCCAGCATGGTCTCGGGGCGGGTGGTGGCCACCACCAGCTGCTCGCCGCTGTCGTCGGCCAGGGGGTAGGCGATGTGCCACAGAAAACCGTCTTCCTCGGTGCTTTCCACCTCCAGGTCGCTCACCGCGCTTTTCAGCTCGGGGTCCCAGTTGACCAGGCGCTTGCCGCGGTAGATCAGGCCCTGCTCGTGCAGGGTGACGAAGGTTTCGGTGACCACCCTGGACAGCCTGTCGTCCATGGTGAAGTACTCGCGGCTCCAGTCCACGCTGTCGCCCATGCGGCGCATCTGCTGCGTGATGGTGGCGCCCGACGTTGCTTTCCACTCCCACACGCGGGCGACGAAGTTCTTGCGGCCCAGCTCGTGGCGGCTCTGGCCCTGGGCCTGCAGCTGGCGCTCGACCACGATCTGCGTGGCGATGCCGGCGTGGTCGGTGCCTGGAATCCACGCCGTGTTGTAGCCGCGCATGCGGTGGTAGCGCGTCAGGCTGTCCATGATCGTCTGGTTGAACGCATGGCCCATGTGCAGCGTGCCGGTGACGTTGGGCGGCGGCAGCTGGATGGCGAAGTTGCGGCCTGCGGCGGCGGCCTCGGCATTGGCCTGGCCGGTGCCGCGCCAGCCCGCGCGCCCCAGTCCGGCCTGCTCCCATGCGGGGCCCCAGTGCGCTTCGACGGTGGCCGGGTCAAAGGATTTGGACAGCGCCGCCAGGCGCGCTTGAGTGGGTTGGTCAGGCATGGTGGGATCGGGGGGTGTCGCCGGCGGGCGCAGGGGGCAGGCGAACGGTCGGCAAAAGCGATGATTTTAGCGGCCGGCCCGCGGCGCGGCGCCGGTGCGGGTTGGGCACGGATTTAAGCCAAAACGGGCTCTTGCGCAGGTCAATCAAGCGCGGACAGCTATCAAAACGATACTTGCGGCGAAGACCTTCCGGCGTCGGGCGGGACTGCAGCGGGGCGGGCAAGTCCCCAGGGCAACGCTGAACAGGCCCCATGCGCGTCGCGCATCCCTGATTGGGGCGGTCTGCGGCGTTGCCAATGCTCGCGATAGCTCCGGCTATCGCTGCGCTTTGCGCCTTGCATCCCATCCCCAATCAGGGCGCGCACCAGCGCAGGGACTTATTCAGCGTCGCCCTAGAATCGCGCCCCATGCCGCTGGAATCCGATGTCGCCGCCCTGACCCGTGCCGTCCTGGTGGCCACCTTCGTGCTGTCGGCCGTGTTCGGCGCCATCGTGCACCGCACCGGCTTTTGCACCATGGGCGCGGTGGCCGACGTGGTGAGCATGGGCGAGTGGACGCGCATGCGCCAGTGGGCGCTGGCCGCGGGCGTGGCGGTGCTGGGCTTCGCGCTGCTGGGCGCGGGCGGCTGGATTCGCCCGTCCGACTCGGTGTACGCCGACACCCGCTGGATGTGGCTGTCCTCGGTGGTGGGCGGCGCTCTGTTCGGGGTGGGCATGGTGCTGTCCTCGGGCTGCGGCAGCAAGAACCTGGTGCGCATGGGCGCGGGCAACCTGAAGGCGCTGGTGGTGTTCCTCGTCATGGCCCTGTCGGCCTACATCACGCTGCGCGGCCTGACGGCGGTGTGGCGCGACGCCACGGTCGATCGGGTGTACGTGGCCTTTTCCGGGCCCGCCACGCTGGGCCATCTGTCGGCGCACTACCTGGGCTGGTCGCATGCGGCCGCCCTGCTGGTGCCGGCGGTGGCGGTGGGCGGCGCGCTGCTGGTCTGGGCCTGCATGGGGCGCGATTTTTTGCGCGCCGACAACCTGCTGGCCGGCATCGGCATCGGCGCGGTCATCGTCGGCATGTGGTGGGTCAGCGGCGCGCTGGGCTACGTGGCCGAGCACCCGCAGACGCTGGAGGCCACCTACCTGGGCTCGCGCACCGGCCGCATGGAGGCGCTGACCTTCACCGCGCCGCTGGCCTGGGCCATCGACTGGCTGATGTTCTACAGCGACAGCAACCGCCACCTGAGCATCGCCGCCGTGTCGGTGGCCGGCGTGGTGGCGGGCGGCTTTTTGCATGCGGTGGCCACGCGGCGCTTTCGCTGGGAGGGCTTTCGCACCACCGAGGACCTGGCCGCGCACCTGATCGGCGCCGTGCTGATGGGCGTGGGCGGCGTCACCGCGCTGGGCTGCACCATCGGCCAGGGCCTGAGCGGGGTGTCCAACCTCAGCCTGACCAGCTTCAGCGCGGTGGCCAGCATCATCGGCGGGGCGGTGCTGGCGCTCAAGCTGCAGACGTGGCGGCTGGAGCGCGCGCCGTGACCGAGGCGTTCGGCGTCGACAGCGAGCGCCGCTTCGGCGGCCTGGCGCGCCTGTACGGCGCCGCCGGCGCGGCGCGCATCCGCGCCGCGCACGTGGCGGTGGTGGGCATCGGCGGCGTGGGCTCGTGGGCGGCCGAGGCGCTGGCGCGCAGCGGCGTGGCGCAGCTGACGCTGATCGACATGGACCACGTGGCCGAGTCCAACGTCAACCGGCAGGTGCACGCGCTCACCGCCACCCTGGGCCAGGCCAAGGTCACGGCCATGCGCGAGCGCATCGCGCAGATCCATCCCCAGTGCCGGGTGCACGAGGTCGATGCCTTCGTCGAGCCCGGCAACTGGCCGCAGCTGCTGCCGCAGCCGGTGGACGCGCTCATCGACGCCTGCGACCAGGCGCGCGCCAAGCTGGCCCTGGCGAGCTGGGCGCGTGCCAGCGCGACGCTCTTCGTCACCGTCGGCGCGGCGGGCGGCAAGCGCCACGGCGAGCGCGTGGAGATCGCCGACATCGCCGCGGTCACGCACGACCCGCTGATCGCCCAGCTGCGTTACCGCCTGCGCCGCGAGGGCCTGCGCCCGGCGCCCGGCAAGCCGTTCGGCGTGACGGCCGTGTTCAGCCGCGAAAGCGTCGCCCCGCCCGACCGGTGCGACGCGCCGGCGGCGGTGGACGGCTCGCTCAATTGCCACGGCTACGGCTCCAGCGTGACGGTGACGGCCGCGTTCGGCTTGTGCGCGGCGGGCTGGGTCCTGGATCACCTGGCCCAGGGCAGGCCGTCGGTTGCGCTATAATTTTGGGCTTGCCCGCGCACGGATGAAGCGCGGGGCACAGGAGGGTCGTTAGCTCAGTCGGTAGAGCAGCGGACTTTTAATCCGTTGGTCGCGTGTTCGAGTCACGCACGACCCACCAACGTCGCTCCATCCGCTCGATGGGGCCGCGCGCGGGACGGCCAGGAGGCGCCGTCCGGGATACGCCGTTCAGTTGCCCTCGGCCTTGCCGCCCATGCGAAGGATGGGGCCTCGGCCCGCCCAGAATTTCCTTCGCCCCAGACGCCTGAAGGATGCGCCCGAGCATGAGTCGTTCCACCCCCGATACCGCCGCGCCAGCCGTGGCCCCGTCCAAGAACCGGGTCATCAAGAAGTACCCCAACCGCCGCCTGTACGACACCAGCGCCTCGTCCTACATCACGCTGGCGCAGGTGCGGCAGCTGGTGATGGAGCGCGATCCGTTCGTGGTGCTGGACGCCAAGTCGGGCCAGGACCTGACGCGCAGCATCCTGCTGCAGATCATCCTGGAGGAGGAGGCCGCCGGCGCGCCCATGTTCACCGAGCCCATGCTGGCCGAGATCATCCGCTTCTACGGCCACGCCATGCAGGGCTTCATGGGCTCGTACCTGGAGAAGAACATCCAGGCGCTGGCCGAGATCCAGACCAGGCTGGCCGAGCAGTCGCAGAGCCTGACGCCCGAGATGTGGACCCAGTTCATGAGCCTGCAGTCGCCGCTGATGCAGAGCGTGATGGGCAGCTACCTGGAGCAGTCCAAGGCCGCCCTCCTGCAGATGCAGGAGCAGATGACCCGGCAGGCCGACCAGCTGCTGGGTGCCTTCGGCATCCGGCGCTGAGGCTGGCACCGTTCAGGACGAACCCGTGCCTGGACAACATCGATTGAAACCATGAGTGAAACCATTGCAGCGCCCGCCCCGCGCATCGGCTTTGTCAGCCTGGGGTGCCCCAAGAACCTGACCGATTCCGAGCTGATCCTGACGCAGCTGAGCGCCGAGGGCTACCAGACCAGCAAGACCTTCGAGGGGGCCGACCTGGTGGTGGTCAACACCTGCGGCTTCATCGACGAGGCCGTCAAGGAAAGCCTGGACACCATCGGCGAGGCGCTGGCGGTCAACGGCAAGGTCATCGTGACCGGCTGCCTTGGTGCAAAAAAGATAGCTGCTCGCGCAGATGGTACGACGGCTGCAGGCCAGGATGAACCCGAAACCCTGGTCAAGCACCTGCACCCGGCGGTGCTGGCCGTGACCGGCCCGCACGCCACGCAGGACGTGATGGACGCCGTGCACCGGCACCTGCCCAAGCCGCACGACCCGTTTCTGGATTTGGTGCCGGGCGCGTTCGGCACCGCGGGCCTGAAATTGACGCCACGCCACTACGCCTACCTGAAGATCAGCGAGGGCTGCAACCACCGCTGCACCTTCTGCATCATCCCGTCCATGCGCGGCGACTTGGTCAGCCGCCCGATCGGCGACGTGCTGAAGGAGGCCAAAGCGCTGTTCGAGGGCGGCGTCAAGGAGCTGCTCGTCATCAGCCAGGACACCTCGGCCTACGGCGTCGACGTGAAATACCGCACGGGCTTCTGGGACGGGCGCCCGGTCAAGACGCGTCTGCTGGAGCTGGTGCAGGCCCTGAGCGAGCTGGCCGCGCCGCACGGCGCCTGGGTGCGGCTGCACTACGTGTACCCGTACCCCAGCGTGGACGAGATCGTGCCGCTGATGGCCGAGGGCAAGGTGCTGCCCTATCTGGACGTGCCGTTCCAGCACAGCCACCCCGAGGTACTGCGCCGCATGAAGCGCCCGGCCAGCGGCGAGAAGAACCTGGAGCGCATCGAGCGCTGGCGTGCGCTGTGCCCCGACATCGTGATCCGCTCCACCTTCATCGCCGGCTTTCCGGGCGAGACCGAGGCCGAGTTCGAGGACCTGCTGGACTTCATGCGCGCCGCGCGCATCGACCGCGCGGGCTGCTTTGCCTATTCGCCGGTCGAGGGCGCCGCGGCCAACGCGCTGGAAGGCCAACTGCCCGCCGAGCTGCGCGAGGAGCGCCGCGCGCGCTTCATGGCCGTGGCCGAGCAGGTGTCAATGGACAAGCTGCGCGAGCGCGTGGGCGCGACCATGCAGGTGCTGGTGGATTCTGCCCCCGCCCTGGGCCGCCGCGGCGGGGTGGGGCGCAGCTACGCCGACGCACCCGAGATCGACGGCGTGGTGCAGCTGCTGCCGCCCGAGAAGGCCAGCAAGACGCTGAAGGTGGGCACCTTCACCCGCGCGCGCATCGTCGGCACGCAGGGCCATGACTTGATTGCGCAGCCCGTTTGATGACCAGGCAAGAAAAAAGCCACCCGAAGGTGGCTTTTGCGTGGCAGCGAGTCTGGTATGTTCCAGCCCGTTGCTTTTTTATTGTTGGTGCCCAGGAGAGGACTCGAACCTCCACGGAGTTACCCGCTAGTACCTGAAACTAGTGCGTCTACCAATTCCGC
>OFJB01000170.1_pt1 | contig 36698 bp, 28 predicted proteins | sample 1775081 | NCBI WGS metagenome assembly OFJB01 (sample SAMN08195771, study PRJEB24354) | sludge metagenome | isolation source: initial sludge from phenol fed wastewater aerobic bioreactor | place: India: Nagpur | collected 2016-06-05
TTATCTTGCCAGGTTGGTGCAAAACTCCAGGGATCGATTTCAAGGTCTGGTGTACTCTGGGCCCGAAAGGGGAGTATTCTGTCTCATTGATGATATTTATCTTGAGATAGTTCTTAATCACTTGTTAAATAATGCTGCTCGTTATAGAGCAAGCGGTGGATTAATGAGGATAACGCTGTTTAATAATTCTGACTCGGGCGAGGCAGTGATAGAGGTGTACAACGACGGCTCAACAATACCACCAGATCGTCTTAAATCTATATTTCTCTATAAAACCAGCGATAGCTCAGATCCCCAAAGCAGAGGTATTGGTCTGTTTGCCGCAAAATCTTATCTCATTGGAATGAATGCAACTATTTCAGTCGAAAATAGAGAGCATGGAGTGGCATTCAGCATTAACGTTCCCACCAGTAGTGTCGCCTGAGCGATGTCTTAATTGACCGCTTTCCATATTGCATAGCACTACATCTTCAGATTTTAATCTGTTGCTGGATTTCTTGGAGGCAGTGATTTTGGTTTTGTGGTGTGAGTGAGCGTAGATCGTCCAGTGCGAGATTTCTTTGACCGGTTAAAGACTTTGTTTGTAGCAGCCTGCTGAAATACTCCCCTGCCTACAAGCCCCTCGCATTCCCGATCAGGCTATTCTTCCAGCCGTTTTTCGCATCTTTCAGATATCCGTGTTCAGCATTCAACAACTGCATGGAGACCAAGAGCCAGCTCAATGCGCGGGAGTTTTTGGAGGTCTTAAAGGCGAGTTGAAGGTGTGCTGGATGAGACGCGAAGGCACGGGGATTCGGCGTAGGAATGCGCCGAAAGATTGTTTTCAATACTGGAACAGTTAGTTTGCGACTGGGTGGTTTTTCTCTGAACACCATCGGCGTACAGTTCATCCCATCGATGAGCCGAACCCGCAAGGCGACTCACCGAACCCGGTTCAGGAATGGTTTTTGACCCGGCTTTTTTGAGACGCTTTTTAACTTTCAAGGATTTTCATCATGAACAAGACCGCTCGTTTCCTCTCCGTCGCTGCTGTTGCCGCTTTCGCCGCCTTTGGCGCCCATGCTGACGAAGCCGATGGCTCGCAATTTGCCCTGAAGTTCGACACGAACCGCACCCGCGCTGAAGTGCAAGCCGAAGCTGTAGTGGAAGCCAAGACCCACAACATGGAACCCGCAGGCTCGCGTGTGGTGACCTACAAGTCCAACGCGGACCGCGCTGCAGTGCGTGCCCAGGCTGCCGAAGCCGTGCGCACCGGCCAGATCCCCCACGGCGAATTCAGCGCCATGTAATTGGTAGACCAACTGCTTGAGTTGGATTGAAGCAGTTGCGGGACTTCCCATGGTGGTGGCACTTTGCATTTGCGGGTGTTGCTGCCATGGGGAGTGTTAACTGAGCCGCAGGGGCGGGCAGGCAGAAGGGGCTCCCTTTGGGAGCCCTTTTTGTTTGTGGACCCCATCTCTGCAAGCAGCTGTAAAACCCTGCGGGATCCGAGCCTTCGGGCCAGAAGCGAGAGGTGAACGGTGCTCCAATCGGGCTTCGTTTTGTTCGACCCGAATGCTCCTTCTGTGAATCGTTTGTCCTCTTGGCCAGGCCGTGTGCGCCTGGCAGCTCTGCTGGCCCTGACTCTTGCCGGCGCTGCTCTCCCCCATCCTTCCTGGGCGCGTTCCCCGCAGTTCGACAGTGCGGCGCTGCTCACGCCCGAGCCCACGTCCTTTGCGCAGTGCCCGCAGTTCTTTGCGAACGGCACTCCTCCGGCCATCACGCCCCGGCCACAGCTGCGCGAGCTTTGCTATGAAGCGTTTGCGGTGTTGCACTCCGGAACCACCAAGACACCGGTGTTTGTGGCCCAGCGCCTGAACCGCAGGCTCATCGAGGATGCTGACGAGAAACGGGCGAAGCGGTTCTTTGCAGATGCGCGCTTGCCCAGTGGCGAGCGGGCGGAGCTGGAGGACTACAAGAACTCCGGATACAGCCGTGGGCACATGGCACCTGCGGGAGATATGCCAACACCTACGGCCATGGCCCAGAGCTTCAGTCTGGCGAACATGGCTCCCCAGAATGCCCAGCACAACGGTGGCGCCTGGAACAAGATCGAGCAGGACACGCGGCACTATGCGAAGCGGGCCAAGGGGGATGTGTTTGTGATCACTGGGCCGGTGTTCACGGATGCGGGGCCACGCATTGGAGCCAATGGGGTGAAGGTGCCGACCTATCTGTACAAACTGGTCTATGACGCCACGACCAACAAGGCCTGGGCGCATTGGCAAGCGAATCAGGAGGGCGAGACTGTGGGTCGGCCGATCAGCTATCAGGAGCTGGTGAAGCGCACGGGCGTGGAGTTTTTGCCAAGAAGTGCACTGCAGCATTGAATCGCAGCAAGGACCGTGTCAGCGACGGGGTTATAAATCGATCCTTTCTAACCTCTACACGTGAGCATCCATGAACCGCGCAGAACTCGTTGAAATCCTGGCGTCCAAGAATGACCTGTCCAAGGCCGCAGCCAATGCGGTGCTGGAAACTCTGATCGACACCATCCAGACGGCCGTCAAGAAGGGCGATGCCGTGCAGCTGGTGGGCTTCGGCACATTCAAATCGGCCAAGCGTGCGGCACGCACGGGCAAGAACCCATCGACAGGTGCTGCTCTGAAGATCCCTGCAAGCACGGTGCCTAAGTTTGTGGCGGGTGCGAAGTTCAAGGCCGTGGTGGATCCCAAGGCTGCCAAGCGCAAGGCAGACAAGGCTGGGAAGTAAGTACAGCGCTTTCCGTCCAATCAAAAAAACCGCCATGGGCTCAGGCCTTTGGCGGTTTTTTTTGTGCTTCCTAGCCGGGAAATAGACCGATCTGCCCCGTTTGATCCAAACAGCTACCGAACGACCTTCCAACCCATCTCACGGCTGAGTTGCACCGCAGCAGCTTTGGTGGGTACTGCGTCCATCCAGAAGGAAGGATCGTCCAGTACACGGATCACCCATTGCGGTTCACCTGTCTCAGTGGTGTGATCGATGATCACCTCCAGCCTGTCTTCCAGGGCATAGCGGATAGCCGTGGCATAGCTGACAGGCGCTTCCTTCTTGAACTCCTTCGCCCACGGCGTTTGTTCGAGGGTTTCCTGAGTCCAGGTGGGTTTGGTGGTCATGGTGCGGAATCTTACGAGGTGGGGGTGTCGATTTGGTGTTCTAGGTGGTAGACCGGGGCATCTCGTACCATCAGGGCCATGAATACATTTTCGAATGCGTTTCGCGCTGAAGTTGTTCGCATGGCGCGCAACGAGCTAAAGCCTGAACTCCAGGGTATGCGCAAGGCGATCACCGGCCACCGCTCTGAGATCGCGGCACTGAAGCGGGAAGTGAAGAGCCTCACTTCGCAGTTGAAGTCGGCTCAACGCCAGACCAAGGTTGGGGGCGGGGCTGCATCCGATCAACCCAAAGTTTCGAAACGGGCCGCGCGCGAGGAATTCGTGTTCGCGCCGGAGATGCTGGCGCAGATGCGCAATGCACTGGGAGCCACCCAGCTTCAAATGGCGGCCCTGTTGGCCGTCTCTCCTCTCACGTACTCGCGGTGGGAGAAGGGGCAGGCTTACCCCCGAACCAAACAGCTGGCGAAGATTGCGGAATTGGTGAACATGGGACCAGCCAAAGCCGAGAAGAAGATGCGCCAGGCTGCGAAGGCCTGAGGCCCAACTGCGCGGCATGCGCTGTGGACCGCCACGAAGGAACTAGGCGAAGCTGCCTTTCTGGATTTGCAGAAGCGTTGCTTGGACCAACGCCAGCCCTTCGGGTTCTTGCAGGACATCCCACGGACGGCGGTTTCCGAAGGCGGGAAGTGGCGCCGCCAGCCACTCCTGCAGCCAAGCCTCGGCGCTGAATCCCTCGGAGTTGCCCGATTCCATGACGATCTGCTGGACCAGGTCCGTCAGAACTTGTGGGGGATGTACGTCGTTGGAGTGGGCCATGCTGCATTCTGGTCTCGTGCCCCGGCACTCGCAACCCGGAGGCTGGGCCTCAGTGTGAAGACTTCGCCCCGCGTGTTTTCCTACCACGCGCGTGTTAGATAACATGGCCGTGTTATTAGCCTAGCCGCCATGCCCTCCCCCAAGACATCCGAACGAACCGCGCAAGCGCTGCAGCGTGTGGCCGCGATGTTCGAAGCCAAGGGTTGGAAGGTCCTGGCCAGTGAGCCCGGCAGCACGGGGCCAGACCTCGTCGTTCGGCGGCGGGGTAAGCGCTACGGGGTGGTACTCAAAGCCACATCCGAGGGGCGAGCAGACAGGGTGATTCCGCTGCTGTCCCAAGCCGTTCTTGAAGCTCGGGCTTATGCCCTTCAGTCGCGTGGATCCATGCCCCTGGCCGTGGTGCATGTGGACCATGCGCCGAGAGCGCTCATTGCCAATGTGATGGCTTTTGCGCAGGAGTTCGCGGCGGAGGTGGCCGTGGGCTTCGTCTCTGCAGAGGGAGCGAGTGAGTTTCTGGGGGACGGATTGGCAGATCTCAACGTCTCTGCACCCTTCAGGCCGCGACAGGTCAGGGGCACGCTGATCCCCGCAGACAACCTGTTTTCTGATCTGAACCAGTGGATGCTGAAGGTCTTGTTGGCGCCGGAGTTGCCAGAAGGGATGCTGAACGCTCCCCGGGGCCAGTACCGCAATGGGGTGGAGCTCGCGCGAGCGGCGCAGGTTTCTGCGATGACCGCCTCCAGGTTCTTGCAGCAGCTGCGGCGCGAGAGATTCCTGCGGGAGTCTCAAGAATTTCTCACGCTGGTGCAGAGAGAGGAGCTGTTCGAGCGCTGGAGTTCAGTGGCGCCGTACGGCACAGCAGATGTGCCTGCCCGGTTCTTGGCCAACATACAAATTGAAGATCGTGTTCAAGAGCTCTTGAACAAAGTCGAAGGCGATGCTTGCCTGGGGCTGTTTGCGGCAGCGGATGGGCTCCGCATGGGACATGTGAGCGGCGTGCCCAGGTACATCTGCGTTCGCCGCATGCCTCGGTTTAATCGGGCGTCCCCGGGAAGCAATCCATGGAATGCACTCCTGCCGTTTCCGAAGGAGGCGCCGCACGTGTTGCTGCGGGTGGCGAGGTTTCCGGAATCGACGTTTCGTGGGGCAGTGCGGCGGGATGGGGTGATGGTGGCCGATGTGATCCAGGTCTGGCTGGATGTGTTGAATCACCCGACGCGGGGGCGGGAGCAGGCGGAGCACATTTTTAGGAAGGTGCTGCTGCCTTTGGTTTGAGGCGACTGTATTGCTCATCGCGAATCGCAGGATGGACCCAAAGATCGCATTGCAGCGGCTGCTGCCGTTCGCGGCGGCGCCGTCAGATCACGCTGCCTGACAGACTGCGGTCATCTGGATGCCCACACCTCGGCCGACCGAACAGCAGGTATCAAGTAGACAGCTGTCGTAAGCGCCGTCCGGGATCACTCTTCGTCGTGGAAATCAGCTGACAGCGGGTGCGAATAGGTGCTGCCGACCCATTGCAGTCTTTCCTAGACTGAACTTGAATGTCAGCAGTCTGTCTTTGTGCCGACAACGAAGCTTAGGTCGATTCACTTCTTTTTTCGCCTCTTGCCATACCCAAAACCCGCGACCTGATGAAGCGGACTGATGGTTAAGACGTTTTGTCTTTTCTGTTGGACCATTCTGAACGTTCCAAAGGCGGCACGCGCCTTGATCAGCGTTATGGTCTCGGTGTTTCCGAATACCTGTTTGCGGATGTCCTCAAGACTCCGCTCGCAACGTGCTCCAGCAATGATTTCTCGCAGCTCAAAGTCAGGGGAAAAATCAACGTAGTAGAGGCCAGTTTCTTCATCCCTGTTGGTTAGCTTCTCGATGTACCGCCATTCGCGCTCGTATTCCCAGTCCTTGAACTTCGTAGTCACGACCTGCTTGATCACATCTTCATCGACGGCGGCTTCCAGTGGCGACATTTCCAGTAACACCTGAAGCCGATGGGGTTCGTAGCTCACTTTTATAGGCCGCTGATTTGGAACTTCGATCCCGAGACATACCCCTGTGTGATTCTTCGCGTAGTGACCCCACATAAGAGGGCTCATCCAGTTGTCGCTGAAACTCACAAAGCCGAGCGTATTGACCCAGTGCTTGTAAAGACCGGCAAAGTGGTGTCTGCTCTCCCGATCGCTTTGCTGCACGCCAAGCAACTCAAACGGGTCATTGACTGTGTCGAACGTCGACAGGCGAATGCGTAGCTCTGGAAGGATGTGCTGCTCGAGCGTTTCCAACGATGTCATGTAGTAGAGGCGCATTTATAGAATGTACCGCCTCCAGTGACAGTGAATAGACCAGCGTTCCGCAGACTTCCTCCTGCTACATAGCTGACAGCCAGAATCGGACGACGTGGGGCAGCAGATGGCCGAAAGCAGCGTCTGCAGCCGACCCAGAGCAGTCTTAGAGTGAGTATCAGCAGGCAGGCCGAAAGCGACCGTTGGTGAAATTCGTTGCTTCCATCTGCCGGAGCCGGTTTGCGTCTACAGAGCGGCGGAGGCCGTAGCGTCTGCTGCCTCGGCAAGACGTCGACCTTCGTCATCTCGACGCTAAGTCTTCGGCTCCAGTAGAGTGGGATACTCTCCCCGGAAGCCTGGGTCAGAGCGGCCAACAAACGACGGAAGGAGGCTCCTGTGGCGAACGAAGGACTGCCGAAGACCAGCGACGCGCAAGACATCGGCGCCAATGCTGTCAAGTGCATGAACGTGAACCTGCCGACAAACTGGCGGCCACCTCAGAGCATGGAAGGCACCGACGATTTCGGCTTCGATTTACAAGTCCAGTTCGTCGAGGACCACCAGGCCAAGGAAGTCTTCCGTGTTCAGCTCAAAGGGACGACCGACCCGAAGAAGAACGCCACGGGCGAATACATTTCCATCGAGCTTTCGGCGTCGACTCTGCGTTACTACGCCGGAGTCGCTGAGCCGATCCTGCTGGTGTTGTGCGACCTAAGCGTCGACCCGAACCCTAAGAAATGCCCCGCCTACTACGTATGGCTGCGCGAAGAACTCCTGCGAGTCGGAATCAAGACGATCCCGCTTGATCAGAAGGGAGTGACCTTGAGAGTGCCCACGAGCAACAAGCTCGAGGACGATACGAATCTCCGCGAGGACGTGCGCAGAGCCAATGCTCTCGCGGAGGTGGGTCATGCCCTCGACGTGGGCATTTCGAAGATCAGTCCAGACCTTGATGACGGCAAGCGTCTCGCTCTGGCGCAGGGAGTCGGCGGCGCCGTCGAAGGCCGCAGCCTCACCTTCGTTGAAGCGCTTGCCGCTCCACCGAAGGGATTCTGGATCGAGCCCACGCGCGGCACGCTGGATTGGCATCTGTGGTCAACTCGAAAGCGGCTCGATTCCGGCCAGCTCGAAAAGGCGCGCGCAGAACTCCAATCCGCTTCTTTAATGCTAGCGGGCGCGGCGGAGCTTGCAGTGGCCGAATACTGGTTTCTGCGAGGCAGGCTCGCCACCGCCGACGATGACTCTGAAGCGGCGAGCAAGGCCTTCAAGACGGCGGTGGAAATTAACAGCGAGCCTCGCTTCTGGTCGGCTTGGGCCGAAAGCGAGCTGCGTCGGCGCTATCACCCGGATATTGATGACGACTATTCCGACGTCGCCGACCAGCTCCCGGGCACCGAACCGGAAGTGTTGTCCGCGAAGGCGAGGCTGCTCGCCGCCAGCCAGAAATACGATGAGGCGGTTGCCATCGTCGACTCTTTTTGTGGGCCGGAGAGCCTCGCCGCTCGCGCGGTCATCGAGACGATGTTCTCGAAAGTGGAGAACGCTCTGGCTGCGTGCGAGTCTGGTCTGGCGAGAGCCGACACTCCAGATTCCACGCGACACCTTTTCCAGATCTTGAAGGCGCGAGCTCGCTTCAATCTTGCTTTGAAGCGATCGTCCGTGGTTGACGGGGAAGTTATGGCCCCGTCCGGGCCCAAAGGTGCCGATTCTGAGTTGCTGCACCAGGCGTGGGTCGAGATCCAAGCGGCGGTCGAGATCATGGAGGAGGCGAATTGGGCCAGCAACGCGGATTTCGTGGTGGACATCTGGGTCGCCACCGCCGCGATGCTCGGCAAACAGCGGGAGATCCTTCCCGCCTTAACCGCCGCGGCGAACACGAGGCCGCGGGCCGAGTCCATCCAGAGCGCCTGCGTCACACTCGCCGCGCAATGCGGTGAGTTCGACACGGCGCTGGCGGCCAACGCGAGGCTTCCGGACGACAGCACCAAATTCCTGCGTGAGATCGCGTTTCTCCACGAGAAGCGTTCGCATCCGGAGTGCGTGGCCGCGATGGAGCGGCACGAGAAGAGTCTCGATCCCAGGCACCAACTGTTCTCGGGCGCGGTGGCGTGCGCGATCATGTCAGCCGCCATCTTGATCCGCACTGAGCTTGTCGCGCGTTGGTCGGCCTTGCTTGATCAAACTGGCTTCGAAGCCGAGAGGGCCGCCCTAGCGTATCAGCTTGCCGAGCTGAGCAAGCCGTTCGATCGCGCGGCGGCGCTCGAAGCGCTCGAAGTGAAAGATCAGGAGCTCGAACACCCTCTGCCGACCTCGATGACGCTGCTCGAAACCTACGAGCCGCAAGAGTCGGCCGACGAGGCACAGCGACTACTCGACGTTGCTCGCCGGCTCCTTGAAAAGCACAGGCTATCGTCAGCACTCGCGATGCGCATGGCCTCTTCGATGATGGCTCTGAACGACTGGAAGGGGCTCGCGGCGCTGGCCGATGAGGCCGAGCGCGAGTTTGGATCGAACCCGCGCGTCGACGCATTGAAAGCTTTTGCCCTCGATCGGTTGGGTGAGTCAGAAACCGCGCGCGGGATCCTTGAGCGCCTCCTGAGTAAAGGGACAGCGGACACCTTCGCGCTCAACACCTACGTCAACATCGTTGTTCGTTGGGGGCAGAACGACAAGGGAATCGCCGCAGCGGAGAGGCTTCTGGCTCGGTCAACCGATCGGCGCCAGCAGCTCGAATGCGTCCAACTCCTTTTCAAGCTGATCCAGAAGGCAGATCCCGCGAGTTCGCGACTGGTGGATCTCGCGCTGCGCATGGGCCAGCTCACGGATCAACAGGACGAGATTGAAGAGGGCGTGTTCCTGTCAATGATGATGCTGGCCACGGCGCCCGGGACCGCCAAGCTTTCGAACGAACAGGCCGAGAGCATCCGTCGCAGGATGGAAGCCTTCTTTACGGCTTTTCCAGACTCTCGGGTGCTACGGCGCTTCGAAATGCCGCAGGCCGCGGAGGGCGCGGAGCTCCTGGCCGGGTTGAAGAGGGCCGCAGGGATAACCGAAGAGCGCGAGCGCTTCATATGGCGAGCCGAGCGCCTCCTTCAGGATGGCTTACTGCCGCTTCCCTACTCATGGCGCCCGAGGCACTTCCTGTCGGACGTTCATGACTTGATCCACCTTTGGGAGGTGGCGAAGAAGTCGGGAGTCGATGACCGCAAGCACCACCTCTCGATGGCGGGAGGCGATTGGGCTGCCAAGCCGCTCGACGAGCTGCGGAAGCGCACGCCTCTTCTAGATCTCATCACGCTTCTTGTTCTTCACGATTTAGGCCTGCTCGAAAAGAGCTTCGAATTTTTCGGCAAGGTGGCTGTCGCGCAAAGCACGATCGAACTGCTCGAGGCACTCACGCAGCCTCTGGGCGGCAGCCTCTTCCCGCAAGTAGCCGCATCGCTTCAATCCGCCCTGCGCACGCGGCGCCAATCGCTGCTGCAGCCTAGAACGAACTTTCAGGTCACGAGTCCCCCGTTTTCGCGGGAGTCGCACGAAACCAAGGCGCTGTTAGCTGATCCCTCGTACCAGCTTTACTCGGATGACGCGAATTTCCGAACGTGGTGCCTAGAAGGGCGGGAGCCCGGCATTTGCACTCTTGACCTCCTCCACGGCATGACGGCTGCGGGGCTTGTGACACAAGTGGAAGCCGCGCGGGCGGTTGCCCAGCTATGCAGGTGGCGGGTCGGCTTGCAAATCACCCTTACCCACCAACTTGCCCTGCTGCCACAGAAGCTCGCTTCGGCTTCCGACGTCGAGGAAGGCATTGGCATGCTGCACGCGTCGCAAGACTTCATGGCGATCGCCAACGCAATCTGGGACATACGGCTCGATCTGAGTCGAACCATGCGTCACATCAGCGAGATCACTCGCGAGCTGCTCGCAGAGGTGAAGGTGCAGGAGGTCGTGATCGGCTCGTTCGTCGGTGTTTGGTATTTGAAGGCGAAGCTGCGCCAGGACGCTCCTCACCCAGCACGAAATATGCTGGCGAAGCTTCTCTTGCTTACGGCCAGCATCCGACCGATGCAGGTGCTCGAAGCAATGCGGCTTTGGAGGGTCTTCATCGACTTGGTTGCGTTCGAGTTGGGCGATTCGTTTTGTGAGACCAGCATCGAAGCGATGGTGAGGCAAGTGGCTCAAGAGGTAGCTGATGCGGACGCGCTGATAAACCATCAGGGCGCATCGGGAAGTCCGATCCACGATCGGCTGAGAATTGGTCTTGCCCTGAGTCCAGCTTCGCAGGAATTTGACCGCGCCTATGCCGCCCGCCGAAACCAGCAATGACAGTTTCGTTCGGCATTTAGTTTTCGGCCGCGTCGCGTGAGGGTTTGCGGTCGTCGGTAGGGCTAAATTGCTTACCTTCAAGCAGCCGTTCGCTGCCGTCTGTTTATGGCCGGCTGTGTGCATCGGGGGGGCGGGCCGAGAAAGCGACCGTTCGGAAAGGCCTCCCTTTTTTGTCAGGGTCAGCTTCCGGCAGTACGCAGGTAAACCTGGCCCCGGCCAGAGGCGGAAAGTGGCGAGCGTCGGCTTTATGGCCGCCTTATTGCGCGCTTGACAACCTTCACAGCCTCTGGTTGTCAGGAGCGGCGATAAGATGATGTGCACTGCCAAGAGGGAATGACCATGACCAAGCCGCTCGACGAGCTGTTCACTGATTCGCTGGCGTGCGACGATAACCACGTTGCTCACCATCCGCTACTTATGTTGCGCAAGGCCAGTCTGGTTGAGGTCATGCGCTTCACTGAGCAGAAATCTGACGCCAACTACGCCCTTTCGCTGCTTCGGGAGATGTTCTCTATAGACTCCTGGTGGGGCGACGCGAAGAGGCTGGAGAAATTCTTCCAGCTCGCAGGTGAACTTCAGTTCTGGATGCTGGCCGAAGCCAATGGGGTCCCGATTGCTCGGGTGCCAGAGGCCAGGACGAAAATGCCCGACTTTAGGTTGAACAGTACAGCCGCATGGGCACCTCGTTTCGAGGTGAAGACGCTGTCGGTCGCCCATGGGTTTCGAAACATTGACGCCATGATGGAAGGCGCAGTCGAAAGCCAGATTGACCTTGACGCGCAGCAAGCGCGCGGAGTGACGTTTGCGACGAACGAACAGGAACTGTCTACGCACGGCCATACTGAGTCTGACCGGAGCATCACCGCGATGTGCGAGAACCTCATCGATAAGACGCAGAACAACATCAAGGGGGGTCAATACAGCGCGGCGACGACGTTTCTTGTACTGAACCTGATGCTCATTGACAGTGCTCGGACTGGCAACTCGATGCTGCGCCCCGTGACGCCAGGTTGGCCGAACGCTTGGTCTGTGAACACCGGCGTCCTTTGGTCGGTCGGCTTTGGCCATGTCGATCAGCTCGTCCACGGTGAACCCGAGTTTGAAGGCAAGCCAGCCATCGAAGGAAGACTGGGTCGCCAGGGCATCCTGGAGAACCCCGACTACCAGGATGTGAAGGGCATCCTGTTCGTCATGCACTCTCGCATCGGGGCCGCGATCTATGGTCTTTGGCGCAGTAAAGATCACACGCACTGGTGGGACCACGAGCAGGATTTGGCTGATGTGCTGGTGAAGCTAACGCAGAACAACTACAACGATGAGCTGGACACCTACGGATTCAACCTTTCCACGGCGCCCTGAGCGGGCAAGTAAACCGGCGCGCGAGCCTCACGGCTGCTTTGCTGCGGTTGCAGTCACTCACGCCCGCAAAGTGAGAGCCAGCTTCAAGCCCGTCACCGGGCACTCACGGGTCGTTCGGAGACAGTGGTCACAGAACCTGATTTGGCTGTCTGATCGGATGATCCCGCATCGATCTCCCGGATGCGATCGATCAGTAGGCCCCGGATGTCGGCCAGCGCCTTGGCAAGCCCATCAATGCTCTCAACTCGGCGTTGAAGCATCTCCTTCAGAACCGACTGCTCGTCCCGTGGAACGATGTCCTTTAAGGCACCTGCGCTCTGAATGACAATCCGCACGAGCTTTATGTCCGTGTCCAAGGTACCTTCGACCTTCTGAGCTAGCTCGACCCAATCAGCCGATTCGTCCTTCGTCTCGGCAGCCGCTCTAGAGATGCAATATCCAATGAGCGTGCGCGCCCCGCGATCAAGGGATCGCGCAAGGTCCAGCCAATGCCTCGCGGGTTCTTCTAGCAAGTCCACTTTATCGACGCGAGCGCCGAGTTCTCGAAAGTAGAAGTAGGACGCACTTTCGGGGTCAAGCGCCTCAAGCGTGTTCAGAAGAGGATCCAACTTTTTGAAGGGGCGGGAACCGTGTCTGAAGCTGTTTCGATGGGCCCATAGCTCCAAGATGGCGCGCCGACACTCGGCCTCAAGCTCTAGCCGATCGCCAGCGCCTTGTGCCTCCAGTCGCTGCATGAGTTCAGCGATGTGGTGCGCCATCCAATGAGACAGCGTGTCCCTGTTCTCGTCCCCGTCAAGCTCGGTTACGAGTCGCTTCCCCAGTTTGACCACGTCAGACAGTTGAGTAGTAGCTTCCATCGGGCATTAGCAAGAAGATTCCCGCGTAAGGGAAGGTATAACCAAGCGAGTCATCGGACTCGCTGCCGTAACGCGATCGCGCCAGATTTCGTTCCACTCGTACATCGAAGATGAGTTGCATGGAGGTCTCTGCGCAAAGCCGACGCAAGAGCGTGGGCGAAGCGGACAGGACCCTTCCGCCATCCCGCCTGCCTTCATAGTAGTCGTCCTGATTAGGGTCCTCCCATGTTCCCCACACCGAGCAGCTGATCGTTTCTTCCGCGTGACCGGATACTGGCTGACGCCAGTTTCTAAGTTCCGCGTCTGCTTCCAATCCCAACATCTGAACCAAGTCAGCAGTCGGTGCATACGGGGGGAACTCAATGGAGCCAGCCCAAGGATCGTACTGATCGAGCCCCTTCTCGATGTGAGGATCAACGATCCAACCGCGTAGTCGGAAAGGACTGTGATCAATTTCGGAATCATCTCCTGCTCTTGGCAAGTGATGCTCGAACGGACTCCGCGCGCATTGAAGTGCATGAACAAGAGCAGTGGCCCGTTCAGGTGCTACTAGGGCACTTGAAACTAGCACTTCCTCAATCCGGCGACCACAGCGTACGGCCCAGGTCCCACACACAATTGTTTGCCCATTTGGAAGGTGCAGATGCTTCTTGAAGTGGTCACGCTGAACAGAGGTGGGCCACTCCTCTTCGGAGGGCATGACCAAGTCGACCCACGGCAACTGCGGTGCAGGGTCCCGCCTGTCGGCAAGCCAAGACCCATCGGGCTTAGTGAGCGCGTGACCTTTCAGCCAAGTCGTGAAGCCGTCCTCGGTGTTCTCGGGGTCGGTGTGGGCTGGCGTCGTACGAAGCAATTTGCCAGCGACGATCATGATCGCGTGATACGAAAGATAGTTGGTCAGGTTGCTGCAACGCTCGTCATCACCGTACGAGTAGCTGTTCCTGCGTTCGAAGTGTTTCCGCTTCCCGCGCTCATCCCGGTCCCAATGCCCGTTCTCCTCTAGCTGCCAGTCATCCCAGACAACGTCTCCAATCATTCGTTCGACTGTGGTTCCCGAAACTGCGAACTGTCGACCCAGATTGTCCGGCCAATGCTTCTTGAAGTCATAGCCGACAAGGAACCTGGGGTCCTCTTTCGAAGGCTTGGTGCTATGAGTATCACTATCCCTAGTCGATCGCTCATACTGTTTGGAGATGATCTGAGCGAACGGCGACCTGTTCACGGCATGAAGCTGCTCAAGCTCGCTATTGCTGATGACGCCTGACGCCGCGCGCGCGACATTGATGAGGCAGTCGGCGGCGAAGTGCCGCAGGAGGACGTGCATTTCGCGGCCGAGCGCGATTTCTCGTAGCACCGGGACATGACGCCCGACAACTGCCGGCGCTTCCTGGGCTGCTCGTGCCAATGCGATCAGTAGCCACTGCTTCGCGTGTAGCGAGTAGAAGAAAAGGGACTGGTCGGCGAATGGGCCAGAAACGGGATTTCCCAACCGCCCCGCAAGTGCATCAAGTGTTTGAATCTGACCGAAGCCGCTTAGATTCCGAACCACATGAGCCGCTTCCCAACGAATCGAGGCCTCAGGTGATGCCAACGCGGCCCAAACGTACCCGGCAACGTTCGCTTCGAGAGTCGCCTCAGGACTCAGCTCTGGCTTCCAAGGACCGTCACCGTCGGTTGGCCGCATGGCGCCGTCGAGAAGCTCAAGTCCATAAGCAAGCGCAGCTTGGGATTCGCTCGGTGTCATGGTCTCGGAGAGCAAGTTAACAACCCTGAAGAGATCCTGGGTGTCTAGCATCACATGCGACTTGCCGATTGCGTCAAGTGCATGCGCACAAAGCTCAGGTCGCGAGCACCCCGACAGATGGCTGGCCAAATCAAGTGGCAACCGTTCATAGAACGTGCCCGGAGCCAGTTCGAGGCAATGTGCCGCTACGACGCCTCTTATCAACGAGCGCAGCGCCGGCCTGACTGAGATGCGGGTGAGCCACTCCTCGGGGATCGATGAAAGCACTCTGCGGTAGTCCCAAAGGTCCAACTCAGTGAAGGACTCCAGCGCTGTAACTATCGCGGCCTCTTCCCCCGGTTGCACGTGTGCAAGCGCCCGAGTCAAGAACTCAGAGACATTGTTACGTTCGGACTGCCCTCTGTAGTTTGCGTACGCCGCTTGCAGATCCATATGGTCATGCAGTTTGCGCTGTCCAAACACGCGGCTCCAGTCAGGGCGAGCCTCTGGTCCGGCTGCACGGACAACTACAGGCTCTCCCTGGGCGCCTCCTTGGTTTTCAGCAGCCTGGCGCTGTGCTTCGCGCGCAATCTCTAAATCGATGTCGTCGAGAGCTAGTCCATAGGCAACGGCTACCTTCCTGATTGCGAGCCACGTCTCAAGTGTGTGAGGCTCCAATCGAACCTTGTCTAGATAGAACTCTGCAGCCTTCACCTTGTCTGATCGCTCTTCGAGACCGTCAAGAATCAAGGAGAGGTGAGGCGCATAGTCCCAGTCGGCACGAAAACCAATCAGAGACAGTGCGATCCATGAATTCAGGCGCCCTGACCTCAGAAGATGCTCGACTGCAACGGGCAACAAGCGTCGCCAACGACCGAAGCGACGATCTCTCCAGCGGCTAAGAATCGCAACAGCCGAGTTCGGGCAAAGCGATATAACTGCCTCGACGCTTCTTTCCCAATCGAAGTGCTTGTCTCGGTCCACATAGTCGTAGATCAGCTCAGCTGCTCGTGCCGTCCGGTACGCGAGCTCGGCTTGAGGATGCGCTGCATCCGCCGCGTTCTCCGCAAGACTTAGCAGCGATGTCCACCGTGTAAGGCACTCGTCTCCGACCCGATTGGCAATATCGATAGCGGTCTTGAACAGCTGGTTCGCCTCGGGCGTGCTCACAGGGATGACTGCGCGACAAAGCGCCACTAGGGCCCCAGCCGTCGATGCGGCGTCGTCACGTTCACTGACCAAGCGTGCGAACTTTGCGGCCGTCTGTTGGAGTGCTAGGTTGGGGGAACCAACACGGCGGGCCGCAAACCAGATGAGGCGCGTAGTCGTCGGCGTGGCTAGTGGGTGGCGCAATCCCTCGACCCAAGAGATCAAGTCAGTCCACGAACTTTCATGCGCGGCTTGACTAGCGCACAAGACCTCCGCCCACACTTCGGCAATCTCGTCCGCAGTCGTCGGTTCCTCGCGGTAGCTGGAGCCTTCAGCCTTTCTAGATTCGGCCAGCGCGTCAGCACAACTGCGATCTAGATCAGCGGCTGCCTGTGCCGACAAGTGCAGCGATGCCCACAGGCGGCCCCATGGCAGTAGTGCTCCAACCGACTCCCTGAACTCCCGAACTTCACGTGGCCCTTCACCTCCGCGCGCCTTCTCGTGGGCCTTCTTGATCTCGGCATCAGCTAGGTCCATCACCTGGAGGTTGGTTCCTTCCAGCTTCTCCAGGAGGGCATGAATCCGAAGCAGATGAACTCTTCGGCCACCGTATCGAGACATGCTTCCCCGAGGCAACTCATGCGGATAGTGGCGCCGCAGCGCTTCTGCAATTTTGGCGGTCGGAATTATTTGATAGTGCAGCGCTGCACAGACTAGGGCGGCAACTGCTGCATCCTCAAAGCCGTTGGTCTTCCAGTGCGCCGTGTCCCGGATGTTGAGATACCGTCTGCTGCAAACCCTGGCTGCCCGCTTGACCACGTCCACGGATGGTCGAAGGCCGACTGTCTGCAAGACGGCAGTCATGGCAAGCGCCAAGCCAACGTCTCGAATACCAGCTGTCGCGATGGCATTGATGTCCGAGAAGCGGCCAAGGTCGGCGAGCCGCGCTGCAACCAAAAGACCAACACGAAATGCCACTGATCTAGGGCTCCAGCTCGATAGTTCGCGAGCGCAAGCTTTGGGCCCATGAACGTTCAACTGAGCGATGGCAAGCTCGGCTATGTATGCGTCGTCGATTTGAGTCTTCCGGCGCTCCTCGGACGGCAATGACGACCAATGTCGCAGCCAGTCACGTGCGATTCGAAGGCGACTGCGAGCGTCGGGCTGAAGCTCACGTCGACCGGAGAGGAAGCTTGCCTCGTAGGCGTAGTGCTCGCCAAGCCACTTGCCGCGAAACGCTCGCCTTGACACCAGTTCAAGCATCCGGTCCGGCTCAATGAAGGTGGCAGCCAGGTCAGTGTTTTCCGACAGTAGGCGCTGCTGACGCTCGTCTGCAGCCGCTTCCCCAGCTGCCTTTTGCGCAATCTTGCTGGCATCGAGATGCCGGCCGCTTCGAAGACACGCCTTCAGGGCGAATTGCAGGCGTTGTAGTTCGAGGTCGCGTCTTTCAAGGGGGTTGTCTTCTGGCAGCGCCTTCGACGTAAGCGCGAGGTCCACCAACTCCGCGACTTGGCCCGCCTCAAGCATGAGTTGAGGCAGCACTGAAGCCACATAGACACTCTGACGTGCCAACGGCTGCAATGCGCGCAGGTAGTCAACCAGCGCAGCGCCCGTCGCACGAAATCTCCCTTGAAACCACGTCTCTGTGGGTTCGTCAATGAACTGCAGCAAGTCGCCGCGCAACAGAAGCGGGCGTTGAAGATCATTGACAAAACTCCGCACGACCGAAACAGGCACCGAGGCGATCGTCGACACGACACCCAGAGGAATGAGCGGTCGCAACGTGGCCATCGCCTGACATACTCGATCGATCGACTCTGCACCTGAGGCGCCAGCCTCGTCTCTGACTCGCGCAACTGCTTGCTCAAGAAGGTTCTCAATCAGGGTTTGAACAGTCGTCGGACTCGGGCCAAGGGCCCGCAGAATTTCAGGCACCGTCCTGTGGGCGGCTAACGCGGCGGCTTGAACTCTCGGGTTGTGTGAACTCAGGCGATGAAACTCGTCGACATCCTGATCCGACGCATTGGGGAAGACCTGCCGTAGATTACTTTGTGTCTCTTGCCTACTGAATGGTCGAAGTTCAACCGTACGACAGCCAGCCGGTGGGTTGAGCAGTGCGACTCGGTATGGTCGGCAGAGCACAACCACGCATACGCCATCAGGAATCTGTTCTCGTAGGAGGTCACGAGCAAAGGAGTGCCCATCTGAGTTGTCCTGCGCAGCCATCTCTGCGTTGTCAGCTGCGTCGACAACTATCCACAGGACAGCGTCCGACGACCGCGCTCGAAGGGACTGCACGGCCTGAGCCAGCCGCGCCAAGAACGCCCGCGTGTAGGCTGTGCTGTCAGCATTTCCTGATGGAACCAATGGATCGCACAGTGTTGCGCCCGCCAGTTCATTGGCGATCTGCACCAGCGCATCCTTGTGGCGATGCCGAAACCCGCTCGGTGATCTGTATGCGCCATTGCCAAAGCAGTCATACACGACGGCGTGCGACCCGCTTGGCAGATGCAAGGGCAACCTCAGAGCCAAGACGGACTTGCCGACGCCGCCGTCGGCTTGAACGATCAGGCACCGACCGACACACTCAACAATCACCCGCGCCAGTTCGGCCTCTTGCTCTCTAGGCACAACGCGAGCGGGAGGTTCGATGAGACAGCGCGCCGGAAAGAGGTCATCCTCGCTGCGGCCAATAGACTTCAGTACATCGAACTTGGTGATCTGCGGCGTCCCGGTGAACTCACTCGTCGCCTTGCGCGTGACGAGGTCCTTGAGTTGAAGAGGCGCCTCAGAGTCAGCCCCCGGAAGGTATCGTCGCAATCCTTGGGCAAGTAGTCGACGCTGCTCCAAGAACCCTTTTTGTTCTGGCTCTAGTCGAAGGAGGCCGCAGACCTCTGCAAGGTCGGCTCCCTTCAGGTCGCAGTACGCTTCGAGGAATGCGAATACCTCTGGGTGACGCGGTGAGTGGCTCCTCGCGGCATCCTCGATTGTTTCTTCGACATTCCGTGAGATAGGTCTGTTCGTGACGAAGTGCAGCTCTAGCCAGCCGGTCAATGGCAAGCCGACGCGTTCCTTCTTTAGTGCGACGCAGCGTTTCGCAAAGCCACTTAGCGTCTTCTTCAGGCCACTGATAGTCCACTCTTCCGAAGCGTGCTTGGTCGAGTGCTTCAATTGCATGTACTTCAAGAGCCTGGCAGTGGAAAGCTCTTGGCTGCCGTAGTACTCGCCTACATCTATCACCTCTTCGCCGGCATCAACGGTCTGACCGTCTCCGCCCTCCTGCGATGAAGCTCCTTCAATCGACACCGCTACTAGGTCTGAACTGAGGGACAAAAGCCCCAGACACCTCTGTGCGGCCCACAGGTAGTGGAACTGATCACCATCTCGACTTGACCTGACGAGTTCGCTGTCACTCATTTTTCATCGCCCGGACTGCGAACGATGGGATTCGTCGGCAGGCCCGGCCAAGCGCGCGGTCATTGCCGTGCCCTTGGCCTGGAAAGTGTCTGAGACGTACCTGCCGAAAATGCTGCCGAGCACCAGGCGCTTGTACTCGGCAGGATCCATGTTTGGGCGGAGCTTGACGGCGGTGGCCCAGATTGTGCGTTTGAGGTTTTCGATCATGGGTGGCGGAGTCGGCTCGCAACGAGGCGGGCATCTGGCCACATGATTACATGCGGCGGGACAATTTTCGCCGGTATACCTGCCGCACTGGCTCTTCGCTCGCATCGAACTACAGAGTCCGCCGCAATTCGATCGGCGCGTCAAGCTACTTCTCGCCTTAGTCGGTCTGCTAACGGATGAATAGCTCCTCGGCCATGTCCGCTGCGACAAAATGGTCGCGTTCTGGGATTCGAGTGGCGACGGCGATGTGCGACCAATCGACCGGTCTCGTATGCCGCGTTCCAGTCTTGAGCCGGTGCTCGCGAAGGTCGGCTTCACGCATCCGCCGACGTACAGGATGAAGCCATCGAATATCAGCTGTCAGCCTGAAGCAGCCCACCGCATACTTAGATACATGAACCGCCTCAAATGAGGCAGCATTCATTTCTCAATACGGAATTTCCCCGACGGACTTTATTCAGGTCCGACGCACTTTATTTGTTGGAGTCACACCGAACGCAAACGGAAGCAGCCTTGCTGTGAGTCACGGACTTCGCCAAATCGCAAAACTCACCCACTAGCCCAGCACACTGCTCCGGGCGCATGTCGGCAGAGAGTGCCAACCGCAAGTCAGCAAGGTCCAGTCTATGTTCGCAAAGTCCACTCTCTGTTATCAACAGATCTACATTCTGTTTGCAAAATCCATTCTCTGTTAGCAACAACCATTGCCTCCATCCCATGCTCCGCTACCTCACCGTCCCCGTCACTCCTTTTCAGCAGAACGCCTCCATCGTCTGGTGCGACGCCACCCGGCAGGCCGCCGTGATCGACCCGGGGGGCGACCTGGACACCTTGCTGGACGCGGTACAAGAACACGGGCTGACGCTGTCGCAGATCTGGCTCACCCACGCGCACATCGACCACGCGGGCGGCACGGGCGAGCTGGCCCAGCGCCTGTCGCTGCCCATCGTCGGCCCCCACCCGGGCGACCAGTTCTGGATCGACGGGCTGCCGCAGCAAAGCGCGATGTTCGGCTTTCCGCCCGCGCAGCACTTCACCCCCACACGCTGGCTGCAAGACGGCGACACGGTGCAGATTGGCAACGAGACCTTGAACGTGCGCCACTGCCCCGGCCACACGCCCGGCCACGTGGTGTTCCACGCGCCGCAGATCGACCGCGCGTTTGTGGGCGACGTGCTGTTTGCAGGCAGCATCGGCCGCACGGATTTCCCCCAGGGCAACCACCAGCAGCTCATCGACAGCATCACGCAGCGGCTGTGGCCCATGGGCAACCAGACGGTGTTCATTCCCGGCCACGGACCGGAGAGCACCTTCGGGCGCGAACGGCAAAGCAATCCCTACGTGGGCGGGACCTGAGCGCCAATCGCCAATGCTCCTGTATTCATAGCATCTCAGGCATATTGCACTAGCGCATCCGACTGATTTGGCTTGAAATGGGTTGCAGGAGGCCGTCGCAGGCCTCTGGGGCGTGCTCCGCGCCGCTGGGGGCGCAGCGGCGATCAGGCCCGTGGATACCGGCCAGTTCGCCGCACCTCCGACATCGCCGGGGGCTACGATGGTGTGGTTTGCCACCCCTGCGGGCCGCCCGTGCCCCTGTGCCATGACCCCATCCAACGCATCGCGTCCCCCGCTTGAACCCCAGCGTGGCTCCAGCCTCGCGGGCAAGGCTTACTGGGCGATGGTGCAGCGGGTGGCGCTGACAGCAGCCACCATCGACGCGGGCTACATCCTGCTGTTTCTCTGGCTGGGCTCGATGCCGCTGGCAGCCATCAATGTGCTGAGCATCGCCATGTATCTGGGCGCCTTCCGGCTCATCCAGAAGCGCTACAACACCGCCGCGCTGGCCCTGATCTGGCTGGAGGTGATCGGGCACTCGGCCCTGGGTTCGCTGCTCATCGGCTGGGAGAGCGGCTTTCACTACTACCTGCTGATGTTCATCCCCGCCATCGTGATCGCCAACACGCGCGGCTATGCCACGCCCATGGTGCTGGCCCTGCTGGCCTACTACCTGGGCCTGCACATGCTGAGCGACGCCGTGGGGCCGCTGCACCCGCTGCCCGCGCAGAGCGTGAAGATCGTGAACTGGGTGCACATCTGCGTGGTGTTTGCCATGTCGGCAGCGCTGTCGGCGTTCTACCGCCGCACCATCCTCATCGCCGAGGCGCGCCTGCGCAAGCAGGCCACGCGCGACCCGCTGACCGGCTTGGCCAACCGCAGCCATTTTGACGCCCAGGCCACCGAGGCACTGGAGCGCAGCCAGCGCAGCGGCGTGCCCGTGACGCTGCTGCTGTGCGACGTGGACCACTTCAAGCGCGTGAACGACCAGTACGGCCACGCCGTGGGCGACCGGGTGCTGGTGGCCATGGGCCAGGTGCTGGCCGACAACCTGCGCGAGGGCGATGTGCTGGCGCGCTGGGGCGGTGAAGAGTTTCTGGCGCTGATGCCCGCCAGCCCGCTGGACGCCGCCCGCGCCACGGCCGAACGCATCCGCGCCGCCGTGGCTCAGGCGCCGCTGTCCGTGGGGCCTGCGCCCATTGCGCTGACGTTGTCGTTTGGTGTGGCCCAGGTGCACGGGCCGGACGATCTGCAGGCCGCCATTGCCCGTGCGGACCAGGCGCTGTATGCCGCCAAACACGCGGGGCGCAACCGGGTGCAGCTGGCGGGTGAAAACGCCACCGATGCAGTGGCGGCCAGCGCTTAGGGCAACGCTGAATAAGTCCCCCGCAGTGGCGCGCACCCTGATTTGGGATGGGATGCAAGGCGCAAACCACAGCGATAGCCGTAGCTATCGCGAGGATTTGCAACGCGGCAGACCGCCCAAAGCAGGGGTGCGCGGTGCGCGAGGGACTTGTTCAGCGTTGCCTTAGATACGCCGGCTCGGCGATTCAACCGTTGCGGCGCGCGGCCTCGTACAGGCCCTGTACCTTGGGCACGTTCAGCTCCAGCTCGCGGATGCGCGCAGGGCCTGAAGGGTGGGTGGACAAAAACGCCAGCCCGCCTTGCTTGCTGCCACTGGCGTTGCCCATCTTCTGCCAAAGACTCACGGCGGCCGATGGCTGGTAGCCCGCGCGCGCAGCCAGCTCCAGCCCCACCAGGTCGGCCTCGCTCTCGTCGGACCGGCTGAACTGCAGCGTGAGCAACTGCCCGCCCAAGCCCGCTGCCGCCTGCCCCAGGTCGCCCAGCCCCAGCAGCTGCGAGCCCAGGCGCAGAGCCAGGTTGGTGCCCTGCGTCTTGGCGATGCGCTCGCGCGCATGTTCACGCAGCGCGTGGGCCATTTCGTGGCCCATGACCATGGCGGTTTCGTCGTCGGTGAGCTTGAGCTGGTCGAGGATGCCGGTGTAGAACGCAATCTTGCCGCCGGGCATGCAAAACGCGTTGATCTGCGAGCTGCCGATCAGGTTGACCTCCCAGCGCCACTGGCGGGCGCGGTCATTCCAAGGCATGGCGTACGGGATCAGCCGCTTGGCGATGGCGTGCAGGCGCTGCAGCTGGGGGTGGTTGTCGGGCGCCAGAGCGCGCTTGGCACGGGCCTGCTCCAGCATCTGGCGGTACTGCTGCGCGGCAGACTGCTCCAGCGTCTCGGCGGGCACCAGCTTGCGCAGGCTGGAGGACGAGCCCACGTCCACCTGCGCCATCACCGGCGTGGCCGCTGCGGCACCCGCCGCCAGCAGGAACGCGCGGCGTGCGGACCAGGGGGACGACTGCGCGACGGAGGGAGCGGGGCAGAAAAGACACATACAAGGCAATCCCAGAAGGAATAATGAGCAGCGCTGGCACACAACACACCCAAGAACACACCAGAGCCCGCCGCGCAGATGGAGGCTGACAGGATGGCTACAAGGGTGCGTCGGCGATGATAGACAAAACCCCCGCTCGCCCATGTCAGACACCTCCACATCTTCCACCCCCAGCCTCGCTCCCACTACCGCCGCGGACAAGCCCCCGCGCACCCCCTGGCTGCAAACCCTGCGCGTGTACCTGGAGCCCGCCAGCCTGCGCATGCTGACGCTGGGTTTTTCGGCCGGGCTGCCGCTGCTGCTGGTGCTGGGCACGCTGAGCTTTCGCCTGCGCGAGGCGGGCATCGACCGCAGCACCATCGGCTACTTGAGCTGGGTGGGCCTGGCCTACGGCTTCAAGTGGGTGTGGGCGCCGCTGGTGGACCGCATGCCCATCCCGGTACTCACGCGGCTGCTGGGGCGGCGGCGCAGCTGGCTGCTGCTGGCGCAGCTGGTGGTGGTGGCGGGCCTGGTGGGCATGGCCCTGGCCGACCCACGCCTGACCCTGGGGCCCATCGTGTGGTGCGCCCTGGCCGTGGCGTTCGGATCGGCCACGCAGGACATCGCGCTCGACGCCTTCCGCATCGAATCCGCCGACGCCAACCACCAGGCGGCGCTGGCGGCGTCGTACCAGACGGGCTACCGCCTGGCCATGATCTGGGCCGGTGCCGGCGTGCTGTGGATCGCGGCGCGCTCGGAAGTGGCGCCCGCCGCGGGCGCGCTGGCGGCGCAAGGCGCGGCCGCTTACCAGAACGGCGCCTGGCAAACCGCCTACCTGGTCATGGCCGCGTCGATGGCCGTGGGCATCGTCACCGTGCTGTTCTCGCGCGAGCCCGCGCCGGTGGCGCTGCCCCCGGCCAAGAATGCCGCCGAGTGGATTCAGGGCGCGCTGGTAGCCCCGTTTGCCGACTTTCTGCGCCGCTATGGCTGGCATGCGGCGCTGATCCTGGCGCTGATTGCCGTGTACCGCATCAGCGATGTGGTGATGGGCATCATGGCCAACCCGTTCTACGTGGACATGGGCTACACCAAGGACGAAGTGGCCGCCGTGACCAAGATTTACGGTGTGATCATGACGCTGGCGGGCGCCTTTGTGGGCGGCGTGTTGTCCATGCGCTTTGGTGTGATGCGCATCCTGATGCTGGGCGCTATCCTCAGCGCCGCCAGCAACCTGCTGTTCGCCTGGCTGGCGGGCCACGGGCACGATGTGACGGCGCTCATTGCCGTGGTGTCGGCCGACAACCTGGCCAGCGGTATCGCCTCGGCCGCGTTCATTGCCTACCTGTCGAGCCTGACCAACGTGAGCTACTCGGCCACGCAGTACGCACTGTTCAGCTCGATGATGCTGCTGCTGCCCAAATTTGTGGCGGGCTTCTCGGGCGACTACGTGGATGCGTTTGGCTACGCCCAGTTCTTCACCTCCACGGCGCTGCTGGGGCTGCCGGTGCTGGTACTGGTGTGGCTGGCATCCCGCATCCAGAAGGTCGGTGGCGCCTGATTCATATGCCCAGACAGCTACTCAATCAATAGCAAATCCAGAAGCCTCTCGCCACCCGGTTTACCGGAACTTTACGGGGGCTTCAACACGGGGAGACGGCTGGGCCGGACCATAAAGACCGTTTCAAAGCCTCGCTACTACACTGCCCCCATGAGCTCCCAACTGCTGATGATCGAAGACGACGCCCGCCTTGCGCAGATGGTGGGCGAGTACCTGGGCCAGTCGGGCCTGCAGGTCACGCACCGCGCCGATGGCAAGAGTGGCCTGGCGCAACTGCAGGGCCCCGATGCCGGGCCGCTGCCCGATCTGGTGATCCTGGATTTGATGCTGCCCGACATGGATGGGCTGGAGGTGTGCCGCCGCATCCGCTCGCTGCAAGGCAACGCGGCACAGGTGCCGGTGCTCATGCTCACCGCCAAGGGCGACCCCATGGATCGCATCATCGGGCTGGAGCTGGGGGCTGACGACTACCTGCCCAAGCCTTTTGAGCCCCGCGAGCTGTTGGCCCGCATCCGCGCCATCCTGCGCCGGCGCACGGACGGCGGCGGTGCGGCCGCTGCCACCCAGGTGCTACGTTTTGGCACGCTGGAGATCGACCGCGACGCGCGCACCGTGACGGTGGCGGGGCAGGCAGCGGACCTCACCTCGTACCAGTTCGACCTGCTGGTGGCATTGGCCGAGCGCGCGGGCCGGGTGCTCACCCGCGACCAGATCATGGAGGCCGTGCGCGGCCGCGAGCTGGAGGCGTTTGACCGCTCCATCGACGTGCACATGGGCCGCATCCGCGCGGCCATCGAGCAGGACGCCAAGAACCCGCGCCGCATCCTCACGGTGCGCGGCGTGGGCTATGTGTTTGCCAAACAGCAGGATTGATCGCTGACGCAGGCACCCGCTGCCTGCGCTGCCGCCCCACGCATTACGCATGTCCCTGTCCAACCCCTTCTCCCGCCGCCTTTATCTGCGCATCTGGCTCGCTGTGGTCGGCGGCATGGCGGTGCTGACGCTCACCGTGGGCTGGGCCTGGCGCATCGCCGAGGAGCAAAAGGCCCAGAACAACCAGCCGTTTGTGCCGCCCTCGCGCGAGATGGCGGTGCGCGACCCGTCGGGCAACCTGGTGCTGCGCGGCATGGCCACACGCCAGCCGTCCGAGCCGGGCGAGGTGGTGGAATTCCACATCGAGGCAGAAAACGGCCAGATCTTCACCCTGCAGATGGCGCCGCGCCAGCCCCGCATGGGCCGCAACGGCGGCCGACCCGGTGGCCCCGGCCAGGACGAGGCCGCTTTCTGGACCCGGCCGCCCTTCGGCTTCTTGTGGCTGCTGGGCATCGTGGGCCTGGCGGTGGCCGTGGGGGTGTACCCCATCATCCGCCGCCTCACGCAGCGGCTGGAGGCCTTGCAGCGCAGCGTGAAGAAGTTTGGCGAGGGCGACCTGTCGGTGCGGGTGCCCGAGCAAGGGCAGGACGAAGTGGCCGACCTCGCACGCCAGTTCAATGCGGCGGCAGAGCGTGTGGAAACCCTGGTCAAGTCACACAAGTCGCTGCTGGCCAATGCCTCGCACGAGCTGCGCTCGCCCCTGACCCGCATCCGCATGGGGCTGGAGCTGATGGGCGGCCAGCAGCCCTCGCCCGCGTTCCGTGAAGAGATCCTGCGCAACATCGCCGAGCTGGACCAGCTGGTGGACGAAATCCTGCTGGCCAGCCGCCTGGACGCACGCGAGGCCGACGTGGGCACCGTAGAGCTGGTGGACCTGATTGGCCTGGCCGCCGAGGAATGTGCGCGCGTGGACGCCGACCTGGACGTGAGCGCGAGCCCCGATTCGCTGGAGGTACGCGGCGTGGCCAAGCTGCTGCGCCGGGCCATCCGCAACCTGCTGGAAAACGCACGCCGCTACAGCACGGGCGAGATCACCGTGGTGGTGCACCGCCGCCAGGGCCGGGCCGAGGTGCATGTGTGTGACCACGGCCCGGGCGTGCCGCCCAGCCAGCGCGAGCGCATCTTCGAGCCCTTCTACCGCCTGCCGGGCGCCAGCGAGCGCGCGGGCGGCGTGGGCCTGGGGCTGGCGCTGGTGCGATCGATTGCCGGGCGCCACAACGGCACCGTGCACTGCCAGGACCGGGCTGACGGCGACAGCGGCGCGTGTTTTGTGCTAGCGCTGCCGCTGGCCCCGTCAACGCACTGATCGAGAAGGGAACCGGCGTGCGAATCAGCGCGCTGCCGGGCTTGGCGCCAGGGGCCAGCGCCAAGCCATGGCGGCAAACAGCACCGCACCCACACCGAGCGCTGCGGCCGCCACGGCCAACCCGTAGACAAAGCCCTGCCCCTGCGTGGCAGCGTGGTGCAGCATCCACGCCACCATGGGCGGGCCTACGATCTGGCCGATGCCGTAGGCGGCCGTGAGCAGACCCGGAAAACTGTCGCCCGCCGCAGGCCACACCCGCCGCGCCTCCTGCAGCGCATAGAAGGTGATGGCCGTGAACGGCAAGCCCAGCAGCAGGCTGCCCAGCGCAAACCCCGCAGGCCCCGGCCACACCAGACTGAGCGCAATGGCCCCGGCCTGCACCACATAGGCCGCCATCAGCAGCCAGCGCCGGTCCCACGCGGCCGGCGTGCGGGTGGACAACGCTGCGCCCAGCGCTACCCCGGCACCAAACAGCGGCCAGAACAGGTCGGGCCAGGGCGATCCGGATGGCAGCGCCGCGCGCGCAATCACCGGCAGAAAGGTGGCGGTGACGATGTACCCCAGCCCCGCGAGCCCATAGGCCAGCGTAAGCCCCGTGCGCGCCCAAAACCCGTGGCCGGGGGTGGAGCCGTCCACCACCGGCCCGGCGGCTGTGGCCGACGCGGGCATGGCCACCCCCTGCAGCACCGGCCAGATGGCGGCGCACAGCCCCACACTCAGCAACCCGAACACCGCCCAGCCCGCCGCTGCGGGCCATTGCAGCGCCACCATGGCGCTGGCCGACAGCCCGGTGAGCACGATGCCCAGCCCCGGGCCGCAGAAGATCAGTCCCCCGAGCGCAGCCTGGCCCAGCGCCACCAGCCGCAGCATGCACCACACCGAGACATTCAAGAACACCAGCGCACTCGCCACCCCTGCCGCAAACCGCAGTGCCGGCCAAGTACCGGGCAGCGGCAACGCCATGCCCAGGGTGAGCAGAACCGTGGCCGCCAACCCCCAGCGTGCCAGCCGCGCCGCATGCCACCGCTGCCGCGCACGCGGCGCCACCCAGGGCAGCGCCATGCAGGCCAGCGCCCCGATCAGGTACCCGAGGTAATTGGCCGTGGCCAGCCAGCTGCCGCCCGCCAGCGTGACGACGCCGTCGTGCAGCATCATGGGCAGCAACGGCGTGAAGGCAAACCGGCCGACGCCCATCGCCACCGCCAGCGCGGCCATGCCCGCCAACGCTACGGACAGGGGGCGGTCTTGGGGGGCGGTGCGTGGTTCCATGCGGTCGGTTTCCAGTCTATGATTCTGTTTTGAGATTTATTTTTCATTAATCATCTCACAACGAGAATTATTATGGATTTTGCCGCCCTCGAAATTTTCCGGGCCGTGGCGCAGGAAGGCAGCGTCACCCGCGCTGCCGAGCGACTGGGCCGCGTGCAGTCCAACGTGACCACACGCGTGCAACAGCTGGAGGAGCAATTGGGCGCCACGCTGTTTCTGCGCGAGGGCAAGCGCATGGTGCTGACCCCCGCAGGGGAGGCACTGCGCGGCTATGCCGACCGCCTGCTGGCGCTGGCCGAAGAGGCGCGCCAGTCGGTGCACCCCAGCGAGCCCGGCGGCCGGCTGCGCCTTGGCGCCATGGAAAGCACGGCCGCCGCACGCCTGCCCCAGCCGCTGGCCCGGCTGCACGCACAGTGGCCGGGGCTGGTGCTGGAGCTGTCCACCGCCCCCTCGCGCCAGCTGGTGGAGCAGGTGCTGGCCCACACCCTCGACTGCGCACTGGTGGCCTGGCCTCCGCCGGGCATCGACACCGATGCGCCGGTGGAGCGCACCGCCGTGTTTGCCGAGACCCTGCTGCTGGCCCTGCCCGCCGACCACCCGCCCGTGCACACGCCCCAGGACCTGCAGTTGGACACCCTGGCCGCCTTCAGCCCCGGCTGCACCTACCGCCGCATGGGTGAGGCCTTCCTGCAGCAAAAGGACGGCAGCCCGCCGCGCGTGCTGGAGCTGGCCTCGTACCACGCCATCCTGGCCTGCGTGGCTGCCGGGCGCTGTGCGGGGGTGGTGCCCCAGGCCGTGATCGACCTGATGCGCCAACCGCCTGCCCTGCGCCTGGTGCCCCTGGCCACCTGCGACACGGTGCTGGTGCGCCGGCGCGGCTACCAGTCGCCCGCGCTGGACGCGCTGCACGCCGCGCTGACCGCCAGCGAAGCGCCCCTCCCCACTGCATCCACCTGACCCCTTTGCCACAGATCGCACAAGGAGCCCCCATGCCCAACGCCTTCACCACCCACCTGGGCCTTGCGTTGCCCATCATCCAGGGCCCGATGACCGGGTCGGACACGCCCGCCCTGGCCGCCGCCGTGTCCGAGGCCGGTGGCCTGGGCATGCTGGGCTGCGGCATGCGCTCGCCCGCCGCCATGGCCGAGGCCGCCGCCGAAGTGCGCCGCCGCACCGACCGGCCCTTTGGCATGAACCTGTTTGTGCAGGCTACGCCCACGCCCGACGACGCCACGGTGCAGGCCGCGCTGCAGCGCCTGGCGCCGTTCTATGCCGAGTTCGGCCTGGTGCCCGAGCGGCCCGCCCAGTGGTGCGAGGACTTTGCCGCGCAGTTCGACGCCCTCGTCGGCGCACGTCCCGCCGTGGCCAGCTTCACCTTCGGCATCCTCACGGCGGCGCAGGTGGCCAGGCTGCAGTCCGTAGGCAGCTACGTGATCGGCACCGCCACCACGCTGGCCGAGGCGCAGGCCTGGGCCGCCGTGGGCGCGGATGCGGTCTGCGCATCGGGCATGGAAGCCGGGGGGCACCGGGGCACGTTTCTCACGCCCACGCAGCCCGGCGCCACCGGGGCAGCGCCGTCGCTGGCCGACTTTGCGGCCAGCATGGTGGGCACGCTGCCGCTGGTGGCGCAATGCGTGCAGGCCTTGTCCATCCCGGTGATCGCTGCGGGCGGCATCATGGACGGGCGAGGCATCGCAGGCGCCCTGGCGCTGGGCGCCCAGGCGGTGCAGATGGGCACGGCCTTCCTGACCTGCCCCGAGTCGGCCATTGGCACCGCCTACCGCGAGGCCCTGGCCCACGCCCAGGCCACCGACACGCGCACCACCCGGATCTTCTCGGGCCGGCCGGCGCGCGGCATCGTCAACCGCATGATGCAGGCGCTGCAGGCGGACGAGGCCACCGTGCCGCCCTACCCCTTGCAGAACGCGCTGACCGGTGCGCTGCGCCGCGCGGCCGCCCAGGCGGGCCAGGCCGACTGCCTGTCACTGTGGGCAGGCCAGGGGGTGGCCCAGGTGCGGCCCATGCCAGCGGCACAGCTGGTGGCGTTGTTGGCCCAGGAGTGGCAGCAGGTCACCGCGCCGCGTGGCAACTCCACTATCGGCCACCAATAACTATCATTTTCATAGCAACAGGGGCATATTGAACTAGCGCTTGCGGCCAAAAACGCCCCAGAGCCCGCGCAGTAGCCTCCCCGATATGAGCAGGGCGCTAAAAACTGGCGCGCTGTGAAACCCGTGCCACCGTAGAGCCGGCTTTGCCACGCTACGGGTGTGTCCCCTGCGGAGAAGGCACCGCAGGCGACTCAGGGGGGCTTCACTGCCTCCAAGGCAGTTCGCGCGCAGGGCCCTGGATCATGGGCGGCTGGGCGTTGAGGGTTTCGCCCGCCAGCACCCGCTCGTACATGCGCAGGTAGTTGCGCGCCATGCGCTCTGCGCCAAAGTGCTCCACCACATGCTGGTGGCAGGCGCGGGCATCAAAGCGGTTGCCCCGCACCGCATCGGCCAGCACCGAGGCCTGGTCTGACAGCACGCCGCAGTGCACGGGCACCAGCTCGGGCAAGGCGCCGTACGGCGTGGAGAACACGGGGCAGCCGAAGTACAGGCTTTCGATCACCGCCAGCCCGAAGGGCTCGTGCCAGCGCACCGGAAAGATCAGCCCGCGCGAGGCGTTGAGCAGACCCGTCTTCTGCGTGCCGCCCACCATGCCGTGGAAGTGGATCTTGCGCGACAGGGTCCAGCGAAAGCCGCGCTTGAAGTTGATGCGGTTGCCGCCCAGCACGTCCAGCTCCACCCCGGCCATCTTGGCCACCTTGATGGCACCGCGCACGTTCTTCACGCCCCAGGCCGCCTTGCCGAGGAAGTGGTAGTGCGAGCGGGGGCGATCAAAGTCCACCGGGCCATAACCGGCCCAGTCCAGCCCGTTGTAGACGAACTCGCTGGAGCCATAACGCGCCGCGTGGTCGCGCGACAGGAACACTGTGTTGCGCGGCAGCGGCTTGGGCTTGCGCGCGTTGCCGTGCTCGGTCACCAAGTAGGGCTTGGATAGCTCGGAGCGCGGGTTGAACTGAAAGTGCGTGATGTCCACGTCGGCCGGGATCTGCCCCTCCCACGGCTCGTCCGGCCGGATGGGCAGCACCTGGCCGAAGTCGCAGGTCGAGCCCTCGGGCACCAGATAGCTCACGCGGTGGCCCTGCTGCACCAGCGTCTTGCCCAGGTCCCAGATCACGCGCTCGGTGCCGCCGTAGCCGTACACCGGGATGGGAGAGTTGTTGACCAGCAGGATGTGCATGGCAGAGGTCCTTCAGGAAAGGGAGGCGGCTTGCCCGGGCGTTTGCAGCCGCAGGCGCTCGCGGCCTTGCAGGATGGCCAGCACCAGCATGCCCATGAACAGGTAGAACATGGTGCCGCTGTTGTGCCCCAAAAACACCTGGGTGGTGCCAAAGCCCATGTAGGACACGGGCAGCAGCACGCCGATCATGCGCAGGCACAGCCCTTCAGCATCGAGCACGCCCGCAGCACCCGGGAACACGCGGCGCCGCGTGGGCCAGAACAGCACCAGCGGCACCCCATAAAAAATCAGCAAGACCACCACGCCAGGGATGCCGCGCTTGGCAAAGATGTCCAGCAGCTCGTTATGTGCGTGGCTGAACTGCAAAACAATCGGGTGCGCCTCGCCCGCAGCCACCCGCCGCTGTTTCTCGGCCTCGTACCCGTAACGGCCCCAGCCGGTCCAGGGGCAATCCAGGCCCATGCGCCAGGCCAGTCCCCAGTGCGCCAGACGCTGGCCGACCGAACTGGCCGCATCGCCCCGCGACTCGTACTGCGTGATCTCCTGCCGCGCCTCGTCCACGCGCAGGCGCACCTCGTTGGCCTTGAAGGCCATCAGGCCCACAGCCCCCACCACGACCAGCACGGCGCCGATGATGGCCCTGCGGGGTTGGCCGGAGCGCCCCTGGAGCCAGACGCACAGCAGCAGCGCCATGGGCAACACCACCCAGCCCCCGCGCGACTCGGACAGCAGCGACCCCTCCAGGCCCAGCAGAATGCCCGCCGCCGAGCCCGCGCGTTGCCAGGGCTTCCAGCGGTCCCACAGCACCAGCAGCGCCACCGAGCACATCAACCCCAGCAGCAGGCTGAGCCCGCCGTACTGGATCGCATTGGTAAAGCCGTTGGCGCGTGGCAGGTGCAGCACCAGGGCCTGGTACAGGCCGATCAGGCCCGCCCCGCAGGCGCCCACGGCAATACCGGCCCAGAGCCAGCGCACCCGCGGGGGATAGGCCAGCACGTACAGCAGGCACGGCAGCGCCAGCAGGTATTTGGCGGGCCGGTCCAGGTTGGACCAGCTGCCTTGTGCCGGGTCAAAGTCCAAGGCCCAGACCGTGCCCATCGCCACGATGGAACCAAAAAGCAGCCAGGCATCGCGCCCAGGCACGCGCCGCAGCCACACTCCGGCGGTGGCCAGGCTGCACAACAGCAGCACCACCGCTCCCCACGAATAGCCCGAGCGCACCCACAGCGCCAGGCCCGGCACCATGAACGCCGCCACACCCGACAGGCGCACAAAAAGATCGTCAGCTTTGGTCAACGGCGCACGCTCTCACTCAGTTGCTGGTGGTCGTACTCCAGGGCGGCGTACCGGAAGAACGCCTCCAGCGCCACAAACAGGCAATACAAAAAACCGGCCCCGCCACACAGAAAACCCAGGCGGAACACATACAGGCGCAGGAACATGCTGGTGCCCGAGGCCAGGCCGCGCACCACGCCGCCCTTCTTGCCGGTCGCGGCCCGCTTGGCAGCGCCGAGCATCGCGTACTGCGTGAGCTTTTCCAGGCTGCCGCGCACGGTGGTGCGCGAGTAGTGCAGCAGCCGGGCTTGGATCAGGCGGCGCGGCACGGCACCACCGCCCGGTGGTGGCAACAGTTCGGCCTGCTCGTGCACCACGCCCGTGAACTCACGGACCATGGCGCGCACGAACAGGCGCTCGATCTGCGATTGCGAGCGAAAGTACTTGAGTTCGTGCCCGTAGGCCACCATGCGCCAGCGGATGGTCCACACGGCCTGCGCACCCGAGCGCACGATGGCCTGCAGTTCCTGGGCGAACGCCGGTGTCATCACCTCGTCGGCATCCAGAAAGAAGATGTAGTCACCCCGCGCATGGGCCAGCAGCCGGTTGCGCTGCACGGCAAAGCCCTTCCAGTCTGGATAGCTGTGGACCTCCGCGCCCAGGCGCTGGGCGATGGCCACGGTGTCATCCGTGCTGCCGCTGTCCACCACCAGCAACTGGTCGGCAAACGCGGCGCTTTGCAGGCAGGCTTCGATGCGGTGCGCCTCGTTGAGGGTCAGCACCGCCACGGTCAACGTGGGCGGCGCCGCTGCGCCGCCGGTTGCAACTGGCATCAACCCATCAACCGGTCAGTGGCCAGCGTGCACATGCTCTCCGGCCTTCAGCCGGTACACCGTGCCGCAGTACGGGCACTTGGCTTCACCCGTGCGGGCCACGTCCAGGTACACCTTGGGGTGGCTGTTCCACAGCTTCATGTCGGCCTTGGGGCTGGGGCAGAAGACGCCGCCTTGGGCATTCAGGTCTTTGGCCAGGAGTTCTACGGTAGCTTGTGACATAGGGTTGGGTTCTCTTTGGCGCACTTTGGGGTGCAGTGCTTAAAACTGGCCGCGTCCTCGGCCAGCGGACGCCGTGGAACGGGCTTTGCCCGGCCACTAGCGCCGTCTCCCTTCCCGGCGCAGCCGAGAGAAGGGGGAAGCCGCGCAGCGGCTCAGGGGGTTGTCACACTTTCGTCAGCCAGTGGGCGTATTTGGGATTGCGGCCGTTCACGATGTCGAAGAAGGCGCTCTGGATTTTTTCGGTGATCGGGCCGCGCGAGCCCACATAGTCCTCTTTACCCAGCTCGATCCGGTCGAGTTCGCGGATGGGCGTCACTTCTGCGGCCGTGCCGGTGAAGAAGGCCTCGTCGGCGATGTACACCTCGTCGCGCGTGATGCGCTTTTGCACGATCTCCAGGCCCAGGTCCTTGGCGATGTGGAACACCGTGTTGCGGGTGATGCCATTCAGGGCACCGGCCGACAGGTCGGGCGTGTAGATCACGCCGTTCTTGACCACAAAGATGTTTTCGCCAGCGCCTTCGGACACAAAACCACTGCTATCGAGCAGCAGGGCTTCGTCGTAGCCGTCGTCCGTGGCTTCCATGTTGGCCAGGATGGAGTTGGTGTAATTGCTCACCGCCTTGGCCTGCGTCATGGTGATGTTGACGTGGTGGCGGGTGTAGCTGCTGGTCTTGACGCGGATGCCGCGCTTGAGGCCTTCCTCCCCCAGATAAGCGCCCCAGGCCCAGGCAGCGACCATCAGGTGAATCTGATTGCCCTTGGGCGAAACACCCAGCTTTTGCGAGCCAATCCAGGTCAATGGGCGCAGATAGCAGGATTCGAGTTTGTTTTCGCGCACCACGGCCTTTTGGGCCTCGTTCACTTCTTCCTTGGTGAACGGGATCTTCATGCGCAGGATCTTGGCGCTGTTGAAGAGGCGGTCGGTGTGCTCTTCCAGGCGGAAGATCGCCGTGCCGTTGGCGGTGTTGTAGGCGCGCACGCCTTCGAAGGCGCCGCAGCCGTAGTGCAGGGTGTGGGTCAGCACATGGATCTTGGCATCGCGCCAATCGACCATCTGGCCGTCCATCCAGATCTTGCCGTCACGGTCGGCCATCGAGGGAACTACGGGGCTCATGGGTGTCCTTTGGTTGCTGTGGGTCGCAAAAGCAGGATTTTACGGGCCCCCAGCCCGCCAGGAACGGCCGCCCGCCCGTGCAGCGCAGCAAACCCGCCGGAACCCGGTCGAGGCCTAAGCCCCCTGGGCGGGGGTGTCAGCGTCTGCCGGTGGGCGCTCCAGCGTCCACTTCACCAGCTTGCCCTGGCGAAATTCACAGGTCACGTGCGAACGGGTGCCGTCGGTCCAGCGGTAGATCTCCGGGTCGGCCCCTTCGGCCGACAGCAGCTCGCCCAGCGCCTGCGTCATGGCCACCACATGCATCAGGTTCACGCCCTCGGCCAGCCGCGCATTGAGCATCACGGCGCTGCCTACGTAGCCGATGGGGCGCTTGGCGGCCTTCTTCATCACATTGACCAGCCGCGTGAAGTGCAGCAGCGCCCACATGACCAGCCCGCCCACGACCGCCGCTACGCCCGCCCAGCCATAGGCCGAGAAACCAAAAACGATCAGGGCCACCGCCCCCAGGGGCACCAGGATGTTGCGCAAATTCATGGGCCCGATTGTCATACGGCGGCGCACCGGCGGCGCTGTGGGCATTGCGTAGAGAGGGTTACAAGCCGCGGACCACGTCCATGGCCTCCTCCACACGCTCCACAGCGTGGATGGTCAGGCCCTCGATGGGCTTTTTGGGCGCGTTGGCCTTGGGCACCACGGCCACGCTGAAGCCCAGCTTGGCAGCCTCCTTCAATCGCTCCTGCCCCCGGGGCGCAGGCCGCACCTCGCCCGCCAGGCCTACCTCACCAAACGCCAGGAAGCCCCGGGGCAGCGCCTTGCCGCGCAGGCTGGACGTGATGGACAACATCACCGCCAAATCGGCCGCAGGCTCGCTGATGCGCACACCGCCCACCGCGTTCACAAACACGTCCTGGTCCATGCACGCCACGCCCGCGTGGCGGTGCAGCACGGCCAGCAGCATGGCCAGGCGGTCCTTGTCCAGGCCCACACTCAGGCGCCGGGGGCTGGGGCCGCCGCTGTCCACCAGGGCTTGGATCTCGACCAGCAGGGGGCGTGTGCCCTCCAGCGTCACCATCACGCAGCTGCCGGGCACGGGCTCGGAGTGCTGACTCAAGAAGATGGCGCTGGGGTTGCTCACGCCCTTGAGGCCCTTCTCGGTCATCGCAAACACGCCGATCTCATTGACGGCGCCAAAGCGGTTCTTGATGGCCCGCACCAGGCGGAACTGGCTGTGGGTATCGCCTTCGAAGTACAGCACCGTGTCCACCATGTGCTCCAGCACGCGCGGCCCGGCCAGAGCGCCCTCTTTGGTCACATGGCCCACCAGGATCACGGCGATGCCCGTGCCCTTGGCCATGCGCGTGAGGTGCGCCGCGCATTCGCGCACCTGGGCGACCGAGCCCGGTGCGCTGGTGAGCTGGTCGGAATAGGTGGTCTGGATGGAGTCGATGACGACCACGGCCGGTTGCGTGGCGTCCACCGTCGCCAGGATCTTCTCCAGCTGGATCTCGGCCAGCAGCTGCACCTGGCTGCCCTCGATGCCCAGGCGGCGCGAGCGCAGCGCCACCTGCGCGCCGCTTTCCTCGCCCGTCACATACAGCGTGGGCAGGCCCGCGCGCTGCAGCGCGTCCATGGCCTGCAGCAATAGGGTCGATTTGCCGATGCCTGGGTCGCCGCCGATCAGCACCACGCCCCCTTCCACAATGCCGCCACCCAGCACGCGGTCCAGCTCATCGATGCCGCTGGGGGTGCGGGCCACGTCTTGCGCCTCGATGGCGGCCAGTGGCAGCACGGGCTGCGCGTTGGCCAAGCCCGCATAGCCCTGCGGTGTGCTCAGACGGTTCTTGCCCGGCCCGGCCTCGGCCAGCTGTTCGATCAGCGTGTTCCAGGCGCCGCAGGACGGGCATTTGCCCAGCCAGCGCGGGCTGGTGGCGCCGCATTCGGTGCAGGTGAACGTGGTTTTTTCTTTGGCCATGG
>OFJB01000171.1_pt1 | contig 36561 bp, 31 predicted proteins | sample 1775081 | NCBI WGS metagenome assembly OFJB01 (sample SAMN08195771, study PRJEB24354) | sludge metagenome | isolation source: initial sludge from phenol fed wastewater aerobic bioreactor | place: India: Nagpur | collected 2016-06-05
GTCCACGATGGCGGGCACCTGCGCGCTGGAGCGTGCGGCGTCATCGACCACGTTGCACCACAGATGGCGCTCGGCGGCGGCTTCGGCTACCGCTTGGTTCAGCGCCTCGTCATCGGTGGCGGCGATCACCAGCCACATGCCGTTGAGCCAGCGCGGCTCGAAGGCGGTGAGGTGCAAGGCGATCTCGCCGCGCTCGGCCTGGGTTTGCACGCTGGGGTGCGCGGCCTTGGCGAGCACGGTGACGCGCGCGTCGGCCGAGCGCAGCAGCGCGATCTTGCGCGCGGCGACGAGGCCGGCGCCCACCACCAGCACGTCGCGGCCGTGCAGATCGAGAAACAGGGGAAAGTGCTCCATGGCGCGCGCTTTCAATAGGTGATCGCCGGGCGGCGCTTGGGGGGCTCCACCACGCCGGTGCGCGCGACGAAATCGCCAAAGTGCTCGCCTGCCTCGCGCTCGGCGGCAAAGCGGGCAAAAAGCTCGTCGAGCACGGCCAGGATCACCTCTTCGCCGACGTTTTCCTTGTACAGCGCGTTCAACCGTTCGCCCAGGTGATCGGCCCCCAGGCGCAGGTCGTACTTGCCGATGGCGCGACCCACCAGCGCGATCTCGCCGATGTAGGGGCGCGAGCAGCCGTTGGGGCAACCGGACATGCGAAAGTGGATGGGCTCGTCGCGCAGGCCGTGTTGCTCCAGCAGCGCTTCCATCTTGCGCACGATGGTGGGCAGGTAGCGCTCGGATTCGGCCATCGCCAGGCCGCAGGTGGGTAGCGCCACGCAAGAGATCGCGTTCAGGCTCAGGCCGCTGGCGTTGATGTGGTCGTCGAGCCCGTATTCCTTGACCAGCGCGTCGATCTTCGCCTTGTCCTTGGTGGCGACCTGCGCGACGATGACGTTCTGGTCGCAGGTCATGCGCAGCTCGCCCTGGTGGATGCGCGCAATCTCGCGCATGCCGCTTTGGCGCGGGTGGCCGGGCACGTCGAGCAATCGGCCGCTGGGGATGCGCAGCGTCAGGTTCCACAGCCCCTTGCCTGCCTCGACCCAGCCGAAGCGGTCGCCGTTGTGCTCGAAGTGATACGGCCGCGGCGGTTCGATCAGGAAGGGCAGGCGTGATTGCAGCTCGTCGTGATACCACTGCAGGCCACGGTCGTCGATGGTGTATTTCAGGCGCGCGTGCTTGCGCTCGCTGCGGTCGCCGAAGTCGCGCTGCACCGCAATCGCGTGCCAGCAGGTTTGCAGCAAATGTTCCTTGGGCACGTAGCCGATCAGGTCGGCGAGCTGCGCGTAGGTCTTGGCATCGCCCGCCGTCGCGCCCATGCTGCCGCCGGGCGCGAGGTTGAAGCCCTGCAATTCGTTTTTCTTGTCAAAAATGGCGATCAGGCCGAAGTCCTGGGCGAAGACGTCGATGTCGTTGTAAGGCGGGATGGCGATGCCGAACTTGAACTTGCGCGGCAGATAGGTCTTGCCCAGCAGCGGCTCCTCATCCTGCGCGCCGTCGCTCACACGCTCCAGCTGGTCTATCCACAGTTCGTTGTAGGCGCTGGTCTGCGGCTTGACGTGGTGCATGAGCTTGAGCGCCCACTCATACGCCTGCGCCTGTTGCGCGGGCACCAGCGGATTGACCGAGCAGATCACGTTGCGCACGTCGTCGCCGCAGGCCGCCAGCGTCGAGAGGCCCGCCGCGTTGATGCCGCCGATCACCTCGCGTAATTTTTCCTTTCTGATCTCGTGAAACTGGAAAGTCTGGCGCGTGGTGATGCGCAGGCCGCCCTTGGTGTGCTGCGTGAGCGCGTCCAGATCCAGCCACTGCTTCGGTGTCAGCACGCCGCCGGGCAGGCGCACGCGCACCATGAAACCGTAGTCCGGCTCCAGCTTCTGGCGGCGGCGCTCGTCGCGCACGTCGCGGTTGTCCTGCATGTAGCTGCCGTGGAATTTCAGCAGCTTGGTATCGGGTTCGCTGATCGCGCCCGTGGTGCGGTCCAGCAGGCCCAGGTCGATGGTGCCGCGCAGGAAGCGGCTTTGCGCCTTGATGTGCTCAAGGGCGGAGAGCTTCTTGTTCTTGGTGATGGTCAGGGTATCGGTCATGAAATGGCGTGCGAAGGGCGAGCAAAGGGCGAGCAAAGGGCTGGCGAAGGCGCGCGGCGCCTTCGCTGAAACAAGGAAAGCGGGGTGGGCCGAGGCCTCAATAAACGTCGCGGGCGTAGCGGCCTTCAAGCAGCAGGGTCTTGACCCAGTCGGCCGCATCCTCGGGTGTCTTGCCGCCGTGCGTCACAGCGATCTGCGCCAGCGCGCGCTGCACGTCGCCGGCCATGCGCTCGGCGTCGCCGCAGACGTAGAAGTGCGCTCCGCCTTGCAGCCATTGCCAGACTTCGGCGCCGCGCTCCAGCAGCCGGTGCTGCACATAGACCTTCTCGGCCTGGTCGCGCGAGAAGGCCACGTCGAGATGCGTGAGCTGGCCTTCCTTGAGCGCCTGCAACCATTCGTTCTGGTACAGGAAGTCGCTGTGGCGGTGCGGGTTGCCGAAGAAGAGCCAGTGGCGCCCGCTCGCGCCGTCGGCCTGGCGCTGCTGCACGAAGGCGCGAAACGGCGCGACGCCGGTGCCGGGGCCCACCATGATGAGGTCGCGCGTGCCGTCCGCTGGCAGGCGAAAGCGCTCGTTGGCCTCGATGAACACCGGCACCTGCGCGCCTTCCTGCGCGCCGCCCAGATAGCGGCTGCCCACGCCCCAGCGGGCCTCTCCTTCCTTTTCGAATTGCACCAGCGCGACCGTGAGGTGCACCTCTTCATCGACTTGCGCCTGGCTGCTGGCGATCGAGTACATGCGCGGCGCCAGCGGGCGCAGCGCGGCGACGAGGCTGCCCGCATCCCACGGCGCGGGCCAGGCGCGCAGCAGGTCGATCAACTGCCAGGTGTTGAGCAGCTTGGCAAGTTCCGCGCTGCCTTCGGGTTGCAGCAGCGCCTTCAGCGACTCATGCCCACCGCGCTCGGCCAGCGCCGCGACGAAGGGGCGGGTCAGCACGGTCAGCTCGCGCCGGTGGGTCAGCCATTCAGTCAGCGCCAGCGTCTCTGTGCCCTGCGTCACGCTGGCGTCGCCATCGAGCGCCAGCGCTTGCAGCACGCGCTGCACCAGCTCGGGCGCTTGCGCGGGCCAGACGCCCAGCGCGTCACCCGGCTGGTAGTGCAGGCTGCTCCCGGCCAGCGACAGCTCGATGTGGCGCACGTCTTTTTCGCTGCCGCTGCCGACGATGCGCTGGTTCACCAGCACCTCGGCGAGGAAGGGGCGCTCGCGCGACCAGGCGGTGTGCGCCGGGTGCAGCGCGACCACGGCGGCGCCTGCGGCCTTCTCCGGCGTCTGGGATGCGGGCGCGAGCAGCGTCCTGGCGTGCTGCAAGGCCTGCGCGGCCCAGGGCGTGGCGACGTAGTCGAGGTCCACGTCGGCGTCGGCGCGCTCGATCAGGCGCGTTGCGCCCAGCGCGGCCAGGCGCTCGTCGATGCGCCGACCGATGCCGCAGAAATCGACATAGCTCGAATCGCCCAGCGCCAGCACGCCGAAAGAGAGTTCAGGCAGTTGGGGCGCGCGCTTGCCCATGAGGAATTCGTAGAAGCCGCGCGAGTCGTCCGGCGGCTCGACCGCGTCGCCCTCGCTGTGCGTGCTGACTACGAGGTAGAGGAATTTTTCTTTCTTCAGGTCGCTCGTGCGGTAGGCATCGGCGCGCACCAAGCGCACCGGCAGGCCCGCCGCCTGGACTTCGCCCGCGAGCTTTTCCGCCACGCGCTTGGCGTTGCCGGTCTGGCTGCCGTAGACGATGGTGAGCTGCTGCTGAACGGCCACGCCGGCCGCCGCGGCCACCGGAGTGGCGGTTTGAGGTGCGCCCAGGCCGCCGCGCGCTGCGGCTCCGGCCATGAAGCCCGCGAGCCATTGCAGCGCCGGGCTGTCCAGCCCCTGCACGAGGTCGATGGCGGTTTGCGCTTTCTCGCGCGAGATCGGCAGGACGTCGGGCAGGACGTCGGCAATCTGTGTCATGAAAACCCTCTTTGACTTATCCAAACAAAGCCTGCTTGACAGGCATTTTCAGAACTGTATTGATCGAGCTCCTGGATGGGAAGAATTGATTTTTCATAACCAAAGCAGTGCGGCGCATAAAGAAAATCGCTTCCCGATGGTTCTCTGTCGATAACCGCAAGGGTCGGAAACTTGTCAGCCGTTGGTGGTGGTCTGTGTCATCACACCGCAGCGCGCAAGGCGGGCCCGGCCATCGGGCGGGTTTCGGTCAGTGCGCGGTGGGACAGTTCGTCGGCGTCCAGGAACACCGCGCCGTCCTCCACCTTCACCTGGAAGGCGGGCGTGCAGCCCTCGTCGGGCGCGGTGGCCTGACCATTGCACAGGCCTATGGTCCAGTTGTGCAGCGGGCAGGCCACGCTTTTGCCGAACACCGTACCTTGGCTCAGCGGGCCGCCTTTGTGTGGGCAGCGGTCGAGTAGGGCGAACACCTCGTCGCCCGCGGTGCGAAACAGCGCCACCTCCAGCCCCCGGGGCCGCGCCACGCGGCGTGCGCCCTGGTGGGGGATATCCTGTACTTGGCAGATGTATTTCCAGTTTTTCATAACTATTGTTTTGATAGCTATCAGCGTTTGTTGAGTAAGCGCCGAGTAGGGTTTATTGCTTGATATTCGGACTTAGGCGACGGCAATCGGTATGAACTGGCGCGCGTCCACCCGGGCCTTCTTGCCCTCGAACCAGGGGTCGGGCTCGCCGTCCAGCGTGTCTTGCAGCCGCGCCCACAGCGCCTGGCGGTTGGCAACGTCGTCCAGCACTTTTTTCTTCACATAGTCCAGGCCCACCCGGCCCACGTAATGCACGGTGCGCTCCAGGTACCAGCCTTCCTCGCGGTAGAGCTGCAAAAAGGCGCCGCTGACCTCCATCACCTCCTCGGCGGTTTTCACCTTGGTGAAGAAGTGCGCCACCTCGGTCTTGATGCCGCCGTTGCCGGCGACGTAGATCTCCCAGCCCGAATCGACGCCGATGATGCCCACGTCCTTGATGCCGCTTTCGGCGCAGTTGCGCGGGCAGCCGCTCACCGCCAGCTTGACCTTGTGCGGCGCGTACATGCGCCAGAGCGCGCGCTCCAGGTCGCGCCCGAGTTGGCTGCTGTCCTGCGTGCCAAAGCGGCACCATTCGCTGCCGACGCAGGTTTTCACCGTGCGCAGGCTCTTGCCGTAGGCGTGGCCGCAAGGCATGCCGATATCGTTCCATACGCCCTGCAGGTCTTCCTTCTTCACGCCCAACAGGTCGATGCGCTGCCCGCCCGTGACCTTGACGCCGGGGATCTGGTACTTGTCCACCACGTCGGCAATGCGGCGCAGCTCGGCCGCCGTCGTCTCGCCGCCCCACATGCGCGGCACCACGGAATACGTCCCGTCCTTCTGGATGTTGGCGTGGCTGCGCTCGTTTATGGCGCGGCTTTGCGGGTCGTCCAGTGCCTCTTTCGGCCAGGTGCTGATGAGGTAGTAGTTGATGGCCGGGCGGCAGCTTGGGCAGCCGTCGGGCGTCTTCCACTCCATGAAGGCAAAGACCTCTTCCTTGCTGATCAGGTGGTTCGCCCGGATGGCGTCGCGCAGTGCCTGGTGGCCGTGCTCGGTGCAGTTGCACACGGGCTTTGTCTTGGGCGTGGCGTCGTAGCTGCCGCCCACGGTGGCCATCAGAATCTGCTCGACCAGGCCGGTGCACGAGCCGCAGCTGGCGCTAGCCTTGGTGTGCTTGCGCACCTCGTCCAGGGTGAACAGGCCTTTTTCCTTGATGGCCTTGCAGATCGTGCCCTTGGTCACGCCGTTGCAGCCGCAGACCTCGGCCTCGTCGGGCATGGCGGCGGCCTGGTTCTGGCCGGCGTGGCCGCCCTCGCCAATGTTGCTCTCGCCAAACATCAGCTTGTCGCGGATGTCGGTGACCGCGCGCGCGTCGCGCAGCAGCTTGAAGTACCAGCTGCCGTCCACCGTATTGCCGTACAGGCAGGCGCCGACCAGCTTGTCGTCTTTCAGCACCAGTTTTTTGTAGGTGCCGCTGCCGGGGTCGCTGAGCAGGATTTCTTCAGTGCCCGGCCCGCCCATGAAGTCGCCGGCCGAGAACAGGTCTATGCCCGTCACCTTGAGCTTGGTCGAGGTCTGCGAGCCCAGGTAGCGGCCGATGCCGAACTCGGCCAGGTGGTTCGCCAGCACCTTGCCCTGCTCGAACAGCGGCGCCACCAGCCCGTAGGCCACGCCCCGGTGCGCTGCGCATTCACCCACGGCGTAGATGCGTGGGTCGGTGGTGGTTTGCATGGTGTCGTTCACCACGATGCCGCGGTTCACGTGCAGGCGCATGGCTTCGGCCAGTTGCGTGTTCGGGCGTATGCCCACGGCCATGACCACCAGGTCGGCGGGGCGCTCGGTGCCGTCCTTGAAGCGGATGGCACGGACTCTGCCCGCGTCGTTGCCCAGCAGCTCTTGTGTCTGCGCCTGCATGAGGAACTGTATGCCGCGCTCTTGCAGCGCTTTTTCCAGCATCTGCCCGGCCACGCGGTCGAGCTGGCGCTCCATCAGCCACTCGCTGGCGTGCACCACGGTGACCTGCATGCCGCGCTTCATCAGGCCGTTGGCCGCCTCCAGCCCCAGCAGGCCGCCGCCTATCACCACGGCGTGCTGGTATTGGGTGGCCGCATCGATCATGGCCTGGGTGTCGGCAATGTCGCGGTAGGCGAGCACGCCTTCCAGCTCCTTGCCGGGTATCGGCAGCATGAAGGGGTTCGAGCCGGTGGCCAGGATCAACCGGTCGTAGGGTACGGCGATGGCCTCGCCGTCCTTGCCTGTGGCATGCACGGTGCGCCGTGCACGGTCTACCGCGGTGACGGTGCTGCCGGCATGCAGGGTGATGCCGTGCTCCTGGTACCAGCCCCAGTCGTTGAGCACGATCTGCTCCAGCGTTTGCTCGCCGGCCAGCGCCGGCGAGAGCAGGATGCGGTTGTAGTTGGGGTGCGGCTCGGAGCCGAAGATGGTGATGTCGTACAGATCGGGCGCGATCTTCAAAAGCTCTTCGAGCGTGCGCACCCCCGCCATGCCGTTGCCCACCAATACCAGTTTGGATCGTTTCATGCTTGCCCTTCGCAGTCATTCCTGCTGGGCATAAAAGCAATAACCGTGCCAAAATGTTTGCGGCCTCAAATGCCTCCTGAAATGGCGCTGTCGCGGTATCTTGCAATGCAGATTGGTGCAGATGGCAATCCATGCACCAAGGCGGGGAGCATGTGGGTGCGGCCGGCGACGAACTTGTCTCAGGTGCCAGAACCAAAAAAGACCCTTGCTCTGGAGGGTCTGGCAATGAAGTGTCGGCAGTCACGAGCACGGATGCGGTCGAACTCCTGGCTGGGCATCACGACCTCGATCATTTCCTGCGTGTCTTCGCGCGTGAGTTCAAGCTGCGCCAGCGGCCCCAGCGCCTGCGCGCGGTGCAGGCGCACGCGCAGCTCGCTGTCGTGCACCGGGCGCTGCTGCGGCTCGCAGGGTTCGATCTGGATATCGTGCGGGCGCACATAGGCGGTGCCGCTGGTGTCGGGCGCGCTCTGGCCCGCGGGTAGGGCGAAGCCCATGCTGCCCGAGCGCAACTGCCCGCCTTGCACGCGGCCGTGGAACAGGTTCATGTGCCCGAGAAAGCCGCAGACGAAGGCGGTGGCGGGCTCGTCGTAAACCGCCTGCGGCGCGCCGTGCTGCTCCACCCGCCCCTTGTTCATGATGACGATGTCGTCGGCCACTTCCAGCGCTTCCTCCTGGTCGTGCGTGACGAAGATGCTGGTCACGTTCAGCTCGTCGTGCAGCTGGCGCAGCCAGCGGCGCAGCTCCTTGCGCACCTTGGCGTCCAGCGCGCCGAAGGGTTCGTCCAGCAGCAGCACGCGCGGCTGCACGGCCAGGGCGCGGGCCAGCGCGATGCGCTGGCGCTGCCCGCCGGAGAGGGCGGCCGGGCGCCGGTCGGCCAGCCAGTCCAGCTGCACCAGCTGCAGCAGCTCCATCACCCGGGTGCGGATGAGCGCTTCGGGCAGGCGCTCGCGCCGGGGCTTCATGCGCAGGCCGAAGGCCACGTTGTCGAACACCGTCATGTGCCGGAAGAGGGCGTAGTGCTGGAAGACGAAGCCCACCTGGCGCTCGCGCACGTCGGCGTGCGAGGCGTCTTCGCCGCCCAGCAGCACCTGACCGGCGTCGGGCGGTTCCAGGCCCGCGATGATGCGCAGCAGCGTGGTCTTGCCGCAGCCCGAGGGGCCGAGCAGCGCGGTCAGGTGCCCGTCGGGGAAGGCCAGCGTCACGTCGTCCAGCGCGGTGAACGCGCCGAAGCGCTTGCGGATGTGGCGCACTTCTATGCTCATGCGGATCGCTCCTGGAGGTGCCGGGCCGCCTGGGTGCGCAGGCGCCATTCGGCCATGGTTTTGAGGGCCAGCGTCACCAGCGCCAGCAGCGCCAGCAGCGAGGCCACGGAGAAGGCGGCCGCGCTCTGGTATTCGTTGTAGAGGAGTTCCACGTGCAGCGGCAGGGTGTCGGTCAGGCCGCGGATGTGGCCGGAGACCACCGAGACGGCGCCGAATTCGCCCATCGCCCGGGCGTTGCACAGCACCACGCCGTAAAAGAGGCCCCAGCGGATGTTGGGCAGCGTCACGTGCCAGAACACGCGCCAGCCGCCGGCGCCCAGCACGATCGCGGCCTCTTCCTCTTCGCTGCCCTGCGACTGCATCAGCGCGATCAGCTCGCGCGCCACGTAGGGGAAGGTGACGAAGACGGTGGCCAGCACGATGCCCGGCACGGCGAACAGGATCTGCACGTCGCGCGCGTCGAGCCAGGCGCCGAACCAGCCGTGGGCGCCAAACAGCAGCACGTAGGCCAGGCCCGCGATCACGGGCGAGACGGAGAACGGCAGGTCGATCAGCGTGGTGAGCACGCCCTTGCCCGGGAACTCGAAGTGCGTCAGGGCCCAGGCGGCGCACACGCCGAGCACGAGGTTGAGCGGCACCGCGATCAGGGTGGCCGTGAGGGTCAGGCGCAGGGCCGCCAGCGCGTCCGGCTCGGTCACTGCCGCCACGCTCGCGGCCCAGCCGCGGGCCAGCGCCTCGTGGAACACCGCGGCCAGCGGCAGCAGCAGGAACAGCAGCAGGAAGCCGCAGGTGATCGCCACCAGCGCGCGGCGCAGCCAGCGACCTTGCGCGGCCGAGCGCGCCGTCATGCGCCCCCCTTGCCCAGCGCATGCCGGCGGCTCCAGCCCTGCAGCAGGTTGATGGCGAGCAGGAGCGCGAAGGAAATCGCCAGCATCACCACCGCGATCGCCGTGGCGCCCGCGTAGTTGTACTGCTCCAGCTGGGTGACGATGAGCAGCGGCGCGATCTCCGAAACCATGGGCATGTTGCCCGCGATGAAGATGACCGAGCCATATTCGCCCGCTGCCCGGGCGAAGGCGAGGGCGAAGCCGGTGAGCAGCGCGGGCAGCATGGCGGGCAGCACCACGTGCAGGAACACCTGCGCGCGCGAGGCGCCCAGGCTGCGCGCGGCCTCTTCGTATTCGGGCGCGAGGTCCTGCAGCACGGGCTGCACGGTGCGCACCACGAAGGGCAGCCCGATGAAGACGAGCGCCACCACGATGCCCGCCGGCTCGAAGGCCAGCCGCAGGCCCAGGGGCGCCAGCCACCGGCCGACCCAGCCCTGCGGCGCGTAGAGCGCGGTCAGCGCGATGCCGGCCACCGCCGTGGGCAGCGCGAACGGCAGGTCGATCAGCGCGTCCACCAGCTTCTGGCCGGGGAAGGGGTAGCGCACCAGCACCCACGCGGCCAGGCCCCCGAAGACGAGGTTCACCATGGCCGCCAGCAGCGCGCAGCCGAACGACAGCCTGAGCGCCGCCATCACGCGCGGCGTGCCCACGGCCTGCAGGAATGCCTCCCAGCCCGGCGCGCTGGCCGTGAGGGCCACGGCCGCCAGCGGCAGCAGCACCACGAGGCCCAGCCAGGCGAGGGTCAGGCCCAGCGTCAGCGCGCGCCCGGGCAGCACGGTGGGCGCGGGGCGTGCGAATCGGGGGAGGGCGAAGGTGGCGGCGGGCATGAATGTCTTCAGGCGGCCCGGCCGATGGCGGCCTGGTAGATCTGGTCGAACACGCCGCCGTCGGCGAAGTGCCGGCGCTGCGCCTCGGCCCAGCTGCCGGCCACCTCCTGCAGCGTGAAGGTCGCCGGCATCGGCGGCAAGGCGGGCTCGCTGCCCGCCAGCGCGGGCCGCAGGAAGTGGCGCGCCGCCAGGGCCTGCGCCTCGGGGGTGTAGAGGTAGCTCAGGTAGGCGTGCGCCAGGGCCTGGCTGCCGCGGCGCTCGGCCACCCGGTCGACCACGGCCACGGGCAGGGCGGCGAGGATGCTGTCCGCGGGCCTGACCAGCTCGGCCTGGCGGGTGCCGAAGACGCGCAGCGCCTGCAGCGCCTCGTTCTCCCAGGTCAGCAGCACGTCGCCGAGGCCGCGTTGGATGAAGCTCATGGTGGCGGCGCGCGCGCCCGAATCGAGCACCGGCACGTGCTGGAACAGCCGGCCGACGAAGGCGCGGGCCGCCGCCTCGCTGCCGCCCGAGGCGCGCAGCGCGTGGCCCCAGGCGGCGAAGTAGTTCCAGCGCGCGCCGCCCGAGATCTTGGGGTGGGGGGTGAGGAGCGTGAGGTTCGGCTGCAGCAGGTCGTCCCAGCCGCGCACGTTCAAGGGGTTGCCCGGGCGCACGAGGAACACGACGGTCGAGGCCCAGGGGCAGCTTTGCCGCGGCAGCTGTTCGCGCCAGTCGGCCCGCAGCAGGCCGCGCCGGGCCAGCATGTCGATGTCCGGCGGCAGGGCCAGCGAGACCACGTCGGCGCGCAGGCCGTCCAGCACCGAGCGCGCCTGCTTGCCCGAGCCGCCGTGCGACTGGTAGATCGTCACCGGCTCGCCGGTGCTGGCCTCCCAGTGCCGCGCGAAGGCGGTGTTGAACGCCTGGTGGAACTCGCGGGTGGCGTCACAGGCCGCGTTGAGCAGCGTCCGCCCGCCGGCCCGCGCCCCGGCGAGGGGGGCGAGGGCGAGAGGCAGGGTGAGCCATTGGCGACGCAGCATGCACGGGCTTTAACTGGAAAGCCCCGGAGCTTAGAAAGCCGCGCCGTCAAAACGAACGAATTGTTTGCTTGAACGATATGTGCGGGGCGCATTAGATGGCCTGGCTATATCCGTAAGCGCCACGCCCCATGCGGCTTTGCGTCAGCCCACCGCGTGCGGCCAGAGGTAGAGCAGGCCCGTCGTCATCACCAGATAGCGTGCGAATTTGCCCACGGCCATGTAGAACACGCAGGGCCAGAAGGGCAGGCGCAGCCACCCCGCGACGGCGCACAGCGGATCGCCCACCGCCGGCAGCCAGCTCAGCAGGCAGGCGCGCGGGCCGAAGCGCTTGAGCCAGGCGAGCGCCCGCGACTCGGTGTGCCGGCCGCGGAAGTGCTCCACCGCCCGCTGCGTGCCCAGGCCGATCCACCAGGTGAGGGCCCCGCCCAGCGTGTTGCCCAGCGTGGCCACGGCAATGGCCGGCCAGAAGAGCTGGGGGTTGAGCTGCACCAGCGCGAACACCGCCGGCTCCGAACCCAGCGGCAGCAGCGTGGCCGAGACCAGCGCCACAAGGAAGACCGTGGCCAGGCCGTTGTGCGGCAGCGCCAGCCACTGCGCCAGGTCGATCATCCAGGGTTCCATGAGGCGGGAAGTGTAGGTGTGCCCGGCGCGACGCTTGCCCAAAAAACAGGCAACTACAATTGCACGTTTCGCAGGCCGGTTCGCTTGCCACTTCACCCCCATGACCTCGCTTCGCATCGGCCCCGTCGTCCTGTCCAACCGCGTCTTCGTCGCGCCCATGGCCGGCGTGACCGACCGGCCGTTCAGGCGCCTGTGCCGCGAGCTTGGCGCGGGCCATGCGGTCAGCGAGATGGTGACCTCGCGCAAGGACCTGTGGGACAGCCTCAAGACCTCGCGCCGCGCCAACCATGAAGGCGAGCCGGGCACCATCGCCGTGCAGATCGCCGGCACCGATGCCGCCATGATGGCCGAGGCCGCCCGCTACAACATCGACCGCGGCGCGCAGCTCATCGACATCAACATGGGCTGCCCGGCCAAGAAGGTCTGCAACAAGTGGGCCGGCTCGGCGCTGATGCAGAACGAGCCGCTGGCGCTGGAGATCGCCGAGGCCGTGGTGGCGGTGTGCGCGCCGCGCGACGTGCCCGTCACGCTCAAGATGCGCACCGGCTGGTGCGACGCGCAGCGCAACGCTGTGTCCCTGGCGCGGCAGTTCGAGGCCGCGGGCATCCAGATGCTGACGGTGCACGGGCGCACGCGCGAGCAGGGCTACCGGGGCGAGGCCGAGTACGAGACGATCGCCGCCGTCAAGCGCGCGGTGCGGATTCCCGTCGTGGCCAATGGCGATGTCACCGATGCGCGCAAGGCCAGGGTGGTGCTGCAGGCCACGGGGGCGGACGCCCTGATGATCGGCCGCGCGGCGCAGGGCCGGCCATGGATCTTCCGCGAGGTGGCGCACTTCCTCGGTACCGGCGAAGAGCTCGCGCCGCCGCTCGTGGCCGAGGTCGAGCGCCTGCTGCTGGAGCATCTGCAGGAGCACTACAGCCTCTACGGCGAATCCACCGGCGTGCGCAGCGCGCGCAAGCACATCGCCTGGTACGTGCACGGCCTGCCGGGCGGCGACGAGCTGCGCCGCCACATCAACCAGATACCGGACAGCGGCACCCAGTGGCGCGCGGTGCGCGACTATTTCGAGCGGCTGGAGCAGCGGATGGAGCGCCTGCCGCGCCCGGGCCAGGCCGCTTCGGTGTCCATCCATGAAAACCAGGAGGGTGTGCACGCATGAGCCCTGCCCATACCAATATCGAAGCCTGTGTGCGCGACAGCCTGCTGCGCTACTTTGAAGACCTGGGCGGAGAGGCGCCCGAGGACATGTACGAGATGCTGCTGCGGCTGGTGGAGAAGCCCCTGCTCGAAGTCGTGATGCAGCATGCCGGCCACAACCAGTCGCGCGCGGCCGAGTGGCTGGGCCTGAACCGCAACACGCTGCGCAAGAAGCTGGTCGATCATCGCCTGCTGTGAATTCCTATCGAATCCATAGCTGCTTGCGCTTGATGAGTGGGCGTTAGAGCCGAATTTTGTTTGAAAATCTGGAGCTGAAAGAGTGACCAACGCATTGATTTCCGTCTCGGACAAGAGCGGCATCGTCGACTTCGCCAGGGCGCTGCACGCGCAGGGCGTGCGCCTGATCTCGACCGGCGGCACGGCCAGGCTGCTGGCGCAAGAGGGTTTGCCGGTGACCGAGGTGGCCGAGGTGACGGGCTTCCCCGAAATGCTCGACGGGCGCGTCAAGACCCTGCACCCCAAGGTGCACGCGGGCCTGCTGGCGCGCCGCGACGTGCCTGAGCACATGGCGGCGCTGAAGGCGCACGGCATCGACACCATCGACCTGCTGGTCGTCAACCTCTACCCGTTCGAGGCCACCGTGGCCAAGCCCGGCTGCACGCTGGCCGACGCCATCGAGAACATCGACATCGGCGGCCCGGCGATGGTGCGCTCTGCCGCCAAGAACTGGCAGGACGTGGGCGTGGTGACCGACGCCGCGCAATACCCCGAGGTGCTGGCCGAACTCAAGGCGCAGGGCCGGCTCTCGGATGCGCTGCGCTTCAAGCTCGCGGTCGCGGCATTCAACCGCATCGCGCAGTACGCCGGGGCGATCAGCGACTACCTCTCCTCGGTCACCTTCGAGCCGGAGAAGCTGTCGGAAAGCTATGTGCCCCGGCGCCAGCTGTTCCCCGGGCAGAGCAATGGCATCTTCACCAAGGTGCAGGACCTGCGCTACGGCGAGAACAGCCACCAGAGCGCGGCGCTGTACCGTGATCTTTACCCGGCGCCCGGCTCGATCGTGACGGGCGAGCAATTGCAGGGCAAGGAGCTTTCCTACAACAACATCGCCGACGCCGATGCCGCCTGGGAATGCGTCAAGAGCTTCAAGCTGCCTGCCTGCGTCATCGTCAAGCACGCCAACCCCTGCGGCGTGGCCGTGGGCACGAGCGCGCGCGAGGCCTACGCCAAGGCCTTCCAGACCGACCCGACCAGCGCCTTCGGCGGCATCATCGCGTTCAACCGGCCGGTCGATGGCGCGGCGGCCGAGCAGGTGGCCAAGCAGTTCGTCGAAGTCCTGATGGCGCCCGATTTCACGCCCGAGGCGCTGGCGGTCTTCAAGGCCAAGGCCAACGTGCGGCTGGTGAAGATCGCGCTGCCCACCGCGGGCGGCGGCACGGCCTGGAGCCAGGGCCGCAACCTGATGGACGCCAAGCGCGTGGGCTCGGGCCTGCTGCTGCAGACCGCCGACAACCACGAGCTGCAGCTTGCCGACCTGAAGGTGGTGACCGCCAGGCAGCCGACGCAGGAGCAGCTGCAGGACCTGGTGTTTGCCTGGAAGGTGGCCAAATACGTCAAGAGCAACGCCATCGTCTTCTGCAAGGGCGGCATGACCATGGGCGTGGGCGCGGGCCAGATGAGCCGGCTCGATTCCGCGCGCATCGCCAGCATCAAGGCCGAGGCCGCCGGGCTCACGCTCAAGGGCACGGTGGTCGCCAGCGACGCCTTCTTCCCCTTCCGCGACGGGCTGGACGTGGTGGTCGATGCCGGCGCCGTCTGCGTGGCGCAGCCGGGCGGCTCCATGCGCGACCAGGAGGTGATCGATGCCGCCAACGAGCGCGGTGTCGCCATGGTCTTCACCGGAGTGCGCCATTTCCGCCACTGAAGCCCTGCCTGCCGCCGTCCCGGCGCGGCAGGTCATCACGCTCAATCACCTGCTGCTGGGGCTGCTGGTCGTCGCGATCTGGGGCAGCAATTTCGTCGTCATCAAGGTGGCGCTGGCCTCGTTCCCGCCGCTCCTGATGGCGGCGCTGCGCTTCGCCAGCGCCACCGTGCCGGCCATCTTTTTCTTCAGGCGCCCCCAGGTGCCCTGGCGCAACCTGGCGGGGTATGGCCTGTTGATCGGCGGGGGGCAGTTCAGCCTGCTGTATCTGGCGATGCAGTCGCAGATCTCGCCGGGCCTGGCCTCGCTCGTGGTGCAGGCGCAGGTGCTGTTCACCGTGGGCCTGGCGGTCGTGATCGAGGGCGAGCGCGTGCGGCTCTTTCAGCTCGTCGCGGCGCTGCTGGCGATCGCGGGCTTCGCGGTGATCGGCCTGCATACCGACGGCACCACGACCTGGCTGGGCATCGTGATGGTGCTGGGCTCGGGCCTGTGCTGGGCGCTCGGGAACATGGTGGGGCGCCAGGCCGGGCGCGTGAACATGGTGGCCTACATGGTCTGGACCAGTGCGTTCTCCGTGCCGCCGCTGGTCGTGCTGTCGCTGCTCGCCGAAGGTGGGCCGGCGGTGCTCTGGCATGCGATCGACGCCGCGCCGCCGCTCGCCTGGGGGGCGATCCTCTGGCAGTCGATGGCCAACACCATCCTCGGCTACGGCCTCTGGGCCTGGCTGCTGGTGCGCTACGACGCGGCCACCGTCACGCCGCTGGCGCTGCTGGTGCCGGTCTTCGGCATGGGCAGCTCGGTGGCGCTGCTGGGCGAGCCCTTCCCGGCGTGGAAGGGCACGGCCATGCTGCTCGTGATGGCCGGCCTGAGCCTGAACGTGCTCTGGCCGCGCGTGCGCAAGGTGCTCAGTTCGCGATCTGCCTGAACACCGCGCGCGCCGCCGCCACCGTCTCGTCGATGTCGGCCTGGCTGTGCGCGGCGCTCACGAAGCCCGCTTCATAGAGCGCCGGGGCGATGTAGACGCCGCGCTCCAGCAGGCCGTGGAAGAACCGGTTGAAGCGCGCGCCGTCGCTGCGCAGCACCTGGGCATAGTCGCGCGGCAGCTCGGGCAGCAGGAAGAAGCCCATCATGCCGCCCTCGCTGTCGCCGCAAAATGCCACGCCCTCGGCCTGCGCGGCCTGCGTCAGGCCGTCGATCAGCGAGCGCGTGCGTTGCGCCAGCCGCTCGTGAAAGCCCGGTTGGGCCACCTCCCGCAGCGTCGCCAGGCCGCAGGCCGTCGCCACCGGGTTGCCAGAGAGCGTGCCCGCCTGGTACACCGGCCCGAGCGGCGCGAGCTGCTCCATCACCGCGCGCCGGCCGCCGAAGGCCGCCAGCGGCATGCCGCCGCCCACCACCTTGCCCAGCATCGTGAGGTCGGGCGCGAACCCGGGGATTTCCCTGGCGTACAGGCTCTGCGCGCCGCCGAGCGCGACGCGAAAGCCCGTCATCACCTCGTCGATGATCAGCAGCGCGCCGTAGCGGGTGCACAGCTCGCGCGCCGCGCGCATGAAGGGGACGCTGGCGCGCACGAAGTTCATGTTGCCGGCGATCGGCTCCATGATCACGCAGGCGATCTTCTCGCCATGCAGCGCGAAGGCCTCCTCCAGCTGCGCCACGTCGTTGTATTCGAGCACCAGCGTGTCCCGCACCACCACCTCGGGCACGCCCGCGCTGGTCGCGTGGCCGAAGGTGGCCAGGCCCGAGCCGGCCTTGACCAGCAGCGCGTCGGCATGGCCGTGGTAGCAGCCGTTGAACTTGACGATCTTGCTGCGCCCCGTCGCGCCGCGCGCCAGGCGGATCGCGCTCATGCCCGCCTCGGTGCCCGAGCTCACCAGCCGCAGCATCTCCATCGACGGAACGTGCCGGATGATTTCCTGCGCCAGCTCGCTCTCGCGTTCGGTGGGGGCGCCGAAGGACAGGCCCTGGTCGATCGCCTCATGGACGGCCTGAAGCACCGCGGGATGCCCGTGGCCCAGGATCATCGGGCCCCAGGAGCCGATGTAGTCGATCAGGCGCCGCCCGTCGGCGTCCCAGACATGGGCGCCCTGGCCGCGCGCGATGAAGGGGGGCGTGCCGCCCACCGCCCGGAAGGCGCGCACGGGAGAGTTGACGCCGCCGGGAATCAGCGCCTTGGCGCGGTCGAACAGGGCGGCATTGAGGTCGGTGTGATGTGTCATGGCCGGCATTTTCGCCTGCGCCGGCGCGCCGGCGCCAGCGCCGGCATGCGGGAAATTGTTGCATCGGCGAAGCGCTTTGGCGTTTGTTCGGCCTTCATTTCGTAGAATCGTTGCATTTCACGGTAAGCACCTATAAGCTTGCTCGGACTGGGCTTGCATGCCCGTTTGCATGGCAAGGCAAGAACGGAACCAAAAGGAGCGGGACAAATTGGCGACAGCGACTACCGGTCCCACGATCAAGGTGCTCGTGGTGGACGACAGCAACACGATCCGGCGCAGCGCCGAGATTTTCCTCAAGCAGGGTGGTCATGAGGTTTTGCTCGCCGACGACGGCTTCGACGCCCTCTCCAAGGTGAACGACTATCAGCCCCAGCTCATTTTTTGCGACATCCTGATGCCCAAGCTCGATGGCTACCAGACGGTGGCCATCATCAAGCGCAACCCGCGCTTCGCCGACACGCCCGTCGTCATGCTGTCCTCCAAGGACGGCGTCTTCGACAAGGCCCGCGGGCGCATGGTGGGCTGCCAGGATTACCTCACCAAACCATTTACCAAGGACCAGTTGCTGCAGGCCGTGCAGCAATTCGGCCGAGAGCAACCAGGAGTTCAGTGATGGCTATCAAGAAGGTATTGGTCGTGGACGATTCCAAGACCGAATTGGTGTTTCTTTCCGACCTGCTGCAAAAGCAGGGACTGGAAGTCTCCACCGCGGAAAACGCCGACGAGGCATACCGCCGCCTGGAAGAAAACAAGCCCGACCTGATCCTCATGGACGTGGTCATGCCCGGCAAGAATGGCTTCCAGCTCACGCGCGCGCTCACCCACGATCCGAAGTACGCGGACATCCCGATCATCATGTGCACCAGCAAGAACCAGGAAACCGACAGGGTCTGGGGCATGCGCCAGGGCGCCCGCGGCTACCTCACCAAGCCGGTCGACGCAGCGGAGCTGCGCGAAAAAATCGACGCTCTGAACTGAGGCGCACGCAGCCCTGGTCATGGCAGAACGCGAATCTCTCAAAGACGTTCAACTGCGGCTGCTCGCGCGCCTGCAGGCGGCGAGCACCGAAAACGTGGCGATGGCCTCCTGGCTGGCCGTCGAATGCGCGTCCCACCGGCTGTTGCTGCCGCTCTCGCAGGCCGGTGAAATCTTCGCCTGGTCCGGCACCCAGCCGGTGCCGCATGCGCGGCCGTGGTTCCTGGGCGTCGCCAATCTGCGCGGGGTCCTGGCGGGCGTGGTCGATCTGGCCATGCTGCTGGGCGCGGTGCAGGCCCGCACGGAGCAGGCGCTCTCCGAATGTTCTCTCGTGACGCTGGGCGGCGCGCTCGACGTCAATGCGGCGCTGCTGATCGACCGGTTCGCCGGTCTGCGCGGCGCGCAGGATTTCGTGGCCACCGAAGCGCCCGTGGCGGGCGCATCGGCCTATCTCGGCCAGGTCAAGGTCAATGCGCAGGGCGAGCGCTGGCAGATCCTCGATCTGCAGGCGCTGGCTCGGGATGCAGGGTTTTTGAATATCGGCGCTTGATGTGCGGGCGCAACCGTCGTGATGGGAAAGTACTATGTCGTTGGCTGATACGTTGAAGAGGATCTTGCGACGCACTCCGGCGGAGGCGGACGCGCAGCCCAGTCGCATCGACCTGGGGGTCGATCCGCAGCAGGGCGATGGCTTGTCCACGGTGTTCCGCTCCGACGGCGTGGACAGCGTGCAAGGGGGCGAGCCCTCGGAGCTGGCGGAGCCCGGCGCCTCGGCACCGCAGGAGGAAACCATCGTCCTGCCGGTGCTCGGGCGCGCCAGCGCATCGACGCACCAGCGCCGCCTGCTCGTGATGCTCGGCGCCGGGGTGCTGGTGCTCGTGGCCTTCGGCGGCTGGATGGTCGAACGCGCCCAGACCTCCGCGCGGCAGCTGACGGTGGTGGGCGAGACGCTGACCCAGTCGGTGCGTCTCGTGAAGTCGTTCACCGAGGCAATCTCGGGAGATCCCAGGGCGTTCGAAGAGGTCGCCGACAGCACCCGTACCTTCTCGCGCAACGTCCAGGCCTTGAGCAGCGGGAGCCGGGAACTGGGCGTGAAGGCGCTGACCGGCACGTCCAAGACGGAACTGCAGCTCATGGACCCCATCATCGAGCGGGCGGAGCGCTACGTGTCGGTGATGCAGACGCAGACGGCGGCGCTGGTGGAGGCCAGAAAAGCCTTGACCGCCGTGAACAACCGGACCCGCGACTGGCTGCGCGCGGCGCGCGAAGTGCAGGACGGCGCCTTCCGGTCTTCCGATGTCGCGGCGATGGATGCCGCCAGCCGCCTCTCCATCCTCACCCAGGCGATCGGCTTCGGCGCCAACATGGTCTATGCCGACGAGGGCGTGGGCATGGAGGCGCAACTCGACCAGGACGCCACCGATTTCGGAACCATCGCCCAGCGCATTCCCCAGCTGCTGACGGGGAAGGCGGGGCGCACGATGATGGCGCTGTACGAGGAAATCGAGCCGAACGTGAGGTTCCTGCTCGACAGCGCGCCGGAACTGACCACCTCCCGCCGCGCGCAGGCGACGCTGGTCATCGACAGCGTCCCGGCGCGCCAGTACCTGGAGACGATCCAGTCGAGGCTGACGGCGCAATCCGGCTACGGCGCCGCCGAAATCGCCCTGCTGGTGGTGTTGGCGCTGTTCACGCTGCTGTGCGGCGTGGGCATCGCCCAGGTGCAGCTGCTCGAAATCGAGCGGCGCCAGAAACTGACCGAGCAGCAGCGCCAGGAAGCGCGCCTGCAGGAGCTGGAGGCCAAGCGCATCAACGACGCCAACCAGGCGGCCATCTTGCGCTTGATGAACGAACTGCAGTCGGTGGCCGAGGGCGACTTGACGCAGGAAGCCACGGTGACCGAGGACATCACGGGCGCGATCGCCGACTCGGTGAACTACACCGTGGAAGAGCTGCGGGTGCTGGTGGGCAGCGTGCAGAACACCGCCACGCGCGTGGCGCAGACGACGACCCAGGTGGACGGCACATCCACCGAGCTGCTGGCCGCGTCCAGCGAACAGCTGCGCGAGATCCGTGAAACCGGCCAGTCGGTGCTGGACATGGCCTCGCGCATCAACAAGGTCTCGTCGCAGGCGCAGGAATCCGCCTCGGTGGCCCAGCAATCGCGGCAGGCCGCGGACCAGGGCCTGAAGGCCGTGCAGAACGCCATCGGCGGCATGAACTCGATCCGCGACCAGATCCAGGACACGTCCAAGCGGATCAAGCGCCTGGGCGAATCGTCGCAGGAGATCGGCGAAATCACCGAGCTGATCTCGGGCATTACCGAGCAGACCAACCTGCTGGCCCTGAATGCCGCCATCCAGGCCGCGTCCGCCGGTGAAGCCGGCCGCGGCTTCTCGGTGGTGGCCGAGGAAGTGCAGCGGCTGGCCGAGCGCTCGGCGGATGCCACGCGCCAGATCGCGGCGCTGGTGAAGGCCATTCAGACCGATACGCAGGACGCCGTGGCCGCCATGGAGCGTTCCACGCGCGGCGTGGTTGAAGGCGCGCGCCTGTCCGACAGCGCCGGCGCGGCTCTGTCCGAAATCGACAACGTGTCGCGCAAACTGGCCGAGCTGATCGAGAGCATCTCATCCGCCACGCTGCGCGAAGCCAACCTCGCCAATGGCGTGGCCGAGAACATCCAGCACATCTTCGCCGTGACCGAACAGACCGGAGAGGGCACGCGCACCACCGCGCACCAGGTGCGCGAACTGTCCCGGATGGCCGAGGAGTTGCGCCAATCCGTGGCGCGATTCAAGATTGCCTGAGATTGCTGACCGTGCCACAGGCCACCACACTCGGAGGGCAAGCGATGTCACCCACGGGAACACCACAGGCTTTGGTGCGTGATGTTCAGTATGAGGAGCAGGATCTGGGGCCCTTGGCGTGGGTGCATGCCGAGCTACGCAAGACGCTGGACAACGCCGTCAAGCTGTTGCGGCACTTCGCCCACGAGGTTGAGAGCTCCGGCGAATCCGACCTGACCTCCCACGACGCGGCGACCTTGCGCAACGTGCGGCAGATGCTTCATCAGTGCGCCGGCGCACTGGTCATGGTGGGTATGGAGCAGACGGCGCTCGTGCTGCAGGCGATGGAAGCGGCGGTACACCGCCTGGTGCAGGAACCCGAGCAGTGCCGCAACGAGGCCGTGGCCGTGCTCGAAAGCGCGAGCTTCGCCGTCATCGAATACCTGGACAGCATCCTGGCGGGCAAGAATGTCTCCCCCGTGGCGCTGTTCCCCCAGTACCGCCAGGTGCAACTGCTCGCCGGGGTGCCGCACGTGCACCCGATGGACCTGTGGCCCGCCGAGCGGCGCGTGCGCGAGCCCATCTTCCCCGGGGCCGTCCTGCCGCTGCCCTATGGCTCCGAGGTGCGCTCGCACCTGGACACGGCGGTCCTGCGCATCGTCAAGAACGGCGACACCGAGGCGGCGGTGGACATGCAGCATCTGTGCATGGGATTCGCCGCCGCCCAGCAGGAGACGCAGCCGCGCATCCTGTGGAAGGCCGCCGCCGGGTTCTTCGAGGCCATCGCCCGGCGCTGGCTGCCGGTGGATGCCTACGTCAAGCGCACCACCTCGCGCGTGCTGATGCAGTACACCGCGCTCGCCCGCGGCCAGACGACGCTGACCGACCGGCTGCTGCCCGAACTGCTGTTCTTCTGCGCCCAGGCGCGCATGCCGGAAGACGCCACGGGCGTGACGGCGCTGCGTTCGGTGCGCCATGCCTGGAGCCTGCAGCGCCAGGCCCCCGTCGATTACGAATCCGCGCGCTTCGGGCTGTGCGATCCGGCGATGCTGGCGCAGGCGCGCAAGCGCATCGCGGCGGCCACTGAGACCTGGTCCGCGCTGGCGGGCGGCGACAAGCACAAGATCAAGCTGGCGGCCGACCAGTTCAGCCTGGTGTGCGATTCCCTGCGCAAGCTGCAGCTCGACAGCGAGCCCCTGGCCGAGGCGCTGATGCGCGCCGTGGCGGTGCCGTTGCATGCGGCGCAGCCGCCGTCGCCCGCGCTGGCCATGGAAGTGGCCACCTCGGTGCTTTACCTGCAGGCTTCGTTCGAGGAGCTCGATGCGGCGCGCGAGCACATGGCCGAGCGCGCCAAGCGCCTGGCCGGGCGCCTCGACGGCGTGACCCTGGGCGGCGAATCCCAGCCGCTCGAACCTTGGATGGAGGAGCTGTACCGGCGCGTGAGCGACCACCAGACCATGGGCAGCGTGGTGGGCGAGCTGCGCGTGACGCTGGCGGATGTCGAAAAATCGCTGGATCAGTTCTTCCGCAACCCGGCCGACACCGCACCCTTGGCCACCGTGCCGGGCGGCATGCAGCAGATGCGCGGTGTCCTGTCGGTGCTGGGGATTGACCAGGCCTCGCTCGCAGTCTTGCGCATGCGCGACGTGATCGAGAAATTGCTGCTCGGCGAGATCGACGAGGCCGAGCGGCCGCGCGTGTTCGAGCGGCTGGGCAACAGCCTGGGCGCGCTGGGCTTCCTCGTGGACATGCTGGGCTACCAGCGGGCCATGGCGGCCAAGCTGTTCGTCTACGACGAGGACCTGGGCGAGCTCAAGATCGTGATGGGCAGCACGACCCGCACGCGCGTGGAAGACGGGCCCGACGAGGTGGAGCAGGCGCTGGCGGCGCGCGCCGCCGAGCCGCTGGAATTCGAGGTGGAGCCGTCGCTCGTGGCGGCACCCGCGGCGCGGGCCGCACCGTCGCAGCCCGAGGAGGTTCACGCGGCGCTCCCGGTAACGCAGCCCGAGGCGGCCGAAACGGCCGGCCCGGCGCCCGTGGACGAACCCGCCCCGACATCCATGACCCCCGTGCTGCTGCAGCCCGAGCCGGTGCCCGAGCCCGCCGTGGCGGCAGCGCCAGCGGCGGCCATGCCCGCCGAAGTTCAGGAGCCCGACGAGGAGCTGCTCGACATCTTCATCGAAGAGGCGCGCGAAGTCATCGCCAACGGCCTCGCCGCCGTGGCGTCGTTGCAGGAAGAGCCGGGCGACCTGGAGCAGCAGACGACCCTGCGCCGCGCCTTCCATACGCTCAAGGGCAGCTCGCGCATGGTGGGGCTGAACGAGTTCGGCGAAGCGGCATGGTCTATGGAGCAGGTGCTCAACGACTGGCTGGTGCACGAGAAACCGGTATCTGCGGATTTGAGGACGCTCGCGCACGATGCCCTGCAGGCGTTCGGGGCGTGGGTGCAGGACCTGGCGCAGGGCCAGGCCCAGGCATGGAAGGCCCGGAACTTCTGCGAGGTGGCCGATGCCTTGCGCACGCAGGGCGTGCTCCTGTCCTGGGCGCATGCCGGGTCGCACGAGGCGGCGCCGGCCGCGCTACCCGCCGTGGACGAGGCGCCGGCCGCGAGCATGTCTGCGCCGGCCGAGGAAGGCGCTGCGGCGGCCCATGATTCCGGATTCGGCTTCCCCGATACGGTCATCGAAGGCCTGCTGGAGCCGGAGGCGCCCGCGCAGGTCCCCGAGTCCGAGTCCGCGCCCCTGCTGCCCGACGAGTTTTTCGCGCCCATGGAACAGGCGCCCGCGGCGCCCCCCGCCGTCAGCGCTGATGCGCATGAGGCCGGGGAAGAAGAGCCGGCCGAGCACGCGCCGACGCAGCCGGCGCCGCTCCTGCCGAGCATTGTCGAAGGCGATGTCCGGGTCATCGGCCATCTGCGGGTTCCGACCGCGCTGTACAACGTCTACCTGAGCGAGGCCGAGGACTGGTCGGGGCGCCTGGTGGCCTGCGTGCAGGAGTGGGCCGATGCGTCGCGGCCGGTCATCTCCGAAGATGCCGTGGCCATGGCGCATTCGCTCGCCGGCAGCTCGGCCACCGTGGGTTTCACCGATCTGTCGCAGCTCGCGCGCACCCTGGAGCATGCGCTGCAGCACCTGCAGCTGGGCGGCCGTACCGAGCCGGGCGATGTCCGCGTGCTGGCGGGCGCGGTGGACGAGATCCGCCGCCTGTTGCACCAGTTCGCGGCGGGCTTCCTGAAGGAGCCCCAGCCCGAGGTGGTCGATCACCTGGAAGCCTTGCTGCAGACGGACATCACCAGCGGCGCACAGGCGCTGGGCGCGCCATCGCCCGAGGTGGAAGCCGATCTCGAAGCCACCCTGATCCACAAATTGCAGGAGTGGCGGGATTCCCAGATCGGCGGGCTGGAACACGAAGACGAGCACGCGCCGGTGTACGAGGGCGAGCAGGAAGCCGAACAGGAAGAGGTGCTTCCCGTGCCGCACGCCGAGCCCTTGCCGCAGGCGGCGGTTGCGCCGCTGCCGCAGGCCGTCGCATCGCCCCCGCAGGAGGAACCCGCGCCGCTGCATGCGGACGCCTTCCAGCAGGAGCAGGATATCGACCAGGCGATCGCGCAGGCCATCGCCGCCGATACCGACGAAGACGATATCGATGCCATCGATACCATCGACCCGGACCTGTTCCCGATCTTCGAGGAAGAAGCGCTCGAACTGCTGCCGACGCTCGGCGGCGCGCTGCGCCAATGGTTCGAGCAGCCATCCGACTTGGATGCCCGGCGCGAGTTGCTGCGCGCGCTGCACACGCTCAAGGGCAGTGCGCGCCTGGCCGGTGCGCTGCGCCTGGGCGAAATGGCGCACCGCATGGAATCGGCCGTCGAAGGCGTGGATGCCGAGGCGGCGACGGCGGCGGACATCGATCCGCTGCTGGCGCGTTTCGACGGCCTGCAGGCCACGTTCGACGCGCTGCGCGCCATAGGCATGCAGGCGCCGCAGGCCGCTGCTGCGCCAGCCCAGGCGGCGGCTTCCGTGCAGGAGGCCCAGGCGGGCGCGGAGGCGGCGCCGGGCACGGCGCAGCCGCTGGTGGCCCCCGTGGCGGTGGTGCGCCCGGTCGAGCTGGTGCGCGGCGCCGCGCGCACGGGCGGCGGCCAGCAGGTGCGCGTGCGCTCGCAACTGCTGGACCGCATGGTCAACGACGTGGGCGAGGTGCTGATCGCGCGCTCGCGCCTGTCGACGCGCGTGCTGCAGATGCGCGGCTCGCTCGACGACCTCAGCGGCAACCTGGAGCGCCTGCGCGCGCAACTGCGCGACATCGAGGTGCAGGCCGAGTCGCAGATGCAGTCGCGCCAGGCGCAGTCGCGCGAGAGCGCGGCTTCGTTCGACCCGCTGGAGTTCGACCGTTTCACCCGCATGCAGGAACTCACGCGCATGATGGCCGAGTCGGTCAACGACGTGGCCACGGTGCAGCGCGCGCTGCAGCGTTCGGTGGAAGGAGCGGAAGACGACCTGACGGCGCAGGGCCGCCAGGCGCGCGAGCTGCAGCGCGAGCTGCTGCGCACGCGCATGGTGGAGTTCGATTCGCTCGCCGAGCGCCTGTATGCCGTGGTGCGCCAGGCCAACCGCGAGACGGGCAAGCAGGTGCGGCTCGATGTGGTCGGCGGCACCATCGAAATGGACCGCGGCGTGCTGGAGCGCATGGCGCCGGCCTTCGAGCACCTGCTGCGCAATTGCGTGGGCCACGGGATCGAGGCGGCCGAGGTGCGCGAGGCCGCAGGCAAGCCGGCGGCCGGTTCCATCGTGGTCACGGCGGGCCACGAAGGCAACGACGTGTCCGTCGAATTCCGCGACGACGGCGCCGGGCTCGACATCGAGCGCATCCGCGAGCACGCCGTGGCGCAGGGCCTGGTGGCCGCGGATGAAGCGATCGACGAGGTCCGCGCCGCCGAGCTCATCTTCCAACCCGGCTTCTCCACGGCCTCCGAAGTGACGGAGCTGTCCGGGCGCGGCATCGGCATGGACGTGGTGCGCGCCGAGGTGCAGTCGCTCGGCGGCCGCATCGAGACCCGCAGCACGGCCGGGCAGGGCACCTCGTTCCGGCTGGTGCTGCCGCTGACCACCGCGGTCACCCAGGTGGTGATGGTGCGGGTGGGCAGCCTGGGCATAGGCATCCCGGCCAACATCATCGAGGTGGTGCGCCGCGCGCCCGCCCACGAACTGGAAGCGGCCTACGCCGCGGGCAGCTACCTGGAGGCGCCGCTGTACTGGGCCGGCGCGCTGCTGCAGTCTTCGACCAACAGCACGGAGGTGGCGGACAAGACCCGGCCGGTGGTGATCGTGCGTTCGGCGTCGCAGCGGCTGGCGCTGCACGTGGACGAAGTGCTGGGCAACCAGGAAGTGGTGGTGAAGAACCTCGGGCCGCAGCTGTCGAGCCTGCCGGGCCTGGCGGGCATGTCGGTGCTGGCCTCGGGCGCGGTGGTGCTGATCTACAACCCGGTGGCGCTGGCGACGGTGTATGGCGAGCAGGCTCGCAGTGTGATGCGTCCGCCCAGCGCCGCCCGGGCCGCGCCCACGCGGGCGCAGGCCCAGACGGCGGCGGCCCTGCAGTCGACGGCGGTGGTGCCGCTGGTGCTGGTGGTGGACGATTCGATCACCGTGCGCCGGGTTACCCAGCGCCTGCTGCAGCGCGAGGGCTATCGGGTGGCGCTGGCGGCCGATGGCCTGCAGGCGCTGCAGCGCCTGCGCGAGGAGCGGCCGGTGGTGGTGCTCTCGGACATCGAGATGCCGCGCATGGACGGCTTCGACCTGGCGCGCGCGATCCGCGCGGACGAGAAGCTGGCCGATCTGCCCATCATCATGATCACCTCGCGCATGGCAGAAAAGCACAAGGAGCATGCGGTGGCGCTGGGCGTGAGCCATTACCTGGGCAAGCCCTACTCGGACGAGGTGCTGCTGGGGCTGGTGCACCGCTACGCGGAAATGGAGCAGGCGGCGGCGCAGGTGTGAAATTCGCGCGGCGCGGCTGCGGGTTCAATAAAATGGCCCCATGCTTGCCCCCCCGACGGATTCGGTCAACCTGACCAATCACTTCCTGATCGCCATGCCGAGCCTGCGCGACGCCACGTTCGCGCACAGCGTCGTCTACCTCTGCGAGCACGGCGCGAATGGGGCGCTGGGGCTGATGATCAACAAGCCGAGCGACATGGACATGCAGGGGCTGTTCGAGCGTGTCGAGCTTTCGCTGGGCCGCGTCGACCTCACGCGCCAGCCAGTCTTTCATGGCGGGCCGGTGCAGACGGAGCGCGGCTTCGTGCTGCACGACGTGATGCGGCCCGAGGTCCTGGAGTCCGCCCACCCCGTCGCGACGGTGGTCGAGGTGGGCGACGATCCCACGCCCTACGCCTGCACGCTGGCGATTCCCGGCGGGCTGGAGATGACCACCTCGCGCGACGTGCTGGAGGCGTTGTCCCAGGGCGTGGGGCCGCGGCGCGTGCTGGTCACGCTGGGGTACGCGGCCTGGGCGCGGGGACAGCTCGAGTCCGAGCTGGCCGCCAACGCCTGGCTCACGGCGCCGGCCGATCCCGAGGTGATCTTCGACGCGCCGATCGCCGAGCGCTACGACCGCGCGCTGGGCCTGCTGGGCATCCACGCGGCCATGCTCTCGCGCGAGGCGGGGCACGCATGAACGCGACCGGTGCGCCCGGGAGCGCGGCCGCCGCCTTCCAGTCTTTCCTGGCCTTCGATTACGGCCTCAAGCGCACCGGGGTGGCGACGGGCACGCGCCTGCTCGGCATGGCCACGCCGAGGAAGAGCATCCATGCCGAGGGCAAGGCGCGCTTTGCCAAGGTGGCCGAATACATCCATGAGTGGCAGCCCGACGCGCTGGTGGTGGGCGTGCCGTTTCACCCCGATGGCGCCGAGCACGAGAACACGCTCAGGGCGCGGCGCTTCGCGCGCCAGCTGCACGGCCGCTTCGGCCTGCCGGTCTTCGAGGTGGACGAGCGCTACAGCACGACCGAGGCGCTGGCCGCGGGCGCGCCGGACGCCGACGCGGCGGCCGCCTGCATCATCTTGGAGCAATTTTTGAGGAGTCTTTCATGAACCAGGCCGTGGCAGCGCCGGGCCATCTGGCGCTCGATGCCGAAGCGCTGTATGTGCAGCTGCGCGAGGGGGTGCGTCACCTGATGCATCCGGGCACGCGTCTCGTGGGCATCGCTTCCGGGGGCGCGTGGCTGGCCGAGCGCCTGCAGCGCGACCTGGCCCTGCCGGGGAGCGCGGGCGTGCTGTCTTCGGCCATGCACCGCGATGATTTCGCCCAGCGGGGCCTGGCCGCCAGCACGCAGACGCAGCTGCCGTTCGACGTCAATGGCGCGGACCTCCTGGTGCTCGACGACGTGCTCTACACCGGCCGCACGATCCGCGCGGTGCTCAACGAGCTGTTCGATTACGGGCGCCCCGCGTGCGTGCGCCTCGCGGTGCTGGTCGATCGCGGCGGGCGCGAGCTGCCAATGGCGGCCGAGTTCGCCGCAGCCCGCCTGGCGCTGCCCGCCCGCCTGCACCTGGCGCTGGCCCGCACCGAGGCGGGGGCCTTCCATTTCGACGTGAAAGAGGCGTGAGCGTGGCCAGCCTTCGCAACCCCCAGCTCAACAAGCATGGCGAGCTGATCCACCTGCTCTCGCTCGACCAGCTGCCGCGCGAGATCGTCACGCACATCCTCGATACCGCGACCAGCTTCGTGAGTGTGAACGACCGCGAAGTCAAGAAGGTGCCGCTCTTGCGCGGCAAGAGCGTGTTCAACCTGTTCTTCGAGAACAGCACGCGCACGCGCACCACCTTCGACATCGCGGCCAAGCGCCTGTCGGCCGACGTCTTCACGCTGGACATCGGGCGCTCGTCCACGTCCAAGGGCGAGACGCTGCTCGACACCGTGGACAACCTCTCGGCGATGGCCGCCGACCTGTTTGTGGTGCGCCACAGCCAGTCGGGCGCGCCCTACCTGATCGCGCAGCACGTGGCGCCCCACGTGCATGTGGTGAACGCGGGCGACGGCTGGCATTCGCACCCCACGCAGGGGCTGCTGGACATGTACACCATCCGCCACTACAAGAAGGATTTTTCCAATCTGGTGGTGGCCATCGTCGGCGACGTGCTGCATTCGCGCGTGGCGCGCTCGGACATCCATGCGCTCAAGGTGCTGGGCTGCCCCGAGGTACGCGTGGTGGGGCCGCGCACGCTGGCGCCGGCGGGCTTCGAGAGCCTGGGCACGCGGGTGTTCGACAAGCTCGAAGAAGGCATCAAGGGCGCGGACGTGATCATCATGCTGCGCCTGCAGAACGAGCGCATGAGCGGCGCGCTGCTGCCCTCGCCCGAGGAGTATTTCAAGACCTTTGGCCTCACGCCCGAGAAGCTCGCCTGGGCCAGGCCGGATGCGATCGTCATGCATCCGGGGCCGATCAACCGCGGCGTGGAGATCGATTCCGCCGTGGCCGACGGGCCGCAGGCCGTGATCCTCTCGCAGGTCTCCTTCGGGATCGCGGTGCGCATGGCGGTCATGGCCATCGTGGCCGGGAACGAGGCATGAAGATCATCAAATCGATAGCTGCTCGCGCTTGCTGGGTAAGCGTTGGAGCCGGTTTTGGCTTGAAATCATGAAACTACGCATAGACAACGGCCGGGTGTTCGATCCGGCAACGGGCCTGGACACGGTCTGCAGCCTGGCGCTGGCCGCGGGCCGCATCATCGGGATCGGGCGCATGCCCGAGGGGTTCGCGCCCGCGCGCGTGATCGACGCCGCCGGCTGCCTGGTGCTGCCCGGCCTGGTCGACCTGGCGGCGCGCCTGCGCGAGCCGGGCCATGAGCACGAGGGTATGCTCGAATCCGAGATGGCCGCCGCCGTCGCCGGGGGCGTGACCAGCCTGGTCTGCCCGCCCGATACCGACCCGGTGCTCGACGAGCCCGGCCTTGTGGCGATGCTCAAGTTCCGCGCCGAGAAGCTGCACCAGGCGCGGCTCTTCCCGCTGGGCGCGCTCACGCACGGCCTGCGGGGCGAGGTGCTCACCGAGATGGTGGAGCTCACCGAATCGGGCTGCGTGGGCTTCGGCCAGGCGGAGGTGCCGCTCGCCAGCACGCAGGTGCTGCAGCGCGCGCTGCAATACGCCGCCACGTTCGGCTACACCACCTGGCTGCGGCCGCAGGAGATGAGCCTGGGCAAGGGCGTGGCCGCCAGCGGCGCCGTCGCCACGCGCCTGGGCCTGTCGGGCGTGCCGGTGGCCGCCGAGACGATCGCGCTGCAGACCATCTTCGACCTCGTGCGCGCCACGGGGGCGCACGTGCACCTGTGCCGCCTCTCCAGCGGCGCGGGCGTGGAGCTGCTGCGCCGCGCCAAGGCCGAGGGCCTGAGCGTCACGGCCGACGTGAGCATCAATTCGCTGATGCTGACCGACGAGGAGATCGGCTACTTCGACAGCCGCGCGCGCCTCACGCCGCCGCTGCGCCAGGCGCACGACCGGGCGGCGCTCTGCGCCGCGCTGGCCGACGGGACGATCGACGCGCTGGTGTCCGACCACATGCCGGTGGACGAAGACGCCAAGACGCTGCCGTTCGGCGAGGCCGAGCCCGGCGCCACCGGCCTGGAGCTGCTGCTGCCGGTGGCCCTGGCCTGGGCCGAGGCGCAGCACGTGCCGCTTCAGCGCGCGCTGGCGGCGGTCACCTCGGCCGCGGCGGGCGTGCTCGGCAATGCGCTCGGCACCTTGCAGGCCAGCGTCGGGCGCATCGTCGAGGGCGGCGTGGGGGATCTGTGCATCGTCGATCCCGGCGCGCGCTTCCAGGTCGCGGGCGCGGCGCTGGCCAGCCAGGGCAAGTACACGCCGTTCGAGGGCTGGAACCTGCCCGGGCGCGTGCGCTGCACCATCGTGGGCGGGCAGATCGCGTTCGAGCGTTGAAACGAGGCACATGAGCATGAACGTCACCCTCTACCACAACGCCCGCTGCAGCAACTCGCGCGGCGCGCTGGCGCTGCTGCGCGAGCGCGGCATCGAACCCACGGTCGTGGACTACATCGCGCACCCGCTCGACGCGGCGGCGCTCAAGGCGCTGGTCGCGCGCCTGGGCGTGCCGCTGCGCGAACTGCTGCGCACCAAGGAGGCGGCCTACGCCGAGCTCGACCTGGGCCACCCGGCGCGCACCGACGAGGCGCTGTACGCCGCGGTGGCCGCGCACCCGGTGCTGCTCAACCGCCCCATCGTCGTCACGGACAAGGGCGCGCTCCTGTGCCGCCCGCCCGAGCGCGTGCTGGAGCTGCTGTGACCGACCAGCTCACGATCCGCCGCCCCGACGACTGGCACCTGCACCTGCGCGACGGCGCGCAGCTCGCCGCCGTGGTGCCCCACAGCGCGGCGCAGTTCGGCCGCGCCATCGTCATGCCCAACCTGCGCCCGCCCGTGACCACAACGGCGCAGGCGCTGGCCTACAAGGCGCGCATCCTCGCCGCCGTGCCGCCGGACGCGGCGTTCGAGCCCCTGATGACGCTGTACCTGACGGACAGGCTGCCGCCCGAGGAGATCGCGCGCGCGAAGGCGGCGGGCATCGTCGCCTGCAAGCTCTACCCGGCGGGCGCCACGACCAACAGCGACGCCGGCGTGACCGACCTGCGCCACATCGAACCGACCCTGGAGGCGATGGAGAAGGCCGGCCTGCTGCTGCTGGTGCACGGCGAGGTCACCAGCCCCGAGATCGACCTCTTCGACCGCGAGGCGGTGTTCATCGAGCGCCAGCTGATTCCGCTGCGCGCGCGCTTTCCCGGGCTGAGGATCGTCTTCGAGCACATCACCACGCAGGAGGCCGCGCAGTACGTGGCCGAAAGCGGGCCGCACACGGCAGCGACTGTCACCGCGCACCACCTGCTGTACAACCGCAACGCCCTCTTCACCGGCGGCATCCGCCCGCACTACTACTGCCTGCCGGTGCTCAAGCGCGAGCGCCACCGCCAGGCGCTGGTGGCCGCGGCGACGGGCGGCAGCGGCAAGTTCTTCCTCGGCACCGACAGCGCGCCGCACCCCGCGCACCTGAAGGAGCACGCCAGCGGCTGCGCCGGCTGCTACACCGCGCACGCGGCGATCGAGATGTACGCCGAGGCCTTCGACGCGGCCGGGGCGCTGGACAAGCTGGAAGGCTTCGCCAGCCTGCACGGCCCGGCGTTCTACGGCCTGGCGCCCAACGAGGGCACGATCACGCTGCGGCGCGAGGCATGGACCGTGCCCGGGCACTTCGCCTTTGGCGAGGGCGAACTCAAGCCGCTGCGCGCCGGGGAAACCCTGCCCTGGCGCCTGGTGGCGGCCGATCCGCGGATGTGACCGGGCAGGCGGTGATGCCATGCTTTTTGCGCATGGCTGGGGGAAACCCGCAAGCTGATGGGCTAGGCGCGCCGCGGGAACCGGGCACAATAGCCCCCACCCGGTCTCCATGAGAGTGCGCCCGCGGCTTGCCCGCGGCGCTGTTGCCGGTACAACCTTTTGATCCACCCTTCAGGAGTTTGCACATGAAAAAATTGTTGCTCGCCGCTGCCGTGTCCTTGCTGGCCACGGGCGCCGCGTTCGCGCAGGCGACCGACACGCTGGCCAAGATCAGCGAGCGCGGCGCCGTCAACCTGGGCGTGCGCGACTCGTCGGGCCTGGCCTACACGCTGGGTGGCGGCAAGTACGTCGGCTTCCATACCGAAATGGCCGAGCGCATCGTCGACGACCTGAGCAAGCAGCTGGGCAAGCCGCTCAAGATCAACTACCAGGTCATCACCTCGCAGAACCGCATCCCGCTGATCCAGAACGGCACCATCGACTTCGAGTGCGGCTCCACCACCAACAGCAAGGCCCGCCAGAAGGACGTGGACTTCGCCTACACCACCTACGTGGAAGAAGTGCGCATGGCGGTGAAGGCCAATTCCGGCATCAAGTCGATCAACGACCTGGGCGGCAAGACGCTGGCGGTGACCACCGGCACCACCTCGGTGCAGCACATCCGCAAGAAGGCGCGCGACGCCAACCTGGACTTCAAGCAGGTCATGGGCAAGGACCATGCCGACAGCTTCCTGCTGCTTGAATCGGGCCGCGCCGACGCCTTCGTGATGGACGGCTCCATCCTCGCGGCCAACATCGCCAAGGCCAAGAACCCCAAGGACTTCGCCATCGTCGGCGAGGTGCTGTCGGTCGAACCCATCGCCTGCATGCTGCCCAAGGGCGACGAGAAGCTCAAGAAGGCGGTCGATGACTCCATCGTGCGCCAGATCAAGGACGGCTCGCTCGCCAAGCTCTACGACAAGTGGTTCATGGAACCGATTCCGCCCAACAACGTGAACCTGAACATGCCGGCTTCGGAAGGCACGAAGAACGCCTGGGCGCACCCCAACGACAAGCCGATGGAAGACTACGGCAACTGATGATGCAAGCCCCGGCCGTGCACCCACGGCATGGCGGCGGCAAACGCCCACCTGGCCCCTCGCGCCGGTGGGCGTTTCGCGTCAGGGGGCATGAAGCGGCAAACTGCACGAAGGAGCGTACATGGCCATGGATTGGGAGGTGTTCTGCAAGGACACGCTCGATGGCAACGTCATCGCCGGGTGTTTCGGCCACGGCAAGGTCATCACCTACCTCGACTGGCTGCTCTCGGCCTGGGGCTGGACGGTCTCCGTCTCGCTCACGGGCCTGGCGGTCGCGCTGATCACGGGCTCCATCATCGGGGTGATCCGCACCCTGCCGGACAGCCCCTGGCTCACGCGCCTGGGCAACGCCTGGGTCGAGCTGTTTCGCAACATCCCGCTGCTGGTGCAGATCTTCCTCTGGTACTTCGTGGTGCCGGCGCTGGTGCCGCCGATGAAGTCCCTCCCGCCCTTCATCCTCGTGGTGCTGGCGCTGGGCCTGTTCACCTCGGCGCGCATCGCCGAGCAGGTGCGCGCGGGCGTGCAGGCGCTGCCCAAGGGCCAGCGCTACGCCGGCATGGCGATGGGCTTCACCACCGTGCAGTACTACCGCTACGTGCTGCTGCCGATGGCGTATCGCATCATCATCCCGCCGCTGACCAGCGAATCGATGAACATCTTCAAGAACTCGGCCGTGGCCTTCGCCGTCTCCATCCCCGAGCTGACGCAGTACGCGCTGCAGGTGGGCGAGGAGACCGCGCGGCCGGTCGAGGTCTACATCGCCGTCACCATCCTCTACGCCGTCTCGGCGCTGGTGATCAACCGCGTGTTCGCCTGGATCGAGCAGCGGGCGCGGGTGCCGGGCTTCGTGGCCGCTGGAACCGGCGCGGGAGGGCACTGACATGAGCCTCCACGCTACTCACTTCGTGTATTCGCTGCCTCCCAAGGGGGCCCAGGCCTCCCTTGGGGCGGCCCGGCGGGAGGCTTGACATGCTGAATCTCGACTTCTCCTTCCTCGACTGGAGCTTCATCCAGGGCTTCATCCTCAAGGGGCTGTGGTTCAGCATCATCCTGACCGCGGTGGCCACCGTGGGCGGCATTTTCTTCGGCACGCTGTTGGCGCTGATGCGCCTGTCGGGCCGGAAGTGGCTGATTGGCGTGGCCGCGCTCTACGTCAACACGATGCGCTCCATCCCGCTGGTGATGGTGATCCTGTGGTTCTTCCTGCTCGTGCCTTTCATCATCGGGCGGCCGGTGGGTGCCGAGTATTCGGCCTTCATCACCTTCATCGCCTTTGAAGCGGCGTACTTCAGCGAGATCATGCGCGCCGGCATCCAGTCGATCCCGCGCGGCCAGGTCTTCGCCGGCCAGGCCATGGGCATGAGCTACGCGCAGAACATGAAGCTCGTGATCCTGCCGCAGGCGTTTCGCAACATGCTGCCGGTGCTGCTGACGCAGACCATCATCCTGTTCCAGGACACGTCCCTGGTGTACGCCATCGGCGCGTACGACCTGCTCAAGGGCTTCGAGACCGCGGGCAAGAACTACGGCCGGCCGATCGAGACCTACCTGATGGCCACCGTGGTCTATTTCATCATCAGCTATTCGCTCTCTTCGGTGGTCAAACGCATCCACAAGAAGATCGCCATCATCCGCTAAAGGAGCCCGGCATGGCCGACAACATGATCCAGATCAAGAACGTCTCCAAGTGGTACGGAGCGGTGCAGGTGCTGCACGACTGCAACCTGAGCGTGGACAAGGGCGACGTGGTCGTCGTTTGCGGGCCCTCGGGCTCGGGCAAGTCCACGCTGATCAAGACCATCAACGCGCTGGAGCCGGTGCAGAAGGGCGAGATCATCGTCAACGGCATCGCCGTCACCGCCCCCGGGACCGACCTGCCCCGGCTACGCAGCAAGGTCGGCATGGTGTTCCAGCACTTCGAGCTGTTCCCGCACCTGTCGGTGACGGAGAACCTGACCATCGCCCAGGTCAAGGTGCTGGGCCGCAGCCTGGACGACGCCAAGGCGCGGGGCCTGAAGATGCTCGACCGCGTGGGCCTGATGGCGCACAAGGACAAGTTCCCCGGCCAGCTCTCGGGCGGGCAGCAGCAGCGCGTGGCGATCGCTCGGGCGCTGTCGATGGACCCGATCGTGATGCTGTTCGACGAGCCGACCTCGGCGCTCGACCCCGAGATGGTCGGCGAGGTGCTCGATGTCATGGTCACGCTGGCCAAGGAAGGCATGACCATGATGGTGGTGACGCACGAGATGGGCTTCGCCCGCAAGGTCGCGAGCCGCGTGATCTTCATCGACGTCGGCGGCCACATCCTGGAAGACTGCTCCAAGGACGAGTTCTTCGGCCACCCCGAGAACCGCCAGCCGCGCACCAAGGATTTCCTCAGCAAGATCCTGCAGGGATGATGCTCCTGGAAGAAGAGCTGCTGGCGCTTGCTGGATAAGCGCTAGAGCCGTTTTTCTTCCAGAATCCTGCGCGCCAGCTCGGCGAAGCCGGCGCCGCGCTCGCCCTGCGTCACGTAGCGCGGCGGGTGCCTGAGCTGTGGCAGGAAACGCGCGATGTTGGCCACGCCCACGCTGTGCGGGAAGTGCTCGAACATCCGCTCGTCGTTGGTCGAATCGCCCACGTAGACCCAGCGGCCGAGCTCCGCGTCCAGCTTGCGCCCCAGCAGCTCGCGCACGATCCAGCGCGCGCCCTGCAGCTTGTCGTGGCCGCCGAACCAGCCATTGATGTGGATGCTGCTGACCGTGGCGTTCATGCCGGCCGCCTGCATCAGGCGCACGCAGGCCTCGATCGCGGCCTGGGGCAGGCGGGTGAACTCGCTGTGGTCGATCGCGATGTCGCACTCGCGCCCGGCCGAATCCGCGGCGCGGCGCGCGCCGGGAATGGCTGCCTCGATGTCGGCCAACACCTGCTGCATGCGGGCGTAGTTGGCGGCGCGGGTCGTGAGATCCTGTTGGTATATTTTTGATAGCTTCCCGCGCTTTCCTGGAAAGCGTTGGGAGTCGATTGGGCTTGAATTTTCAGCCCGCAGCGCCACGGCCCCGTTCTCGGCCACGATGGCGTCCACCGGCCAGGTGGCGGCGAACGGTTCGCTCCAGCCCACGGACCGGCCGGTGATGGCGATCACGTGCAGGCCTGCCGCTGTCAGATCAGCCAGCGCCTGTAGCGCGTCGGGCGTGATCGCGCCGCCGGTGGTCAGCGTGTCGTCGATGTCGGTCAACACGCCGTACAACGGCGGTGGCTGCCATGCGCTCAGCGGCCACATGGTCAGGAGGTGCTGAGCGCCAGCCCCGCATGCTCGCGCAGCGGATGGAAGTGGATCTTGGGAAAGCGCTCCTGCGCCAGGCGCACGTCGTA
>OFJB01000172.1_pt1 | contig 36561 bp, 31 predicted proteins | sample 1775081 | NCBI WGS metagenome assembly OFJB01 (sample SAMN08195771, study PRJEB24354) | sludge metagenome | isolation source: initial sludge from phenol fed wastewater aerobic bioreactor | place: India: Nagpur | collected 2016-06-05
CATCGACGGCAGGAACATCAACTTCACTTTCCCCGGCAGGAAGGACGGCACCTTCTCCGAAGTGCTGTGCGACGCGCTGATGAACGAATGGTGCGCCGGCGCGGACTGCTATATCGACCTGCATGGCGGCGACCTTCGCGAGAATGTGTCGAAGTTTTCGATCTACCAGCGGACGGACGACGCCGACCTGGAGGCCAGGGGCCGTATGATGGCGATGTGCTTTGACGCGGAACTCGTCGTCGGCCTGCCGAACGACCATATGGAGCGGCCCGGCCGCCCGCCGACGGGCTTCGCCCGCCATGGCCGGCTGGCGCTGATGTCGGAGGCCGGCGCCAACGGGCTTCTGGACGACATGGGGCAAGTCGCGGGGCGCCCTGGGGTTGGCTGTGGCGGCCGAGGGCTTGGCATTCGCCTTTCCAGACAGCGTACCTGTCAAGGCGCTGGGAATGGCGCTGGCCGCGGCGGCCATCGCGCTGTCGGGTTTCTCGGTTTACGGCAAGGGGCTGGCTGCACTGCGGCAGGGCCGCTTGAACATCAATGCCCTGATGACCGTGGCCGTGACCGGCGCTTTCCTGATCGGCCAGTGGCCCGAAGCGGCGATGGTGATGGCCCTATATGCGATTGCGGAAGCCATCGAGGCCCGCGCCGTGGATCGGGCGCGCGGCGCCATCAAGAGCCTGCTGGCGCTCGCGCCGGAGCAAGCTGAAGTGCGTCAAGACGATGGCAATTGGGTGCGCATGGGAGTCAAGGAAGTCACTGTGGGCATGACCGTGCGTATTCGCCCTGGCGAGCGCGTTCCGCTGGATGGCATCGTGAGCCTAGGTCAGAGCGCTATTGACCAGTCCCCCGTGACCGGCGAAAGCTTGCCGGTGGACAAGAGCCCCGGCGATGAAGTCTTCGCCGGCACCATCAATCAGGCTGCGGCGTTGGAAATCCGTGTCACGGCCCCCGCGTCCGACAGCACGCTGGCGCGCATCATCCACGCCGTTGAGCAGGCCCAGTCTTCCCGTGCGCCCACGCAGCGTTTCGTGGATCGCTTTGCCGCCGTCTACACGCCTGCGGTGTTCGTCCTGGCCGTTGCCGTTGCGTTGTTGGCGCCCTGGCTCATGGGGCTGACCTGGATGCAGGCCGCCTACAAGGCCCTGGTGCTGCTGGTCATCGCCTGCCCTTGCGCCTTGGTGATTTCCACGCCCGTCACCGTCGTCAGCGGTTTGGCCGCTGGGGCGCGGCGAGGCATCCTGATCAAAGGTGGTGTGTACCTGGAAGAGGCGCGCAAGATCAAGGCCGTGGCGCTGGACAAGACCGGCACCATCACCGAAGGCAAGCCCAAGCTGGTGGCCTTCGAGCCCGTGGACACAGGACTCGGCCAACAAGCCCTGGAGGGGCTGGCCAAGAGCCTCGCAGCGCGGTCGGATCATCCAGTGTCCAAGGCCATCGCAGATGGCGTGTCGTCCGCCACGCAAGAAGTGGATGAGTTTCAGGCTGTTGCCGGGCGCGGCGTGCAGGGGGTGATCGACGGCCATACCTATGTGCTGGCTAACCACCGCTGGATTGAAGAGCGCGGGCAGTGTTCGGCTGACCTCGAAGCCCGCCTTGCAGTGCATGAGCAAGCTGGCCGCACCGTCACGTTGTTGGCCAGCAGCGAACGGGTCATGGCCATCTGTGCAGTAGCCGACACCATCAAATCCTCATCCGCGCAGGCCGTGGCCGACCTGAAGGCATTGGGCGTGACGCCGGTGATGTTGACGGGCGATAACCTGGCGACGGCGCAAACCGTCGGCACCCAGGCGGGCATCGCCGAGGTGCGTGGCAACCTGCTGCCCGAGGACAAGTTGCAGGCCATCGGCGAGCTTCAGCAGCGCATGGGCGTCACGGCGATGACCGGCGACGGCATCAACGACGCCCCCGCGCTGGCGAAGGCTGACATCGGCTTCGCTATGGGCGGCGCGGGCACCCACACCGCGATGGAGGCCGCCGACGTGGTGGTCATGAACGACGACCTACGCCGCCTGCCCGAAACGATCCGGCTGTCCAGGCGCACCCACGCCGTGCTATGGCAGAACATCGCGCTCGCGCTGGGCATCAAGCTAGTGTTCCTGCTGCTGGCGATCTTCGACGATGCCTCCATGTGGATGGCCGTGTTCGCCGACATGGGGGCGAGCTTGCTGGTGGTCTTCAACGGGCTGAGGCTGCTCAGGCAGCAGGCGGGTCAGTAAAACCGAATATGGAGTGTTGAAAATGGGAATCCTGGATCGAATTTTTGGTGGGCATGGCGGCGGCCACGGCGGGGGGCATGGCGGCTCCCACGGGCATGGCAGTAGCCATGGCCACGGTGGCCCCAGCAGTCACGACTGGGGGCGCAATCCGGCGCCTTCGGCCAGCGGCATCACTTGCCCGCAATGCAAAGCGATCAATCCGAACGGCGCTCGCTTTTGCGGCCAGTGCGGGACATCGCTGGTGCCAGCGTCGTGCACGAAGTGCAGTAGCGTCATTCCGATCGGCGCGAAATTCTGTGCTCAGTGCGGCAACGCGGTAACTTAAGTCATGGTGATCTCGGCCTGGATCTACACCTTGATCCCGGCAGCGGCCGCCATCATCGGAGCTGCGGTCGCGGTGAACGTGCGGCCGGGGCCAACACTGGTCAGCGCGATTCAGCATTTCGCCGCTGGCGTCGTGTTCGCGGCGGCGGCCGGCGAAATCTTGCCCGACATCATGCACCGGGCCTCGCCTTGGGCGACGATGATCGGCGGCGGAATCGGCGTCGCCACCATGCTGCTGGTGAAGCATCTGGAAGCGTTGGCGAAGGGGCCGGCCGGTCTCCTGACCGTGATCGGCATCGACATCCTGATTGATGGCTTGGTGCTTGGTATCGGGTTTGCGGCTGGCCCAAAGGTCGGCTTGCTTCTGACCATCGCCCTGACCATCGAGGTTCTGTTCCTGGGATTGACAGTGGCCACGGAACTCGGCGAGAGCGTTCGCTCCCGTGCCAGGGTCGTCTGGATCACGGCCGCGCTCGTGCTCTTGCTGCCGATCGGGGCCTTGCTTGGAGCGCCGGTGGCGCTGTTGCCCAACCCTCTTCTGACTGGCTTCTTCGCGTTTGGTCTGATTGCGTTGCTCTACCTCGTGACCGAAGAACTGCTGATCGAAGCACACGAAACGCCAGATCGCCCCTGGGTGACGGCGATGTTCTTTGTCGGCTTTCTGGCGCTTCTCCTGCTGGAAGAAGTAATTGGCTAGTGGAGCCAGTCTGTTGGTGGTGCCCGATCCGTTGACTATTGCGCGCGCGGGGTGGGCACCATGAGCCCGATAGACGTGATGCCGTTGCTCGAATCGACCATCGTCCGCCCTCCGTGCATGCGGGCGATGGCAGCCACGATGGCCAAGCCCAGTCCATGATTGCGGGCGGCATCCGACCGCGCCGCATCTGCCCGGTAGAAGCGGTTGAACAGATTGGGCAAATGCTCGGCTGAAATCGTCTGCCCCTCGTTCACCACCCGCAGGGCGATCTCGCCGTCCAGCCGGTCGATTTGCACGACAACGGTGCTGTGCGGATGCGCGTGTCGGGTTGCGTTGCCGATCAGGTTGGATAGCGCGCGCTGCAACAGGCGCACATCGGCCAAGCCGGTGGCATCGCCGTCGATACGAACCTTCAGCCCGGCCTCTTCAATGGCCGCCTCGTGCAATTCCACCACCGCGCGCGCAACGCCGGCCAGACTGGCGACATGCTCGCGGCGGGCCTCAGCCCCACGGTCGGCTTGCGACAGAAAGAGCATGTCCTGCACGATCATCGACATGCGCTGGAGATCTTCGAGGTGCGAGCCCAACACATCTCGCAACGTGTCGGCATCGCGTGCTTTGCGCAAAGCAACTTCAGTGCCCCCCATCAACGTCGCCAACGGCGTGAACAGTTCATGCGCAACGTCAGCATTGAAGGCTTCCAGTTGTTCGTAGGCTTTGTGCAGACGCTTCAGCAATTCGTTGACGTGGGCCACCAGCGGAGCCAGTTCGTCGGGTTGAGCGGAGCCATCCAGAAGCCGGTGCAGAGTATCGGCCTCCAGCGCCTGGATCTGAGCCGAGAGGTCGCGCACTGGACGCAGCCCGATCTGCACCAGCGTAAATCCGCCAACAGCAATCACCACTGCGCCAGCGAGTGCGGCGGCGACGAGCGTGCGGGCTAGACGCTCTAGCACACGATCGTCCTCGCTGACATCAAGACTCAGCACCGCCTGGATGGGGGGAGTGCCGGTCGTAGCCTCGAATCGCATGTCGATCACGCGGTGATGCACTGGAATGCCGGCGCTGGCATAGATGACGCTGCCGTCGGCACGGGTCAGGATCAATTTCATGTCCTGTCGGCCGACCATGCCATCGTCAAGCTTGTGTGCAAGCGTACCGCTTCCCAACCCTGCTGCCTCAGCAATGAGATGGTTCACCTGGATCTGCTGTTGCCGCAGCGTGTCCATCTGCCGCTCTTTGAAGCTCAGTGCGGTGACGGTGTAAATGCCCAGACAGGTCAAGGCCAGCCCGACCAGGGTGAGAAGTGCGAGCCAGCGGGCAAGCCGCCGCCCCAGCGATCCGGCACGCCTGGGTCTCACGGTTGCCGATCTTCGAGTACGTAGCCCATGCCACGGACGGTGTGCAGCAGTGGGCGCTCGAAGGGCAGGTCGAGCTTGCTCCGAAGGCGACGCACAGCGACGTCGATCACGTTGGTACCGTGATCGAAGTTCACGTCCCATACTTGCTCCGCGATTTCAGTACGTGACAGAACCTCGCCCTTGCGGCGCAAGAGCAGCGTCAGCAGTTGGAACTCCTTTGCGGACAGGTCGATGCGCTGGCCGGCCCGAGTAGCGCGCCGCCTCGCCAGGTCCACTTGCAAGTCCCCAAGGCACAGCACCAGCGCATCAGGCGCGGGTGCAGTACCAGCAGCGCGGCGCAGCAGCACCTCAATGCGTGCCACCAGTTCGGAAAAGGCGAACGGCTTAACGAGGTAGTCGTCCGCTCCCGCCTTCAGTCCGCGTACGCGATCCTCGATGCGATGGCGGGCCGTCAACATGATCACCGGCGTCTGCTTGCTCTGCCGCAGCGCGGCCAGCAAGCCGAAGCCATCAATGCCCGGCAGCATGGTGTCGAGGACGATCAGGTCGTAGTGGCCGTGGGAGGCCATGTGGAGGCCATCAATGCCGTTGGCAGCCACATCGATCACATAGCCCTCTTCAGAGAGACCCTTGCGAAGATAGTCCGCGAGCTTGGCTTCGTCTTCAACGATCAGCAGCTTCATGCGCAGCGTTCCCGCTGCGGCCTCTCGCAACCTGTCCAAATTGTCATCTGCACGTTTTACTCCCGTTCTGTGCCGGTTCTTACATTGTCCTCATGGCTTCGGGCATATCGATTATCTGCACTTAGCAATGGAAAGGACCATGAAATGAAACTGACCCATCTTGCTGCCTTGAAGGCGATCATCCTGGCTACGGCACTCCCCCTGACGGCCCAGGCCTGTTGACGCCGACCGAAAACTGACCATCTGAAGGCGGGGATGCCGATCCAAAATTGACCAGGGTGTATCACGCGACTGCTGAATTTTTCGGCAGGAGCAAAAGAGGTGATCACCATGGACATGATTGGCAAGGTCAGGCGCATGAAGATGCGCGACGGGGTCTCGGTGAGCGAGATCGCGAGGAAGACGGGTTTGTCGAGGAACACCGTCAAGAAGTGGCTGAAGGCGCCGGCGGCGGTTGAGCCGCGGTATGAACGCCCAGCCAAAGAGGGCAAGCTGTCAGCGTTCGAAGCGACGCTGGTGGCGGCGCTCAAGACGGATGCGCACCGGGCGCGGGATCAGCGGCGCACGGCACGCGCGCTGTTTGTGCAGATCCAGGCCCAGGGCTACCGGGGCGGCTACAGCGCGGTGACGGACTTCATCCGGGCGTGGCGGCAGGACTCGGGCAAGGACACCACGAAGGCGTTTGTGCCATTGAGCTTCGAGTTGGGCGAGGCGTTCCAGTTTGACTGGAGCGAAGAAGGCATCGTGGTGGGCGGGGTGTACCACCAGGCGCAGGTGGCGCACCTGAAGCTGTGCGCGTCGCGCGCGTTCTGGCTGGTGGCGTACCCCAGCCAGGGGCACGAGATGCTGTTCGATGCTCACACCCGCTCGTTTGCAGCGCTGGGCGGCGTTGCCCGCCGGGGCATCTACGACAACATGAAGACGGCGGTGGACAAGGTCAAGAAGGGCAAGGGCCGGGTGGTCAATGCCCGGTTTGCTGCGATGTGCAGCCACTACCTGTTCGATGCGGACTTCTGCAACGTGGCCTCGGGCTGGGAGAAGGGCGTGGTGGAGAAGAACGTGCAGGACAGCCGGCGGCGGGTATGGCTGGAGGCGCGCGAGCGCAAGTTCACGAGCTTTGCCGAACTCAACGCGTGGCTGGCCGAGCGTTGCAAGGCGGTGTGGGCGGACACGCCCCACCCCGAACATCGGGAACTGAGCATCGCCGATGTGTTGCAAGCCGAACGCGAGCATCTCATGGGCATGCCAGCGCCGTTTGACGGCTACGTGGAGCGCCCCGCGCGGGTGAGCAGGACCTGCCTGGTGACGGTGGCGCGCAACCGCTACTCGGTGCCCTGCGAGTGGGCCGGCCACATGGTGAGCACGCGGCTGTACCCCACCCGGGTGGATGTGGTGGCCGCTGACGCACTGGTGGCCAGCCACGAGCGGGTATTGAACCGGGGGCAGACGGTGTTCGACTGGCAGCACTACATCGAGCTGGTGCAGCGCAAGCCCGGGGCGCTGAGGAACGGCGCCCCGTTTGCCGACCTGCCCCGGCCGCTGGCGCAACTGCGCCACGCCCTCATGCGTCACGAGGGCGGCGACCGGGTGCTCTCGGAGGTGCTGGCGCTGGTGCCCACGGCGGGGCTGGACGCGCTGCTGGTGGCGGTGGAACTGGTCCTTGAGCACGCCACACCCAGCGGTCACATCAGCGTGGAGCATGTGCGCAACGTGCTGGCGCGCCTGAGCGATCCACAGCGCCCGCCGCCGGCGGACACGGCCTTGGCGCTGCGCGAGGCACCTCGCGCCGACACCCACCGCTACGACCGGCTGCGTGGCGCCCAGACGCGGGAGGGCGGCTATGTCCACTGATGTGCTGCTCGAACTCAAGGGCCTGCGGCTGTACGGCATGGCCAGTGCCTGGGGTGACCTGCTGGGGCAAGGGGAGACAGCGGCGCTGCAGAGCGCGCGCTGGCTGCTGGAGCACCTGTTGCAGGCCGAGGGGGTGGACCGGGCGATGCGCTCGGTGTCGTACCAGATGAAAGCGGCGCGCTTCCCCATGCACCGGGATCTGGCCGGCTTTGACTTCGACGCCTCGGCGGTGGAGCGACCGTTGGTCAGTCAGCTGGCCAGCCTGGCGTTCACCGATGACGCCCACAACGTGGTGCTGATCGGTGGGCCCGGAACGGGCAAGACGCACCTGGCCAGCGCGCTGGGCATTGCCGCCATCACCCAGCACGGCAAGCGGGTGCGCTTCTTCTCAACGGTCGATCTGGTCAACGCGCTGGAGCAGGAGAAAGCGCAAGGGCGCGCGGGGCGTATCGCGGCCAGCCTGCTGCACGTGGACTTGCTCATCCTCGATGAGCTGGGCTATTTGCCATTCAGCCAGGCCGGTGGGGCGCTGCTGTTCCACCTGCTCAGCCGGCTGTACGAGCACACCAGCGTGATGATCACGACCAACCTGGCGTTTGCCGAGTGGTCCAGCGTGTTCGGCGACGCGAAGATGACCACGGCACTGCTGGACAGGCTGACGCACCACTGCCACATCGTGGAGACGGGCAACGAGTCCTACCGGTTCCGCCACAGCTCAGCGCAGGTCAAGGCCAATGGCAGAGCACGTGAGCAGGCCAAAGACAAAGGCAAGACGGTCGTTAAGACACCAGCGCCCGAGCCATTCTGAGTTGACGGGCCGCCAGCAGGCCGCTGCGGGCTACGCCCTTCGCAGCTGGCTTGCGGCCATGCACAACGCAGCAAGAAGGAGATTCAAGAAGCAGCGATGACCGTATAGTTATCCACAACCGGGCATCAAAAAACCCGGTGCAGGCCCCTGGTCAAAATTCAATCGGCACGCCTGGTCAGATTTGAATCGGCGCCAACACCGGGGTGTCAACGACATCCTGATCGCAGTCACTGACGGCCTCAAGGGCATGCCCGAGGCGCTGGCGGCCGTATACCCAAGCACCACGCTGCAGACCTGCATCGTGCACCTGATCCGAAACTCGCTGGACTATGCCAGCTGGAAGGATCGCAAGCTGCTGGCCGCAGCAATCCGGCCGATCTACACCGCCCCCAGCGCGGAGGCGGCGCAGGCCGAACTCGATGCCTTCGAGGCTGGTTCTTGGGGAAAGAGATTTCCTACCGTGGTAGCCGCCTGGCGCCGGGCCTGGAGCCACGTGATTCCCTTCTTCGCATTCCCGCCGCATATCCGACGGGTGATCTACACGACCAACGCGATCGAGAGCATCAATGCGCGGCTGCGCAAGATTATCAAGACGCGGGGTCACTTCCCCAGCGACGATGCCGCCAACAAGCTGATCTGGCTGGCGCTGCGCAACATCACGGCAGACTGGGGGAAAGCGGCGCACAACTGGAAGGAAGCGATGAACCAATTTGCGATCCTCTACGAAGATCGTTTCACGAAGGCGGCCACGTAAGATGTGGCTCCAACTTGCCCACCGCGTCGGTCGTTCGTCGCAAGCGACGCCCGCCGCCGTGGACAAGTTTCAATGGTCCTCAAACACAAAAATTCGGACATCCCCAAACATCTCTCTCACTGATCCGGCCGCGCATTGGACCGCGGCACCGGGCGGGCCGCCGCAATATGCTTACTCGACCAACTACCTGATCGACCTGGACGCCGGGATCATCGTCGAGGTTGAAGCGACACCAGCGAATCGGAGTCAAGAAGTCGAATCGACAAAAGCAATGGTCAATCGCGTAGAAGAACGCTTCGGTCTGAAGCCACACCGACTCGTTGGTGACACCGCATACGGCACGGGTGCAATGCTGTCCTGGATGGTGAAGGAGAAGCAGATCGCGCCTCACGTCCCAGTTTGGGACAAAACAGAGCGCAAGGATGGAACTCTCTCTAGCAGCGAGTTCAGCTGGGATGAACAAGCCAATGAATACCGTTGTCCGCAAGGCGCCAGCCTGCGCAGCGAGCGACGCAACTTCACCAAGCCTCGCGATCACGTCACCAAGGCTGACACGATCATTTATCGGTCAACCAAGCACGATTGCGTGCAATGCCAGCTCAAGCAGACCTGCTGTCCCAACACGCCGATCCGCAAGATCGCTAGAAGCGTTCACGAGGAGTCGAGAGATGTTGGACGTGCCATCGGGCAGACGCCGGAGTACCTCACCTCGAGGCGTCAACGCAAGAAGGTCGAGATGCTGTTCGCTCACTTGAAGCGAATCTTGAAGCTAGACCGACTACGGCTGAGAGGACTGTCCGGAGCAAGAGATGAGTTCCTGTTGGCAGCAACAGCACAGAATCTAAGACGAATGGCAAAGCGGCTGCTTGAAGCCCAAGGAAGAGTAGCAACACCGGCCTGAAGAACGACGCGCGGGCGAAGGCCTCGATTCGTCAACGCCCGTTTCTCCCTTGGATCGGCACAAGGGGAGAAGACGAGCGCGTTCGCCGACCTGTTTTTCAACAGAATCCAGCGTTACCCGACACCCACGAACGGCAGGTTCCTGGCGGTCAATTTGCTACCAATGCGCGTCCAGGTGAGGACGAACATGGTCCACCAGGCGCACCGCCGTCTGTGCCATGCGCCGGGCACCGCATGACGGGCAGAACCCGCGCGCACTCGGGCCTTCTTCGCATAACCACCGTGGTGAGTCTGACACAAGCCCCTGCTGTTGGCCAGGACCCGGTCCGCGAGCCGCAGGTCGGGATGGTCCGAACGCGCGAGGGTGCCGGCAGAATCGATCCCGCCGATCAGTGGGTAGCGCAGCATGATATGGGCGCCCGCCAGCGCCAAACCGTCCTTGTAGCTCACTGTCGACCACACGACGGCGACCGTGACACTGCCTTCCCCAAGAGCCACTGCATCAAAGGTCTCGATGGACGAGGGCTCTTTGCCGTCGACTCTTCGGGTCAACAGGGCTTTGACATCAGAGAACTGCTCCTTATTGCATCAGTGAGGGGACAGGGTCTTGACATCCTGCAGCCAACCCGGTAGCCACTGCAGGGCCACCTCGTCGGCGAAGGGTTGCGTGGACGCATCGATTTCCAGCATCGAACCGACGCGCTGGGCGCCAAGCAGGGAAAAAAGCCCGTCGACACGACGGCCGCCGCCGCAGAACGTGTCCGAGTAGGTCCGGTCGCCCAGGGCGATCACCCCATAGGCCATCCCATCCAGGTCGACGCTCTGGTCTGCCAGCTCGTTCATCAGTGCAACCAGGTTGTCCGGAACATCGCCGGCACCATGCGTGGAACAGCAAACCAGGACCCAGCTGCGCCCCACCAGGGTGGACGGGTCTGCGCAATCCTCCGGCAGCATGTCCACGCCGATACCCAGCTGCTCCAGCCGGTTCTTCAGGGTCTGCGCGACCATGGCGGCGTTCCCGGACTGCGTGCCCACCACGATCAAGAGTGATTCCATGATACGCGCTTCATCTTAATAAAATACAAAATGCAAACTTCAAAACAAAAAAGTGTATCATATAAAAAATCTCGAACCAAGCAACCAGGCACAGGAGACACGCGATGAACCGGCATATGATCCACTTGCGGCAAATCGAGGCCGTTGCCTTTGTCCGAGACGATGGCCTATGGGAGATGGAACTCACCCTGCATGACCGCAAGACGCGGACTTTCCCTGGTGGAGCGGGTGACCACCCCGCCGGCGTTCCGATACACGGCATGACCCTGGCCTGCACGCTGAGTACCGATGGCACGGTGACCCACGCCGACGCACGCATGACCTCGGTTCCCTTCGAGGTGTCCTGCCGGTCCTCCGCGGATGACTATGCGGAACTGATCGGACTCAATGTCTTCGATCATTTCTCGGCGCGCCTGAAAGACCGTCTGGGCGAGCGGTCGGGCTGCCACCACCTGACCACGCTCGCCGGCATGCTGCCCACGCTGGCCATCCAGTCGTTCGCAGGCGAAGTGGTCGCGGTTCGGGACGACGGCCGGTCTCTCGAACGACCGCCCGCGCTCGACGGATGCCGCGGCCTGCGCACCGACGGTGAGGCGGTGCGCCTCTATTGGCCCCGGTGGCACCAACCGGCTCCGGTCCTGTCTCACGTCCCATCAAATGAAATACATAAAAAGTTTTGACGATTCACTTCTTGTGTCATAACATCGAGACCACAAACAGACCCGATGGCGTGACAACTCAACCTTCAGATCGGAGCCAACATGAAGTTCTATGACAAAGGCGACACCATGCCGCCCGACTACAAGCGGGCCCTGGTCCACTTGCTTACGTTCCAGGCAGACTCGGAGTACGCGGGCGCCCAGCGCGTGGGCGAGAACATGCAGTTCGCCCCCCGTCCCGAAGAGGCATATCGGCTGGCCAAGAAGACCATGGAGGAGTACGGCCACGCGTTCTACCTGTGGACGCTGGTCGAAGATCTGGGCATCGACGTGAAGGCCCGTCTGGCCGAGTTGCGGGACAACCCGGAGGACCCCGACCCGAAGAAGGTGAACATCATCAACGGCTTTCGCCGCTCCTACTGGCGCGACCAGTACCAATGCTGGGAGGACGTCGCCATGATGTCCTGCGTTGCTACGCCTGCGGCGGTCATCTTCCTCTCCCAGTACGAAAAGTGCTCGTACCTCCCCTGGGCCCGCATCTCCGAGCGGATCTCCCGCGAAGAAGTCGGCCACATGGGATTCGGCCTGTGGGCGACCAAGCGGTGCATCCAGTTCGGCGGCGAGAAGGCGCGCGAGCGGTTGCAGGCGCGGGTGCCGAAATTCATCGCCACCGGGCTGGGCCATTGCGGCCGGCCCAGCCTGTCCGGCGAGAACGCGTCCAAGAACTTCGATCGCTACTACGAAATGGGCCTCAAGATCCAGAGACCCGAGGAAACCCAGGAACGCTACCTGGAGCTGACGCGCAAGCGCCTCAAGGAAGCCGGGCTGGAGTGGGTCGATGGCGTGGAGGCGGACTACGACATGCGCGCCGGCTACGCCATGGAAGACGCCGAGCTCGACGCCCGCATGACGGGCCAGGCCTGAGGCACAACGATGCAGCACATCAAGACAGAGACCGCCGAGGGCGTGGGCGTGATCACCCTGCATCGACCCCATGCCCGCAACGCGCTGAACCGCGCCTTGGTGGCGGAACTCGACGCGGCCCTTCGGGCGTTCGAAGCCGATGACGGTGTGGGAGCCATCGTGATCACGGGAGGCAACGCCATTTTCAGCGCGGGCGCCGACATCAAGGAAATGACCGAGAAGCGGTTCGCCGACGCCTACCTGGAAGATTTCGTGACCCGGGACTGGCTGGCCATCGACAACTGCCGCAAGCCCGTGATCGCCGCCGTTGCCGGGTATGCCCTGGGTGGCGGCTGCGAATTCGCGCTGATGTGCGACATCGTGGTGGCAGACACCACCGCCCGGTTCGGCCAGACCGAGGTACTGGTCGGCACCATCCCGGGCGGCGGTGGCACCCAGCGCCTGGCGCGCTCCATTGGCAAGGCCAAAGCCATGGAACTATGCCTTAGCGGGCGGCACATCGACGCCGCTGAAGCCGAGCGCATCGGCATCGTGTCGCTGGTGGTCGAGACCGGAACCCATCTCGACAAGGCCATCGACATCGGCCGGCGCATCGCCCAATGCTCCCGTCCCATCGTCTACATGATCAAGGAGTCCATCCGGGCGGCTTTCGAGACACCGCTGCGCGAGGGCCTGAACCTGGAGCGCCGCCTGCTGCATGCCACGTTTGCGCTGGAAGACCAGAAGGAAGCCATGCGCGCCTTCGCGGAGAAACGAAAACCCGTCTTCCGCCATGCGTGACACCGGCCATTCCGTCCTGTCCGCACCACGCGCAGGCAAACCGTTCCAGGTGCGATTCGATCCCACGGCGGTAGCCGACCTGCGCCGACGCCTGTCGACCCGCCTTTCGGCCCCGCAGGCCAGCGGTCCGGACTGGCGCACCGGCCCGCCACAAGCCTACCTGCAGGCTTTTCTCGCCGAGTGGTGTGACGACTACGACTTCCAGGCGGCGGAACATCGTCTCAATCGCTTCGCCCAGTACCTCGTGCCGGTCTCGCTGGCCGACGGGACAGAACTGACCGTGCACATCACGCTGGAGCCTGGCTCCAACCCCAGCCTGCCCCCGCTGGTCATGACCCACGGCTGGCCGAGCCTGCCTTGCGAATTCCATGCCATCGTCGACCGCCTGGCCCATCCGGAGCGGCATCACGGTCGCGCCGACGAGGGAGCGACGGTGATCCTGCTGTCCTTGCCCGGCTTCGGGTATTCATCGACGCCCCGACCCGTACACGCCCGCGAGATCGCCGAGGCCTGGGTCCGCCTGCTGGAAGGGGCGTTTGACTGCCCACGCTTCCACGCACACGGGGGGGACTGGGGCGCGGTCGTCGCGTCGTGGATCGCCATCGACCAGCCGCGGCGCCTGCATGGGCTGCACCTGAGCATGCTGGGGCTTCGCCCTGCCCTGACGCCGGACCAGCCCCTGGATGACGACGAGAAGCGCTGGGTGAAAGAGGTGCAACGCCGCCTGGCGGCCGATGGCGGCTACCGCGAGCAATACGCCACCCGCCCCACAACGCTGGCATACGGACTGGCCGATTCCCCCGCTTTCGTGGCAGCGTGGTTGCTGGACAAGTACCACGGCTGGGGCGGGGCCGGTACCGGGCAGGCCCCCATCATTCCCCGCGAGCGGATGCTCGACCTGGTCAGCCTGTACTGGTTCTCGGGTAGCCTCGCCACGGCGGGTTGGATATACCATGCGGACCGCACGCAGCGGCACGAACTGTCGCCCGGCCAACGCTGCGAGGTGCCGACCGCCTGCGCGTTCTTCGGCGGCGGCTTTTTCCCGCCCCCACCCACCCGCTGGGTGGAACGTGGCCACCTGCTGCGCATGCGACGCGACTTCGCCGAAGGTGGGCACTTCCCCGCGCTGGCCGTTCCCGGCTTTTTGGCCGACACGCTCGCGGAATGGCTCAGGCGTCCCGGTTTGACAAGCGGCGCGGAGGCTTGAACATGCAGCGGCAGACGTCGTCGACACGGCCACGACGCTACGCCGTGATCGGGAGCGGCGCCGCCGGCTGCTATATGGCCGAGGCTCTGCTGCGGGGCGATCCCGAAGCGCGGGTCGATGTCATCGAGCGGCTACCCACGCCCTTCGGTCTGGTCCGCTACGGCGTTGCGCCGGACCACCAGGGCACGAAGGCAGTGACCCGCACGCTTGGGCGCATATTGGAGAACGAGCGGATCGCCTTTTTTGGGGGCGTCGACGTCGGCAGGGACGTGCCGCTGGATGAACTGCGCCGGCAATACGACGCCACGGTGCTGGCCACGGGCCTGAACCGCGACCGTCGGCTGCAGATCCCCGGTGAGCGGCTGGATGGCGTGCTGGGCTCGGGTGCGCTGGCCTGCTGGTACAACGACCACCCGCTGGGTCAGGACTTCTCGACGCAGGTAGCCCGGGCACGGGACGTGCTCGTCATCGGCGCAGGCAACGTCAGCCTGGACGTCGCCAGGCTGCTTCTGAAAGCGGCGGACGGTTTCGCGAATTCGGACCTGTCCCCCGCCGTCCAGCAGGCGCTGTGCCGGCAGCAGGAGCGCCGTGTCGTGATCGCGGTTCGCCGGGGTCCCGAAGACGTGAAGTTCTCGCTGGCCGAATTGAAGGAACTGGTACGTGAACGGCCCGGCAGGGTCCAGATCGATGCCCGCACCCACGAGACCTGGGCGACACTGGGGGCCGACCGCTGCGCCGGGGGCGATGCCGTATTGCAGGTGCTACTCTCGCTGCCCGTGGCGCGCGAGGGCGTGGCCGATGCTCCGGGTCAACCCACAGTCGAATTCCGCTTCCATGCGCAGCCACTGCGGTTTCTCCCCGATGACGACGCACCCGAACGCGTGGGCGGCGTGGTGATGGCCCGCTCCGGTGGCGAAACAGCCGCAGCCGAGACGCTCCGGATCGACCTCGCCGTCAGCTGCATCGGCTACGAACAGACCAACCGCCTGCAACTGCCGGTCATCGACGGGGTGGTGAAGAACGACGCTGGCCAGGTCGACGAGCGGCTCTACGTCGTCGGCTGGGCGCGACGCGGCGCCAGCGGCACGATCGGTCTGAATCGGACCGACTCCCAGCGCATCGCGACGCGGGTGCTGCAGGAGCCGGCAGCCAGCGGCGACAGGACCGGCATCGAAGCCTTGCTGCGCACGCGCGAGCTGAAGTGGGTGGACTACCCGGGCTGGAAACGCATCGACGTGCGCGAAACCGAACGGGCCCATGAAGGGCGCTGCCGGCTCAAGCTGCGGCGAATTCCCGAACTGTTGTCGGCGGCGGTCCAGCCACGATGAGCCTCGTTAGCGCCGACGCCCCGAAGACGGCGTGGCCGCCTGTGGCCATGCGCTCAGTCCCGCAAGCCGCCGAACCGGCCCCACAACATCTGGTTGGGAGGCATCAGAGGCCCATCCGACGTTTTCATCACCCGGTGCAGGTACGCCTCCGACCCGTTGAGCACTTGCTGGTACAAGGCCTTGCACAGGGCGAATGCTGCATGCCCCGCCCAGGGGTGGGGCAGCAGGCTGGAAGGCAGGTGGGGATCGCGGATGGCAATCACGCGGTAGTCCAGCATCAGCAGCGTGCGGATGACGAAACAGGTCTCGTCCTCGAGCGATTCGCCATGACGCTCGATCACCTGAAGCAGTGGCCGGAAGCGCGCGAGGAAACCCTCGTACTTTTTCTCGATTTCGGAAAGGGCCCAGGCTTCCCGAGCCATGCGACGCACCAGATCGGGGTTATTGCCGACCAGGGTCTGTGCGCTCAGCATCTGCACCCGGTTGTCCAGCTTGAACTCACCGAGGACGTGGCGAACGCGCTCTCCGTCGGCCGCAGGGACGATGAAGACGTGGGGGGACAACTGGCCGACACCCTCCCAGATCAAGGCCTGGCGCAGCTTTGTGTAGGCCTGCTTGGGCAAGTCCGCCATCGCCGTGAAGACTATCAGCCAGTCGTTGGTCCACGCCTCGTTCGGGACGCCATAGACCGGCGTGACGTAGTCGCGCATGACGTCCTCCGACATCGTGTAGTAGCTGAGCTTGCCGACCCGGAAGTTCTTGAGCCAGCCCTCATACCCCAGACGGAGGATCGAGGTGCGGGCGTGCGAAGCGCTGATGTTGAAAAGGGAGGCCGACTCCACCAGGCTTCCGAGCCAGATGTAGCCGCCATGGGGCAGGATCAGGTCACCGAAGACAGTGCTGATGATCGCCTTGGGCGAGAAGCGATGCGACTCCTTCAGATGAGTGACCAAACGGCGTATGGAGGGGTGTTCGGACATGTCGGGGAAGCCGTATCTGCTGATACACATACTGCATCGATATCTTAACGCACGTAGCATACGAGGCTCCCGCATCAGCGGCCTCGCCTCTTTCCATTCATTCAACAGCAAGGAGTCAAATAGATGGTCGTGACACTTTCGGACATGCTGAGGAACGCCGCGCGGCGCTGGCCCGACAAACCGGCGTACGCGTATGTTTCCCGGACGTTCACCTGGGCTGAGGTGGACCGGCGGGTCGATGCCCTGGCTGCGGCGCTGCGGGCACATGGTGTCAAGCCCGGACAGGTGGTGGGCAGCCTGACGCGTGACGGCCCGGTCATGGTCGAACTCGTCTTCGCCGCAGCCCGGATCGGCGCGGTGCGCGTTGGCCTGAACTACCGGATGGCGGCCGGCGAGATCGGCACGATACTTCAGCACTGCGCGTGCAGCCTCGTGTACGTGGAAGACGCCTACGCCAACCTGGTGCCGGCACTGCCCGGCCTGCGGGTGCAGAGCGCCGGGGATGGGCAACAGCAACTGGGGCAGTACGACGACGACCTGGACCGTCACGCCGGCGTGCCCGTCGACGAGGTTCGCCATGCCATCGCCCAGTATTGCTACACGACCGGATCGACCGGCCGACCCAAGGCCGCGATCTGGACCCACCAGGCCATCGATTACGCGATGGCGCACAGTCTGATGGATTTCGGGTTCAGCCACGACGACGTCTGGCTGCACACCTTCCCGGGAGCAGGAACCCCCATCGTGCTTGCCATCTGGAACGTGCTCAAGGGGTTCAAGACGGTCGTGATGCCCGGGTTCGAAGCGGCTCTGGCATTGGACCTGACGCAGCAGCATGGCGTGACCCACGTGCTCCTCGTGCCCACCATGCTGAACGCGCTGTGCGAAGAGCAGAAGTCCAGCCCTCGGCAGGTGGACAGCGTCCGCTGCATCACCTACGGGTCGGCCCCCACGCCACCCGCCCTGATACGAAGGGCCGCCACCACCTTCTCCAACGCGGTGTTCGAACAGGTCTACGGCGCGACCGAGGGCTGTGGCGGTTTCTTCACCAAGCTCAGCGCCGAAGACCACGCCCAGGCGCTCTCCGGCAACGAGAAGCTGCTGGAATCGTGCGGCATGGCCACACCGCATGCGATCGTCCGCGTCCTGCGTGACGACGGCACCCCTTGCGAGGCCGACGAAGTCGGAGAGATTGCGGTGCAGGGGGGATTCATCATGCAGGGCTACCTGAACGAACCCGAACTGTCCGCCAACGCGTTGCGCCACAACGCCTACATGACGGGTGACATGGGACGCATGGACGAGAATGGTTACATCTACCTGGTGGACCGCAAGCAGTTCATGATCATCACCGGGGGCTACAACGTCTACCCCATAGAGGTGGAAAACGCCGTTTCCGCACACCCCGACATCCTGGAGGTCTGCGTGTTTGGCGTGCCCGACACCCACTGGGGCGAAATCGTGCACGCAGCCATCGTCCAGCGGCCGGGCGCGAACCTCACCCAGGAGCAGGTCCTGGCATGGAGCCGCGACCGCCTCGCCAAGTTCAAGCTACCGAAATCCATCGAGTTCCGCGACGCCCTGCTGCGCGGCGCCACGGGCAAGATCCAGAAACGGGCCGAGCGGGACCGCTACATCAAGCAGGTGGCTTCAGCCTAGCCGCCAGCGTTTCGCCGGATGCCATGAACGCCTCCACGGCATCCTCGAAGCGGTCCCGCAACCGCGTGTACGCATCCACCAGATCAGGCCCCGCTCCGCCTTCGGCGATGGACGCGTGCGCGTGATCGCAGGCCTCCATCATCCGGTCGAGTTCGCGCCGCTGGCGCACGCGGTCAATCGCCAATGCCCGCTTCGCAGGTTCGAACCGGCTTAGCGGCACACCGGCCAAGGCCGGATCGATTCCCGGCGCCAGCAGGCGCCACTCGTGCTCCAGGCCCGTCTCGTCGTCGGCGGGTGGCACATCGGCGTAACCGAATCTCTTTAGCGCCTGCCGGCGTCCGGCTTCGTTGAACAGTGAAGGACGGGTATTCATGCTCACTCCTAAGTAAAACAAATGCGACAACCAAAGCCTAGAATAATGTACTAGATTGATGACGACCTGACAAACGTGGAAGGAAACCCGATGTCCGATGAAATCGTGCTCCAGAACGAGAGCGGCGTGATGGAAATCCGCCTCAACCGGCCTCAGAAAATGAACGCGGTGACGCCCGACATGGTCGCTCGCCTCCGTGTTGCCATCGAGACCGCGCACCAGGACCGGACGGTGCGTTGCCTCTTCATCAGCGCCATCGGCAAGGCGTTCTGCAGCGGGCGCGACCTGGCATCCGCCAAGCCCGGGGAAAGTGCCGAGGTCATCTTGTCCGACGAGATAAATCCCGTCATCGCAGCCCTGCACCGGCTGGAGAAGCCGACGCTGGCCGCCGTCCAGGGTGCCGCGATGGGGTTCGGTCTGGGCCTCGCTCTCGCGTGCGATGTCGTCTACGGCTCGCCATCAGCCCGCTTCGGCATTCCATTTGCAAGGCTGGGAGCCGCATTGGACAGCGGGGGGCATTGGTTCCTCGGCCGCCGGCTGGCGCCGGGCAAGGTGCTGGAGATGATCTATTCGGCAGAGAGCCTCGATGGCGATGCGGCAGCGGCGGCAGGACTCATCGAACGCTGCTGGCCCGATCAGGAACTGTACGCCCGGGCACGGCTGTTCGCCCAGGCTTGCGCGAACGGCCCGGCGACCGCCTTCGCTCGACAGAAGGCCCTGCTGCGCGAATCGCAAGGCGGGTCATTGGAGGAGGTGTTGGCGGCAGAAGCCCGGCTCCAGGGAGAACTGGCCCTGACCGACGACTACGCAGAAGGCATCACCGCTTTCCAGGCGCGGCGCGCACCCGTCTTTAGGCCCGCCTGACACAAAAAACGGGTCCACTTTTTTAATACAAACACGATACTAGAATGCTTGTTTGTGTATCAAACATGTGATAATCTGAAGGAATCGATCGTGGTGTTCCGGATGACTGTCGATTGATGACAGAGGACCTACGGCCAGCCGGCCGGATGGCCCCGGGTTGACAGTCCAATTCCTTCAGGAGACGAAATTGAAGAAGCTATCCTCACTGTGTGCATCAGGATTGATGCTGATGACGCTGACGCTGACGTCGGCCATTGCGGCAGACCCGATCCGCATCGGCGCCATCATTTCCAAGACAGGTCCGGCCTCTTTTCTCGGGGAACCGCAGGACATCACGCTGCGGCACTACGTCAAGAAAATCAATGAGCGCGGCGGCGTCCTGGGTCGCCCGATCGAGCTGACCGTCTACGACGATGCCACCGATGCGAACACCGCGCGGACCTTTGCCTCCCGCCTGATCGATTCGAACAAGGTGGTCGCGGTGCTGGGCCCCAGCACCACCGGGATCACGCTGGCCGTGGCACCTGTCTTCGAAGACGCCAGGATTCCGATGGTCTCCATGGCTGCAGGCATCGAGATCGTCGAACCCGTGCGGCCGTATGTGTTCAAGACCCCACACACCGACCGCATGGTGTGTCTCAAGAATATCGCCGACATCAAGTCACGCGGCTTCAAGCGCCTGGCGATGATCAACGGCACCGACGGCGCCGGCAAGACACTGCGAACGGAATGCACGGCGGCGGCCAAGGCGGCGGGCGTGGAAATCGTGGCGGACGAGACCTTCAATCCCACCGACGGCGACATGACGCCGCAGCTGACCAAGATCAAGAACCGCCCCGGCGTCGACGCGCTGCTCGTCGGGGGCTTCGGCCAGGCCCTGGCCCTGGTCACCCGCAACTACGGCCAGCTGGGGATGACGGTGCCGCTGTACCACGCGCATGGCGCTGCGTCCAACGCGTTCATCAAGCTGGCAGGCAATGCGTCCGAAGGGGTTCGGCTGGTGGCGCCATTGCTGGTGGTCGGCGCCCAACTGCCCGAGTCGGATCCGACCCGCAAGGTGGTGATGGACTACGACAAGACCATGCGCGAAATCACGGGAGCCGAGGCCTCCACTTTTGGTGGCTATTCCTATGATGCGCTGATGCTGGTCGTCAACGCCATCGAGCGTGCAAAGTCCACGGATCCGAAGGCCATACGCGACGCGCTCGAGGCCACCGATGGCTTCGTCGGCGTGACCGGCGTGTTCAGGATGAGCAAGACCGATCACCTCGGCATCGGCGAGCGTTCGCTCTACATGGTGGACATCAAGGGCGGCCGCTGGTCGGTCAAGCCTTGAACAAGGAACAGAACTGGACCATCCGGGCAGCACCCAGTGTCTGAGCTGCTCCAGTTCCTGATTTCCGGCATCACGGTCGGGGCCATCTACAGCGTGGTCGCGCTGGGGTTCACGGTGATCTACAACTCCTCTGGCGTCGTGAACTTCGCGCAAGGAGAGTTCGTGATGCTGGGCGCCATGCTGTCGGTGGCCGGCACTGCCCTCGGCCTGCCGCTGGTCGTCGCGGTGATGCTGGCCATCCTGGCAGCAGCGCTCCTGTCCGTGGCCCTCTACGACCTAGCCATCCGGCCGGCACGAGGCGCTCCCATGTTCGCGCTGATCATCATCACCATTGGCGCGTCCATCCTGATTCGCGGCATTGCCAAGATTTTCTTCGGCACGTCGCCCCAGGCCCTGCCGACACTCGCAGGGGACACGCCGATACGGATCGGGGGCGCGGTGCTGCAGACGCAGAGCCTGGTGGTGGTCTTCGGCGCCGTCCTGATGTTCGCCGGACTGCACGTGCTGATGACCCGCACGCTGGTCGGCCGGGCCGTGGTGGCCACCGCGACCAACCGCATGGCCGCCCAACTATCAGGCATCAATGTCGAGCTCACCATACGCCTGAGCTTTGCGCTGTCGGCCGCCATGGGTGCTCTGTCGGGCGTGCTAATCGCCCCCATCACGCTGGCCAGCTACGACATGGGCACCATGCTTGCACTCAAGGGCTTCGCGGCGGCGATCCTCGGCGGCATGGGCAACCCGCTAGGTGCCATCGTGGGCGGCTTGCTCGTCGGGCTGTTCGAGGCGTTGTCCTCGGGCTACTTGTCATCGCAGTACAAGGACGCGACCGCCTTCATGATCATTGTTCTTGTCTTGCTGGTTCGTCCGAGTGGTTTGTTCGGAAAGTCGACGTATGAGCGAGTCTGACCAGGTCCATCCCCTCGTTCGTCGACATGCCATGGTGCTCTGCCTCGGAGCCCTGCTCTGCCTGTTTGCCTTCATGCCCGGGACGGATTTTCACTTCCGCGTGCTTGCCATGGTTTGCGTCTTCGCGATGGCCGCCGTGGGCCTGAACGTCCTCATGGGCCACGCTGGCGTGGTCAGCCTTGGCCACGCCGGCTTCTTCGCCATCGGGGCCTATGCGGTGGCGATCGGGCCGGCTCGGCTCGGCTTGTCGTCTTGGAGCAGCTTGGCGATCGGAGTGGCCCTGGCGGCCGTCGTCGCCTTTGTCATCGGAAGGCCGATACTGCGGCTCAAGGGTCACTACCTAGCGGCCGCTACGCTGGGGTTCGGCATCCTGCTGTTCATGGTACTGACCAACGAGGTGGCCTGGACAGGCGGCCCGGACGGCATGCCCGTCAAGCGGCTGCAGATCGGCGATTTGCGCTTGGTTGGGCCCAAGGTCTGGTACGCGATTGCTGCGGTGGTGCTGGTGGCCGGCGTTTGGCTCGCTGTGAACCTGGAGCGCAGCCCCACGGGGCGCGCGTTGCAGGCCCTGCACGGCAGCGAAGTGGCCGCATCCGTCAATGGCGTCGACGTGGCCCGTTACAAGCTGATCGCCTTCGTGGTGTCGGCCATCTACTCCGCCATCGCAGGGGCCATGTTGGCGCTGATGGATGGGCATGTGACACCCAACGTGGGCAATTTCTTGCTGTCGCTGCAGTTGGTCACCATGGTCGTACTGGGCGGTATTGGCTCCATCCTGGGTGCCGTGGTCGGCGCTGCGGTGCTGCTGCTGCTGCCCCAGTTCCTGACGGTACTGCACGATTACGAGCATGCCTTTCTCGGTCTGATCATGATCCTATGCATGATCTTTCTTCGCGCAGGTATCGTCCCCACGCTGGCCGCACTGCGCCGCAGGAGCTGACATGCTCGAAGCAGAAAACCTGGGCATCGAGTTCGGAGGCCTGCGCGCGCTCGACGGCGTTTCGTTCCGTTCGGAACGCGGCCGCATACTGTCAATTATTGGTCCAAACGGGGCCGGCAAGACGACCCTCTTCAACCTCATCTCGGGCCTCTACCGGCCCAAGACGGGGAGGGTCATACTGGATGGCCAGGACGTCACCAACATGAACGCGCACCAGCTGGCGCGGATGGGTCTCTCGCGTACGTTCCAGAACCTGCAGGTCTTTTTCCAGATGACGGCGCTGGAGAACGTCATGGTCGGCCGGCATGTGCACGAGCGCGGCAGCGTGGTTGCTCACATGCTGGGCCTGCCCGCCATAGGCCGGCAGAACGCCGCGAGCGAGCGGATCGGGCGCGGACTCCTGGCCCGCCTGGGATTGAGCGATTACGCCTCCACGCCTGCCGGCTCCATGCCCTACGGCGCGCTCAAGCGGCTGGAGATCGCGCGCGCGCTGGCCCTGGAGCCCCGGGTGCTGCTGCTGGACGAACCGGCCGCCGGGTGCAACCCTAGCGAGACGGTGGAACTCGACGAAATCATCCGGAGCATCGCCCAGGACGGGGTGTCCATCGTCCTGGTCGAGCACGACATCCGTTTAGTGATGAACCTGTCCGATGAGATCGTCGTCCTCAACTACGGTCGCAAGCTCGCCCAGGGCCGACCGGCCGAGATCCAAGCCAACCCCCTGGTCATCGAAGCCTACCTGGGCGCAGAAACATCGATCGAGGAAGTCCATGCTCGCTGTGCGTGACCTGCGCTCCCGCTACGGGCGCATCGAAGCCTTGCACGGGGTTTCGCTGGACGTTGCGCTTGGCGAGATGGTGGTCGTTATCGGAGCCAACGGAGCTGGCAAGACGACCTTGCTGCGCGCGATTTCGGGCGTCCAACCTATTACGGCTGGCACCGTCGCTTTCAAGGGTCGGCGCATCGACACCTGCGCGCCGCACCAAGTGGTGGCCCATGGGGTGGCCCAGGTGCCCGAGGGCCGTCAGATATTCGGCCCGCTGTCGGTGGCCGACAACCTGCGCCTGGGCGCATGGTCCCGGCGGGCGGACGGCCGCTCCAACGACAAGGTGCTGGGCTGGGTGTACGGCGCATTTCCCGTGTTACACGAAATGCGGCAACGCCCAGCGGGCAGCCTTTCGGGCGGGCAGCAGCAGATGCTGGCCATCGGGCGCGCGCTCATGTCGTCCCCGACCCTGCTGCTGTTGGACGAACCCAGCATGGGACTGGCGCCGCTCATCGTCCGGCAGATTTTCGACACCCTGGTCCAGCTCCGGCGCGACGGCCTGACGATTCTCCTGGTCGAGCAAAACGCCAACGCGGCACTCGCCCTGGCGGACCGGGCATATGTGATGGAAACGGGCAAAGTGACCTTAGAAGGCCCGGCCAGCGTGATCGCCGCCGATCCGCGGGTTCGTGACGCCTACCTAGGGCACCGGGCCGCTACACAGGAGGATTCACATGCATGAACTGACAACCAACGGAGTGGCCTGGATCACGGGCGGCGGCTCCGGTATCGGCCGGGCGGCGGCGCTGGCCCTGGGCGCGGAAGGGTTCCATGTGGTGGTGTCCGGGCGCCGGCAGGCCGAGCTCGATGAAACCGTGCGAATGCTCCACGCCGAGCAATGGGCAGCTTCGGCCATGGCTCTGGATGTCGGTGATGGTGAGGCCGTTCACGCGGCGGCGCAACGCATTGAGGCCGAACACGGACCGGTCACGCTGCTGGTGTGCGCGGCCGGTCTCAATATCCAGCGCCGCTCCTGGGCGGATGTCCGGCTGCAGGACTACCGCCGCGTCGCGAGCGTAAACCTGGACGGCGTGGTGCACACCGTCCACGCCGTGTTACCGGCCATGCGATCACGCGGGGCCGGCACCATCGTCGTCATTTCATCGTGGGCCGGCCGCGAGTTCCTGCCCGTCGCCGGCATGGCATACGGTGCGACCAAAGCCGCGCTGTCGCCGCTGGTCGAATCCCTCAACTGCGAGGAAGGTCATCATGGCATCCGCGCGAGCCTGGTCATGCCCGGCGAGGTGGTCACCCCGATGCTCATGACCCGGCCCCAACCGCCATCGGCGCAGGACTTCGAGCGCATGCTGCAACCCGAAGACCTCGGGAACCTGATCCGTTTCATCGCCACCGCCCCGCCCAGGATGTGTGTGGGCGAGGTGCTGATCGGGCCGACCTGGAACCGCATCTACATCGGCGCAGACGACATGCGGGTGACGCGCCCGCCTTTGACCTGAGCTGAATAGGAGTTTCTAACGCCATCGGAGGGCCCAAGAAGGGGCCCGAGATGGCTGCTGGCCGAACCCGCTGAGGGCCGAAGTACGCAAGTCTGGGCGGATTCAGCACGCAATCTGGGCGTCTGGTGGCTCGGGGCTGGCGAGTTTGCAGGTCTTTGAACGTTTACGGCTCGCAGGATTGGACCTGGGTTGTTGACGCCGACCGAAAACTGACCATCTGAAGGCGGGAGTGCCGCTTCAAAATTGACCAGGGTGTATCACGCGACTGCTGAATTTTTTGGCAGGAGCAAAAGAGGTGATCACCATGGACATGATTGGCAAGGTCAGGCGCATGAAGATGCGCGACGGGGTCTCGATCAGCGAGATCTCGAGGAAGACGGGTTTGGCCAGGAACACCGTCAAGAAGTGGCTGAAGGCGCCGGCGGCGACCCAGCCGCGGTATGAGCGGGCACAGAAGGTGGGCAAGCTCTCGGCGTTTGAGGCGACGCTGGTGGCGGCGCTCAAGACGGATGCCCACCGAGTTCGGGACCAGCGGCGCACGGCGCGTGCGCTGTTTGTGCAGATCCAGGCCCAAGGCTACCGGGGCGGCTACAGCGCGGTGACGGACTTCATCCGGACGTGGCGACAGGACTCGGGCAAGGACACCACGAAGGCGTTTGTGCCGCTGAGCTTCGAGCTGGGCGAGGCGTTCCAGTTTGACTGGAGCGAAGAAGGCATCGTGGTGGGCGGGGTGTACCACCAGGCGCAGGTGGCGCACCTGAAGCTGTGCGCGTCGCGCGCGTTCTGGCTGGTGGCGTACCCCAGCCAGGGGCACGAGATGCTGTTCGATGCTCACACCCGCTCGTTTGCAGCGCTGGGCGGCGTTGCCCGCCGGGGCATCTACGACAACATGAAGACGGCGGTGGACAAGGTCAAGAAGGGCAAGGGCCGGGTGGTCAATGCCCGGTTTGCTGCGATGTGCAGCCACTACCTGTTCGATGCGGACTTCTGCAACGTGGCCTCGGGCTGGGAGAAGGGCGTGGTGGAGAAGAACGTGCAGGACAGCCGGCGGCGGGTATGGCTGGAGGCGCGCGAGCGCAAGTTCACGAGCTTTGCCGAACTCAACGCGTGGCTGGCCGAGCGTTGCAAGGCGGTGTGGGCGGACACGCCCCACCCCGAACATCGGGAACTGAGCATCGCCGATGTGTTGCAAGCCGAACGCGAGCATCTCATGGGCATGCCAGCGCCGTTTGACGGCTACGTGGAGCGCCCCGCGCGGGTGAGCAGGACCTGCCTGGTGACGGTGGCGCGCAACCGCTACTCGGTGCCCTGCGAGTGGGCCGGCCACATGGTGAGCACGCGGCTGTACCCCACCCGGGTGGATGTGGTGGCCGCTGACGCACTGGTGGCCAGCCACGAGCGGGTATTGAACCGGGGGCAGACGGTGTTCGACTGGCAGCACTACATCGAGCTGGTGCAGCGCAAGCCCGGGGCGCTGAGGAACGGCGCCCCGTTTGCCGACCTGCCCCGGCCGCTGGCGCAACTGCGCCACGCCCTCATGCGTCACGAGGGCGGCGACCGGGTGCTCTCGGAGGTGCTGGCGCTGGTGCCCACGGCGGGGCTGGACGCGCTGCTGGTGGCGGTGGAACTGGTCCTTGAGCACGCCACACCCAGCGGTCACATCAGCGTGGAGCATGTGCGCAACGTGCTGGCGCGCCTGAGCGATCCACAGCGCCCGCCGCCGGCGGACACGGCCTTGGCGCTGCGCGAGGCACCTCGCGCCGACACCCACCGCTACGACCGGCTGCGTGGCGCCCAGACGCGGGAGGGCGGCTATGTCCACTGATGTGCTGCTCGAACTCAAGGGCCTGCGGCTGTACGGCATGGCCAGTGCCTGGGGTGACCTGCTGGGGCAAGGGGAGACAGCGGCGCTGCAGAGCGCGCGCTGGCTGCTGGAGCACCTGTTGCAGGCCGAGGGGGTGGACCGGGCGATGCGCTCGGTGTCGTACCAGATGAAAGCGGCGCGCTTCCCCATGCACCGGGATCTGGCCGGCTTTGACTTCGACGCCTCGGCGGTGGAGCGACCGTTGGTCAGTCAGCTGGCCAGCCTGGCGTTCACCGATGACGCCCACAACGTGGTGCTGATCGGTGGGCCCGGAACGGGCAAGACGCACCTGGCCAGCGCGCTGGGCATTGCCGCCATCACCCAGCACGGCAAGCGGGTGCGCTTCTTCTCAACGGTCGATCTGGTCAACGCGCTGGAGCAGGAGAAAGCGCAAGGGCGCGCGGGGCGTATCGCGGCCAGCCTGCTGCACGTGGACTTGCTCATCCTCGATGAGCTGGGCTATTTGCCATTCAGCCAGGCCGGTGGGGCGCTGCTGTTCCACCTGCTCAGCCGGCTGTACGAGCACACCAGCGTGATGATCACGACCAACCTGGCGTTTGCCGAGTGGTCCAGCGTGTTCGGCGACGCGAAGATGACCACCGCGCTGCTGGACCGGCTGACGCACCACTGCCACATCGTGGAGACGGGCAACGAGTCCTACCGGTTCCGCCACAGCTCCAGCCAGGTCAAGGCAAAGGGCAAGGCACGCGAGCAGGCAAAAGCCAGGGTGCAAGCAGCAGAGGCATCTGAGCCAGAGCCATTCTGAAAGCCGCCGCCGCCAGCAAGCCGCTACGGGCTACGCCCTTCACGGCTTGCTGGCGGCAATCCACGTCCGAGCGAAAAGGAGATTCAAGAAACAGCTTTGACCGTATAGTTATCCACAGCCGGGCATCAAAAACCCGGTGCAAGCCCCTGGTCAAAATTCAATCGGCACGTCTGGTCAATTTTGAATCGGCGCCAACAGGCCCAGGCCAGTTCGATGTGGCACCCGGCCCCCACCGAGGAGGGCTTCACGTACCACCCGGATCACTTCCAGAGTACCAAGACACGCGCCCAGGTGATGGCCGAAGTCGAGGCCGCCCGTAAGGACGGTACGCTGGCGATACTGCAACGTGGAGCACCGTTGCCCATCAAGAGTTCCGAAGCGCCGAAGACGCGCCAGCAGGTTCTCGATGAGATGCGCAGCGAATCACCAGAAGCTCGACGTGCGCGGCTCGAAATGTACTCCGGCGGTTGACCTGCTGCTGCCCGTACCCTGCGCTGTGGCGCCCCCTCGTGTCGCCCCAGTCGTCAAAGCGGCCACAACTCGCCGAATATCGAAGCGGCTCTGATTTGATGCAGGATGAACCTGAGAGGAGGCACGCTACGCGCACGGGGCTCTGAGAAAACCCAAGCAGCGAGGAGTGGCAAAGTAAAGCCTGTAGCTGCTACACTGTTACCCCTATGCGCAAATGGCTGGCCCTCGTCTTGCTGGTGTTCTTGCCGCTTCAATTCAGTTGGGCGGCAGTGGCCAGTTATTGCCAGCATGAAACCGGAGCTGCGGCCAAGCACTTCGGCCACCATGCGCATCAGCACAAGGCGGCCGACGGCAAGGATGCCAGCCCTGATCCGGCCAAGACCCTGGGTGGCGATCCTGATTGCGCGTCCTGTCATGCCGGGTGCTTCTCGGTCTTGTCAGGGGATGTGAAGCTGGCGTCGCCAGTCAGCCCGTCCCTGGTTACGGGGTATCCCCCGGAGCACCTTGCTGCGCCTCCACCTGAACGTTTAGAGCGCCCTCAGTGGCGTGGCCTCGCCTGATCGGCGGGGAGCGCGTTCCTTTCCCTTCGTCCTCACCCCTGCCGTCGCGCATGGCGCGCTACGGTATCCAGCCGGCTTCGCGCGGCTGATGTGATGACGTTGCTGGCGATCATCTGGATTGCCCCCCGCCGATTCCCTTGTGTATTTCAAATCACTGGAGAATCGGATGCTGAAGGATATTCACAATTACAACGCGAGGGCGGTTGCGGCAGGCTTGCTCCTTGCGCTCATGACGGGGACGGCTTTCGCTCAGTTATTGCCGACGGCACCAGCTCTTGGGCAGAGCGCCAACGGCGTAGAGCAGATTGAAGCAGCAACGCCCCTGACCCTGCAAAAGGCCGTCGCGCTGGCTTTGGAGGCGAATCTTGACCTGACTGTCGCCCAACGGGAGATCGAGGCCGTGGAGGGCCAGGTAATTCAGGGACGAGTACGTCCTAATCCCGAGCTGGCGTACTCGCTCGAAGACCAACGCACGCCAACCCGCACGCAAAGCGTCCAGATCAATCTGCCCATCGAGCTGGGGGGCAAGCGCGCTGCCCGCATTGCCGCGGCAGAGCGAGGGCGTGACGTCGCAGTTGAAGAACTGAACACGCGGCGCGTCGAAATTCGCGCCGCTGTGGTTGCCGCCTTCTTTGAGGCGCTGGCCGCCCAGGATCGCACGGCCTTAGCCCAGGACAGCGTTGACCTGGCCAGGCAAGCGACGGATGCCGTTGCCAAGCGCGTGACGGCGGGCAAGGTGTCCCCGGTCGAAGAAACCAAGGCTCGGGTGGCCGAAGCCGGCGTGCGGGTTGAACTGGCACAGGCGCAGAGCGAACAACGCAGTGCCCGCGCGCGGCTGGCTAGTTTGCTCGGGGCCAACCCGCCGCGTTTCACCCAGGTAGCGGGCAGCGTGGATGATCTTCCCAACGTCCCTTCGCTGGATGACATCCAGCAGCGCCTGTCGGCCTCTTCGGCACTGCGCCGGGCGCAGTTGGAGATCGAACGTCGCCGGTCGCTGGCCGACGTGGAGCGCAGCAAGCAGACGCCCGATGTCACGGTCAGCCTGGGCGTGAAGCGTCCGAACGAGTTAGCGCGCAATCAGTTAATGCTCGGCATTTCCGTGCCGCTGCCTTTGTTCGACCGCAATCAGGGCAATCTGCTGGAAGCGTTGAAGCGTGAAGACAAGGCGAGGGATGAACTTCAGGCGTTGAATCTGCGCCTCAGCACAGAGGTGTTGCAAGCCCGCGAGCGGCTGGCGTCGGTTCGCGGCGAGATCGACGTATTGCAGCGAGAGGTGCTGCCAGGGGCCAAGAGCGCCTATGACGCGGCCACCGTGGGCTTTGGTTACGGCAAGTTCAACTTTCTGGAAGTGCTGGACGCGCAACGCACCTACTTTGCCGCCAAGTCCCAATACCTCAAGGCGCTCGCCGATGCGCACCGCGCGGCGGCGGACATGGATCGCGTGATCGGCGCATCCGAATCCACGACCACCCTGCCTGCAAACAAGGAATGAACATGAAACCCGAAACGAACAAACTGAACGTCAGCAAGAAGCAGTGGTTTGCCATCGCCGTGATCGCCGCAGTGGGCATAGGACTGGGCAGCGCCATTCTCGGCGGCAAGACGGATAAGAGCGCTGAGGGTGAGGGTCACGGCAGCCACGTGGAAGCCAAGGCCCACAGTGATGGTGAGCATCATGGCAAGACGGGCGCAGACTCCCACGAGGACGACAAAGGCCATGCGGACGGCGAGCACCACGAGGGGTCAAGCAAGGGGCCGCATGGCGGCAAGCTGTTCAAAGAAGGGGACTTCGGATTGGAAGCCTTACTCGCTGAGGACGGCGGCGAACCACGCCTGCGAATCTGGCTCTACGAAAGGGAAAAGGCGCTAGCCAGCAGCGCCGCCAAGGTTAGCGCTACCGTTACACGCCTGACTGGGGAAAAGCAGGCGCTCAACTTCACTCCCGACAAGGACAGCCTGTTGAGTCGAGAGATTGTCCCGGAACCTCATGCGTTCGAGATCAGCATCGTGGCTCAGACGGCCAACGCGCCTTTCACGTTCAGCTTCAGCCAGGAGGAAGGAAAAGTCGAACTCAGCGATGCGCAAATCAAGGCTGCATCCATCGGCATTGACACCGCAGGGGCTGCAAGCATCAAGTCTGCCCTGCAATTGCCGGGTGAGATTAGGCTGAATGAAGACCGCACCTCGCACGTTGTTCCGCGCATTGCGGGTGTTGTCGAAAGTGTGCAGGCCAGTTTGGGGCAAACGGTCAAGAAGGGGCAGGTGCTCGCCGTTATCGCCAGCCCTGCCGCATCCGAGCAGCGCAGCGAGTTGCAGACGGCGCAAAAGCGGCTGGCCTTGGCCCAGACAACTTTTGAACGCGAGAAGCGGCTGTGGGAACAGAAGATTTCCGCCGAGCAGGACTACCTGCAAGCCGGCCAGGCGCTGAACGAGGCGCAGGTCGCCGTAGCCAACGCGCAGCAGAAGCTGTCGGCCGTGGGCTTGGCCCCAGGTTCCTCGGGCGGGCTGAACCGCTTCGAGCTGCGTGCGCCCTTCGATGGCATGGTGATTGAAAAGCACCTCAGCCTGGGCGAGGCCGTCAAGGAAGACGCCGCCGTGTTCACGGTGTCCGACCTGGGCCAGGTCTGGGCAGAGATCAACGTGCCCGCCAAGGATTTGCCGCTGGTCAGAGTGGGTGAAAAGGTCAGCATCAAAGCCACGGCATTCGATGCCAGCGCGCAAGGGACCATCACTTTCGTGGGTGCGCTGATCGGCGAACAAACCCGCATGGCCAAGGCTCGTGTGGTCTTGGCCAATCCCCAGGGCGCGTGGCGTCCCGGCCTGTTCGTCAATGTGGAAGTGATTGCGTCCGAAACCGCCGTGACAGTCAGCGTGGCTAGCGACGCTATTCAGAGCGTGGGGGACAAGCCGGTCGTTTTCGTCAAGGTGAAGGACGGCTTTGTGGCCCAGCCTGTGCAGTTGGGCCGCAGCGATGGCAAGCGGGTCGAGGTACTGCAAGGTCTTCAAGCAGGTGCGGCATATGCGGCCGCAGGCAGTTTCGTCGTGAAGTCTGAACTCGGCAAAGCCTCTGCCGAGCACACCCATTGATGCCGGAGCTACGCCCATGTTTGAAAAACTTATTCGCGCGGCCATCGAGCACCGATGGCTAGTGCTGTTAGCTGCCATTGGCATGGCCGCCGTCGGCGTGTTCAGCTACCAGAAGTTGCCCATCGACGCCGTGCCGGACATCACCAACGTCCAAGTGCAGATCAATACCCAGGCGCCGGGCTATTCACCGTTGGAGACCGAGCAACGGGTGACCTACCCCATTGAAACCGTGATGGCGGGCCTGCCCAACCTGGAGCAAACCCGCTCTCTTTCGCGCTATGGCCTCTCGCAAGTGACCGTGATCTTCAAGGACGGCACCGACATTTACTTTGCGCGCCAGTTGGTCAATGAGCGCATCCAGGAAGCACGGGATAAATTGCCGGTCGGCATCACACCTGCGCTGGGGCCGATCTCCACCGGCCTGGGGGAGATTTACCTGTGGACGGTCGAGGCGAAGGACGGTGCGAAGAAACCCGACGGCATGCCCTACACGGCAACAGACCTGCGCGAGATTCAGGATTGGATCATCAAGCCGCAGTTGCGCAACGTGCCCGGTGTGACTGAAATCAACTCGATTGGCGGTTATGCCAAGGAGTATCAGATCGCACCTATACCCGCTCGCTTGGCTTCGCTCGGCGTTACCCTGCAAGACATCGTGACGGCACTGGATCGCAACAACGGCAACGTGGGTGCGGGCTATATCGAGAAGCGCGGCGAACAGTACCTGATCCGTGCGCCTGGGCAAGTCAAGACCCTGGAGGACATTGGCAACGTTATCCTCAGCAGTGCGGGCGGCGTGCCGATACGGGTGCGTGACGTGGCGGACGTGGGGCTGGGGCGTGAACTGCGCACCGGCGCGGCCACGGACAACGGCCGCGAGGTGGTGCTGGGCACTGTGTTCATGCTCATCGGCCAGAACAGCCGTACGGTTTCGCAGGCCGTGGACAAGAAGATGGTGGAGATCAACCGCAGCTTGCCCGAGGGCGTGCATGCGGTGACGGGCTACGACCGCACTGTGCTGGTGGACAAGGCCATCGCCACAGTGAAGAAGAACCTGCTGGAAGGTGCGATCCTGGTGATCGTGATCCTGTTCCTGTTCCTGGGCAATATCCGCGCGGCCATCATCACGGCGACGGTGATTCCCTTGTCGATGCTGTTCACCTTCACTGGCATGGTGCATTACAAGGTGAGCGCCAACCTGATGAGCCTCGGGGCGCTGGACTTCGGCATCATCATCGACGGAGCGGTGGTGATCGTCGAGAACTGCGTGCGACGCTTGGCCCATGCACAGGCGCACTACGGCAGACCGTTGACGCGGGCGGAACGCTTTCACGAGGTGTTCCTGGCATCGAAGGAATCACGCCGCGCGCTGCTGTTCGGGCAACTCATCATCATGGTGGTCTACCTGCCCATCTTCGCCCTGACGGGGGTGGAAGGGAAGATGTTCCACCCGATGGCGTTCACGGTGGTGGCCGCGCTGGTGGGGGCCATGATCCTGTCGGTGACTTTCATTCCGGCAGCGGTCGCCCTATTCATCGGCCACCGGGTCAGCGAGACAGAGAACTTCCTGGTCGTGCAGGCCAAGCGCTGGTATGGCCCGCTGCTGGATCGCGTGATGACGGCTAAAGCGGTGGTGCTCGCGGCAGCCGCCGTGGCAGTGGTGCTGTGCGGCCTGATCGCCACCCGTATGGGCAGCGAGTTCGTGCCCAGCCTGAACGAAGGCGATTTCGCCATCCAGGCCCTGCGCATTCCTGGCACCAGCCTATCGCAATCGGTCGCGATGCAGCAGCGCCTGGAAGCGACGCTGAAGGCTAAGTTCCCCGAGATCGACCGCGTTTTCGCGCGCACCGGCACGGCTGAAATCGCGTCCGACCCCATGCCGCCGAACATTTCCGACGGCTACATCATGCTCAAGCCGGTGTCCGAGTGGCCGGAGCCGCGCAAGTCGCGCGACGAATTGCTGGCGGCCATTCAGGATGTCGTGGGCAAGGTGCCGGGCAACAACTACGAGTTCTCGCAGCCTATCCAATTGCGCTTCAACGAACTCATTTCAGGGGTTCGCAGCGATGTGGCGGTGAAGATTTTTGGCGACGACATGGATGTCCTGAATAAGACGGGTGAAGAGATCTCGTCCATGTTGCAGAAGATTCCCGGCGCGTCCGAGGTCAAGGTGGAGCAAACCACCGGTTTGCCCATGCTGACCGTGAATATCGACCGCCAAAAAGCCTCGCGCTATGGGCTTAACGTGGCCGACATCCAAGATGCCGTGGCCACCGCCATCGGCGGGCGTGAGGCTGGCACCCTGTTCGAGGGCGACCGCCGCTTCGACATCCTGGTTCGCCTGCCGGAGTCCTTGCGCAACGACCTGGACAGCATGAAGCGCCTGCCGATTCCGCTGCCGCGCGGAACGGGTGGGACCGGCAGTGCCGAAGGACGGACGAACTTCATCCAATTGGCCGAGGTGGCGAGCTTCGAGCTGGCACCCGGCCCCAACCAGGTCAGCCGCGAAAACGGCAAGCGCCGCATCGTGGTGAGCGCCAACGTGCGCGGCCGTGACGTGGGCTCATTCGTGGCCGACGCCGAGGCGGCGCTGGCACAGGTCAAGATTCCCACGGGCTACTGGACGAGTTGGGGCGGTACTTTCGAGAATCTGCAATCAGCCACGCAGCGTTTGCAGATCGTCGTGCCGGTGTCGCTGCTGCTGGTGTTCCTGCTGTTGTTCGCCATGTTCGGCAATGTCAAGGACGGCTTGCTGGTCTTTACTGGCATTCCGTTCGCGCTGACCGGCGGCATCTTGGCGCTGTGGCTGCGCGACATTCCTCTGTCGATTTCCGCTGCCGTGGGCTTCATCGCGCTGTCAGGTGTGGCCGTGCTCAATGGCCTAGTGATGATTTCCTACATCCGCGGGTTGCGCGAGGACGGAACACCGCTGGATGAAGCCATCCGCGAGGGCGCGCTGACACGCTTGCGGCCGGTGCTGATGACAGCCCTAGTGGCGTCGCTGGGTTTCATCCCGATGGCGATTGCCACGGGAACAGGCGCGGAAGTGCAACGCCCCCTGGCTACCGTAGTGATCGGAGGCATCTTGTCTTCCACCGTGCTGACGCTGCTGGTGCTACCGATTCTGTATCGGCTGGCCCATCGCCCGGACGAGCAAGAAGAGGATGTCACGGCAGAGCCCGCACATGAGGGCGTAACCGCTTGAAAGGAACAGCGATGAACGCCGTTACGGCACCACGACAGACTCCTTCAAGCTTTACAGGGACATCGACTCATGGAATTCCGTCACCTTCGGTACTTTCTGGCCGTTGCTGAGGAGCTGCACTTCGCCCGCGCTGCGGAGCGGCTGCATATCGAACAGTCACCACTGTCGCGCGCCATCAGAGAATTGGAAGAAGAATTGGGCGCACAACTGTTCGTGCGTACCAGCCGCAGCACGCGCCTGACGCTTGCGGGCAAGCTGCTGATGGAGAACGCGCCTCGCGTGCTGTTGGCGCTGGACCAAGCGCGTGAGAGCGTGAAGGCAGCGGCCAATGGCTTTCACGGCCGGTTGCGCGTGGCGCTGTCCGACGGCATCAGCCCCTCGCGCCTGCCGGCACTGCTGGCGCGCTGCCGCGAGGAAGACCCGGAGATCGAGATCCGCCTGTTCGAGGTGCCGCTGGCCCAGCAGCTCAGCGGCCTGCGTGACGATCTATACGACGCGGGCTTCTCGATGGCCGACGAGGTGGGCGACGGCATCATCATCGAACCCGCCTGGGAGGATGAGCTGATGGTCGCCATGCCCGCGCGCCATGAACTACTGGCCCACAGGCGGGTACCGCTGGATGAAGTGCTGCAACATCCCCTGGTGCTGGGCGACCCGGCAGTTTGCGAAGGCCATGCCAAGCAGATCGACCGCATCCTGCGCAAGCAGGACCGGGAGCCCTTGATCGAACAGTACGTCGCCACGTTCGACGTGATGATGACTTTCGTGTCGGCCGGCTTGGCGCTGGGGCTCGCAGGCGCCGCGCACATCGCTTCCAGCCACGAGCCGGGCGTGGTGGGCCGACCGCTCGCGGGAAAGTCGCCCATGCTCACCACCTATCTGCTGCGCCGCGACGCCGAGCCGTCGCAGGCGCTAGCCCGCTTTATCGAGCGGGTCGAAGCCCTGGTACCGGGAGACGCTTAGCCATTGGCCCCGTTTCACTTCGGAGGATTCAAGCCATGAACCTATCCAAGATCATCGCTATGTCGTCGCTAGCAGTTCTGCTGGTCGCCTGCGGCAAGTCTGAGCCGTCCAAGCCCGCCGCCGTGCCCAGCGTGGAGCAACTGGCTGCTGACCCCGTGCGTTTGCGAGAACTGCGCCAGCAGTGCAAGACGGATCGTCCGACGATGGGCGACGTGCTGTGCAACCGAGTGGCCGAAGCGACGAACCGGCGTTTCCTGGGTGACGGCAAGGTGCCTTATACGCCGCCGAAGGAACCGCCGAAGTTCTGATGGTCGGTTTGCCGCAACGCACCTGCGCGTGCCTGCGCCTTTTTGCGCGCTGCGCAGCAGCGCGCCCGTTGTGGCGGTCTTTCGCCCCAGTTCTTCCCTGCCGGAAACCATGCTTTTTGCGGCATCAACATGCCGATAACGGTCTTTGACCGGCACGCCCAGCGGCACTGATCCTCACGAGGGCGGCACATGCCTGTGCTGCGATCGGAGGCTGGATGATGCAGGGAACGAACGTGCTGTTCGGTCAGATTGCCGTGGTGTTCGGCATCGTGATCGCTGGGGTGTGGAGCGCCACGCAATGGACAGCCGCCGCCCTGGGCTATCAGCTACGCCTTGGCTCGCCCTGGTTCGATTTCTTCGGTACGCCGGTCTATCACCCGTGGCGGCTGTTCGAGTGGTGGTTCGTCTTCGATGCCTACGCGCCGCGCGTGTTCGACACTGGCGGGGC
>OFJB01000173.1_pt1 | contig 36341 bp, 36 predicted proteins | sample 1775081 | NCBI WGS metagenome assembly OFJB01 (sample SAMN08195771, study PRJEB24354) | sludge metagenome | isolation source: initial sludge from phenol fed wastewater aerobic bioreactor | place: India: Nagpur | collected 2016-06-05
CATTTCCGCCGTCCAGCGGCCCACGCCGCGGATCGCCATCAGCTCGTCCACGATGGCCTCGTCGGACATCTGCGGCCAGCGGTCCGCGTGCACCTGCCCGCCGTCGAAATGCAGCGCCAGGTCCACGAGGTAGTCCACCTTGCGCGCCGACAGGCCCGCCGCGCGCATGTCGTCCACCTTCAGGCGCAGCACCCGGGCCGGCGCCACCTCGCCGGCGAGCAGCACGAAACGCTCCCAGATGCGCTGCGCCGCCGCCACCGAGACCTGCTGGCCGAGGATGGAGCGCGCCAGCGTGGCGAACGGATCGAGCTTGGGCCGCAGGCTTTCGCCGTCGCACCGCGGGATCAGGCGGCGCAGCACCCGGTCGCGCTTCATCAGGTAATTGCAGGCCTCGGCCCAGTAGTCGGGCTGGTCCGGGACCGGCGCAACCGCTTTGTTTTTCATAGCTGTCAGCGGTTTACTGGTGGGTGCCAAAGGCGTATTTGGCCATCAAACCGCTTCCCAGGTCGTCCCCTGGGGGCCGTCCTTGAGCGCGATCCCCTGGGCCAGCAGCCGGGCGCGGATGCGGTCGGCCTCGGCCCAGTTCTTCGCCGCCTTGGCGGCCGCGCGCGCGGCGATCTGCTCGCCGATGGCCGCTTCGCCCAGCCGGCTCCCCGCCCGCAGGAAGGCCTGCGGATCGCCCTGCAGCAGCCCGAGGTGGCCGCCCAGCGCCTTCAGCAGGCCCGCCATCTCGGCCGATCCGCCGCGGTTGACCTCGCCCGCGAGATCGAACAGCACGGCCACGGCGTCGGGCGTGCCGAAGTCCTCGTCCATCGCCGCCTTGAAGCGCGCCGCGTACGGCTCGCTCCAGTCCACCGCCACCGGCGCCGCGGGCGCCACCTTCGCCAGCGCGGTGTACAGGCGCTTGAGCGCGGCGCGCGCATCGTCCAGGTGCACGTCGCTGTAGTTGAGCGGGCTGCGGTAGTGGCTGCGCACGACGAAGAAGCGCACCGTCTCGGCGTCGTACACCTTGAGCACGTCGCGGATGGTGAAGAAGTTGCCCAGGCTCTTGGACATCTTCTCGTTGTCCACGTTGATGAAGCCGTTGTGCATCCACACCTGCGCGAAGGGCCGGCCCGTCGCGCCCTCGCTCTGCGCGATCTCGTTCTCGTGGTGGGGAAAGGCCAGGTCCGCCCCGCCGCCGTGGATGTCGAAACTCTCGCCCAGCAGGGCGCAGCCCATGGCCGAGCATTCGATGTGCCAGCCCGGCCGCCCCGCGCCCCAGGGGCTGGCCCACTTCACCTCGGCGGGCTCCTCGGGCTTGGCGGATTTCCACAGGACGAAGTCCAGCGGATCGCGCTTGCCGTCCTGCACCGCCACGCGCTCGCCCGCGTTCAGCTCGTCGAGCGACTTGCCCGAGAGCTTGCCGTAGCCGGGAAACTGGCGCACGGCGTAGTTCACGTCGCCCCCTTCGCCCGCCTGGTAGGCCAGGCCCTTGTCCGCCAGGGTGGCGATCATCGCGAGCATCTGCGGCACGTAGTCCGTCGCGCGCGGCTCGTGCGTCGGGCGCTCGATGCCCAGGGCATCGGCATCCTCGTGCAGCGCGGCGATCATCCGGTCGGTCAGGCTGCGGATGCCCTCGCCGTTGTCCACCGCCCGGCGGATGATCTTGTCGTCGATGTCGGTGATGTTGCGCACGTAGGTGACCCGAAAGCCGCTGGCGCGCAGCCAGCGCTGGACCACGTCGAACGCGATCATCGAGCGCGCATGCCCGAGGTGGCACAGGTCGTACACCGTCATGCCGCACACATACATGCGCACGTGGCCGCTTTCGAGCGGGACAAAAGGCTGCACCGCACGCGCCAGCGTGCTGTAGATACGCAAACTCATGGAACGTTCACGAGGCTCCGCCGGTGGAGCGCGCCGCCTGCGGCGCGCTCACTGCTTCGGGAACACCCCCTCGGATAGAATCGCGGCAGTATAAATCGCCGGTGCCGCGCCGCATGGCGCACCGAATCCCCATGCCGCTTGCCCGCCTCCCGCTGACCCGACTTCTGCAACTGGCCGCCGCGGCGGTGCTGCTTGCCGCGTCGGCGGTGCATGCGGACGAGTACGGCGACATCACCGCCCTGCTCAAGGACGGCAAGGCGTCGCAGGCGCTGGTGCAGATCGAGCAGCGCCTGGCCGCCACGCCGAAAGACCCGCAACTGCGCTTCCTGCGCGGCGTGGCCCAGGGCGCGGGCAAGCAGACCCAGGCGGCGATCGAGACCTTCACCGCGCTCACGCGCGACTACCCCGAGCTGCCCGAGCCGTACAACAACCTCGCCGTGCTGTACGCGCAGGACAACCAGCTCGACAAGGCGCGCGCGGCCCTGGAGATGGCGATCCGCGCCAATCCGAACTACGCCACGGCGCACGAGAACCTCGGCGACGTCTACGCCAAGCTGGCCGGGCAGGCCTACCACAAGGCGCTGCAGCTCGATCCCGCGCACGGCGAGGCGATCAAGCCCAAGCTGGCCCTGCTCCGCGAGCTGTTCTCCACGCGCACCGGCGCGGCCGCATCGGCCACGGCCGTGGCCCCACCAGCCGCGGCGGCGCCCACCGCGCCGGATGCCGCCCGCAAGTAAGGCGGCGTGCCACAGGCCCGCAAGCGGCCTCGGCACACCGCTCCGACCGGACGCGCCATGGCCTGCCCTGGCGCATTTTCATTGAAGGAAGCATTGGATGATGAACCGACGCATGGCCTCATGGGCCCTTTTCACGGCCACGGCAGGCGCGCTCGCGCTGCCGCTGCACGCGGCAGCGCAGGCCGCCCCCAAGGTCCGGCTCAAGACCAGCCTGGGCGACATCGTGGTGCAGCTCGACCCGGCCAAGGCCCCCAAGACGGTCGAGAATTTCCTGCAGTACGTCAAGGACAGGCACTACGACGGCACGATCTTTCACCGCGTGATCAACGGCTTCATGATCCAGGGCGGCGGCTTCACGCCCGACATGCAGCAAAAGCCCACGCGGGCGCCGATCCCGCTGGAAGCCGGGAACGGCCTGAAGAACGATGAATACACCATCGCGATGGCGCGCACGGGCAACCCCGATTCGGCCACCTCGCAGTTCTTCATCAACGTCAAGAACAACGACAGCCTGAACGCCCCCAACCCCGACGGCCACGGCTACGCCGTCTTCGGCAAGGTGGTGCAGGGCCAGGACGTGGTGGACAAGATCAAGGCGGTGGCCACGGGCAACCGCGGCCCCTTCCAGAACGTTCCGACCACGCCCGTCGTCATCGAATCCGCCACCCTCCTCCCCTAAGGACCCCCATGAGCCACCCCCAAGTCCAACTGAACGTGACCCTTCACGTGGCCGAGACCGCCACGCCCGGCGTGATCGTGCTGGAGCTCGACGACGAGAAGGCCCCCGAATCCACGGCCAACTTCCTCGCCTACGTCAACAAGGGCCACTACGACGGCACGGTCTTTCACCGCGTGATCAAGAACTTCATGATCCAGGGCGGCGGCTTCACGCCCGACATGCAGCAAAAGCCCACCGACGCGCCGATCAAGAACGAGGCCGCCAACGGCCTGAAGAACAGCAAGTACACCATCGCCATGGCGCGCACGGGCGATCCGCACAGCGCCACGGCGCAGTTCTTCATCAACGTGGTGGACAACGATTTCCTGAACCACACGGCGCCGACCGGCCAGGGCTGGGGCTACGCCGTCTTCGGCAAGGTGGTGCAGGGCCAGGACGTGGTCGACGAAATCCGCAAGGTGCGCACCACGCGCAAGGGCTACCACGACGACGTGCCGTTCGACCCCGTCGTGATCGACAAGGCCACGGCCCTCTGACGATGCCGCACGCCGCGCCGCCGATCACCGAATGGGTGGCGCCCGGCGCGTGGCGCGCGGTCGACTGCATCTCCGACCTGCACCTGGACGCGCAGCACCCGGCCACGCTGCGGGCGCTGCAAGACTATCTGGAACGCACCCGGGCCGATGCCGTCCTCATCCTCGGCGACCTGTTCGAGGTCTGGGTCGGCGACGACGCCATCGAGGAGCCCGGCAGCTTCGAGGGCCAGGTCTGCGCGCTGCTGCGCCAGGCCGCCGCGCGCCGCCCCACCGGCTTCATGCACGGCAACCGCGATTTCCTGATCGGCAACGGCTTCGCCCGGGCCACCGGCATCGCGCTGCTGGCCGATCCCACGCTGCTGGTGCTGGGCGGCACGCGCTGGCTGCTCAGCCACGGCGACGCGCTGTGCCTGGACGACGCGCCCTACCAGCAGTTTCGCCGCATGGTGCGCAGCGCCGACTGGCAGGCGCAGTGGCTGGCCCAGCCGCTGGCCGCGCGGCGCGCGCAGGCGCGCGGCATCCGCAGCGAGAGCGAATCGCGCAAGCAGACCGCCGCCGCCTACGCGGACGTGGACCGCCCCGCCGCCCTCGCCTGGCTGGGCGCCGCGCACGCCCAGGCGCTGGTGCACGGGCACACGCATCGCCCGGCGGACCACCTGCTGGCGCCCGGCCTCATGCGCCATGTGCTGACCGATTGGGATGGGGACCAGGCGCCGCGGCGCGCCGAAGTGCTGCGGCTGTCGCCCGCCGGCGCGCAGCGCCTGGCCCCCGAGGCCGCATAGTGCACCCGGCCCTCGCGCGCCTGCTGCACCGGCTGGCGGCGCTGGTGGCGCCGGTGCGCCCCATCGGCGACGCGCTGTGGCTGCCCACGGTGGCGCACTACCCGTTTCTCGCCCGGCTGTCCCTGCAGGAGCAGGCCAAGCTGCGCGTGCTGGCCGCGCTCTTCCTGCAGCGCAAGGAATTCACCGGCGCGCGCGGCCTGGCGATCACCGACGCCATGGCCGTGGCGATCGCCGCGCAGGCCTGCCTGCCCCTGCTGCACTGGGGCCCGCCGCGCCAGGCGCTGGCCTGGTACGACGATTTCGTGGGCATCGTCGTGCACCCCACCGAGGCCCTGGCGCACCGCGAGGTCATGGACGCCGACGGCGTGGTGCACCACTACAACGAAGTGCTGCTGGGCGAGGCGATGGAGCACGGCCCGGTGATGCTGGTCTGGCCCGCCGTGCAGCAGGCCGGGCAGCGCGCGGGCAGCGTCGTGATCCACGAGTTCATGCACAAGATCGACATGCGCTCGGGACGCGCCGACGGCTGCCCGCCCCTGCCGCCGGGCTTCATGGGCACCCGCACCGTGCGCGAGGGGCGGCGCCTGTGGCGGCGCGCATGGAACGCCGCCTACCGGCAGTTGCGCGAGCAGGTGAGCATGGCCGAGCGCTTCGGCGGCGAGCCGCCGTGGCTCGATGCCTACGGCGCCAGCGCCCCCGGGGAATTCTTCGCCGTGGCCTGCGAGGCCTACTTCATCGATCCGGCGCGCTTCGCGCAGGAATTTCCAACGCTCGCTCCGCTGCTGGATGCGTTCTTCCGGCCGGCCGGTTGAACGCGCCCATCCACGCCAGGCCCGCGCTCGTGCCGCCGCGGGGGCGGTACTCGCAGCCCACCCAGCCCTGCCAGCCGCAGGCCGCGGCCACTTCGTCGAGCACGCCGAGCAGATAGGTGTAGTTCAGCTCCCCCTCGTCGGGCTCATGGCGGTCGGGCACGCCGGCGAGCTGCAGATGCCCCACGCGCCCCGTGGGCAGGTACTGGCGCAGCTTCATCGCAACGTCGCCCTCGACGATCTGGCAGTGGTAGAGGTCCATCTGCACCTGGAGATGGGGGCTGCCGATCTCCTGCACGATCGCATGCGCCTCGTCCTGACGCGTGAGGAAATAGCCCGGGAAGTCGCGCGGGTTGATCGGCTCGATCAGCACCCGCACGCCCGCGGCCGCGGCCTGCTCGGCGGCCCAGTGCAGGTTGGCGCGGTAGCACGCGCCCAGCCGCGCCCGGTCCATCCCCGCGCGGGCGACGCCGGCCATCACATGCACCCGCGGGCAGCGCAGGCGCCGCGCATATTCCAGCGCCTGCAGCAGGCCCGAGCGGAACTCCGCCTCCCGCCCGGGCAGGCAGGCGATGCCGCGCTCGCCCGCCTCCCAGTCGCCGGGCGGGGCGTTGAACAGCACCTGCGCCAGCCCGGCGCCATCGAGCCGCGCCGCGATCTCGTCCGCGTCGAACGCGTAGGGGAACAGGTATTCCACGCCGCGAAAGCCATCGGCCGCGGCGGCCGCGAAGCGGTCGAGAAAGGCATGCTCCGGGTAGAGCAGGGAGAGGTTGGCGGCGAAACGCGGCATGCGCTGGCGCTTACTGACCCGCCTGGGACTTCTTGGGCCCGGCCTTGGCCACGCGCGCGCGCACCTGGGAGAGCACGGCCTTCAGGCGCTGCTCGTTCTTGAGCCCGACGCGCACCATGATCTTCTGCCCCGCCGAGAGCGCCTGCAGCTGGGGATCGACGTACTCGTAGCGCACCCAGGGCCGCAGCGACGGCACCTGCCCCGCGACCTGCACCAGATGGACGGCCACCGGCGCCTGCGGCTCGGGCGCGGCCAGCAGGTGGTCGATCACGGCGACCAGCCGGTCGTTGAAATACTTGCCGGGAAAGCCCAGTTCTTCATAGGCCACCTGGAACAGCGGGTATAGGTGCATGTACCAGCGCACCGCCGCATCCACGGGCACGCTCTCGGCGAACGCGACGAAGGCCTCGTAGCGCGCCGCATTCGTCGTAGCGATCTGCTGCGCGCCGCCCGCGTCCTGCACGGTGAACCGCCCCTGCATCGGATGCACGGGCCACAGCCGCGCCGGGGCCTGCTCGCGCGCGAGGTTGTCCACGGTGGCCACGGCGCGGCGCACGAACCCGTCGAGCTGCAGGAAGGCTTCGGCCCGCTGCGCGCCCAGCAGCTCCTTGAGCGTCTTGGTCACTTCGGCATCGGAATCGGCCAGCGCGGGCAGGGCCGGCTGGGGCGCCTCGGGCTCCTCGATGGGGTTCTGCGGGGCGGCGTTGTCCGCGGGCGCCGGGGCGGGGGGCGGCGCCTCGGGCGCGGCCGGCTGCTGCACCGGCGCCGTCTGCGCCACGGCCGGGGGCGCGGCGGCGGGCTCGGGCGCGTGCCGCGCCGTCCACCAGTACCACCCGAAGCCGGCCGCGGCCACGATCAGCAGCAGCACGCCCAGGCCCCAGCGGCTCTGGGCACGAGGGGGACGCAGTTCAGTCGGGTCTCGCGATGGCATGGCGGCAGCTCCTTTGACGGGCGCAAGCTTAGAACGTATTGATGATCTTTTCATGGAGCCCGTTGCCCCTTGGATCACGGGCGCCGGCCGTCAATACCCATGCGCCAGCCGGAACGCCCGGGCCTGGCCGAAGTGGCCGCAGCCGATGAAGGGCACCGGGGGGCGCTGCGCCGACAGTGGCGAGGGATGGTTGGCGCAGAGCACCAGGTGCCCGCGGCCGGACGGAATCAGGGCGCGCTTGGCCTGCGCATGGCTGCCCCAGAGCATGAAGACCACCGGACGCTCGCCCTGCGCCACATGGCGGATCACCGCGTCGGTGAGCTGCTCCCAGCCCTTGCCGGAGTGGCTGGCGGGCTGGCCTTCCTCCACGGTGAGCGAGGCGTTGAGCAGCAGCACGCCGTGCCGCGCCCATTGGACGAGCGAGCCGCCCGGCGCGGGGAAGGCGGGCCAGGGCGTGCCCAGGTCGCGCTGCAGCTCCTTGAAGATGTTGCGCAGCGACGGCGGCAGCGCCACGCCCGGCGCCACCGAGAACGCCAGCCCCTCGGCCTGGCCGCGGCCGTGGTAGGGGTCTTGCCCGAGGATCACCACGCGCACGTCCTGCGGCGCGGTCAGCTCCAGCGCCCTCAGGGGCCGGGGCGGAAAGATGCAGGCGCCCCCCGCCAGCCGGTCATGCAGGAAAGCCAGCAGGGCCTGCCCCGTGGCCCCGTCGAAAAAGCCCTGCACCAGCGGCGCCCAGCCCGGGGCGACGGGCCAATCCCGCGGGTCGGCGGTGAGCAGTTGGGTGGGAGAGCGATCCATCATGGCGGTGGGAGATTATGGTCAAAACACGTTCTAGCCTTTTGCCATCCAGCGCGAGAAGCTATGTTTTCGTGAGCGCATCGGCCCCGTCGAAGATGCGGTTGCGGCCGGCCGTCTTGGCGCGGTAGAGGTAGGCGTCGGCCTGCTCGACGAGCGCGGCCGGGTCCGCGCCCGCCTCGGGGACGCCGCAGGCCACGCCGATGCTGACGGTGACCACGGGCGCCGCGGACGAGCCTTCGTGGACGATGGCCTGGTCGAGCACGGCGCCGCGCAGGCGCTCGGCGACGACGCGCGCGCCGGCCAGATCGCATTCGGGGAGCAGGCAGACGAACTCCTCGCCCCCGTAGCGCGCCACCATGTCGTGGGGCCGCGCCATGCAGCCCGAGAGCGCGGCGGCCACCGACTGCAGGCAGGCATCGCCCTTCTGGTGCCCGTACAGGTCGTTGTAGGCCTTGAAGTGGTCGATGTCGATCATCAGGAGCGCCAGCGGCGAGCGGCTGCGGGCGCAGCGGCTCCACTCGTTGGCCAGCACCTCGTCGAAGCTGCGCCGGTTGGCGATGCCGGTCAGTCCGTCCACGTAGGCGAGCTTGCGCAGCAGCTCGGCCTGCGCCTGGTGCTCGGTGTGGTCCTGGAAGGTCACCAAGAGCTTGCCGCCCACGAGCAGCCCGGCCACGTCCATCACGTGGTGCGCGCCGTCGCGCGAGGTGATGCGGTAGGAGCCGGACGCGATCTGCCCGCCCTCCGCCTGCGCCTTGGCCTGCCTCCAGCGCGCGGCGGCCTCGGCCCGGTACGCGGGGTCGGGATAGGCCAGCAGGGCCCATTCGCGCAGGGTCGGCACCTCGTGCTCGGTATAGCCCAGCTGCTCCAGGAAGCGGCGGTTGCGGAAATACACGCGCAGCCGCTCGTCGACCATGCACAGGGCCACCGGCATGTCGCTGATCAGCTGCTGCAGCATGCGCTCGGTCGATTGCAGCCGCAGCGCCTGCTCCTTGGCCTCGGTGATGTCGTGGATGTAGCCATACCAGAGCGTCGAGCCGCTCGCCAGGCGCTGGGGCTTGGCGTGGCCCGACAGCCAGCGCTCGCCGCGGCCGGGGATTTCGAAGCGGTATTCGGCATTCCAGTCGGTCAGGTCGCGCGCGGAGGCGCGGATGTCGTCGATGCCGCGCTGCAGGTCGTCGATGCGGATGCGCTCGAACACCGGCGAGGCATCGCGGCGCAGCTCCTCGGACGAGAACCCGTAGATCTCCACCACGCGCGGGCTGGTGTAGGGAAAGTGGCTGTGCCCGTCGGGGTCGAGCTGGTACTGGTAGAGCATGCCCGGCACGTTTTCCGTCAGGTGCTGCAGCAGCTCCTCCTGCTGGTGGCGCTCGGACATGTCGGAGAACGTGCCGAACACCCGCGTCGGCCGGCCGGCCGCGTCGCGCGCGATGGCCCGGCCCCGGCAGAGAAACCACTTGTAGGCACCATCGGCGCAGTACAGGCGATGCGCGCATTCGAACTGCGGGGTGCCGCCCTGCAAGAACGACTGCCACTGGGCCGACAGCATCTGCCGATCGTCCGGGTGCACGAGCTCCTGCCATGACTGGTGCAGACGTGCGAACGACGCCTGCGTGTGGCCGAGCATGGCGTACCAGCCCGGCGAGTGGCTGGTGCTCTCGCCCGCCACGTCATGGTCCCACAGCCCCAGCTCGGCCGCGTCCAGCACCGTATCCCAGCGGGCCCGGTCCTCCTGCTCCCGGGCGCTCAGCATCTCCTGCTGGCGCTGCAGCTGCCGGCCCTTGTACTGCAGCCACGCCAGCCCCACCGCGGCCGCGGCGCCCACCAGCAGCCAGCCGAACAGCAGGCGCCAGAGATGCGTCCTCCATGCAGCGAAGATGGCCTTCTCATCGCGGCCCACGGCCACGATGAGCGGCTGGTCCATGTGCAGGGCGGCCGGCTGCACGGTGCGCAGCGCGACGAGCTGCTGGCTGGCGTCGTTCGGCCGCATGCTGCCCAGCAGCAGGCTGGCCTGCGCGCCGCTCTGGCGATGGCTCAGCCAGGGGCTGCCGGCGTAGTCGAGCCTGACGCCTTCCTGCTCGCCGGAGCGCCCCACCGCCAGGAAGCGCACACCCTCGCCGTGCGAGACGCTCACCAGCACATCAGGCGCGTAACGCAGCGATTGCAGCAGCGTGCGAAAGTAATTGGCGTCCAGCGCCGAGGCCAGCACGCCGGCGAAGCTGCCGTCGCTGGCCACGACTTTGCGCGCCAACACCATCACCCACCCGCCCAGCGCACCGCGAAAGGGTGGCGAAATGACGAGCGTTGCCGGGTCCTGGGCCCGTGCGGCGGCCATGAAATAGGCGCGGTCGCTGGAGTTCATGCCGACCAGGGACAGGTCGCTGCTGGCGACGATGGTGCCCTGCGCATCCAGCAGACTCAGGTACTGCACCGCCGGAATGGCGTCGGCGTAGGCCTTCAGGCGCACGGCGATCTTGGCGTGACCGTCGGCATCGGCCTGCAGGCGCGGCAGCTCCGAGATCAGGGTCTGCATCGCATGGTTGGCGCCGTCGAGCTGCGGCACCAGGTTGTCGGACAGGATGCGGGCCTGCTGGCTCAGCCGTTCGCGCTCGCGCTGGTACAGGCCGCTGTGCTCCTGCCACAGACTGTCCGCCAGCACCGCGCCGAGCAGCACCCAGACGAGCGCCAGCCACCACCACGGATGGTGTCGGCGCTGGCGCTCTGGGGTGGCGGGCACGTTCTCAGGACAGGCTCATGACTTCGATTTGCAAATGTAAACCATGCTCAAAATCGAGAAAGCCGGAGATCAGAGGATCTTGGAGTACTGCGCACGGCTTTCCTGCGCCTGCAGGTACCTGTCGAACACCATGGCGATGCCGCGCACGAAGAACCAGCCCATGGGGGTGACTTCGATCGAGTCGGCCGTCAGGTGCACCAGGCCATCGTCGTGCATGGGGCGCAGCCGCGCCAGCTCGGCCGCGAAGGTGGTGCGGAAATCGACGAGGTGCGCCGCCTCGACCGACTCGAACTGCACGCTGCCCTGGCACATCAGCGCGTTGATCACCGCGCGGCGCAGCACGTCGTCGCGCGAGAGCGCCACGCCGCGCACGACGGGCAGGTGCCCGTGGTCGATCAGGTCCTGGTACTGCAGCAGGTCCTTGGCATTCTGGCTGTAGGTGGCGCCCACCTTGCCGATGGCCGAGATGCCCAGCGAGATCAGGTCGCAATCGGGCTGCGTGCTGTAGCCCTGGAAATTGCGGTGCAGCCGCCCCTGGCGCTTGGCCACGGCCAGCGCGTCGTCGGGCAGCGCGAAGTGGTCCATGCCGATGTAGACGTAGCCCACGGCCTCGAACGCGGCGATGGAGTGCGACAGCATCGTCACCTTGTGGTTGGCCACGGGGATGTCTTCCGTCTTGATGTGGCGCTGGGACTTCACGCGCGCGGGCAGGTGGGCGTAGGCGTAGAGCGCGATGCGGTCGGGGCGCAGCTCCACCACCTGGGCGATGGTGCGGGCGAACGACTCCGGCGTCTGCTTGGGCAGGCCGTAGATCAGGTCCACGTTGATCGAATCGAAGCCAATCCGGCGCGCTGCCGCCACGAGCGCGAACACCTGCTCGGCGGGCTGCACGCGGTGCACGGCCTTCTGCACCTCGGGGTCGAAGTCCTGCACGCCGAAGCTCAGGCGGTTGAAGCCCAGCTCGCGGATGACCTGCAGGCGCTCGGCGCTGATGGTGCGCGGATCGATCTCGATCGAATACTCGCCCTTGGGCGCGAACGCAAAGCGCTTGCGCAGCATGCCCATGAGGTCGGTGAGTTCCTCGTCGTTGAGGAAGGTGGGCGTGCCGCCGCCGAAGTGCAGCTGGCTCACGCTCTGGCCGGGGCCGCCCAGGTGCTGCACGTGCAGATCCAGCTCGCGCTCGACATAGCCCAGGTAGGGCCCCGCGCGCTCGTGGTGCTTGGTGATGATCTTGTTGCACGCGCAGTAGTAGCACAGCGACTCGCAAAACGGCAGGTGCACGTACAGCGACAGCGGCTGCGCCGCCAGGCTCGTGCCCATCTGGCGCTGGGCCAGGGCGTGCAGGTAGTCTTCTTCGCCGAAGGCTTCGACGAAACGATCGGCCGTGGGGTAGGAGGTGTAGCGGGGTCCGGGGACATCGAACCGCGAGATGAGCTCTGGGGTGATCGTGGGCATGGGCGGTCCTGAGGGATCAATCGGCATTCCGATTCGGAGGCGGGACTGTCGCCGGATTAATTTGCAATGTCCTTGATCACGATCAAGAAATTCCCTTGCCCGCCTAGAATCACCCATCCTCGGTTGCCACGGACCGCATCATGCCTCATCGCGCCCTCCAGATCGCCTGCTCGCGCTGCAACCTGCGCGAGCTGTGCATGCCGGTGGACGTCACCTCGGCCGACATGGAGCGCCTCGATACCCTGGTGACCACGCGCCGGCGCGTGCTGCGCGGCACGCCGCTGTATTCGCGCGGCGACCACTTCACGGCGCTGTACGCGATCCGCTCGGGCTTCTTCAAGACGCGCGTGACCACCAACGACGGCCGCGAGCAGGTCACGGGCTTTCAGATGGCGGGCGAGATCATGGGGCTCGACGGCATCGTCTCGGACCACCACACCTGCGACGCGCTGGCCCTGGAAGACGCCGAGGTCTGCGAGATGCCCTACGAGCGCATCGAATCGCTCTCGCACGAGGTGCCCGCGCTGCAGACCCACGTGCACAAGATCATGAGCCGCGAGATCGTGCGCGAGCACGGCGTGATGCTGCTGCTGGGCAGCATGCGCGCCGAGGAGCGCGTGGCCTCCTTCCTGCTCAACCTGCTGCAGCGCCTGCATGCGCGCGGCTTCTCCGAGGCCGAGCTGGTGCTGCGCATGACGCGCGAGGAAATCGGCAGCTATCTCGGCCTGACGCTGGAGACCGTGAGCCGCACCTTCTCGCGGTTCGCCGAGGACAGGCTGATCGAGGTGCGGCACCGGCACGTGCGCATCCTCGACGGCAGGGGCCTGGAAACCATCGTCGCGGCCGCCAACGGGCGATGACCGGTCAGCTACTGTAAAAATAGCTGCTCACGCTTGTCAGGCAAGCGCTATAGCCATTTTCACCATGAATCCCCGCCCGTGCCGCGCTGCGCCTTGACCGCACTGCGCACACGCTTGGCCTGAAGCCGACGCTCGCGCGAGGCGGACGTGGGGCGGGTCGCCTTGCGAGGCTTGGCCGGCCGGGCGGCCCGCTCGACGAGCTCGTGCAGGCGGTGCAGCGCATCGAGCCGGTTCGCCTGCTGGGTGCGGTAGCGCTGCGCCTTGATGATCACCTCGCCGCCCTCGGTGATGCGCGCATCGGCCAGCAGCAAAAGGCGCTGCTTCACCTCCTGCGGCAGGGAGGAGGCGGCGATGTCGAAACGCAGGTGCACGGCGCTCGACACCTTGTTGACGTTCTGCCCGCCGGCCCCCTGCGCGCGCATGGCGGTGATCTGCGCCTCGCGCTCCAGCCGCTCGATCGTGGTCACCATCGATGCACCTTCCCGGATATTGGCCGCGCATGAACGCCCTGCGCGGGGGATCTACGCCAGCGCCGCACGCAGCGCCTGCATGAACGCCTGCGGCCGCTCGTACTGTACCCAATGCCCGGCATCGGGCACCCGCGTGAAGCGGCGCAGATCGCACCCGCTCGCCTCGAACGCCGCGCGCAGCTCGTCCAGGCGGCCCGCGTACAGCGCATCGTGCTCTCCATAGATCGCATGGACCGGGCAGCGCACCGCGGCCAGCGCCCGCGCCAGGAGGTCGGTATTGGACAGGCGCCGGCGCGCCATGCGGTCGCGCGCGACGTTGCAGGCGTGCAGCTGCAGGGCGTCCGCATCGATGCACCGCGCATCCCACAGCATCAGCGCGGCCAGGTTGTGCCGGTGCACGCGCATCCGCGCGTCCTCGTCCGCCAGGTGCCGCCAGCCACGCAGCGGCAGGCGGTGGGCGGACTGCGCGGCCATCGCCGGCGCGCCCACCAGCACCAGGGTGCGCGCCACGCCGGGATGCGCCGCCTCCAGCAGGCCCGCCGTCATCGCGCCGAAGGAGAACCCGACCAGATCGCAGGCGCGCGCGCCCAGCACCGTCCGCAGCGACTGGTGCAGCGGCTCGATCACGGCATCCACGTCCTGCCCGCCGGGCACGGCCGCGGAATCGCCGAAGCCGGGAATGTCGGCCGCCCAGACGCCGCGGCCTTCGGCCGTCAGGGCCTCGATGGTGCGCAGCCAATGCGTCCAGCTGCCGCTGCCGCCGTGCAGCAGGACGATGGGCACGCCCGCGTCAGCGCGCGCCTCCCAGGCGTGCCAGACGATGTCCCCGCCGCTGCCGGCGAGCGGCGTGCGCACGCACCGGGCCAGCGCCTGCAGCCGGCGCACGCACTCGGGCTGCGCTACCACTGCGCGATCGCGTCGATCGCAAGGGCGTAGCCGGCCACGCCCAGGCCGCAGATCACGGCGCGGGCGGCCGGTGAAATCCAGGAGTGATGCCGGAAGGATTCGCGCGCGAAGACGTTGCTGATGTGCAGCTCGACCAGCGGCACGCCCGTGCCCTTGATGGCGTCGAACAGGGCCACGCTGGTGTGCGTGTAGGCGCCGGCATTGAGCACCACGCCCGCCAGCCGGCCGGCGGCGTGCTCGCGCCCGGCCTCGTGGAGCCAGTCCACCAGCGCGCCCTCGTGGTTGCTCTGGTGGAACACCAGGCCCAGGCCGTGCCGGCCGCAGGCCGCCTCGCACAGCCGCTGCACGTCCGCCAGGGACTGCGCGCCGTACACCTGCGGCTCCCTCGTGCCGAGGAGGTTCAGGTTGGGGCCGTTCAGGACGTAAAGGACTTTGGACATGGGGCACACCCGCGCGAGCTGACGGGCGATTATGTCAAGGGCGGCGCCGCGCAAGGCAAAGCGGCCTCGCAAGGAGGCCGCTGAGTGCGTGCCCGCCGGGGGGCAGAGCTAGTCGCGATCCCAGCCACGATGCCCGTGGCGGTGCTCCCAATGCCCGCGGCGGCCCTCCCAGTAGGGGCGCGGCGCGTAATACACCGGCGGCGCATAGACCACGGGCGGCGGCGTGTAGTACACGGGGGGCGGCGCCCGATAGACCGGCGCGGGCGCATAGACCACGGGCGGCGCGGCATACACCGGGCCGTAATTGCTTGCGCCCACCACCACGCCCGGCACGCCGATGCCGACCGACCAGGCCACATCGCCCCGCGCCTGGGCCGCGCCCGAACCCAACATCAAAGCCATGGCCACGCCCGCCGAGGCCATGGCGGCCTTCCAGGAACGATGAACAGTCATTGCTTTCTCCTTCAAAAACACGGCCGGAACCGATCAACTGCGCATACAACGCGCGACATGGCGTTCAGGATGTCACACGCAGGTGTTTTTGTTGTGTCCGAACGTACCGCCCGCTGTATCGGAGCGTAACGCCCGCATCGTATCGCCCCCTAGAATCGGCCTCATGAGCACGTCCGCCCCCGTTCCCACGCCACCCACGAATTTCCTGCGCCAGATCATCGAGGGCGACCTCGCCCAGGGCACGCACGCCCGCAAGCGCTGGGCCGGCAGCCCGGGGGACGCAAGCCACCAGGGCGCCGCGGCGCCGGACCCGGCCCGCATCCGCACGCGCTTTCCGCCCGAGCCCAACGGCTACCTGCACGTGGGCCATGCCAAGAGCATCTGCCTGAACTTCGGCCTGGCGCGCGACTACGGCGGCGTGTGCCACCTGCGCTTCGACGACACCAACCCGGAGAAGGAAGACCTGGAGTACGTGAACAGCATCGTCGATGCGGTGCGCTGGCTGGGCTTCGACTGGCGCGATCCGGACGGCCACGAGAACCTGTACTACGCGAGCAGCTATTTCGACTTCATGTACCGCGCGGCCGAGTTCCTGATCGAGTCCGGCCACGCCTACGTGGACGAGCAGACCGCCGAGGAGATGCGCGCCAGCCGTGGCGACTTCGGCAAGCCGGGCGTGGACAGCCCGTTTCGCCACCGCGCGCCGGCCGAGAACCTCGCGCGCTTTCGCGAGATGCGCGACGGCCGGCACGCGGACGGCGCCATGGTGCTGCGCGCGAAGATCGACATGGCGCACCCCAACATCAACCTGCGCGACCCGGCCATCTACCGCATCAAGCGCGCCGAGCACCACGCCACCGGCACGCGCTGGTGCATCTACCCGATGTACACCTTCGCGCACCCGATCGAGGATGCGCTCGAATGCATCACGCACAGCATCTGCACGCTGGAATTCGAAGACCAGCGCCCGTTCTACGACTGGCTGCTCGATCATCTGGCCGAAGGCGGCCTGATCGCCACGCCGCGCCCGCACCAGTACGAGTTCGCGCGCCTGAACCTCACCTACGTGATCACCAGCAAGCGCAAGCTCAAGCACCTGGTGGACAGCCGCATCGTCGGCGGCTGGGACGATCCGCGCATGCCCACCATCGTCGGCCTGCGCCGGCGCGGCTACACGCCCACGTCGATCCGCGCCTTCTGCGAGCGCATCGGCGTGACCAAGGACTACAGCTGGATCGACTACGCCACCCTGGAAGGCTGCCTGCGCGAGGACCTGGAGCCGTTCGCGCACCGCGCGATGGCGGTGCTCGACCCCCTCAAGCTCACGCTCACCAACTGGGACGAGGCGATGGGCGCTGGGCATCTGGAGCCCTGCCAGCTTCCCGCCCTGCCCCACGGGGCGGAGGGGCAGACCATGCCCCAGCGCCACTTCCTGCTCGGGCGCGAGGTCTGGATCGAGCGCGAGGATTTCGCCGAGGAGCCGCCCAAGGGCTACAAGCGCCTGTTCGTCGGCAACAAGGTGCGCCTGAAAGGCGGCTACGTCGTCGAATGCACCGGCTGCGTCAAGGATGCGGGCGGCGCGGTGACCGAGGTGCTCGCCACCGTGATCCCCGGCACCAAGAGCGGCACGCCCGGCGCCGACAGCGTCAAGGCCAAGGCCGCGATCACCTGGGTGGGCGCGCACGACGGCGTGCAGGCCGAGGTACGGCTGTACGACCGCCTCTTCACCGACCCGCAGCCCGATGCCGGCGGCAAGGACTTCCTGGCGCTGCTCAACCCCGAAAGCCTGAAAACCGTCACCGCCTGGGTCGAGCCCTCGCTGGCCAAGGCGCGGCCCGACGACAAGTTCCAGTTCGAGCGCCACGGCTACTTCGTCGCCGACCGCAAGGACCACGCGCCGGGCCGCCTGGTGTTCAACCGCATCACGGGCCTGAAGGATTCGTGGGGCAAATGAGCCGGCAGCCTCCGCACGCGCCTTGAGCCAGCGCAAACCCTGCTCGCACCGCGAGAAATCGCCCTTGCTCCAGGCTGGGCAGCAGGTATATTGATATATCTTGATATATCCCAAGCCTCGCAAAGATCCATGAGCGAACCCTGGCCGCAGCACGAAGACAACTCGGACAACAGCGCGCACTATCTGCGCACCGTCACCGAGATGGCCGAGCACCGGGAAGTGGTCGCCCAGGATGCGATCTACAGCGAAAACGGCATCAAGCTGATCGAAAAAGGCACGCGCATCGACCGCCGGATGTACGAGCGCCTGGTGCGGCACAAGCTGCGCCAACCGGTGGACATGCACCTGACGGTGGCGAACGCGGTGAGCAGCGCGTCGCTGCTGCAGCACGCCCAGCAGTTGACGCAGACCGCCTACCTGCCGCGGCTGCTGGCGCAGACGCTGGGCGGCACGGCGCGCCTGCTCGCGCCGCTCAAGGCCCTGTCGCTCACGCCGCGCATCGCCTTCAAGCTCACCGTGATGCGCGAGGAGATTCCCAGCCTGTTCACCCACAGCCTGGAGGTGATGCTGACGGCGCAGTACCTGGCGCTGGCCAGCCAGATGCCCGACGAGGATTGCAACCGGCTCGCGGCCGCGGCGCTGCTGCACGACCTGGGCGTGCTGCACATGGACCCGGTGTGGCGCGACCCCAGCCGCAAGGTCACCGGCGCCGAGCGCCGCCACCTGGTGGCCCACCCGATCACCGCCATGCTGGTGGTACGGGACGCGCAGATCTACGGGCCGGCGGTGGAGACGGCCATCCTGGAGCACCACGAGCGCATGGACGGCACCGGCTACCCGCGCGGGCTGTCGGGCGACGCGATTTCGCCGCTCGGCCAGGTGCTGCTGATGGCGGAGCTGGTGGCCGCCTTCGCGGAAAAATACGCCGACGACGCCTTCCGGCAATTGTCCCTGGTGCTGAGGCTCAACCACCGCAAATTCCCGAAGGCGCTGACCGAACACATCCTGGCGCGGCTGAGCACCGCGGGCGCCGACGCGAGCACCCAGGCCACGCAGGACGCAGGGCAGCTCCAAGCGCTGGTCCATCGCCTGTCCGAGGCGTTCGACCAATGGGAAGCGGCGAAGTCGCAAGGCGGCCTGACGGACGAACCGGACATGCCCCAGGGGCCGATGGCCTTCGTGCAGGAGCGCCTGCGCCTGCTCAGGCATGCGCTGATCGAGACCGGCATGCACAGCGGCTCCGTCGAACACCTGCAGGGCGACAATGCGGGCATGTCCGAACTGGCCTTCGTGATGCGCGAAGCGCTGTGGCAGCTCACCAGCATCGTCAACGGCTGCGAGCGCCGCTGGCCCACGGAACTCAAACGGCGCGCGGACCCGCAGGCGCTCGTCGCCGCGCGCTGGTGCGAGTGGGTGCGCAGCATGGAAGCGGCCTGAAGGCGGCCGCGCAGGCCCATCAGGCCATCAGCGGCTCTTCCTGCAGCGCCTCGATCTGCTCGCGCAGCATGCCCACCTGGCCGCGCCAGTAGTCGCTGCTGCCGAACCAGGGGAAATGGATGGGGAAGGTCGGGTCGCTCCAGCGCCGCGCCAGCCAGGCGCTGTAGTGGATCAGGCGCAGCGTGCGCAGCGGCTCGATCAGCGCCAGCTCGCGCCGGTCGAAGCCGCGCACCTGCTCGTAGCCGTCGAGCAGCGCCGCGAGCTGCTGCGTGCGCTGGCGCCGGTCGCCCGAGAGCAGCATCCACAGGTCCTGCACCGCCGGGCCCATGCGCGCGTCGTCCAGGTCGACGAAGTGCGGGCCGCCGCCGGGCTCTTCCACCGGCGTCCAGAGCACGTTGCCCGGATGGCAGTCGCCATGCACACGGATCAGCGTCGCATTTTCCAAGCTAAATCGGCCTTCAGCGCTTGATGGGCGCGCGCTACCAGCTATCAATGCGAGAGCTTGATCGCACAGCGCACGCCATTCGCCGCCCACCTCGGGGGCGATGGCGTCGTGCGCCAGCAGCCAGTCGCGCGGCGCCTGGCCCCAGGTCTGCACGCCGAACGCCGGGCGCTCGGCGAACGGCCGCGCCGCGCCCACGGTGTGCAGCCGCGCGAGGAAGCGGCCCAGCCATTCGAGCACCTCGAAATCGTCGAGCTCGGGCGGGCGGCCGCCGCGCCAGGGGCTGACCGAGAACAGGAAGCCGCCATGCTGGTGCAGCGTGCGGCCGTCCAGCACCAGCGGCGCGACCATGGGCACCTCGGCGGCCGCGAGTTCGGCGGCGAAGGCGTGCTCTTCCAGGATCTGCGCGGCGCTCCAGCGCCCGGGGCGGTAGAACTTGGCGACGACGCGGCTGCCGTCATCGAGCCCCACTTGGTAGACCCGGTTTTCGTAGGAGCCCAGCGCCATCAGCCGCCCGTCGCCCGCCAGGCCGACGCTGGCGAGCGCATCCAGCACCGCATCGGGCGTGAGCGCGGCATAGGGGTGGGGGCCGGCTTCAGTCATGCGCGCCCCACACCCGCGCCTGCAGGTCCTGCGGCAGCTCCAGCGCCAGCGCGTGGTGCTCGCGCTGGTGATGGTGGTCGAGCACGTGGCGCAGCGCGTGCGCCGCGTCGATCAGCCACAGCGCGGCGCGGCGCCGCTGCCCATCGTCCTGCGGCGGCCGGGCCAGCACCTGCGCCAGGCGCGCCGCGTACTCCTGCGCCAGCAGCGCGATGCGCTCGTGCTCGGCGACATACACCGCGGCCGCCCAGCGCGCCTGTGCGGGCAGGTGCGGCAACAGCTCGCGCTCCTCGATGGCGATGTGCTGCGCCAGCTCCTCGCGCCAGTGCCGCAGCGCCGCGTCGGCCCGGGCCAGATCGCCGCCGATCACCTCCAGCAGATGCGCCTGCAGCAGCGCCTCCAGGCGCTCGTGCTGGCGCAGGAAGTGGCGCGCGGCCGGATCGACGGCCTCTTCGGCCTCTCGGCTCACGGGGCGCTCCCCTCAGTAGCTGTACACACCTTGCCCGGTCTTGCGCCCCAGGCGCCCGGCGGCGACGTATTCCTTGAGCAGCGGACAGGGGCGGTACTTGCCGTCGCCGAATTCCTTGAGGTAGACCTCCATGACGGCGAGGCACACGTCCAGCCCCACCATGTCGGCGAGCGCCAGCGGGCCGATGGGCTGGTTGCAGCCGAGCTTCATGCCGGCGTCGATGTCCTCGGCCGTGGCCAGGCCCTCGGACAGCACGAAGAAGGCCTCGTTGATCATCGGCACCAGGATGCGGTTGACGACGAAGCCGGGCGCGTTCTTCACCGTGATCGGCGTCTTGCCGAGCTGCTCGGCCAGGGCCTTCACCGCGCCGTGCGTCGCGTCGCTGGTCTGCAGGCCGCGGATGATCTCCACCAGCGCCATCATCGGCACCGGGTTGAAGAAGTGCATGCCGATGAAGCGGTCGGCCCGGCCCGTGGCGGCGGCCAGCTTGGTGATGGAGATCGACGAGGTGTTGGAGGCGATGATGACCTCGGGCGCGACGATGCCGTCCACCTGCTGGAGGATCTTGAGCTTGAGTTCGTGGTTCTCGGTCGCGGCCTCGATGACCAGTTGCGCGGCCTGCAGGTCCGCGTAGTTCGTCGAGGTCTGGATGCGCGCGAGCGCGGCGTCCTTGTCGGCCGGGGTGATCTTTTCCTTCTTGATCAGGCGGTCCAGGCTGGCGGCGACGGTGGCCAGGCCCTTTTGCACCGCGGCGTCCGAGATGTCGACCATGACGACGCGAATGCCGGAGACCGCGCAGGCCTGCGCGATGCCGTTGCCCATGGTGCCGGCGCCGATGATGCCGACGGTGGTGATCTGCATGGTGTTTTCCTTTGCTTGCAAGGGTGGGAGGGTGAAATTCACTGGAACGCCACTTCGGCGAAGCTGCGCAGCTTGCGGCTGTGCAGCCGCGCCACGCCGCCCGCCTGCAGCAGCTCGATCGCGCGCATGCCGATGCGCAGGTGCTGGTCCACGCGCTCGCGGTAGAAGTGGTTGGCCATGCCGGGCAGCTTGATCTCGCCGTGCAGCGGCTTGTCGCTCACGCACAGCAGCGTGCCGTAGGGCACGCGAAAGCGAAAGCCATTGGCCGCGATGGTGGCGCTTTCCATGTCCAGCGCCACCGCCCGGCTCTGGGAAAAGCGCCGCTGCGGCGTGTTGCCCGGCAGCAGCTCCCAGTTGCGGTTGTCGGTGCTGGCCACGGTGCCGGTGCGCATGATGTGCTTGAGCTGGTCCTCGGGCATCCGCGCCACGTCGGCCACCGCCTGCTGCAGCGCCTGCTGGATCTCGGCCAGCGCGGGGATCGGCACCCAGGGCGGCAGCTCCTCGTCGAGCACGTGGTCCTCGCGCACGTAGGCGTGGGCCAGCACGTAGTCGCCCAGCTGCTGGCTGTTCCTCAGGCCGGCGCAGTGGCCCAGCATCAGCCAGGCATGGGGGCGCAGCACGGCGATGTGGTCGGTGATGGTCTTGGCGTTGGCCGGGCCCACGCCGATGTTCACCATGGTGATGCCGCCATGCCCCTCGCGCACCAGGTGGTAGGCGGGCATCTGCGGCAGGCGCGGCGGGGCGCTGCCCAGCGCGTCGCCCGCCTGCGCGGCCTCGCCGGCGCGGCGCGTGACCACGTTGCCGGGTTCGACGAAGGCGCTGTAGCGGCTGGCCGGGTCCTGCATCTCGGCGTGGCCCAGGCGCACGAATTCGTCGATGTAGAACTGGTAGTTGGTGAACAGCACGAAGTTCTGGAAGTGCTCGGGCCGCGTGCCGGTGTAGTGGCGCAGGCGCTGCAGCGAATAGTCCACGCGCGGCGCGGTGAAGAGCGCGAGCGGGTGCGGCTCGCCCGCGTGCGGCTGCCAGGTGCCGTTGGCGATGCCGTCGTCCATCGCGGTGAGGTCGGGCAGGTCGAACAGGTCGCGCAGCAGCAGGCGCCGCTCGGGCGTGAGCGAGCCTTCCAGGGTGTCGTCCGCATCGAGCGCGAAGTACACCGGGATGGGCTGCGTGCTCGTGCCCACCTCCAGCTCCACGCCGTGGTTGCGCTGCAGCAGCGCGAGCTGCTCCAGGTCGTAGTGCGCGAACAGGTCCGGGCGCGTGAGCGTGGTCTCGTAGCGCCCCGGCCCCTGCACGAAGCCATACGCCAGGCGCGAGGACGCGCGCGCCACGGTGCTGGTGTGCACGCGCACGAAGGGGTAGAAGGCGCGCACCGGCTGCGCGGGCGTCTCGCCGGCCACGAAGCGCTGGAAGCTGCCGCGCAGGTGCTCGGTCTGCTGCGCGTAGATGCGCTGGATCTGCGCCAGCGCATCCGCCGCATCGCGGTGGCGCGTGGGCGCGATGAAATCGGGCGTATGAGGCATGGTGTCGATTGTCTTCCAGAGCGTCCCCGCGGAGCGCCGGGCGCCGTCCGCGACATAAAAAAACCGGGCGCCGGGCCCGGTTGTGCGTTCATCCGCGCCGCTTCACTGCAGGAGCTTCACGCCGGTCTTGGACTGGATTTCGTCGAAGCTCACGTCCGGCGCCAGCTCCACGAGCTTGAGCCCCTGCGGCGTGACGTGCATCACGCCCAGGTCGGTGATGATCTCGTGCACCACGCCCACGCCAGTGAGCGGCAGCGTGCACTGCGGCAGGATCTTCAGGTCGGTGCGGCCGTCCTTGGTCTTGGCCACGTGCTCCATCAGCACGATGACCTTGGGCACGCCGCCCACCAGGTCCATCGCGCCGCCCATGCCCTTGACCATCTTGCCCGGGATCATCCAGTTGGCCAGGTCGCCCTTCTCGCTCACCTGCATCGCGCCCAGGATGGCGAGGTTGATCTTGCCGCCGCGGATCATCGCGAAGCTGTCGTGGCTGCCGAAGATGGCCGAGCCGGGCAGCGTGGTGACGGTCTGCTTGCCGGCGTTGATCAGGTCGGCGTCCACCTTGTCCTCGGTCGGGAAGGGGCCGATGCCGAGCAGGCCGTTTTCCGACTGCAGCCAGACTTCCTTGTCGCCGGTGTAGTTGGCCACCAGCGTGGGGATGCCGATGCCCAGGTTCACGTAGAACCCGTCCTGCAATTCCTGGGCCGCGCGGGCGGCCATCTGTTCCTTGGTCCACGGCATGGTCAGGCTCCTGCTTTCTCGGTGATGGTGCGTTTCTCGATCTGCTTGGTCGGGTGGGCGTTGAGCACGATGCGGTGCACGTAGATGCCCGGCAGATGGATGTCGTCCGGGGCGAGTTCGCCCGGCTGCACGATCTTCTCGACCTCGACCACGCAGATCTTGCCAGCCATCGCGACGGCCGGGTTGAAGTTGCGCGCCGTGAGGTGAAAGCGCAGGTTGCCCGTGGTGTCGGCCACGGCCGCGTGCACCAGCGAGACATCGGGCACGAGCGAGCGCTCCATCAGGTAGGTGTGGCCGTCGAACTCGCGCGTTTCCTTGCCTTCGGCGACGATGGTGCCCACGCCGGTGCGCGTGAAGAACGCCGGGATGCCGGCGCCGCCGGCGCGCAGCTTCTCGGCCAGCGTGCCCTGCGGGGTGAATTCCAGCTCCAGCTCGCCGCCCAGGTACTGGCGCTCGAACTCCTTGTTCTCGCCGACGTAGGAGCTGATCATCTTCTTGATCTGGCGGGTGTTGAGCAGCTTGCCCAGGCCCACGCCATCGATGCCGGCGTTGTTGGACACCGCGGTGAGGTTCGTGACGCCCGAGGCGCACAGCGCCTCGATCAGCGCCTCCGGAATCCCGCACAGGCCAAAGCCCCCGACGCCGATCAGCTGGCCGTCGTGCACGATGCCCTTGAGGGCCTCGGCCGCGGAGGGATAAATCTTGTTCACGGATATTCTCCTGAATTCGTGTGGACTGTCTGACGATACTACGCAGCCGATTTTGTTGCGTTGCACAATGAGTGTCAACACGGGCGCAATCGGGTTATCCCTAGGAACGTATTTCCGGCAGGATCGCGCCCAACCGGGGCAGCGCGGCGCAGGCATTGCGCGCGCTGGCCCGCGCCAGCTCATCGGGCGCCATGCCGCGCAGGCCGGCGATCACCTGCGCGATGCGCGGCAGCTCGGCCGGGCTGTTGCGGCCCTGCGGCGCGCCGGCCGCGCGCTCGGCTTGGCTGCGGTAGAGCCACTGCGGGGGGATGTCGGGCGCATCGGTTTCCAGCACCAGCGCGTCCAGCGGCAGCTCGGCGGCCAGGCGGCGCAGGTGCAGCGCGCGCTCGAACGTGACCGCGCCGCCCAGGCCGAGCTTGAAGCCCAGCGCGATGAAGGCCCGCGCCTGCTGCAGGCTGCCGTTGAACGCATGCGCGATACCGCCCGCCACGGGCGATGCGCGCAGCGCCTTCAACACCGGGTCGCAGCTCTTGCGCACGTGCAGCAGCACCGGCAGGTCGAAGCGCCGCGCCAGGCGCAGCTGCGCGCGCAGCATGCGCTCCTGGTGCGGGCCGTCGAGCCCGGGCGCGAAACCGTCGAGCCCGATCTCGCCGATCGCGACGAGGCGCGCATCGCCCTGGCGCTCGTGCAGCAGGGCCTGCAGGGCGGCGATGTCGGCCTCGCCCGCCTGCGGCGTGCACAGCGGATGGATGCCCAGCGCATAGCTGTCGCCCCAGGCATGCGCCAGGGCCTGCACCGCCTCCCAATTGAAGCGCGCCACGGCGGGAATGACGCAGTGCAGCACACCCGCCGCGCGCGCGGCCGCGCGCATCGGGGCGCGGTCGGGCTCGAACTCCGGCGCGTCCAGGTGGCAGTGCGTGTCGATGAAGAAAGTCACACGCGGCCGAGCACCGGCACGAGGGCGCCGTGCACGGCGCCCGCCGCATCGGAGGCCAGGAAGCCGATGACCTGCGCCAGCGCGTCGGGCGCGACCCAGCGCGAGAAGTCGGCGCCGGGCATGGACGCGCGGTTGGGCGGCGTGTCGATGATCGAGGGCAGCACGGCGTTGACGTTGATGCCGTCGTCGCGCAGCTCGGCCGACATCGATTCCACGAGCCGCATGAGCGCGCTCTTGGACGCCGCATACGCGCCCACCGAGGCGCCACCCTTCAGGCCGCTGGCCGCCCCCACCGCCACGATGCGGCCCCGCCCCTGGGCGCGCATGTGCGGCACCACGGCCGCGGCCACATGGATGAAGCTGCGGGCGTTCAGGTCCATCATGAAGTCCCACGCGTGCGCGGGGGTCTCGTGCACCGGCTCGCCCATGTGAAAGCCCCCCGCGAGGTGGCACAGCACGTCGATGTGGTGCGTGCGCCCCATGGCGTCGGCCACGGCCGCCGCCACCGCTTCGCGCTGCAGCAGGTCGACCGGCAGCATGACGGCATCGGCCAGGGCGCCGTAGCGCTGGCGCAGCGCCTGGGCATCGCGGTCGAGCAGCACCAGGCGCGCGCCCTGGCGCCCGAACCAGGCGGCGACCGCGGCGCCGAGGTGGCCGGCCGCGCCGGTGATGCACACAGTGGTTCTGTCGGTACCCATGAAATTCCTCCTCATGCAATCCGGCGATGATAGAAGCGACAGGCCGCGGGCGGTTTGTCCGCTACGCTTGGGGTTTTGTGTCACCTCAGCAAGGAGAAAGCATGAGCACCGCCCTGACCGCCGCCGACTACAAGCAGCTGACCACCGCCATCTCGGGCAACGTCCGCCAACTCAAGGAGAGCGTGCCCGACGTGCTGGCCAGCTTCAACGCCCTGGGCAAGGCCGCGCTGGCCCCGGGCGTGCTCGACGCCAAGACCAAGGAGCTGATCGCGCTGGCCATCGGCGTGGCCGCGCACTGCGACGGCTGCCTGGGCTACCACACGCAGGCGCTGGCGCGCCTGGGCGCCACGCGCGAAGAGGTGCACGAGATGCTGGGCGTGGCCACCTACATGGGCGGCGGGCCGTCGCTGATGTACGCCGCCAATGCCGTGGCGGCGTTCGACGAGGCGCTGGCCGCGACCCAGGCCAGGTAAAGGCCTGCTCAGCTCAAGCGCCCGGCCACCAGCCGGCGCACGCTGTCGCACTGGCTGGCGAGCTGCTCGTCGTGCGTGACGACGACGAAGGCGGTGCCCTGCTCGCGCGCCAGGCGCAGCATGATCGCGAACACGGTCTGCGCGGTGCCGCGGTCCAGGTTGCCCGTGGGCTCGTCGGCCAGCACGCAGGCGGGGCGCGTGACCAGCGCGCGGGCGATGGCCACGCGCTGGCGCTCGCCGCCCGAGAGTTCGGCCGGGCGGTGCGCCAGGCGCTCGGCCAGGCCCACCTGGGCCAGCATGGCCGCGGCCTGGGCCATGCAGCCGGGCACCGGCAGGCGGCGGATGCGCAGCGGCATGGCCACGTTCTCCTGCGCAGAGTATTCCGCCAGCAGATGGTGGAACTGGTAGATGAAGCCCAGCTCGCCATTGCGCAGGCGCCCCTGCGCGGCGGGCGACAGGCGGGCCAGATCCTGGCCCTTGAGCGCCACCCGCCCCTGCGTGGGCGCATCCAGCCCCCCCAGCAGGTGCAGCAGCGTGCTCTTGCCCGAGCCCGAGGCGCCGACGATGGCCAGGGTCTCGCCCGCGCGCACGGCGAGGTCCACGCCCGAGAGCACCTGCACGTCCAGCGGCCCTTCGGCATAGCGCTTGGTCAGGCCTTGCGCCTGGAGCACCACATCATTCATAGCGCAGAGCCTCGGCAGGGTGGACGCGGCTGGCGCGCCAGCTCGGGTAGAGCGTGGCGATGAACGCCAGCAGCAGCGAGATGACCGCGATCGGCACGATGTCGCCCCGCTGCGGGTCGCTCGGCATGCGGCTGATCAGATAGATGTCCTTGGGCAGGAAGGTGACGCCCAGCAGGTGCTCGATGGCGGGCACGATGATGTCGATGTTGAAGGCCACCAGCAGCCCCAGCGCGAGGCCGGCGAGCGTGCCGATGATGCCGACGGCCGCCCCCTGCACCACGAACACGCCCATGATGCTCGCGGGGCTGGCGCCCAGCGTGCGCAGGATGGCGATGTCGGCGCGCTTGTCCTGCACCGTCATCACCAGCGTGCTGACGAGGTTGAAGGCCGCGACCGCGACGATGAGCGTGAGGATGATGAACATCATGCGTTTTTCCACCTGCACCGCGGCGAACCAGGTGCGGTTCTGCTGCGTCCAGTCGCGGATCAGCAGGTTGCCCGAGAGCGTGTTGGCCAGCGCCTGCGTCACGCGCGGCGCCTGGTGCAGGTCTTTGAGCTTGACGCGCACCCCCGTCGGGCCTTCCAGGCGGAAGATGCGCTCGGCGTCCTCGTGGTGCAGCAGCACGAGGGTGGAGTCGTACTCGTAGTGGCCCGAGCGGAACGTCCCCGAGACCGTCATCTGCTTGAGGCGCGGCACGATCCCCGCCGGCGTGATCTGGCCGCTGGGCGCCACCAGCGTGACCTTGTCGCCCGGCCCCACCCCGAGCGAGCGCGCCAGATCCGAGCCCAGCACCACGTTGAAGCTGCCGGGGGTGAGCGTGTCGATCGCGCGCCGGTTCTCGTCGGCGATCTCGGTCACCTCGCCCTCCTGCGCCGGGTCGATGCCGCGCACCATCACGCCCTTCATCTCGTCGCCGCGCGCGAGCAGCGCCTGCGCCGAGACGAAGGGCGCCGCGCCCACCACGTCGGGGTTGGCGCGCACCTCGGCGAGCGTGCGCGCCAAGTCCGGCAGCGCCGCGCCGCCCGGCGCGAAGACCTCGATGTGCGCGACGACGCTGAGCATGCGGTCGCGCACCTCTTTCTGGAAGCCGTTCATCACCGAGAGCACGATGATGAGCGCCGCCACCCCCAGCGCGATGCCCAGCATGGAGACGCCCGAGATGAAGGAGATGAAGCCGTTGCGCCGCGTGGCGCGGCCGGCGCGGGTGTAGCGCCAGCCCAGGGCCAGCTCGTAGGGAATCTGCATGTTCGCGGTTCAGTCGCCCTGATGGGGCGGGGGCGATTGTGGCATCCCGGACAATACGGCCCATGCACCGCGCGCGCCACCTCCTGATTCCCATGGCCGCGAGCACCGCCCCCGGCTGCGAGCAGGCCCTGCAGACCCTGCGGCTGCCCCAGCTCGAACGCCTGCTCTCGCGCCTGACCCTCACCCACGCCGATGCCGGCCTCGAAACCGACTACGCGCCGCCGCACGAACGCGCGCTGGCGCGCGCCCTCGGCCTGCCCGAGCGCGCCACCCCCTGGGCCGCCTACCGCCAGCGCGTGACCGGCAGCGCCTGCGCCTGGCTCACCCCCTGCCACTGGCAGATCGGCGCCGACCACGTGACGCTGCTGCACCCCGGGCAGCTCGGCCTCACCGAAGCGGACTCGCGCGCGCTCATGGACCTCATCGCGCCGTGGCTGGCGCAGGACGGCATCGCCCTCACCTGGGTCGCGCCCACGCTCTGGCTGGCGCAGGGCGAGCTGTTCGCCGGCCTCGAATGCGCGCCGCTGGAGCGCGCGATGGGCCGCGACGTGCGCATCTGGATGCCGCGCGGCGCGCAAGGCACGCTGGTGCAGCGCCTGCACAGCGAGCTGCAGATGCTGCTCTACACCCACCCCTGGAGCGAGGCGCGCGCCGCCCGGGGCGAGCTGCCCGTCAACGCCTTCTGGGTGCACGGCGCGGGCACGCTGGCGGCGCTGCCCGCCGAAACCGCCGAACCCGAAACGCCCATGGCGCTGCACGACGCGGCGCTGCGCCAGGACTGGGCCGCCTGGGCGCAGGCCTGGCAGGCGCTGGAGCGGGGCGCCATCGCCGAGCTGCTGCGCCACGTGGCGCAGGGCGGCACGGCGCAGCTCACGCTCTGCGGCGAGCGCTCCAGCCTGCAGTTCGGCAACGCGCACCGCAGCTTCGGCGACAAGATTGTGGGTCTTTTCCAGCGCAAACGCTTTGCTGATCTGCGCGAGCAGCTATGAAAATAGTGAAGCGCGACGTCCCGCCCCGTGCGGTCTGGGCGCTGGAGCAGGCGGGCATCCACCCGCTGCTCGCGCGCCTGTACGCGGCGCGCGGCGTGCGCGCGGCCAGCGAGCTCGACGACGCCCTCGGGCGCCTGCTGGCGCCCGCCACGCTCAAGGGCGCGGACGGCGCCGCCCGCCTGCTGGCCGACGCCGTGGCGGGCGACGCGCGCATCTGCATCGTCGCCGACTACGACTGCGACGGCGCGACCGCCTGCGCGGTGGCGCTGCGCGGCCTGCGCCTGCTGGGGGCGCGCCACGTGGACTACCTCGTGCCCAACCGCGTGATCGACGGCTACGGCCTGACGCCGCCGATCGCCGAGCGCGTGGCCGCGCGGGGCGCCCAAGTGCTGCTGACCGTGGACAACGGCATCGCCAGCGTGCAGGGCGTGCAGCGCGCGCGCGCGCTCGGCCTGCGGGTCATCGTCACAGACCACCACCTGCCGGGGGCGGAGCTGCCGCCCGCCGACGCCATCGTCAACCCCAACCAGCCCGGCTGCGGCTTCGAGAGCAAGGCCATCGCCGGCGTGGGCGTGATGCTCTACGTGCTGATGGCGCTGCGCACCGAGCTGCGCGCGCGCGGCGCCTTCGGCGCGGCGAGCCAGCCGCGCCTGGAGCCGCTGCTGCCGCTGGTGGCGCTGGGCACGGTGGCCGACGTGGTGCCGCTGGACGCCAACAACCGGCGCCTGGTGGCGCAGGGCCTCAAGCGCGTGCGCGCCGGCCAGATGCCCGCCGGCATGGCGGCGCTGTTCGCCGCGGCGGGGCGCAAGGCGGCGCAGGCCGGCAGCTTCGACTTCGGCTTCGCGCTGGGGCCGCGCATCAACGCCGCGGGGCGCCTGGCGGACATGACGCTGGGCATCGAGTGCCTCGCCACCGACGACGCCGGCCGCGCGCAGGCGCTGGCCGCGCAGCTGGACGCGATCAACCGCGAACGCCGCGAGATCGAGGGCGAGATGCGCGCGCAGGCGCTGGCGGCGATCGACGCAGAGCTGGACGACACCACCGACCCGCCGCCCGCGATGGCCGTCTTCGACGAGCGCTTTCACGAAGGCGTGGTCGGCATCGTCGCCTCGCGCATCAAGGACCGGCTGCACCGCCCCACCTTCGTCTTCGCCGCCAGCGGCGCGCCGGGGCACGCGCACGAGCTCAAGGGCTCGGGGCGCTCCATCGCCGGCTTTCACCTGCGCGACGCGCTGGACCTCGTCGCCAAGCGCCACCCCGGCGTGCTGCTGCGCTTCGGCGGGCACGCGATGGCGGCGGGCTGCACCATCGCCCACGAGCACCTGGAGACCTTCCAGAGCGCCTTCGCGCAGGTGGCCCGCGAGCGGCTGGACGCGGCCACGCTCACGCGCCGGCTGGAGACCGACGGGCCGCTCGAACCCGAATACCTGCGCACCGACCTGGCCGACCTGCTGGCGCACGAAGTCTGGGGCCAGGGCTTCGCGGCGCCCACCTTCAGCGACCAGGTGCAGGTGCTGAGCCAGCGCCTGGTGGGCGAAGGGCAGAACCACCTGCAGCTCAAGCTGAACTACCTGGGCCGGAACGTGGACGCCATCTGGTTCTCGCACACCGAACCGCTGCCCGAGCGCGCGCTGCTCGCGTTCCGCCTGGACGTGAACGAATGGCGCGGCGAGCGGCGCGTGCAATTGCTGGTGGAAGGTGCGCAATTCTGAGCGGCTCCTAAAATCACCGCATGTCCCCATCCCCCCGCGCCGACCTGCACTGCCACTCCACGATTTCCGACGGCACCCTCACCCCCGAGCACATCGCCGAACGCGCGCACGCGCGCGGCGTCACGCTCTGGGCCCTGACCGACCACGACGAGGTGGCCGGCCAGCAGCGCGCCGGCGCCAGGGCGGCGGCACTCGGCATGGACTACCTCACGGGGGTGGAGGTCTCCGTCACGTTCGCCGGCATCACGGTGCACATCGTCGGCCTGGGCTTCGACCCCGAGAACGAGGCCCTGGTGCAGGGCCTGGCCGCCACGCGCGCCGGGCGCGACGCGCGCGGGCGCGAGATGGCCGGGCAGCTGGCCCAGGCCGGCATCGAAGGGGCCTACGAGGGCGCGATGCGCTACGCCGGCAACCCGGCGCTGCTGGCGCGCCCCCACTTCGCGCGCTACATCGTCGAGCGCGGCATCTGCGCCGACGTGAGCGAGGTGTTCCGCAACTACCTCGTCGAAGGCAAGCCGGGCTACGTGCCCCACCGCTGGGCGCGGCTGGGCGACGCGGTGCGCTGGATCACGCAGGCGGGCGGCATCGCCGTCATCGCCCACCCGGGGCGCTACCGCTTCAGCCCCAACGAGGAATACGCGCTGTTCACCGAATTCAAGGCCCACGGCGGACGCGGCGTGGAGGTGGTCACCGGCAGCCACTCGCAGGCCGAATACGACACCTACGCCGGCATGGCGCGCGAGTTCGGCCTGCTCGCCTCCACCGGCAGCGACTTTCACAGCCCCGACGAATCGCACGCCGACCTCGGATCGCTGCCGCCCCTGCCGCAGGGGCTGACCCCCGTCTGGGAACCGCTGGCCGAACGCATCCGGCGCGCCCACTGAACATCCCGCCCATGGCCCAATACTTCGAAGTCCATCCCGACAACCCCCAGCCGCGCCTGCTCAAGCAGGCCGCGGGGCTGCTCGCCGGCGGCGCCATCCTGGCGGTGCCCACCGATTCCAGCTACGCCCTGGTCTGCCGCCTGGACGACAAGGCCGCGGCCGACCGCCTGCGCCGCATCCGCCAGGTGGACGACAAGCACCACCTGACGCTGCTGTGCCGCGACCTCTCGGAGCTGGCCACCTACGCCCACGTGGACAACCGCCAGTACCGCCTGCTCAAGCTGGCCACGCCCGGCCCCTACACCTTCATCCTCGACGCCACGAAGGAAGTGCCCCGGCGCCTGAGCCACCCCCAGAGGAAGACCATCGGCCTGCGCGTGCCCACGCGCAGCACCACGCTGATGCTGCTGGAGCTGCACGGCGCGCCGCTCCTGTCCACCACGCTGATTCCCCCCGGCGAGACCGAGCCCCTGAACGACCCCGGCGACATCCGCGAGCGCTTCGAGAAACTGATCGACGGCATCGTGGACTCGGGCGCCTGCCCCCTGCAGCCCACCACGGTGCTCGACCTCACGCCCATGGGCACCGGCGGCGCCCCGCTGGTCGTGCGCGAGGGCGCCGGATCGCTGCAGGCGCTGGGCCTGTAGGACCCAAGCCCATCGCGCCCGGGCTTCATACGGGTTCGCATTCGATCGGATAACGCGGCGGGAGCCGAAGGCAGTGCTGTAGCACGGCGAGGCGAACCAACAAAGTGAGACGATTGAATGCGAATCCGTATCACACGGGCAGCGCATGCGTGCGCTTGATCTCCTTGAGCACGAAGTTGGTGGAAATCTCGCGCACGCCGGGCAGCGCGCGCAGCGTGGTGCGCACGTAGTCGGAAAACGCCTGCAGGTCGGGCGCCACCACTTCGAGCTGGTAGTCGAAGCGCCCGGAGAGGTTGTGGCAGGCCAGCACCTGGGGGGCGGCGGCGATCTCGCGCTCGAAGGCGGCCATGGTGGCCGGCGTGTGCTCCCGCATGGTCAGGTGCACGAAGCCCAGCACCCCGAAGCCCACGGCCTCGCGGTCCAGGTGGGCGTGGTAGCCCTCGATCACGCCGCTCGTTTCGAGCTGGCGGATGCGGCGCCAGCAGGGCGAGGTGGAAAGCGAGACCGCCTCGGCCAGCTCGCCCACCGTGGCGCGCCCGTTGTCCTGCAAGGCATGCAGCAGGGTGCGATCCACCGCATCAAGGTCGGTCTTGCTCATGAGCACTCCATGTAAAGGCAAATTTTGCTGATTATTGGATTCAGACTGACAAATTGAGCGAAATTTTTCCCATGCATTGACCGAACAATCGGGCCCATCACGCCCACGTCCCAGGAGACGACACCATGAGCCCCACCCCCGCCACCGCCGGCTTCAGCACCCGCGCCATCCACCACGGCTACAACCCGGCCGACAACCAGGGGGCGCTGGTGCCGCCCATCCACACCTCGGCCACCTGGGTGTTCCCGGACACCGCCTACGGCGGGCGCTGCTTTGCCGGCGAAGAGCAGGGCTACATCTACACGCGCATTTCCAACCCCACGCTGGCGCTGCTCGAAGGGCGCCTGGCGAGCCTGGAGCAGGGCGCGGCGGCGGTGGTCTTCGGCTCGGGCATGGGCGCGATCACCGCCACGCTCTGGTCCATGCTGGAGCCGGGCGACGAAATCCTCACGGACCAGACGCTCTACGGCTGCACCTTCGCCTTCCTGCGCCACGGCATCGGGCGCTTCGGCGTGCAGGTGCGCCACGTGGACATGAGCGACCCAGCGAACGTGGCCGCGGCCCTCACCGACAGGACGCGGGTGGTCTACCTCGAAACGCCCGCCAACCCCAACATGCGCCTGGCGGACATCGCCGCCATCGCCCGGCTCGCCCACGCCCGGGGCGCGAAGCTGGTGGTGGACAACACCTACTGCTCACCCTACCTGCAGCAGCCGCTGGTGCTGGGCGCGGACGTGAGCGTGCATTCGATGACCAAGTACCTGAGCGGCCACGGCGACGTGACGGCGGGCGCGGCCGTCTTCGCCGACGCCGAGCTGGCGCACCGCGTGCGCCTGTACGGCCTCAAGGACATGACCGGCGCGGTGATGTCGCCGCAGGACGCGCACCTGGTGATGCGCGGCCTCAAGACGCTGGCGCTGCGCCTGGACCGCCACTGCGAGAGCGCCCAGAAGGTGGCGAAGTTCATCGAGGCGCACCCCGCCGCCGCGCAGGTGTTCTACCCTGGCCTGGCCAGCTTTCCCCAGCACCAGCTCGCGCGCCGCCAGATGCGGCAGATGGGCGGGATGATGGCCTTCGAGCTGCACGGCGGCCTGCAGGCGGGCATCCGCTTCATGGACGCGCTGCAGCTCGTGGCCCGCGCCGTGAGCCTGGGCGACGCCGAGACCCTGGCCCAGCACCCGGCCAGCATGACGCACTCCACCTACACGCCTGAGGAACGCGCGGCGCACGGCATCTCCGAGGGGCTGGTGCGCCTCTCGGTCGGCCTGGAAGACGTCGAGGACATCCTGGCCGACATCGGGCAGGCGCTCGACCAGGTGCACGCGGCCAACGCCGGAGCGCCCGCGCGCCGCGCCGCGGCGGCCTGCGCGGAAACGGCCTGAGCCGTCAGCGGACAATCGGCATCCTTGTCTTTCCCTCCTGCATGAGATGCCGTCCCCGTCCCGCTTCTATCCCATCGGCACCCCCGGCCAGCGCTGGGGCGCCGCCGAAATCGCGCAATGGCGCGCCCGCCAGCGGCGCCAGCGCAGCTACGCCGACGACGTGCTGCGCCAGGTGCTGCGCCCGCACCCGGGCCTGGGCAGCACGCAGTACGGCGAGATCGTCTACGGCGGCGAGCGCTACCCAGTGCACGCGCTGGCCAGCAGCGACTGGCAACCTGGCCGCCCCACGGTGCTGGTGACCGGCGGCGTGCACGGCTACGAGACCAGCGGCGTGCTGGGCGCGCTCGCCTTCGCCGACGGTCCGGCGCAAGCGTATGCCGGGCGCGTGAACCTGCTCATCGCGCCCTGCGTCAGCCCCTGGGGCTGGGAGCACGTCCAGCGCTGGAACCCCGACGCGATCGATCCCAACCGCTCGTTTCGCGCCGACAGCCCGGCGCAGGAAAGCCGCGCCCTGCAGGCGCTGGTGGCGCGCCATGCGGGCCTGTTCAGCGCCCACATCGACCTGCACGAGACCACCGACAGCGACGAGCGGGAATTCCGCCCCGCGCTGGCCGCGCGCGACGGCAAGGCCTTCGTGCCCTGCGCCATCCCCGACGGCTTCTACGCCGTGGACGACACCGAAGCGCCCGAGCCCGCGCTGCAGCAGGCGGTGATCGACGCGGTGGCGCGCGTGACGCACATCGCGCCCGCCGACGCCAAGGGCGAGATCATCGGCACCCCCGTGGCGGCGCCGGGCGTGATCCGCTACCGGCTGCGCGAGTGGGGACTGTGCACCAGCGTCACCGGCGCGCGCGCCACCTGCACCACCGAGGTCTACCCCGACAGCGCGCGCACCACGCCCGCCGAGTGCGTGGCCGCGCAGGTGGCGGCGGTGCGCGCGGTGGTCGATTTCGTGCTGGCGCACCCGCCCCGCGAACCCTGATTTCCCAACGAGGTATGGCGATGACTGCTTCCCTTCCCACGCCGGCGGACGCCGATCCACAGGAAACCGCCGAATGGCGCGAGGCCTTCCTGGCGCTGGTGGCCACGCAAGGCCCCGAGCGCGCGCGCTTCATCCTCGACGAGCTGGTGCGCCACGCGCACGCGCGGCAGATCGGCTGGCAGCCCGACCTGAACACGCCCTACGTCAACACCATCGGCGCGCAGGAGCAGCCCGCCTACCCGGGCGACCTCGCGGTGGAGGAGCGCCTGTGCTCGCTGATGCGCTGGAACGCCCTGGCCATGGTGGTGCGCGCCAACAAGGCCTATGGCGAGCTGGGCGGGCACATCGCCAGCTACGCCAGCGCGGCCGACCTGTTCGAGGTGGGCTTCAACCACTTCTTCCACGCCCGCGAGGGGCTGGGCGAGGGCCAGCACCGCGGCGACCTGGTGTTCTTCCAGCCGCACAGCGCGCCCGGCGTGTACGCGCGCGCCTTCCTCGAAGGCTTTCTGACCGAACAGGACCTGCTGCACTTCCGCCAGGAGATCACCGCGCCCGCCGAAGGCGCGCGCGGCCTGTGCAGCTACCCCCACCCCTGGTCCATGCCGGATTTCTGGCAGTTTCCCACCGGCTCGATGGGCATCGGCCCGATCAGCAGCATCTACCACGCGCGCTTCATGCACTTCCTGACCGACCGCGGCCTGCTGGACTGCGCCGGCCGCAAGGTCTGGGGCGTGTTCGGCGACGGCGAGATGGACGAGCCCGAGAGCACCAGCGCGCTCACCCTGGCCTCGCGCGAGCGGCTGGACAACCTGGTGTGGGTGGTCAACTGCAACCTGCAGCGCCTGGACGGCCCGGTGCGCGGCAACGGCCGCATCGTCGACGAGCTGGAGCGCCTGTTCACCGGCAGCGGCTGGAACGTGATCAAGCTCATGTGGGGCAGCGACTGGGACGGCCTGTTCGCGCGCGACCTCACCGGCACGCTGGTGCGCACGCTGGGCGAGACGGTGGACGGCCAGATGCAGACCTTCGCCGCCAAGGACGGGCGCTTCAACCGCGACAACTTCTTCGGCCAGCACCCCGAGCTGCAGCAGCTCGCCCAGGGCATGACGGACGAGCAGATCGACCGC
>OFJB01000174.1_pt1 | contig 36046 bp, 27 predicted proteins | sample 1775081 | NCBI WGS metagenome assembly OFJB01 (sample SAMN08195771, study PRJEB24354) | sludge metagenome | isolation source: initial sludge from phenol fed wastewater aerobic bioreactor | place: India: Nagpur | collected 2016-06-05
CTGGGCTCGGGCTCGATCCTGCGCGAGTCGCTGGAGGCGCAAAAGCTGCTGGCCACCGACTGGGGCGTGCAGGCCGATGTCTGGAGCTGCCCCAGCTTCAACGAGCTGGCGCGCGAAGGCCAGGATGTGGCGCGCTGGAACCTGCTGCACCCCACCGACAAGCCCCGTGTGCCCTTCGTGGCCCGCCAGCTCGAAAACCACGCCGGCCCGGTGGTGGCCTCGACCGACTACATCAAGAACTACGCCGACCAGATCCGCGCCTTCATCCCGGCGGGCCGCAGCTACATGGTGCTGGGCGCCGACGGCTTTGGCCGCAGCGACTTCCGCTCGCGCCTGCGCGAGCATTTCGAGATCAACCGCCACTACGTCACCATCGCGGCGCTGAAGGCGCTGGCCGACGAAGGCCAGGTGCCCGCGACCAAGGTGAGCGAGGCGATCGCCAAGTACGGCATCCGCACCGACAAGATCAACCCGCTGCACGCTTGAGCGAGCACAGCCTACGGAGACACACATGGCATTGGTCAACATCCAGGTCCCCGACATCGGGGATTTCAGCGACGTCGGCGTGATCGAGTTGCTGGTGAAGGTGGGCGACACGGTGAAGGTCGAGCAGTCGCTCATCACCGTCGAGTCCGACAAGGCGTCGATGGAAATTCCCTCCAGCCACGCCGGCGTCATCAAGGAGCTCAAGGTGGCCCTGGGCGACAAGGTCAAGCAGGGCAGCGTGATTGCCGTTCTGGAAAGCGCCGAAGCAGCGATTTCTGAGCAAAAAGAGGCTGCAGCGCCCGCCCCGCAAGCGCAAGCAGCTCCCAAAACTGAAGTCCCAGCATCCGCGCCCGCAGCCGCCCCGGCGGCGGCCGGCCGCATCGAGGTGCGCGTGCCCGACGTCGGCGACTTCAAGGACGTGGCCGTCATCGAGCTGCTGGTCAAGGTGGGCGACACCATCGCGGTCGAGCAGTCGCTGTTCACCGTCGAATCCGACAAGGCGTCGATGGAAATCCCCTCGTCTGCCGCCGGCGTGCTGAAGGAGCTCAAGGTGCAGCTGGGCGACAAGGTCAACACCGGTGACCTGGTGGCCATCATCGAAGGGACGTCGGTTTCTTCTTCCTCTTCCGCCCCGGCGGGAGAGGGCAGGGTTGAGGGTGGGGCGGCATCCAGTCCGGCGCCATCCGCTGCTGTGCCAACGCCGCAGCCCGCGCCCCAGCCGGCTCCCGCCAGCGCCAGGGCCAGCGAGCCCCCGCACAACCCCACCGTGGCGCCCACCGGCCAGCTGCCGCACGCCAGCCCCTCGGTGCGCTTGTTTGCGCGCGAGCTGGGCGTGCCGCTGGCCGAGGTCAAGGGCGGCGGCCGCAACGGCCGCATCACCTTCGAGGACGTGCAGGCCTTCACCCGCTCGGTCATGGCCGGCAGCGTGCAGACCCAGGCGCAGGCCGCCCGGGCGCCCGCCGGCGGCTCGGGCGTGGGGCTGGACCTGCTGCCCTGGCCCAAGATCGACTTCACCAAGTTCGGTCCGGTGGAGCGCAAGGAGCTTTCGCGCATCAAGAAGATCAGCGGCGCCAACCTGCTGCGCAACGCCATCATGATCCCGGCCGTCACCAACCACGACGACGCCGACATCACCGACCTGGAGGCCTTCCGCGTGGCCACCAACAAGGAGAACGAGAAGAGCGGCGTCAAGGTCACCATGCTGGCCTTCCTGATCAAGGCCTGCGTGGCCGCGCTGAAGAAGTTTCCCGAGTTCAACAGCAGCCTGGACGGCGATGCGCTGGTCTACAAGCAGTTCTGGCATATCGGCTTTGCCGCCGACACGCCCAACGGCCTGGTGGTGCCCGTCATCAAGGACGCCGACAAGAAAGGCGTGCTGCAGATCAGCCAGGAGATGGGCGAGCTGGCCAAGAAGGCGCGCGACGGCAAGCTGGGCCCGGCCGACATGAGCGGCGCCAGCTTCACCATCAGCAGCCTGGGCGGCATTGGCGGGCGCTACTTCACGCCCATCATCAACGCGCCCGAGGTGGCCATCCTGGGCGTGTGCCGCTCCACCATGGAGCCGGTGTGGGACGGCAAGCAGTTTGTGCCGCGCCTGATGCTGCCGCTGTCGCTCACGTGGGACCACCGCGTCATCGACGGCGCCGCCGCCGCTCGCTTCAACGTCTATCTTGGTCAGATCCTCGCGGACTTCCGCCGGGTGCTGCTGTAAACCGGAGGCCTTGAAATGAGCGAAGTGCAAGTCAAGGTTCCCGACATCGGCGACTTCAAGGATGTGGCCGTCATCGAGGTGCTGGTGAAGGTGGGCGACACCGTCAAGGTCGAGCAAAGCCTGATCACCGTCGAGTCCGACAAGGCCAGCATGGAGATCCCTTCCAGTGCCGCCGGCGTGGTCAAGTCGCTGGCCGTCAACCTGGGCGACAAGATCAACGAGGGCTCGCTGGTGCTGACGCTGGAGGCCGCCGGTATTGCTCCCTCTCCCGCAAGCGGGAGAGGGGGCGAACAACCCGCACCAGCGGCATCCAACTTCGCCGGCAACGTCGATCTGGACTGCGACGTCGTCGTCCTGGGCGGCGGCCCCGGCGGCTATTCGGCTGCTTTTCGCGCGGCCGACCTGGGCCTGAAGGTCGTGATCGTCGAGCGCTACGCCACCCTGGGCGGCGTGTGCCTGAACGTGGGCTGCATCCCCAGCAAGGCGCTGCTGCACGTGGCTGCCGTGATGGACGAGGTTGGCCACCTGGCGGCCCTGGGCATCGACTACGGCGGCAAGCCCAAGGTGGATATCGACAAGCTGCGCGGCCATAAAGAAACAGTCATCGGCAAGCTCACCGGCGGCCTGGGCGCGATGGCCAAGATGCGCAAGGTCACCACGGTGCGCGGCGTCGGCAGCTTCGTCGGCGCCAACCACATCGAGGTCGAGGAGACCAGCGGCAGCGGCCAGGACAAGACCGGCGGCAAAAAGGTGGTGCAGTTCAAGCGCGCCATCATCGCCGCCGGCAGCCAGGCCGTGCGCCTGCCCTTCATGCCCGAGGACCCGCGCGTGGTCGACAGCACCGGCGCGTTGGCGCTGTCGAGCGTGCCCAAGAGAATGCTGATTTTGGGCGGCGGCATCATCGGCCTGGAGATGGGCACGGTCTACAGCACGCTGGGCGCGCGGCTGGACGTGGTGGAGATGTTGGACGGCCTGATGCAGGGCGCCGACCGCGACCTGGTCAAGGTGTGGCAAAAGCTCAATGCGCCGCGCTTCGACAACATCATGCTCAAGACCAAGACCGTTGCTGCCCGCGCCACCGACAAGGGCATCGAGGTCAGCTTTGAAGGCGAGGGCGCACCCGCGCCGCAAACCTACGACCTGGTCTTGCAAGCCGTGGGCCGCAGCCCCAACGGCAAGAAAATCGGCGCCGACAGGGCAGGGGTAGCCGTTACCGATCGTGGCTTCATCGACGTCGACATCCAGATGCGCACCAATGTGCCGCACATCTTCGCCATCGGCGACATCGTCGGCCAGCCCATGCTGGCGCACAAGGCGGTGCACGAGGCACACGTGGCGGCCGAGGTCATTGCTGGTGAGCTCAAGGACGACGAGAAGCTGGCCAAGTCCGCCTTCAACGCTCGCGTGATTCCCAGCGTGGCCTACACCGACCCCGAGGTGGCCTGGGTGGGCCTGACCGAGGACCAGGCCAAGGCCCAGGGCATCAAGGTGAAGAAGGGCCTGTTCCCCTGGACGGCCTCGGGCCGCGCCATTGCCAATGGCCGCGACGAGGGCTATACCAAACTCCTGTTCGACGACAGCCCCGAGGTACACGGCCACGGCCGCATCCTGGGCGGCGGCATCGTCGGCACGCATGCGGGGGACATGATCGGCGAAGTGGCTCTGGCCATCGAGATGGGCGCCGACATGGTGGACATCGGCAAGACCATCCACCCGCACCCCACGCTGGGCGAAAGCATTGGCATGGCCGCCGAAATCGCCCACGGCAGCTGCACCGACGTGCCGCCGCAGAGGAAATAGGCGCGGGCGCTGCGCTTCGACAACAAGGCCCGGTTTGGCGCCAGCCCGGGCCTTGTCGTTTCCACCGTTCCAGTCGAGGCGCAGCTTGATGCGCCAGTGTCCGTGCGTGGAATCCCCAGCACAAAGTACTTTCCGCGCGAGATCAACCAACCGCGCCAGGACGCGCCCGGCAGCTGGTAGCCGCAGTGAATGCGCAAGAGCCGATAGGCCGCGTACGGGATTGCGTTGCGGCCGGCTTCCCAGTTACGTAAACAGCGTTCGGTGACGTGAAGGAATTTCCCGCAGTCGGCGCGCGACCAGCCGAGGGATCGATACATCGCACGCAGCCTGCGGCCTTGTTCGGCGCGGCTTTGCACCAGGTGAGCCGGGGCGCTCGCCTTGGGATTTACTTCATACGATGTGTATTATGTTAATAATCAATTGTGTGAAATATGCCACGCTTCCCGCAAAGTGTCCCGCATGGGACTCACGATGTGGGTTGACCGGTTGCCAAACCGAGACCGCGAACTATCATTTGACGTAACGAAACGAATCAATCGTCATTTTGAGATTGCTTCCGCCATGCGATGGATTTCCACTCAGATGCTCGCCTCCCTGGTTGACCGCCTGGTCAACCGAAAGCTCGATGGGCGCGAGGCGGCGCATCAGCTGGCCCATATCCGCAGCGCCATGCTGGGTCTGTTGGGTGACGACGGCGCCCGCCGCCACCCGCAGGTGGCGCGGCGCATCGAGTTTTGCGCCGATGAAATGGCCCTTTGGTATGCCCGCTCGGACCTGGTGGCGGCATTGGCCGATCTCTACGACGAAGAAACGGCTCAGCGCCAGGTGGCTCGGCAATCGGCCCTGTTCAAAGGCCTGCTGCCCAAGAGCATGATGGCGCGGCCGGGGGCGCTGCGCGACTGAGGCCCGGCATCCGCGTTTCCCGACACGCCCGCCCGGCCATCAATGCAGATGGCCCCACAGCACCAGCGCCTCGCGCCCTTCCACCAGCACATCGACTGCGGCGCCCACGGGCAGCAGCACCTTGGTGGGTGCGTGGCCAAACGGCAAGCCCGTCAGGACCGGCACCTTCAACTGGCTGCGCAGGTGCTCGATGACCTTGGCCAGGGTGTAGCCGCGGTCGTGCCCGTTCAGGCGATAGTCGGTGAATTGCCCCAGCAGCACGGCCTTCTGGCGCGCCAGCACGCCGGCGTGCAGCAGTTGCAGCAGCATGCGCTCGATGCGATAGGGGTGCTCGCTGACCTCCTCCAGAAACAGCACGCCGCCCTTCACTTCGGGCCACCAGGGCGTGCCCAGCAGCGACTGCACCATGGCCAGGTTTCCGCCCCACAGCGGCGCGTGGCGTGCCAGATGGGCGGGCCGCCCGGCCAGGGCCGCCGCGTCGCCCGCCGGCAGGCGCCAGCCGGTGCCCTCGCCCGAGCCGTCGACCAGGTCCTCAAAGCAGGCCAGCATGATCTCGTCGGGGCCTCCGGATGTGCCGCCGCCATGGCCTTCGGCGGCGTCGGCCGTGTCGGACGCACCAAAGCCCTCGCACAGAGCCGGTCCGGCCCAGGTGACGGTGGGGCCGCGCGCCAGCAGACCGAGCTGCACCACCGTGAAGTCGCTGAAGCCGACCCAGCGCGTGCCCCGCTCGGCGGCACGCGCCAGAGCGCGCCAAGGCAGCTGTGGCAGCAGGCGGCTCAGGCCGTAGCCGCCGCGCGTGATCAGGGCAACGTCGGCGCCGCTGGCGGCCGCGCGCTCGATGGCCGCCAGGCGCGTGGCGTCGTCGCCGGCAAAACGCTGCCAGCTGGCCAGTGCATCGGGATCCACCTCGACCTCGTGGCCCATGGCCTGCAGGCGCTTGATGCCACGCCGGAAGGCCGCACGGTCCCGCACGGCGCCGGAAGGTGAATACACGTAAATGTGGGCCATGGCGGTTCGATCTTGAAGAGATTTCAGTGTCTGGCGCTTGTCCATCAAACGCGGGCAGCTATTAAAATTATAACATCGCCCGGTGTGCGGACAAGGGCATTCAAGGCGCTGAAGGGACAAAGTGCGCCAGCGCATGCCTGGCCACCGCCGCGCCACACTCGGGCACGAAGTGGCCGCATTCGGGCAGCACCACGGGCGGCGGGCAGCCGCGGATGTCGGCGTGCAGGGCGCGCATCACCGGTTCGCCCAGCACCGGGTCGCTGGCGCCGATCAGCATCAGGCTGCGGCCGTGCCAGTCGCGCCGCCAGAAGTCCCGGGCCTGGCGGGCCGTGGCGGCGCCCTCGTCCTGCGGCTGCTCGGCCACCCGGGCGGGAAAGGCGCGCAGCGCCGCGCGGAAGCCGGCGCTGGGAAAGGGGGCCGCATAGGCCGCGCATTCGGCCGCGCTCAAGCGCGGGTTGCCGCGCGCCAGCAGGCGGGCGATGTCGTAGGCCGGCCTACTGGCGCACATCTGGCGCCAGGCCAGGAAGCCGGGCGACAGGGGGGCCTCGCCGGTGGCCAGCAGCGTGTTCATGACCAGCAGGCCGTGGTAGCGCGCCGGGCTGGCCATGGGCAGGGTCAGGCCCAGCAGGCCGCCCCAGTCCTGCACCACCAGCACCACGCGCTGCAGGTCCAGCCGCTCGATCAGCTCCAGCAACACCCGGCGGTGCCAGTCAAAGCGGTGTGCGCCCTCCTTCTTGGGCTTGTCGCTCTTGCCAAAGCCGATCAGGTCGGGGGCCACCACGCGTTGTCCGGCGGCGGCGAGGCGCGCGATGAGGTGCCGGTACAGGTAGCTCCAGCTCGGGTTGCCGTGCAGGCACAGCCAGGTCAGGGGAGCGTCGCGCGGGCCTTCGTCGATGTAGTGCAGGCGCAGGCCGGCCAGCGCGGGCAGGTCGCTCAGGTAGTTGGGCGCCCAGGGGTAGCCGGGCAGCGCGTCAAACGCCGCGTCGGGCGTGCGCACGGCGTCCTCGCGCAGCGGGCTGGGATTGCCGCCGCGCCGGGCCTCGAAGAAGCTGCGCAGCAGCTGGCCGCCCTCCTCGGCCAGCACACCGCCCTGCACCACCGTCTGGTGATTGAGCCGGGCCTGGCCAAAAACGTCCAGCACCGATCCGGCCGCGCCGGTGCGCGGGTCGGCCGCACCAAACACCACGCGCGCCAGCCGCGCATGCAGCATGGCGCCAGCGCACATGGCGCAGGGCTCGAGCGTGACGTAGAGCGTGCAGCCATCCAGCCGGTAGTTGCCCAGCGCGCGGGCGGCGCCACGCAGTGCGGCGATTTCGGCGTGGGCGGTGGGGTCGCGCTGGCCAATGGGGGCGTTGCGGCCGGTGGCGATGACGCGGCCGCCCTGCACCACCACGGCGCCCACCGGCACCTCGCCCGCGGCCGCAGCGGCCCGAGCCTCGGCCAGCGCCAGGCGCATGGCGTGCTGGTCGTCGGCCACAAGAGTGTCGGGCATCAAAACACTATTTTATTGATAGCTTGCTGCGCTGATCCAGAGCGGGCGGGTGGCACTTTTTGCTTGAATTCCATGCCTATTTGGCCTCGTCCGGCACATCGCGCGGCGTCTGCAAGGCGTTCTCGAGCTGCTGCTTGAACTGCTGCTCGATGCGCTGGCTTTGCTCGCGCACATTGCCACTGGCCGGCGCCAGCGCGGCGCCGGCTGCCGCCGGCGGCGCCACCAGCTGGTGCAAGGTGGCGGTTTCGCGCGTGGCCAGCCATGCCACGACCAACAGGGCCAGCAGCACACCAATGAATCCCAGGCTGCGCATGGATCAGGCTCCTTGCCGGGTTGCGGGCACCATGCCCAGTTGCTCCATCCAGCGCGCCAGCGCCGGCTCGGCGCCCGTGCCCCGGGCATAGCGGTCGTGCATCGCGGTGTGCGCCTCGGGGCGATGCTGGTTGAGCTTGACGGCGCACTGCCACGATTCGACCGCCAGCTCGAAGGCCACGATGGCCGACAGCATGCGCTGCTGAAACGCGGCATCCAGGCTGCGCCACTGCATCGCATACGCCGGCTCGTGGTCGCCGATGAGTGCCTTGAGCAGTTCGTCCTTGGCGGCCAGGTCCTGGGGGTCGATCAGCCGCGCCCGCACGCGGCAATGCACGGCCACGTAGCTCCAGGTGGGCACGCGCGCCGGGTCCACATACACGGCGGGCGACATGTAGGCGTTGGGGCCGAGAAAGGTGACCAGGGCCTGCGGCCGCGCCTGCAGTTGGCGCCACTGCGGGTTGGCGCGCGCCATGTGGGCCAGCAGGGTCCAGGCCCCCTGGTCGTCCACGACCAGGTGCATGGGCAGGTGGCTGACCTGTGGCAGGCCATCGTCGTCGGTCGTGATCAGGCTGGCCAGCGGCTGCTCGCGCACGATCTGTGCGGCCACGGCGGCGTCGGTGCTGCTGTGCGAAGGGTTGAGGTACATGGCGAATGGAGGGGGTTGGCCAGGCTGCGGCGATGGTAGCGCGCCCGGCGCCCCTCATGCCGCCCGGCGGGTGAGGTCGTACAAGGCCGTGGACAATGCCGTCAACCCGGCGGCGGCGAAGTTGGGTTGCTGCGCCAGGATGTCGCGGCGCTCCAGCAGCGTGACGCTCCAGTCGGGGCCGTAGCGCTGGCGCACTTCGGTCTCGTCAACCGAAAACGGCGGGCCCTGCCGTTCGTGCTGCGGGTATTCCAGCGTTACCAGCAGGCCGCGGCAGCCGGCGGGCAGCCGGGCATACAGCTCCGCCACGTAGCGCGCGCGCATGGCCGGCGGCAGCGCGATCAGGGCCGCGCGGTCGTACACGCCGACGCAGTCGGCCAGGGCGGCGGCATCCACCGCGAACACGTCGCCGCAGATCAACTCGATCGAGCCCGCCACATGGTGCGTGCCGTAGCGCGAGGCGTGGATGGCGGGCGTCAGCCCGTGCTCGGCAAAGAATTGCTGCACCGCCAGCGGCGACAGCTCCACCCCCAGCACGCGATAGCCCTGCTCGGCCAGCCACAGCATGTCCAGCGACTTGCCCGCCAGCGGCACCAACACGCGCCCGCCTGCCGGCACGCCCAGCGCCGGCCAATGCTTTTGCAGCAGCGGCAGCACGCGCGACTGGTGAAAGCCCGTTTGCCCGTGCTGCCAGCAGTTCAGCCAGAAGTCGTGTTCCATGGTGGTTTGCTCACGTGTCCCGATGCATGGCGACCCAGTGTAGCGAGCCTGCGGTATCGTGCCCGCTCGCTCATCTCGGCAGGATATTGTCATGAACCCTTGGATTTGCAGCCGGCGCCGCGGTGCGCGCCTGGCGTTGGCTGGCGCCCTGGTGGGTACCCTGCTCGGCTGTACCGCGCCACGCCAGGCCGCTGCGCCGGCCGCACCGCCCGACCTGGTGGCACTGCAGACGCTGGCGCCCACGGTGCAACAGGACATGCGCTATGCCGGCCGCCACAACTTCATGGGCCGGCGCGTGGCCGGCTACGAGGCCGCGCGCTGCTGGCTCAGCCGCCCGGCGGCCCAGGCGCTGGCGGCGGTGCAACGCGAGCTGGCACCCTTGGGGCTGGGCCTGAAGGTGTTCGACTGCTACCGGCCGCAGGCGGCCGTGGACGACTTCGTGCGCTGGGGCGCCGACCTGCACGATCAGCAGACCAAGGCCAGCTACTACCCCAACGTGCCCAAGAGCGAGCTGTTTGCCCGCGGCTACATTGCCGAGCGCTCGGGCCACAGCCGCGCCAGCACGGTGGATCTGACGCTGGTGGTGCTGGACGCCGCCCGGGCCCGCGGCGTGCTGCTGGGCTCCATCGCCCAGGGACAGGAGATCGACATGGGCACGCCGTTTGACCTGTTCGACGAACGCTCGCACACCGACAACCCCGCCCTGGGGGTGAGCGTGCGCCACAACCGCCAATGGCTGCGCGCGGTGATGGAGCGCCACGGCTGGCGCAACCTGCCCGAGGAATGGTGGCACTACACCCTGCAGCGCGAGCCCTACCCCGACCGCTACTTCAATCTGCCGGTGCGTTGAGCGCGCCACCCCACGCGCGCGGATTGCCTCGAAGCCGACGTCAGCGCCGCCGCGTCGGTGCAGCCCATGGTGGATGCCGCGGTGGCCGAGTTCGAGCCGATCGACGTCCTGGTCAACAACGCCGGCATCGAGTTCTACAAGCCGGTGACCACCACTACCGAGGACGAATGGGACCGGCTGATGGGCGTCAACCTCAAGGGCGTGTACCTGTGTTCGCGTGCTGTCATTCCGGTCATGCGCAAACCGGGTGCGGTCATCGTCAACATGGCATCCGAGCTGGGCTTGATCGGCGAGGCCAACGTGGCCGCCTATTGCGCGTCCAAGGGCGGGGTGGTGATGCTGGGCAAGGCCATGGCCATCGACCACGGCGCCGAAGGCGTGCGCGTCAACGCCCTGTGTCCCGGCCCCGTGGCGACCGAGTTGCTGGAAGGCGTGTTTCAGTCCGCGGACGATCCGGCCGGCCTGCGCCGCAGTTTTGAGCAGCGCGTTCTGCTGGGCCGCCTGGGCACGCCCGACGAGGTGGCGAAGGCGGCCGTCTTCCTGGCCAGCGAGCAATCATCTTTCATGACTGGCGCCAGCCTGGTGCTGGACGGCGGCTGGATAGCGCACTGAGCACCGGCGCGCGGCGCCTGCGCCCTACTCCCACTCGATCGTCGCTGGCGGCTTGCTGCTGATGTCGTAGGTCACGCGGTTGATACCGCGCACCTCGTTGATGATGCGGCCGGACACCTTCTTCAGCAGACTGTAGGGCAGTTCGGCCCAGTCGGCCGTCATGAAGTCGCTGGTCTGCACGGCGCGCAGAGCGACCACGTAGTCGTAGGTCCGGCCGTCGCCCATCACGCCCACGCTCTTGACGGGCAGGAAGACGGTGAAGGCCTGGCTGGTCAGCTCGTACCAACTCCTGCCGCTGGCCGAGTCGATGCAGGCGCGTAACTCTTCGATGAAGATGGCGTCGGCGCGGCGCAGCAGATCGGCGTATTCCTTCTTGACCTCGCCCAGGATGCGCACGCCCAAGCCGGGGCCGGGGAAGGGATGGCGATACACCATCTCGGGCGGCAGGCCCAGGGCCACACCCAACTCGCGCACCTCGTCCTTGAACAGGTCGCGCAGCGGCTCCAGCAATTTGAGCCCGAGTTGCTCGGGCAGGCCGCCCACGTTGTGGTGGCTCTTGATGGTGACAGCCTTCTTGCTCTTGGCGCCGCCGGACTCGATGACGTCGGGGTAGATGGTGCCTTGGGCCAGAAAGGTGGCGCCCTTGTGTCCGCCGCCGCCGGCCTTGAGCTTGGCTGCCTCGGCCTTGAACACGTCGACAAACAGACCACCGATGATCTTGCGCTTCTGTTCGGGATCGCTGACGCCGGCCAGCTTGCCCAAAAACAGCTCGCTGGCGTCCACGCGAATCACCTTGGCGTGCAGCTTGCCCTCGAACATATCCATCACCATGTCGCCTTCATTGAGACGCAGCAGGCCGTGGTCCACGAACACACAGGTCAGCTGGTCACCAATGGCGCGGTGGATGAGCGCTGCGGCCACGCTGGAGTCGACTCCGCCGGACAGGCCCAGGATCACTTCCTCGTCGCCCACCTGCTGGCGGATGGCCTGCACCGCCTCTTCGACGTGGCCGCGCATGTCCCAGTCGGCGCGCGCGCCGCAGATGCCCAGCACAAAGCGCTCCAGCATCGCCCTGCCCTGCACCGTGTGCGTGACCTCGGGATGAAACTGCACGGCGTAGAAGTGGCGCGCTTCGTCGGCCATGCCGGCGATGGGGCAACTGGGCGTGCTGGCCATCAGCTTGAAGCCCGGCGGCAGCGCGGTCACCTTGTCGCCATGGCTCATCCACACCTTGAGCATGCCGTGGCCTTCGGGCGTGGTGAAGTCGGCAATGTCTTTCAAGAGCGCCGTGTGGCCGCGCGCGCGCACCTCGGCATAGCCGAACTCGCGCGTGTGGCCGCCCTCGACCTTGCCGCCCAATTGCTGCGCCATGGTCTGCATGCCGTAGCAGATGCCCAGCACCGGCAGGCCCAGTTCGAACACCGCTTGCGGCGCGCGGTCGGTGCTTTCCTCGGTGGTGCTGGCATGGCTGCCCGAGAGGATCACGCCCTTGAGCTGCCCGTCGGCGGCGTATTGGCGCACCCATTCCTCACTGACGTCGCAGGGGTGCACCTCGCAATACACCCTGGCCTCGCGCACGCGGCGGGCGATGAGTTGGGTGACCTGCGAGCCGAAGTCGAGGATGAGAATCTTGTGGTGTTGCATGGTTGGGATCGGGCGTACTGGAACTTCAGTAGCCGTTGAATAGAAAGTCCAGAGCAGCCACGATGCGGCCGTGCTCATGCGCCAGGTTGGCCACGGGCTCCTTGAGGGCACGCGAGGGCATGGAGGCCAGCTTGGGGGTTTCCAGCAAGCATTCTTCACCGGCCACCATCAGCGTCGGCATCAGGCTTTCGGGCATCTTGACCTGCGCGAAGTGCGAGCGGCGCCGCAAGGGGACGACGACGCGGCTGTCCAACCCGTTCAGCAAACCGCTTTGTACGTCCAGCAGATAGGGCGTGCTGGTCGCGTGGGCTCCGCTGTTGGCATAGACGTCGAAGCGCGCCATCAAAAGCTTTTCCAGCGATCCAGGGGCAAGCCTTCCTCGGCCACCGTGGCGTTGTAGGCAGCAATGAAATCAGCGTGTTCGGCGCGCCATCGCTGCGCGCGCTCGCGACGAACCAACTCACGCAGATATTGGTCACAGGCTTGAGACAGGTTGATGTCGAGCTCGCGCGCCGCCTGTAGAACGTCTTCGCTGAGGCTCAGATTGGTGGCTCGCTTGCGGTGGATGGGGTGTGCGGCTTCGGTCATGCGATCCATGCCTTCAATGCGCAGAAACGATGCGCAGATTTTAACCGCCACGACCAAAAAACCTTCAGAGCTTCTCCGTCTGCCCACTGCTCGGTTGCCACTTCATCAGCCGCCGCTCGGCCACGCCGACCAGGCCGTCGAGCACCAGGGCAAGAGCCGTCAGCAGCACGATGCCGGCCACCACGGTGTCGACGTCGAAGCTGCCCTCGGCCTGCAGGATGAGGTAGCCCACGCCGCTGGCCGAGCCCAGGTATTCGCCCACCACCGCGCCGACGAAGGCCAGGCCCACCGAGCTGTGCAGGCTGGAGAACACCCAGCTCATGGCGCTGGGCACGTACACGTGGCGCATCAGGTCGCGCCGGCTGGCGCCCAGCATGCGCGCGTTGGACAGCACCACGGGGCTGACCTCGCGCACGCCCTGGTAGACGTTGAAGAACACGATGAAGAACACCAGGGTGACAGCCAGCGCCACCTTGGACCAGATGCCCAGGCCGAACCACAGCGCGAAGATGGGCGCCAGGATGACGCGCGGCATGGCGTTGGCGGCCTTCAGGTACGGATCGAGCACGGCCGAGGCAAAGGGCGCCAGCGCCAGCCACAGGCCCATGCCCATGCCGGCCAGCGTGCCGATTCCAAAGGCCAGCAGGGTCTCGACCAGCGTGATCCACATGTGGCCGTAGATGTCGCCGTTGGTGATGAACCAGGCCCACAGGCGTTGCGCCACGATTTGCGGACGGCCGAAGAAGAAGGCCACGGTGTCGGACGCGTTGGACGCCCAGGCCCACGCGCCAACGATGAGGATCAGCAGGCCGATTTGCCAGGCGCGCAGCTTGAAACGGTTCATGCGAGTTTCCGTTTCTGCTGGTCGTAGCCCTTGAGCACCTCGTCGCGCAGCACGGCCCAGATTTGCGCATGGAGGTCGACAAAGCGCGGCAGGTTGCGGATCTCGGCCACGTTGCGCGGGCGCGGCAGGTCGATCACGAATTCGCCGATCGGGTGCGTGGCCGGCCCAGCCGACAGCACCACCACGCGGTCAGACAGCGCAATGGCCTCGTCCAGGTCGTGCGTGATGAACAGCACCGCCCGGCCCTGCGCGGCGGCGCCGCTCTTGCCCTGCGGCGGTTCAGCCCACAGCTCGAGCAGCTCGTTTTCCATCAGCTGGCGCGTCTGCACGTCGAGCGCCGAGAAGGGCTCGTCCATCAGGATGATGTCGGGGTCCAGGATCAGCGTCTGCGCCATGGCCACGCGCTTGCGCATGCCGCCCGAGAGTTGGTGCGGGTAGCGGTCCTCAAAACCGGCCAGGCCCACGCGCGCCAGCCAGGCGCGCGCTCGGGCGTCGGCCTCGGACGCGGGCACGCCGGCAAACATCAGGCCGGCCATCACGTTGTCCAGCGCGGTTTTCCAGGGCATCAGCGACTCGGCCTGGAACATGTAGCCGGCGCGGCGATTCAACCCTTGCAAGGGCTCGCCAAACACCACCACCTGCCCGCGCGAGGGCGCCAGCAGGCCGGCGCCGATGTTCAGCAGCGTGCTCTTGCCGCAGCCCGTGGGGCCGACGACCGAGACGAATTCACCGGGTGCCACCGACAGGTCGGTGTCCTGCACCGCCGTGTAGCGCTGTCCGGGCGCGTCGCGGCTGGTAAAGACGCAGGTGATGGCCTGCAGGTCGAGTGCGGGAACAGCTTCGGATTTCAAGGAAAATAGGGCTCTAGCGCCCGTCTGACAATCGCAAGCAGCTATAAAATAATGAGCGGATGCTCAGGCGTACTTGGCGTCCGCCTTGCGGGCGAAGGCGTTGGTGTAGGTCTTGGCCAGGTCGATCGGCTTGTCCTTCAGGCTCGGCTCGAAGGTCTTGAGCATGCGCAGCGCCGTGGCGGGGCCGGCCTCGGGCATGAGGCCGTCGGGCGAGATGGCCTCGCGCACGTTCTCCCACGCCGCCAGGTACAGCGCGCGGTCGCCCAGCAGGTAGGACTCGGGCACCGTCTTGACGATGTCGGACGGGCCGGCCTTGGTCAGCCAGCGCAGCGCGTGCACCATGGCGTTGGCCAGGGCCTGGGTGGTGTTGGGGTTCTCTTTGATGAACTTTGTGTGGGTGTACAGCACGGCTGCGGGCATGGGGCCGCCGTACACCGCCTGTGTGTCCTTCAGCGTACGGGTGTCGGCCACCACCTTGATCAGCTTGTCGCGCTGCAGCATGGTGATGACCGGGTCGAGGTTGGCAATGGCATCCACCTGCCCCGACTTGACCGCCGTGATGGCGCCGCTGGACGCGCCCACACCGATGAAGGACACGTCGGTCGGCTTCAGGCCCGCCTTGGCCAGCACGTAGCTGGCCATCATGGCGGTGGACGAACCCGGCGCCGTCACGCCGATCTTCTTGCCCTTGAGGTCGGCGATCGTCTTGTAGCCGGGCATGGTCTTGGTGGACACCGCCAGCACGATCTGCGGCGCGCGCCCCTGCAGCACGAAGGACTCGATGCTCTGGTTCTTGGCCTGCATGTTGATGGTGTGCTCGTAGGCGCCCGACACCACGTCGGCGCTGCCACCCACCAGCGCCTGCAGCGCCTTGGAGCCACCGGCAAAGTCCGGAATCTCCACCTGCAGGCCCTCGCTCTTGAAGTAGCCCAGCTGCTCGGCAATGGTGAGCGGCAGGTAATAAAACAGGTTCTTGCCGCCGACGGCAATCACCAGCTTGCTCTTTTCCGGCTTGCCGGCCTGGGCCCAGACGCGCGGAAAGGCCAGCGCGGCGGGAGCGAGGGCAAGGGTCTTCAGGACGGTGCGGCGCATGGCGGAAATCCTTTCGGGTGAGCAAGGAGCAAAGGCTGAATTTAGCAGACTGCACGCCGCGCGTTCAGCGGGTAAGCCTGGAGGGCGCGTGGCCAGCGGGGTGTTGCCCTGCGGCACGGTGGCCTGGCTGGACAAGGCGGCAAGATATAAGCTCTGTCACACCCGAGGCCCGGAGGTTGCTGCCATGACGCTGAAGATCTTGCTGCCGCTGGACGGCACCGCCCTGTCGCTGGAGCAGGCGCGCTTTGCCATCCACCTGTGCCAAAGCGGACTGCGCGCCCACTTTGTCGTGGCCAACGTGCAGGAGCCGGCGAGCTTTTATGAGGTCATCACCGCGCGCGATCCGACCCAGCTGCAGCAGATGGTGATCGGCACCGCGCAGGAGCTGGTGGCGCCCGCCGTGGCCCTGCTGGCCGCGGCCGGCCTGCCGCACGAGGTGGCCATCGTCGAGGAAGGCGACCCGGTTCAGGGCATGCTGGAGCTGATCGAGTCCGAGGGCTGCGACATGGTCATCATCGGCGCGCATCCGCACTCGCTGCTGGCCACCGGCAGCACACGTTCGTCGGCCCTGCGCCTAGCCAAGGTGGCGCCGGTGCCGGTGCTGTCGGTGCGCGCGCCGGTCGCACCCGAGCCGGGCGAGGCTTACGAGCCCGAACCGGGCGAGGCGCCCGGCGCCGCCGACGCGACCGATCCGGACGCCGACTGACCCGGCCCTTCAGCCGGCAGTCGTGGGCGCCGCAGCCCGCGGGCGATGCTGGCGCAGGTCGGGCAGGAACACCGTCAGCAGGCCCAGCAGCGGCAGATACGCGCACAGGTGATAGACGTACTCGATCCCGCGCTGGTCGGCCAGCGCGCCCAGCACCGCCGCCCCGATGCCGCCCATGCCGAAGGCAAAGCCGAAGAACATGCCCGACACGGCGCCCACCCTGCCCGGCATCAGCTCCTGCGCGAACACCAGGATGGCCGAGAAGGCCGACGCGATGATCAGGCCGATGACGAAGGTCAGGATGCCCGTCCAGAGCAGGCCCACGTGGGGCAGCACCAGCGTGAACGGCGCCACGCCCAGGATCGACACCCAGATCACCCGCTTGCGCCCGATGCGGTCGCCAATGGGCCCGCCCAGCAGCGTGCCCGCGGCCACCGCGAACAGGAAGACGAACAGGTGCACCTGCGCCGATTGCACCGAGACATGGAAGCGCGTGATCAGGTAGAAGGTGTAGTAGCTGGTCAGGCTGGTCAGGTAGAAATACTTGGAGAAGATCAGCACCAGCAGCACGCCGATGGCCAGCGCCACCGTGCGCGGCGGCACCGGGCTGGCGGCCACCGGCCTGGCCTTGGCGCGCGCACCGGCGTCCAGGTGGTGGCGCTGGTACCAGCCGCCGATGCGCCACAGCACGGCGATGGCCAGCAGCGCCGCCAGCGCGAACCAGGCGATGGCGCGTTGGCCCTGCGGCATCACCACCGCCGCCGCCAGCAGCGGGCCGGCCGCGCTGCCGGTGTTGCCGCCCACCTGGAAGATCGACTGCGCCAGCCCCGGCTGCCCGCCCGCGGCCAGCCGCGCGATGCGCGAGGACTCGGGGTGGAACACCGATGAGCCCGTGCCCACCAGCGCCGCGGCCAGCAGCACCACGCCGAAATTGGGCGCCAGCGACAGCAGCACGATGCCGCACAGCGTCGAGCCCATGCCAAAGGCCAGCGAATAGGGTTTCGGGTGCCTGTCCGTATACAGGCCGACCAGCGGCTGCAGCAGCGAGGCGGTGAGCTGGTAGGTCAGCGTGATCAGGCCGATCTGCGTGAAGCTCAGGTTGAACTCGCCCTTGAGCATCGGGTAGATCGCCAGGATCAACGACTGAATCATGTCGTTGAGAAAGTGCGAGAAGCTGATGGCGCCCAGCACGCGGTAGCGCGTGGCGTCGCCCGCCGGGACCGTACCGGGGTGGGTGGCAAGAGGGGTGTTCATGGCAGAGACGGGAGACGCGGCGCGGACGCCGGCCCAGCGGGCACTCATGAAAGCCGTCACACGCGCAGAGCCGCATGGTACGCCGGGCAGGCCCTCTTGTCCGGGTTCGACCGCGCCGGGCCGGCACGCCGGATGCGGTCGGCCGCAGCAGCCAACATCTGGCAATCTTTTGCCCATCGCCCGTCGTGCACAATGGTCGCATCGCAGTGCTTGCACGCCCGACGCCCGCCACGCAGCCATGGTAGACGCCCCGCCCTCGCCCAACGCCGCCGATGCCGACTGGCACCTGCGCGAGGCGCGCGACGTGGTGCGGGCGCTGGGCACCGACGCCGACCGGGGCCTGAGCGCCGACGAGGCCGCGGCGCGGCTGGCGCGGCACGGTGCCAACGAGCTGGCCACGCAACGGGCACGCCCCTGGCCCCGGCTGCTGCTGGAGCAATTCACCGACTTCATGATCCTGGTGCTGCTGGCGGCAGCGCTGGTGTCGGGCGCCGTGGGCGAATGGGTCGACACGCTGGTGATCGTCGTCATCGTGGTGCTGAACGCGGTGATCGGCTTCACGCAGGCGCGGCGCGCGGACCAGGCCATCGCGGCGCTGCGCCAGCTGGCCGCCGCGCAGGCGCAGGTGCTGCGCGGCGGCCTGCCGCTGACCGTGCCCGCCGCCGCGCTGGTGTCAGGCGACATCGTGCTGCTGGAGGCCGGCAACCAGGTCCCGGCCGACCTGCGCCTGCTGCAGGCGGCGCAACTCAAGGTGGACGAGTCGACGCTGACGGGCGAATCGGTCACTGTCGAAAAGCGCACAAGCGCACTCACGGGTGCCGGGCTGGCCCTGGGCGACCGGGTCAACCTGGGGTTCAAGGGCACCACCGTGACCAACGGCCGCGCGCGCGGCGTGGTGGTCGCCACCGGCATGGCCACCGAACTGGGCAAGGTGGCCGGCCTGCTGAACGAGGCCGCCGACCGCAGCACGCCGCTGCAGCTGCGGCTGGCGCGCTTTTCCAAGCAGCTGTCGCTGCTCGTGCTGCTGATCTGCGCCCTGTTGTTCGGCTTCGGCCTGCTGCGCGGCGAGCCGCCCCTGCTGATGCTGCTGACGGCCATCAGCCTGGCGGTGGCGGCCATTCCCGAGGCGCTGCCCGCCGTCGTCACGGTGCTGCTGGCCGTCGGCGCGCGGCGCATGGCCGACTTCAACGCGCTGATCCGCCGCCTGCCCGCCGTGGAAACGCTGGGTTCGGTCAGCGTGATCTGCTCCGACAAGACCGGCACGCTGACGCAAAACCGCATGCATGCCGAGCTGCTGCTGGCCGCCGGCGCGCAGTGGCGCCCGGCGGCGGCCGACGCCGAGCAGAGCGCGCCCTCGCCCACGCACCTGCAGCTGCTGCGCGCCGCCGCGCTGTGCAACGACGCCTGCCCCAGCGGCGACACCGATGCCGCCGGCTGCATCGTCTGGCAGGGCGACCCGACCGAGACCGCGCTGACCGCGGTGGCCGCGCAGGCCGATCTGATCAAGCCCGAGCTGGAGGACGAAACGCCGCGCGTGCGCGAGCTGCCGTTCGATTCCGACCGCAAGCGCATGACCACCTTCCACCGCGAGGGCGAGGCGTTCGAGGCCTTCACCAAGGGCGCGCCCGAGAGCGTGGTGCCGCGCTGCACGACGCACTGGTCGCCGGCGGGGCCGCGGCCGCTCGATCCCGACGCCGTGCTGGCCGAAGTCGAGCGCCTGGCCGCGCAGGGCCTGCGCGTGATGGCCTTTGCCTGCCGCGCCTGGCCGCAGCTGCCGGCCGCCCCGGATGTCGAGACCATCGAAAGCGAGCTGGCGCTGATCGGCCTGATCGGCCTGATCGACCCGCCGCGCGCGGAGGCGGCGGCAGCGGTGCGCGACTGCAGCAGCGCCGGCATTACGCCGATCATGATCACGGGCGACCACCCGGCCACCGCGCTGGCGATCGCCCGGCGGCTGCACATCGTGCCCGACGACGCCACCGCGGTGCTGACCGGTGCGCAGCTCGGCGAGCTCGACGAGGCCGCTTTGAGGCAGCGCGTGCTCGACGTGCGCGTCTACGCCCGGGTCGATCCGGCGCAGAAGATCCGCATCGTGCGGGCGCTGCAGTCGCACGGCCGGTTCGTCGCCATGACCGGCGACGGCGTGAACGACGCGCCGGCGCTGAAGGCGGCCGACATCGGCGTGGCCATGGGCCGGGGCGGCACCGACGTGGCGCGCGAGGCTTCCGCCCTGGTGCTGCTGGACGACAACTTCGCCACCATCGTCGCCGCCGTGCGCGAGGGCCGGCGCATCTACGACAACATCCGCAAGTTCGTGCGCTACGCCATGACCGGCAACTCGGCCGAGGTGCTGACGCTGTCGCTGGCGCCGCTGTTCGGCCTGCCGCTGCCGCTGCTGCCGATCCACATCCTGTGGGTCAACCTGGTGACCGACGGCCTGCCCGGCCTGGCGCTGGCCGCAGAGCCCGAAGAGCGCGGCGTCATGCGCCGCCCGCCGCGCCCGCCCAAGGAAAGCCTGTTCGCCCACGGCATGGGCTGGCACATCGCGCTGGTCGGCTTGTTGCTGGCCGCGCTGTGCCTGGGCCTGCAGCACTGGGCCATCGGGGCCGAGGACACGCACTGGCAGACGATGGTGTTCACCGTGCTCACGCTGGGCCAGATGGCGCACGTGCTGGCGATCCGCTCCGAGACCGATTCACTGTTCACGCAAGGGCTGCGCAGCAATCTGCCGCTGCTGGGCGCGGTGGCATTCACGTTCGTGCTGCAGCTGGCGACGATCTACGTGCCCTGGCTCAACCCCATCTTCAAGACCGAGCCGCTGGACGCGTGGGAGCTGGCGCTGTGCATCGCGCTGGCGGCGCTGGTCTTCGTCGCGGTGGAGCTGGAGAAGGCCTGGCGCCGCCAGCACGCGCGCGCCGCCGTGCCGAAGGCTCAAGCCGCATGACGTCCCTGCACCCGGCGCTGGTGTTCCTGGCGGGCCTGGCGCTCGTCGTGCTGGGCGCCGAGCTGCTGCTGCGCAGCGCCACGCGCATCGCCAACATGCTGCGCGTGCGCCCCGTCGTCATCGGCCTGACGGTGGTGGCCATCGGCACCAGCCTGCCCGAGCTGGCGGTGGGCATCACCGCGGCCGCCGAGGGCAAGGGCGCGCTGGCCGTGGGCAACGTGGCCGGCGCCAACATCCTGGTGCTGCTGCTGGTGCTGGGCCTGAGCGCGGCCATCCGGCCACTGCCAATCCGGCCGCACAGCCTGCGGCTGGAGGTGCCGGCCATGATCGGCGCTGCGCTGGCGCTGGTCATCATGTCGCTGGACGGCGTGCTCACGCGCACCGAAGGCGCCCTGCTGGTGCTGGCGGCGGTGTTCTACACGGCGCTGATCGTGCAGTCGAGCCGGCGCGAGCGGCGCGCGGTGGCCGCCGAGTTCGCGCACGAATACGCCCAGCCGCCGCTGCCGCCGGGCGAGCGCGGCCGCACCTTCGCGCGGCACGGCGTGCTGCTGACGGTGGCGATCGCGCTGACCATCTGGGGCGCCGACCTGCTGGTGGCGGGCGCCTCAAGTCTGGCCACGGCCTTCGGCGTGTCGGACGCGGTGATCGGCCTGAGCATCGTCGCGCTGGGCACCTCCTCGCCCGAGCTGGTCACCACCGTGGTGGCCACGCTGCGCGGCGAGCGCGACGTGGCCATCGGCAACCTGCTGGGCAGCGGCGTCTACAACATCCTGGCGATCCTGGGCACGGTGATGCTGGTGTCGCCACGCGCCATCGACGTCAGCCAGGAACTCCTGTTCATCGACCTGCCAATGGCCGCCGGCGCAGCGCTGGCCTGCTTTCTGGTGTTCAAGAGCGGCCTCACGATGTCGCGCCTCGAAGGCATGCTCTTCGTCGCTGCCTACTTCACGTACATGGGCGTGCTGCTGCTGACGCGGCTCTGAACCCGGGGCGAGCCGGCGCGCTCATCCCACCCAGCGCCGCGCGTTGCGCCAGAGCTGCAGCCAGGGACTGAAGCCGCTGGCGTCCAGCGGTGTCCAGCTCATCTGGATATTGCGAAACACGCGCTCGGGGTGCGGCATCAGCGCGGTGAAGCGCCCGTCAAACGTGGTCACCGCCGTCAGCCCGCCCGCGCTGCCGTTGGGGTTGAAGGGATATTGCTCGGTGGCCTGGCCGTGGTGGTCGACAAAGCGCATCGCAGCGATGACCTGCGTCGCGTCGCCGCGCTGGCTGAAGTTGGCGTAGCCCTCGCCGTGCGCCACCGCGATCGGCAGGCGGCTGCCGGCCATGCCGGCGAAGAACAGGCTGGGCGAATCGAGCACCTCGACCATCGACAGCCGCGCCTCGAAGCGCTCGCTGCGGTTGGTAGTAAAGCGCGGCCAGGCCCCGGCGCCGGGGATGATGTCGGCCAGCTCGGCAAACATCTGGCAGCCGTTGCACACGCCCAGGGCGAAGGTGTCGGCGCGGCCGAAGAAGGCCTTGAACTGGTCGGCCAGGCGCGCGTTGAAGGTGATCGAGCGCGCCCAGCCCACACCCGCGCCCAGCGTGTCGCCATAGCTGAAGCCGCCGCAGGCCACCAGGCCCTGGAAGTCGGACAAGCGCACACGGCCGGTCTGCAAATCCGTCATGTGCACGTCGAAAGCCTGGAAACCGGCCTCGGTAAAGGCGTAGGCCATTTCGACGTGCGAGTTCACGCCCTGCTCGCGCAGGATGGCGACCTTGGGGGCCGACAGCAGCAGGCCGGGCGCGCTTTTGCCCCCTCCCCCGCTGGGGGAGGGTTGGGGTGGGGGCACGGCGACGCTCGCTTCTGCACGCTGGCCCCCATCCCTGCCTTCCCCCAGCGGGGGAAGGTGTGGGTCAAACGTCAGGTGCACATGCAAACCCGGATCATCCGGCGCCCCCGCCGCCGCGTGCTCGGCATCGGCACACTCGGGGTTGTCGCGCCCCTGCGCAATCTTCCAGCTCACGCTGTCCCACACCTGCTGCAGGTCGTGCAGCGAGGCGCTGAACACTTCCCTGGCGTCGCGCCAGATGCCGATCTGCCCCTTGCCCTTGTCGATGCCCGACGATGCCGGCCGCGTCTTGCCGATGATGTGGCTGTGGCGGGACAGGCCGTGCGCGCGCAACACCTGCATGACGGCATCGCGCTCGCGGGTACGCACCTGCACCACCACGCCCAGCTCCTCGGCAAACAAGGCGTGCAGCGTCTGCAGCTCGCGTCGGCCTTGCGTCTGCTGCAGCCAGTTCTTGGCCTCGCCCGAATCCATGCGGCTGTCGTTCACGCCGTCGCCCTCTTGCAGCAGCATGTCCACGTTCAGCGCCACGCCGACGTGGCCGGCAAAGGCCATCTCGGCCACCGTGGCCAGCAGGCCGCCGTCGCTGCGGTCGTGGTAGGCCAGAATCTTGTCGTCGGCGCGCAGCGCATTGACGGCGGCCACCAGCGCCTTCAGGTCTTGCGGATCGGCCAGGTCGGGCACGCCGTCCGCCACCGGGCAACCGCTTTGTCCCATGGCCTGCGCCAGCACGCTGCCGGCCAGGCGGTTGCGCCCGCGGCCCAGGTCGATCAGGATCAGCGAGCTGTCGGCCTCATCACGATCAAGCTGCGGGGTCAGCGTGCCGCGCACATCCGCCACGCTGGCAAAGGCGCTGACGATCAGGCTGACGGGCGAGACGACCTTGCGTGCCGCGCCGTCCGCGTCCTGCCACTGCGTGCGCATGGACAGGCTGTCCTTGCCCACCGGGACGCTCACGCCCAGCGCCGGGCACAGCTCCAGGCCCACGGCCTTGACGGTGGCATACAGCGCCGCATCCTCGCCCGGCTCGCCGCAGGCAGCCATCCAGTTGGCAGACAGCTTGACGCGCGCCAGCTCGATCGGCGCCGCCAGCAGGTTGGTGATGGCCTCGCAGACCGCCATGCGGCCCGACGCGGGGGCGTCGAGCGCGGCCAGCGGCGTGCGTTCGCCCATGCTCATGGCCTCGCCGGCAAAGCCCGCGTAGTCGGCCAGCGTCACCGCGCAGTCGGCTACCGGAAGCTGCCACGGGCCGACCATTTGATCGCGGTGCGTGAGGCCACCCACCGTGCGGTCGCCGATGGTGACGAGAAAGCGTTTGCTGGCAACCGTGGGGTGGCTGAGGACATTGATGACGGCGTCCTGCAGGCTCAATCCGTCCAGATCAAGCGGCTTGAACCGGCGCGTGACGGAGGCGACGTCGCGCTGCATCTTGGGGGGTTTGCCCAAAAGCACGTCCAGGGGCATATCGACCGCTGCACTCTCACCCCTGCCCTCTCCCACAAGCGGGAGAGGAGGTTCTTGGCTCCCTCCCCCGCTGGGGGAGGGTTGGGGTGGGGGCACGACGGCGCCGGCGTGGGCGCGCTGGCCCCCATCCCTGCCTTCCCCCAGTGGGGGAAGGGGCACGTCCACATCGCCCACAACCAACTGCCGATCCTCGCTCGCCACCCCCACCACCGCAAACGGGCAGCGCTCGCGCGCGCAAAGCGACTCGAATTGCGCCAGCGACTCGGGCGCGATGGCCAGCACGTAGCGCTCCTGGCTTTCGTTGCACCAGATTTCCTTGGGTGCCAGGCCGGATTCCTCCAGCGGGATCGCGCGCAGATCAAAGCGCGCACCGCGCCCGGCGTCGTTGACCAGCTCGGGAAAGGCGTTGGACAGCCCTCCTGCGCCTACGTCGTGGATCGCCAGGATGGGGTTGGCCGCGCCCAGCGCCTGGCATTGGGTGATGACCTCCTGCGCGCGGCGCTCGATCTCGGGGTTGCCGCGCTGCACCGAGTCGAAGTCCAGCTGCGCCGCGTTGGCGCCGCTGGCCAGCGAGCTGGCCGCGCCGCCGCCCATGCCGATCTTCATGCCCGGCCCGCCGAGTTGGATCAGCAGGCTGCCGGCCGCAAATGCGATCTTGTGCGTGAGGCGCGCGTCGATGTGGCCCACCCCGCCGGCGATCATGATGGGCTTGTGGTAGCCGCGCTGCACGGCGCCATCGCCCTCGCCCACTGGCAATTCGTATTCGCGAAAGTAGCCCAGCAGGTTGGGGCGGCCGAACTCGTTGTTGAAGGCCGCGCCGCCCAGCGGCCCCTCGGTCATGATCTGCAAGGCGCTGGCCATGTGCTCGGGTTTGCCAACGCTCGAATCCCACAGCCGCGACACCGTGAAGCCCGTCAGCCCTGCCTTGGGCCGCGCGCCGCGCCCGGTGGCGCCCTCATCGCGGATCTCGCCGCCGGCGCCGGTGCTGGCACCCGGAAAGGGACTGATGGCCGTGGGGTGGTTGTGCGTCTCCACCTTCATCAGCACGTGGCGCACATCACTGTGTTTTTGATAGCTGCTTGCGCTTGCTCCATCTGGGCCAGAGGCCGATCTGGCTTCAAAAACCTCGCAGGCGCGCCCTTCCATCACCGCCGCGTTGTCGCTGTAGGCCACCACCGTGTGCTGCGGGTTTTGCCGGTGCGTGTGGCGAATCATGGCAAACAGGCTGTGCTGCTGCGCCACGCCGTCGATGCGCCAGTCGGCGTTGAAGATCTTGTGGCGGCAGTGCTCGCTGTTGGCCTGCGCAAACATCATCAGCTCCACATCCGTGGGGTTGCGCCCCAGGCGGGTGAAGCCTTCGACCAGGTAGTCAATCTCGTCATCGGCCAGTGCCAGGCCCCAGTCCGTGTTGGCCCGCTGCAGCGCCGCGCGGCCGCCGGCCAGCACGTCCACGTGCGCCAGCGGCTCGGGGCGCAGCGCGGTGAACAGTGCGCGCGCGTCCTCGCGGCGTGCCAGCACGCTTTCGGTCATGCGGTCGTACAGCAGCGCGGCGACCGCGTCTTGCTGCTCTTGTGATAGCGCCTTGCGCTTGATCAGCGCGCGCTTGAGGCCGATTTGGTATTCAACGATGCGCTCCACCCGCGCTACCGCCAGGCCGCAGTTGCGCGCGATGTCGCTGGCCTTGGAGGCCCAGGGCGACACCGTGCCCAGGCGCGGCGTGACGATCCAGCTCGTGGCGCCCTCGCCCGCCGCCGGCGTGGCCGGCTCGCCGTAGCTCAGCAGCTCGGCCAGACGCTGCAGCGTGGCGGGTGTGGGCGCGTCATCAAAGCCGGCCAGGTGCACGAAGCGCGCGCTCACCGCGTCGATGCCGGGCTCGACCGCCTGCAGGCGGTGCAGCAGGCCTTGGGCACGAAACTCGCTCAGGGCGTTGCCACCCTCGAAAAAATGGATGTGCTGGGTCACGGTCGATACGGCGGAAATCGGCGGAGCGCCGGGGGCGCAAGATGCGTGGGGACGCTGACTGGGCCCCCGCGCGGGACAGGAGTCGAGATTTTATCTGTCGCGCCCGCGCGCTGCCCGGCGCGCCTGCTGCAGCCGCACGCCCCGGGTGGGATAATTTCGCCCCATGAGCATCAACATCAAGGACGAGGCCGGCATTGCCGGCATGCGCACCGCCTGCCGCCTCGCATCGGAAGTTCTGGATCACATCACGCCGCTGATCCGCCCCGGCATCACCACGCTGGACATCGACCGCTGGGCCGCCGAATGCATGGCCGCGCAGGGCACGCGCTCGGCCACCATCGGCTACCAGCCGCCGGGCTACCCGCCCTACCCCGGACATCTGTGCACCTCGGTCAACCACGTGGTGTGCCACGGCATCCCGGCCGACAAGGTGCTGAAAAAGGGCGACATCGTCAACGTCGATGTCACCGTCATCACGCCCGAGGGCTGGTTTGGCGACACCAGCCGCATGTTCGAGATCGGCGAATGCTCGATTGCCGCCCGGCGCCTGTGCCAGCTCACTTACGAGTCGATGTGGCTGGGCATCGAGCAGGTCAAGCCCGGCGCGCACCTGGGCGACATCGGCCACGCCATTCAAACCTTTGTCGAAGGCCATGGCCTGTCGGTGGTGCGCGAGTTCTGCGGCCACGGCATCGGCCAGGTGTTTCACGACGAGCCGCAGGTGCTGCACTACGGCAAGCCGGGCACGGGCGTGGAGCTGGTGCCGGGCATGACCTTCACCATCGAGCCCATGGTCAACATCGGCCGGCGCGACATCAAGGAAATGCCCGACGGCTGGACCATCGTCACCAAGGACCGCTCCCTGTCGGCGCAGTGGGAACACACGGTGCTGGTCACCCCGACGGGCTACGAGGTGCTGACACGGTCCAAAGGCAGCCCGGCCGTGCCCGAGTTCGTGCAGGGCATGGCGCAAGCCGCTGCCTGACCCACTCGCCCGAATCACCATGGCGCCCGGACTCGCCCAGCCCGTCGTTGCGGCGCGCCCGCCCGCCGCCGCCTACCGCCAGCACAAGCAGGCCCTGCTGGGGCGCTTGCAGCACGTGGCCCTGTCCACCCGCAGCGTGGACGGCACCCTGCGCCGCCTGACTCTGCTCACCGACGACACGCTGCGCACCCTGTGGCAGGCCTGTGGCTTTGACGGCGACTGCGCGCTGCTGGCCGTGGGCGGCTACGGCCGCGCCGAGCTGTTTCCGCACTCCGACGTCGACGTGCTGCTGCTGCTGCCCGAAGGCAGCGATCCGGCGCGCGACGCGCCGCTGCGCGAGCGCATCGAATCCTTCATCGGCCAGTGCTGGGACGCGGGCCTGGAAATCGGCGCCAGCGTGCGCACCGTGGCCGAGTCGCTGCAGACCGCCGCCGCCGACATCACGGTGCAGACCGCACTGCTGGAGGCGCGCCGCATTGCCGGCAGCCGCACGCTGTTTGCCGAGTTCGAGCAGCGCTTTGCCGCCGAGCTGGACGCGCTGGACTTCTTCGTCGCCAAGCGCCTGGAGATGCGCCAGCGCCACCTGAAGTACGAGGACACGCCCTACGCGCTGGAGCCCAACTGCAAGGAATCGCCCGGCGGCCTGCGCGATCTGCACATCATCGGCTGGGCCATGCGTGCGGCCGGCATCGGCCAGCGCTGGGACGACCTGGCGCGCGCCGGCCTGGCCACCGCGCACGAGGTGCGCCAGCTGCGCCGCAACGAGGCGCTGCTGGCACGCGTGCGCATGCACCTGCACCTGGCAGCAGGGCGGCGCGAGGACCGGCTGGTGTTCGACCTGCAGGGCGCCGTCGCCGCTTCCTTTGGCCTGACGGACCGCACGGCGCCCAACGGCCGCCTGGCCCTGCGCGCCAGCGAGCTGCTGATGCGGCGCTACTACTGGTCGGCCAAGGCGGTGGTGCAGCTCAACCAGATCCTGCTGCAGGTGATCGAGGAGCGCCTGCGCGCCGAGCGCGGCGAGCCCGCCCCCGCGCTGCGGCCGCTGAACGCGCGCTTCCTGGAGCGCGCCGGCCTGCTGGAGGTGGCCGACGACGCGCTCTACACCCGCCAGCCGCACGCCATCCTGGAGAGCTTCCTGCTGCTGGAGCGCGTGCCCGGCGTCAAGGGCTTTTCGGCCCGCACGCTGCGCGCGCTCTACAACGCGCGCGCCATCATGGACCGCCGCTTTCGGGCCGACCCGGCCAATCGCCAGCAGTTCCTGGCGCTACTGCAGCAGCCGCAAGGCATCACGCGCGCCTTTCGGCTGCTGAACCAGACCTCGGTGCTGGGGCGCACGCTGTGGCCGTTTCGCCGCATCGTCGGGCAGATGCAGCACGACCTGTTCCATGTCTACACGGTCGACCAGCACATCCTGATGGTGCTGCGCAACGTGCGGCGCTTCTTCATCCCCGAGCACGCGCACGAATACCCCTTTTGCTCGCAACTGGCCGCCGGCTGGGACCAGCCCTGGCTGCTGTACGTGGCGGCGCTGTTTCACGACATCGCCAAGGGCCGCGGGGGCGACCACTCCGTGCTGGGCGCGCGCGAGGTCAGGCGCTTTGCGCGCCAGTACGGCATCGGGCGCGAGGACCAGGACCTGCTCGAGTTCCTGGTGCGCGAGCACCTGTCGATGAGCCAGGTGGCGCAGCAACAGGACCTGGGCGATCCGGACGTGGTGGCCGCCTTTGCCCGCCGTGTGGGCCACGAGCGGCGCCTGACCGCGCTGTACCTGCTGACGGTGGCCGACGTGCGCGGTACCAGCCCCACCGTGTGGAGCGCCTGGAAGGGCAAGCTGCTGGAAGACCTGTACCGCCTGACGGTGCGTGCCCTGGGCGGGCGTGCGCCCGATGCGGACGCCGTGGTCGAGGCGCGCAAGCGCCAGGCCCTGGCCGAGCTGGCCCGCCTGGCCGGCGCGACGGTGGCGCCGCCGGCGCTGTGGCAGACGCTGGACGTGGGCTACTTCATGCGCCACGACGCCGGCGACATCGCCTGGCACGCCTACGAGATCGCCGTGCAAGGCCACGGCGCCAGCGCCACCCCGCGCGTGCGTGCGCGCCGCTCGCCGGTGGGCGAAGGTCTGCAGGTGCTGGTGCACGCCAGCCTGCGCGACGAGCTGTTTGCGCGCATCTGCGGCTATTTCGACCGCGCCGACCTGTCGATCCAGGACGCCAAGATCCACGGCACCCGCGACGGCTGGGCGCTGGACACCTTCCAGCTGGTCGGCGACCTGCTGCCCGAGGAAGCGCCGGCCCTGATGGCGCGCATCGAGGCCGAGCTGCCGGCCGCCGTCGACAGCCTGCGCCCGCTGGCGCCGCCCCGCCTGGGTCGGGTGTCGCGGCGCGTGCGCAGCTTTCCGGTGGCGCCGCACGTCGAGCTGCGCCCCGACGAGAAGGCCCAGCACTGGCTGCTGGCCGTGTCGGCCAGCGACCGCACCGGCCTGCTCTACAGCATTGCCCGCGTGCTCACCGCCCACGCCATCAGTGTCGAGCTGGCCAAGGTGACGACCCTGGGCGAGCGGGTGGAAGACATGTTCCTGCTGCGCGGCGAGCAGTTGCAGCAAGAGCGCACGCGGGTCGCCATCGAGCAGGAGCTGCTGCAGGCGCTGGAGCCCGGCTGAAGCTCCGGCACCGGCGCGGCGCGGGCGCAGCCGCTAAAATTAAGGGTTTTCCCGATATGCGTGCCCTGCGGCCAGCCGGCTGCAGGGCGCTCCCCCCTTGCCTGCTCACATCCTGCCCGCCATGACTGCTGCCCTGCCCACCTCCCGCCGCCTCCTGCTTGCCCTGGCTGCCTCCACGGCCCTGTTGGCCGCCTGCGGCAAGACCGAGGCGCCGGCGGCTTCCACCGCTGCCGCACCGGCAACCGCCCCGGCCCTGCCGGCCAAGATCGTCATCGGCCTGGACGACAACTTTCCGCCCATGGGTTTTCGCGACGACAAGAACGAGCTGGTCGGCTTTGACGTGGACCTGGCTCGCGAGGCGGCCAAGCGCCTGGGCGTGGAAGTCGAGTTCAAGCCCATCGACTGGAATGCCAAGGAGGCCGAGCTGAACGGCCAGCGCGTGGATGCGCTCTGGAACGGCCTGACCATCACCGAAGAGCGCAAGAAGAACATTGCGTTTACCGCACCCTACATGCAGAACCACCAGATCGTCGTGGTCCAGGCCGGCGCGCCCATCAAAACCAAGGCCGACCTGGCGGGCAAGACGGTCGGGGTGCAGGACGGCAGCAGCGCCATCGACGCCATTGACAGGGACGAAGCCACGGCCCAGACCTTCAAGGACATCAAGAAATACGGCGACAACGTGACGGCCCTGATGGACCTGAGCACGGGCCGCATCGACGCCGTGGTGCTGGACGAGGTGGTGGGCCGCTACTACACCGCCAGGAAGCCGGGCGAATACGCCGTGCTTCAAGATAACTTCGGCACCGAGGACTACGGCGTGGGCCTGCGCCAGGGCGACACCGAGCTGCACGCGCGCATCGACCAGGCGCTGGCCGCCATGAAGCAGGATGGCATCGGCGCGCAGATTTCCGAGAAATGGTTTGGCAAGAACATCCTGAAGTGATCGCCGGCTGCTGAATCGAGGCCAGCGCCCTCATGGACTACCTGCTGCGCATCCTGCCGCCGCTGCTCGATGGCGCGGGGGTCACCCTTGGCCTGTTTGTCATCACGCTGGCACTGTCGCTGCCGCTGGGGCTGGCCCTGGCCCTGGCACGGCTGTCGCGCTGGGGCGCGCTGCGCGGCGCCGTCAGCGGCTTCATCTGGCTGATGCGCGGCACGCCGCTGATGCTGCAGCTGCTGTTCGTCTACTACGCCCTGCCCTTCGTGCCGCTGATCGGCGTGCGTCTGCCGGACTACCCTTCGGCCGTGGTGGCCTTCACGCTCAACTACTCGGCCTACTTTGCCGAAATCCTGCGTGCCGGCATCCAGTCCATCGACCGCGGCCAGTACGAAGGCGCCAAGGCGCTGGGCATGAGCTATGCGCATACCATGCGCCGCATCGTCATGCCGCAGGTGTGGCGCACCAGCCTGCCGCCGCTGGCCAACGAAACCATCACCCTGGTCAAGGACACTTCCCTGATCTACGTGCTGGCGCTCAACGACCTGTTGCGCGCCGCGCGCGGCATCGTGCAGCGCGACTTCAGCATCACGCCTTTTGTGGTCGCCGCGGCGTTCTACCTCTTGACGACGCTGGTGCTGACCTGGGTTTTCCGGCGGCTGGAACGTCGCTACACCGAGCATGACACCTGACGCTGCCACCCCCATGGTCCAGGTGACCGACGTGCACAAGCACTTCGGCGCCCTGCACGTGCTGCGCGGCGTGTCGCTGACGGTGGCGCGCGGCGAGGTGGTGGCCGTGCTGGGGCCGTCGGGTTCGGGCAAGTCCACGCTGCTGCGCTGCCTCAACCACCTGGAGACGATCGAGCGCGGACAAATCGAGATTACAGGAAAAACGCTGGCCAGCGCCGATGCAACGGGCGCAGCCCGCTATCCTTCCGAGAGCGAGGTGCGCCGCATCTGCCAGCACACGGGCATGGTGTTCCAGCACTTCAACCTGTTTCCGCACCTGACGGTGCTGCAAAACCTGATCGAGGCGCCGATGACGGTGCGCAAGCGCGCGCGCGCCGAGGTGCTGCCGCTGGCCGAGGCGCTGCTGGCCCAGGTGGGCCTGGCCGACAAGCGCGACGCCTGGCCCGCCCGCCTGTCGGGCGGGCAGAAGCAGCGCGTGGCCATTGCGCGCGCGCTGGCCATGCAGCCGGACATCCTGCTGTTCGACGAGCCCACCAGCGCGCTCGACCCCGAGCTGACCGCCGAGGTGCTGCGCACCATGCGCCAGCTGGCCGAGCAGCGCATGACCATGCTGGTGGTGACGCACGAGATGGCCTTTGCGCGCGAGGTGGCGCACCGCGTGGTCTTCATGGACCAGGGCGGCATCGTCGAAGACCGGCCCGCCGCCGACTTCTTTGCCGCGCCGCGCCACCCGCGCGCCCGGGCCTTTCTGGCCAGCCTGGCGTAGCGCGCGCCGCCTCGGGTCAGGTCACGCCAAACAGGGGCAATGGACCGGCAAGGGGCTGGGTCCCTTCCTGGCGCTGCACTTCAAACGCCAGCACCGGCGCCGTGAAGTCGGAAAACTGACCACCCAAGGCGATTTCGCCGGACGAGTGCAACAGGCAGGCGTTGCGTCGCAGCGGCACTTCGGGGCCGGCGGCGTCGGCAAAACGCACCGTGGTGCCATAGCTGCTCAGGTCGGTCAGCACGTAGGCGCCGTCCTGCCACTCGATGCAGGCGTGCTGGCGCGACACCCGCTGGTCGGCGATCACCAGGTCGTTGTCGGTGGTGCGCCCGATGCGGATCTTGTCGGTGCCGGCATCGAACACCTTGCTCTGGTCCAGCCAACGCAGCTTGATCCTGGGCTGGGCCGCCGCCTGGGTCTGCGCCTGCAGATCGGCCAGATTGCCGGGACGGGTCAACTGGTCGGCGCACACATCGGCACCCCACAGCACCTGAAACACCGAACGCGGCTGGGTCAGGCCCGGAATGCGCATCAGCCCCAGCGGGCGGCGGCGCACCTCGAGCCAGGACAGGATGCGGACGCCCGCCGCGTCGGCCGCGGGTGCGGATGCGGCCTGGCCCGCGCTGGCTCCTTCGAACACCGATTCGTCGGCCCAGATCGTGTCGGCGCCCGCCATGTCGCACAGGCGGGCCGCCAGGTTGACCGGGTCGCCGTAGCTGTCGGCCTCGATCTGCACGATGGAACCCGTGGCCAGGCCAATCTTCATGGCCAGGCGCAGGGCCTTGGGCAGCGCGCCCAGGTAGCCGGCGTAGCGCTGTTGCAAGAAAACGGCGGCACTCAGGGCATGAATGCGGGCCGGAAACTGCAGCAGTACGCCATCGCCCAGCAGCTTGATGGTGCGTCCGCGATACGCGTCGCACACGCGCGAAACCCAGTGCGTGATGCGCGAGACCATGCCGGCGACCAATTCGTTCTCAAAAGACTCGTAGGCAGCCGAGCTGCCGGTGAGATCCACGAACACAATAGTCGGGTGCATGGGTGACAAAGACCTCCTTCAGTCTCTTTGCTCGGAAAATTCTTGTTGTTACATCGATTGTCGCCCATCTGGCACCGAACGCCTACCGAATTTGCGCCCAGACCTTGTCCAGCCGCTTGACGCTGACCGGTTGCGGCGTGCGCAGCTCCTGCGCGAACAGGCTCACGCGCAGCTCCTCCAGCAGCCAGCGCAGCTCGCGCAGGCGCTCATCCTGCACCCCCTTGCGCTCGGCCACCAGGCGCCAGAAGCGCTGCTCCTGCGCGCGCACCGCGGCCATGCGTTCGGCATCGCGCGCCGGGTCGGCGCGCAGCTTGTCCAGCCGCAGCACGATGGCCTTCAGATAGCGCGCAAAGTGCTGCAGCGCGGCCCAGGGCGTGGCAGCCAGGAAGTTCCTGGGCAGCAGGCGCTGCAACTGCTCGGCCGCGTCCTGCGTGGCGGCGGGCACGCCCTTGGTGTCTTTGATCTTGCGCGTGGCCGCGGCGTATTCGACCAGGATGGCACCGGCCAGGCGCGCCACCTCGCCGGCAATCAGCACCAGGCGCGCGCGGCCCTCTTCGGTGCGCTGGGCGAAGGCGGTTTCGTTCGCCGGCAGCGGCTCGGTCAGAAAGGCGCGCTCCAGCGCTACGTCGATGATCTGCTGGCGCAGCTCCTCGATGGTTCCCAGCGGCATGTAGGCCACCGCCATCTTCTGCAGCTCGGGAATGCTCTTCTCCAGGTGCTTGAGCGTGTCGCGCACCTGCAACGCAAACAGGCGGCGCAAGCCTGTGCGGTGGCGAGCGGCAGCCACGTCCGGCTCGTCGAACACCTCGATCCGCACCGCATCGCCGGCGTCGACCAGGGCCGGAAATCCGATCAGCACCTGGCCCTTGCGCCGCAGCTCCAGCAGCTCGGGCAGCTCGCCGAAGTCCCAGCGGGTGTAGCGGGCATCATCCGCCAAGGCCTGATTTGCTATTTGTTTTATAGCTGTTTGCGATTGACTGGTGGGCGCTGAAGCCGTATTTTGCTCTAAAATCTGCGCATGGCCGGCGGCCAACTGGGTTTTGGCTGCCTTCAGCCCCGCCAGCGCCTGGAAGGCCCCGCGCGCCTGCCCGCCCAGCTGGGCCTTGAGCGCGCCCAAATCGCGCCCGGCGCCAAGCTGGCGGCCGTGCTCGTCCACCACACGAAAGTTCATGAACAGGTGCGCGGGCAGCATGTCGAGCTTGAGGTCCGTCGCCTTCACATCCAGGCTGGTGGCCTCGCGCACCTGGCGCAGCAGCGCCGCGTTCAGGCTGCCCAGGCCAAACGCGCCCGGCGCACCCAGAACGTCGTCAAGGCGCTCGGCGCTTTGCGGCAGCGGCACGAAGCGGCTGCGCGGCTTTTGCGGCAGGCTCTTGAGCAGCGCCTGGATCTTTTCCTTCAGCATGCCCGGCACCAGCCATTCGGCGCGCTCGGCCGACACCTGGTTGAGCACGAACAGCGGCACCGTCACCGTCAGGCCGTCGTGTGCATCGCCCGGCGCGTGCAGGTAGCTGGCCGCGCAGTCCACCCCACCCAGGCGGACCATCTTGGGAAAGGCCGCGGTGGTGATGCCCGCCGCCTCGTGGCGCATCAGCTCCTCGCGCGTCAGCAGCAGCAAGCCGGGCGTGGCGCGGCTGGCCTGGCGCCACCAGGCTTGCAGGGTGCGGCCGTCCACCACCTCGGCCGGCAGGTGCTGGTCGTAGAAGGCATAGATCAGCTCGTCGTCCACCAGCACGTCCTGCCGGCGCGACTTGTGCTCCAGCGCCTCGATCTGCGCCACCAGCTTGCGATTGGCGGGCAAAAAGGGCAAGGCGCCGGCCCAGTCCTCGGGCCATTCGCCGCCCACCAGCGCCTCGCGGATCAGCAGCTCGCGCGCGCCGGCCGGATCGATGTGGCCATAGCGCACGCGCCGGCCGCTGTAGACCACCAGGCCGTACAGCGTGGCGCGCTCGAAGGCGATGGCCTCGCCGGCCTTTTTCTCCCAGTGGGGATCGAGCACCTGCTTTTTCAGCAGGTGGCCGGCCACTTCTTCCAGCCACTGCGGCTCGATGTGGGCCATGCCGCGGCCGTACAGGCGCGCGGTCTCCACCAGTTCGGCGCACACCACCCAGCGGCCGGGTCGTTTGCTCAGATGCGCGCCGGGGTGACGGTGAAACTTGATGCCGCGCGCGCCCAGGTACTCGCTGGAGTTGGGCGCGCCGCCGCCCTCGGTCTCGATCTTGCAGCCCACATTGCCCAGCAGGCCCGTCAGCAGCGCCTTGTGCAGGGCCTCGTAGCTTGCGGGCTGGGTGTTTTCCTGCCACTGGTGCTCGGCCACCACGGTGTGCAGCTGGGTGTGGATGTCGCGCCACTCGCGCACGCGGCGGATGCTGATGAAGTTCTGGCGCAGCAACTGCTCGTACTGGCGGTTGCTGATCTTGTGGGCCGGGCCCTCACCCCACCCCTCTCCCGCAGGCGGGAGAGGGAGCTTGCCTGCGCGCCCGTCTCCCCCGATTTTACCCCCTCTCCCTCTGGGAGAGGGTTGGGGTGAGGGCCCGGCGGCCGTGGACGCACCCAAGGCCTGCCGCGCCGCCGCCAGCGCCGCTTGCGCCCGCTGCGCCACCGGCAGCGCCGCCACGTTGGCCGGTTTGCGCACACTGCCGTGCTGCTGCTGCATCTGCGCCCGCGTCGTGGCCACGGCGCGGCCACCGCGGGCGTCGTGCAGCCACTGCCACAGCTTCAGGTAGCCGCTGAACTCGCTCCTGTCGTCGTCGAACTTGGCGTGCTGCTGGTCGGCCTGGGCCTGTTGCTCCAGGGGGCGGTCGCGCACGTCCTGCACGCTGAGCGCGGCGGCGATCACCAGCACCTCGCGCAGCGCGCCGCGCTCGCGCCCGGCCAGGATCATGCGGCCCACACGCGGGTCCAGCGGCAGCCGCGCCAACTCGCGGCCCAGCGGCGTCAGCTCGCCGCCCTCGTCCACCGCGCCCAGCTCGCCCAGCAACTGGTAGCCGTCGGCAATGGCCCGGCCCGAGGGCGCCTCCAGGAAGGGAAAGTCCTCCACCCGCGCGCCATCGGCCATCAGCCGCAGGCTCTTCATGCGCAGGATCACGCCGGCCAGCGAGGAGCGCAGGATTTCCGGGTCGGTAAAGCGCGGGCGGCCGGCAAAATCCTTTTCGTCGAACAGGCGGATGCAGATGCCGTCGGCCACGCGCCCGCAGCGGCCGGCGCGCTGGTTGGCCGCCGCCTGGCTCACCGGCTCGATCAGCAGCTGCTCGAC